>Ga0210408_10000728_pt1 | contig 38009 bp, 29 predicted proteins | sample IncBWH4MmetaG_FD_155471 | JGI IMG/M metagenome (GOLD analysis project Ga0210408, IMG submission 155471) | Forest soil microbial communities from Barre Woods Harvard Forest LTER site, Petersham, Massachusetts, United States - Inc-BW-H-4-M | ecosystem: Environmental > Terrestrial > Soil >... | reverse complement strand
CGCCGCGGGAGAGATGCTGGTAATGTTGCTGAGCAGGTTTTTTTTCTCCCCGACGACGCCGAAATAGTCCCACCGTATTCCGTAGTTCAACGTCAATCGCGGCGTGATCCGGTAACTGTCCTGGAGGTAGAGACCAAAGTTGTTCTCGAACGTGTGACGGGTCGAGTCCCCGAAGTATTGGAAACCGCTGCCTACGTTGCCTGCAAGAAAGTCGGATACACTGGCGAACTTCAATCTTCCGCGGAAATACTTGTCGAAATACTGTTGAACGCTGGTGCGGTGGAAATCCGCTCCAAACTTCAGAGCGTGCCTGTTGATCTTCCAGGAGAAATTGTCGATCACCTGGCTGTTGCTGTCGACTCGGTGCCGCGGAACGCTGCTCGTCGCGCCGAGCTGCGCCACCCCGCTGACCAGAATGATGGGCAGGCCGGCGTCCGCCGCACCCGTGCCGGTATTCAGTCCGATTGTGCTGGGGTGAAAGTTCTGGTCAGCAGGGAAAAAACCCTCCGCGAACCGGTTCCAGCCAAAGCGCAGTTCGTTTACCTTGTTGGCGCCCATTGTGTGTACGTAAGAGAGAGAAACCAACTGAACCCGCGTCGGCGTGTAGGTATTAAAGCCAGGCAACTGTCCGCCCGTGGCCGTCAGCGCAAGCGGGAACGACTGGACGCTGTCCCCGAAAAAGTAGCGCCCCGTAAGCAGGTTGCTCGCATTGAAGCTGTGGTCGATCTTGGCGATCAGGCTGCTTAGCCGGTTGAAGGACGGAGAAACCACGGAAGCCCTGCCCCCTCCCAAATTCGGCGCTGGCCAGGGGTGGAGCGCCAATAATTTTGCGATGACGGGATTGCTGGCATCGCTGGGGCTCAGCGAGCCGTCGGGCGCGCTGCCGGTCGGCACGTTTGCCAGAGTAACCACCCCTACCGGTTCTTGCTGTCCTTCATAGTCCAGATAGAAGAACGTCTTGTCTTTGATGATTGGCCCGCCCAGGGAGCCGCCGTATTGGTTGTTGTGGAAAGGTGCTTTCGGGTTTGAGGTGCCGTCCGCGTTTTTCACAGGGTTAAAATAATTTCGTGCGTCCAGCGCACTGTTGCGGAAATATTCGGCTGCCGTCCCATGGAACGTATTGGTCCCGCTCTTGGTCACGATGTTGACCACCGCGCCCGCGTTTCGCCCGTACTCCGGCTCAAAGTTGGAAATGACCCGCACTTCTGCGACCGCGTCGATCGGCAGAATGGTCGCTGGCGTGCCAAAGACGCCCGCCTCGTTGATCGCCGGGTCGTTGCGATAGCCGTCGTTCATGTCCGTGCCGTCCAGCAAATAATTGTTCGAGCGCCCCCGTGCGCCGTTCATGCTGAACTCCCCGAAAGACCCCGGAGAATCGGATATCTGGTCAGGAGAGCCCGCAACTCCAGGATTCAAGTAAATCAGCTTGGTGTAATCGCGGCCGTTCACCGGGATGTCCTGGACGGTCTGGCTTGTTAGCACTCCTCCCAATTCGTTTGTCGTGGTCTCAACCTGGGGCAGCTCCGCGCCCGAAACCTCGACGTGCTCCGAGACCTGCCCTGGTTTCAGAGTTACATCTACTCGGCGCTCCCCGGCAACGTCCACCCCGACGTCGCGGGTCACCGAGGTCTGAAAACCGCTCTGCGAAATGGACACTGTGTAAGTTCCAATGGGCAGTTCCGTCACCGTATAACTGCCGTCGGCGGTGGTTTCCGTAGCGCGCACCAGGCCCGTCTCTATGTTCTTCACCATTACTTTTGCCCCGGCCACCGCCAATCCGGACGGATCCGTTACGGTCCCGTTGATGGCTCCTCGAAACGTCTGTGCATTTGCCGCAATTCCCAAACTTAAAATCATCATCACTGCGAGGAACAATCGCTTCATGCTTCTCACCCCTAATCGATTTTCAGAGCAGCTCACCACCGCCGGGGCTCAACCGCACGCGGACCGATGACGACCACGCCTCTGCCTTGAAACGAACCACTCCACCAAACGCAACACCACGCGGTACCTGAGTGCACCGCGCCCTTACTCTAGACATTTGAAGATAGAAAATCCTGCTAGCGCCAATATGGCTTGATGCCGGGGATGCTACTCCCAAACTCTTTCCTCTGTCAAAGCGGATATTGCGATGCCCCCGATTCGGAAATCTTATAGCCTCACACAGGTGGGACAGCCATTTCTGGCTGTCCTCCTCGCCCACTCTCCACAGGTTTCCCCGCGCTTTTGCACACCCATCCACAAATTTGCACAGACTTTCGCGCGAAATCCCCTTGACGCCATAATCCGCAAAGAATATCTTGCGCGCCAGATTGAACCGGAAGCGTTAGAACTTTACGGCTCAGTTCAGAAGGCGCAGCAACCTAACGGTGGTTGCGCTTGAGATCGAACCGAAAAGCTCGCAGGCTTACAGGTGCTGTTCGGACGTGCGCGATTAGCCTAACGGCGAGTCAGCCGCTGCCAGGCAGAGCTAGCAAGCTGAAAACTTTACGGCTCAGTTTAAGAGGGCGCAACCACCTTAACCGGTCGTTGCGCCCTTAATTTTTGCCCCAGTGCGACAGCCATGTCTGGCTGTCCTTCGCTGCCCTCTTCCAGGATGCACAACGCTTCCCTTTGTTTTTCATGTTCTTACGAAGCGTAGCACCCACAATTTCTCGCTCTGCCAGCTTTCGGATACAATCCCGCCCGTGGAACCAACCCGGTCCTGCGATCCCCAACTCACGCAAGGGGTTAAGACGCGAGGTCTAAAGAATGCATAGTCGCCCCGCACCGCGAGGCTACCCGCTTGCCTCTCCGGCCTTTCTGCTGATTTTGATCTGCCTCGCCGCCGGTTGCGCCACTCCTTTCGCGCGCGCTCAGGAACGCCGCGACCGCGAGCCCAACAGCGTCTATGCCGAGCGCCGCGCCAAACTGGCTTCACAAATCGACTGCCCGATCGCTCTTTGGGGTCTTAGCGGACGCGAAGAATCGGCGCAGAACTACATCTTCGCCCAGGAAAAAAATTTCTATTACCTCACCGGTCACAACGAAGAAGGCGCTGGCCTGATAATTCTTCCCGCCGCCAAATTGAGCAGCGATTCGCCAAACGCTCCGCGCGAATTTCTCTTTCTCCCCGCTAAGAATCCGCAGAAAGAAAGGTGGAACGGCGTGCGCATGTCTCCCGCCGATCCCGGCATTGAAGCCCGCACCGGCTTCGCCACCGTGAAGCCTTTCGCCGAGATGCGCGCGCAGGTCGAGAGGCTCGCGAAAACCTGCGCCTGCTTCTACACAATTCTTCCCTACGAAAAAGAGTTAGGCGGCTACCCGCACGAAAAAGAAGTGGTGGACTGGTTCCAGCAAGTCTCGCCACAAACCAAACTGAAAGATATCCGCGCGCAAATCGACGCCCTACGCCAAATCAAATCCCCCGGCGAAATCGCTTTCCTGCAGCGCGCTATTGACCTCTCGCTCGACGCCCACCTCGACGCGATGCGCATGATGCATCCCGGCCTCTACGAATATCAGGTCGCCGCAAAAATGGTCGAAGTGCACCAAATGGGCGGCTCCGAAGCCGAAGGCTACACTCCCATCGTGGGCGCCGGGCCTAACTCCACCGCGCTCCATTACGACAAGCTCTCCCGCAAAATCGAAGACGGCGACATCGTCGTGCTCGATGTCGGAGCGCAATATGCGGGCTACACCGCCGACATTACCCGCACGCTTCCCGCCAACGGAAAATTCACCCCGCGCCAGCTCGAGATTTACAACATTGTCCTCGGCGCCCAAAACGCCGCTATTGCCGCCATTAAACCCGGCATGAATCTATGCCAAAAAGGCAGCAGGAGCCTCCACAAAATTTCCTACGACTACATCAATTCCCACGGAAAAGATCTGCACGGCCATCCGCTCGGCCAATATTACATTCACGGCCTCGGCCACCACATTGGCCTCAATGTCCACGATCCCGGCGAATACTGCAAATCCCTGGAACCCGGCATGGTCATAACCATGGAGCCCGGCATCTACATCCCCGAAGAAAATCTGGGCGTCCGAATCGAAGACGACGTGCTCGTCACCGAAACGGGCTCCAAGCTCCTCAGCGAGCGTCTCCCACGCGATCCCGCCGAAATCGAAAAAATAATGGCCCAAGCCGCCGCCCAGCGCGCCAAAGCCCCCAAGAAAGCCGACGATTGACCATGCAGAATCGCCCCGTCTATACTGTCTGTTCGCGCTGGACGCGATTTTTGGCGACGGCGTGCCTCGAGTCATTCCGCGCGCAGCCCTCGACGCAGTTCAACGGCCGCTAGCCGGAATTTCCGAAATCAGCAACCTTAGGGAGCCGTCGGCCGCACGGCCGTGAAAATTATGAGCAGCGTCAAAGCCACACAACTTCGCCCCGGCATGGTCATCCAGCACGAGGGCCAGCTTTTCACGATTTTTAGCGTCGATCACCGCACTCCGGGCAACAAGCGCGGTTCCATGCAAACGCGCATGAAAAATCTCAAGAGCGGCACAATGATCGACTATCGCTTCCGCGCCGAAGAATTTGTGGATCGTGCCATTCTCGACGAAATCGAATTCGAGTACCTCTACAACGAGGGCGACGATTTCCACTTCATGAACACCGAGACCTACGAGCAAATGCACCTAACGCGCGATTTGCTTGGCGATACGGTCTACTACCTGATTCCAAACACCGTCGTAAAAGTGGAATTTTTTGAAGAAAAACCCATCGGCGTCGACCTGCCTGACACCATGGATCTAAAAGTAATCAGCACCGAGCCCACTCTGCAGAAAGCCACAGCCAGCGCCGTAGGCAAACCGGCCACACTGGAAACCGGCTTGGTAGTGCAGGTTCCCCCCTTCGTAAACGAAGGCGACAAAATCAAGGTCGACACGACAGAGGCGCGTTACGTCCAGCGTGTCGAGTAGACTTGGTGTTAGTTTTATCCTGAGCCTCGAAGGGCGCGCGCCCCAGTGGCTTTAGCGGCTGCCCTGAATCTTCCGCCTCCGCAGCTTGCCGCCGCGCAATCGGCAGCAAGAAGAGGCAAGAAAGCGCCCCGGAGAAATCCGGGGCGCTCTGTTCTTTCCGCCCAATCCAATTTCCTAAGCCGTTGATTTCTCACCTGCCGGATGCGCACCGAACACCCGATCGAAGATCGCATCGACGTAGCGCAGTTGCCGTTGCAAATCGAAGGTGTTGGCCAGCGCCTTCGCATCCAGATACTTTGCGACGCGCGCATCCGACGCCACCCGCTCGCGAAAGCTGCTATCCGTCTCCCACGCAGCCATGGCGTGTTCCTGCACCGCTTTGTAGGCGTCATCGCGTGGCATGCCCTTCTCCACCAGATCCTGCAGAAGTTGTCCGGAATAAACCAGGCCGTGCGTCATTTCCAGGTTGCGCCGCATGCGCTCCGGAAAGACGCGCATCTCCCCCACAATCGTCGTCATTTTCGCCAGCATGTAATCCACCAGAATCGTGGAATCCGGCAGAATGACTCGCTCCACGGAACTGTGCGAAATATCCCGTTCGTGCCACAGCGCGATATTTTCGAATGCGGCCACCATGTTCGAACGAACCAGCCGGGCAAGGCCGCAGATCTGCTCAGACGTGACCGGATTGCGTTTGTGCGGCATCGCGGAGCTTCCGCGCTGCTCGGCGGCGAAAGGTTCTTCGGCCTCGCGGACCTCGGTGCGCTGCAAATGGCGGATTTCCAGGGCGATTTTTTCCAGCGCCGCCGCGATTAATGCCAGCGCGCTCACATAGTGCGCGTGCCGGTCGCGCTGAATCACCTGCGAGGCCACGGGCACAACACCCAGCCCAAGCTTTTTGCAAATGCGCTCTTCGATTTCCGGGCCCAGATGCGCGGCGTTGCCCACCGCACCGGATATTTTCCCCACCGCCATTTCTCGCGCCGCTTCCCGGAAGCGCGCCACATTGCGCTGATTTTCCGCGAACCAGTTGGCGATTTTCAGCCCGAACGTGATCGGCTCGGCGTGAATCCCATGCGTTCGTCCGATTTGTGCTGTGTGCCGGAATTCGTGCGCGCGCACATCGAGCACCTCGCCAAAGAGAACCAGATCTCGCTCGATCAGGCGCGAAGCGTCGCGCACCAGCAGCGCCTGCGCGGTGTCCACCACATCATTCGAAGTCAACCCGTAATGCAGCCAGCGCGCCACGGACGGGTCGCCAATCGATTCGCCCACCGCCATCGTAAAGGCGATGACGTCGTGCTTTACGCGCGATTCCAATTCCAGAATCCGCGCAACATCCACCTTCGCCCGCGTTCGAATCGCCGCCGCGGCTTCCTTCGGCACTTGGTCGGCTTCCGCCAACGTTTCTGTAGCGGCTAACTCCACGTCCAGCCAGCGCGCGTACTTGTTCGCATCGCTCCAGACGCGGCCCATCTCCTCGCGCGTATACCGTGCAATCAACGCAACTCCTCGCGTACCAACGGAGAGTAAGCTTCGGACATTTGCAATGATACGGCATTTCGTCCCGCCGGAGCGAGGCGCGCGGAGCCAAGCGGCGAAATCCCACCGTGTATGGCGGTGCCGCGCAACCCGCGTCGATCCCCTCGTCGCCCCGAGGTATTGACAATTACAAATCCTTAGCCGCGGCGGTGCCTTGGGGTGTGATATACGGAGGCCGTTCTTTCCCTCCGGTCCTCGGCTTACCTATTGTTTCCGGGCTGGCAGAACGGACCTAACCGGAAGGGCGAAATCCTGTCTAATGAACCGGATGAGGCCTAGCGTCGAGACGGTCATCGAGAGTGACGCCATCGCCGTCGAGCGCACGCTCGCAGGCGATCGCGAGGCCTTTCGCATTCTTGTCGAGCGGCATAGCCGCAAGGTCTACCAACTGGCTTATCGCATGACCGGAAACCAGCACGACGCCGAGGAAGTCGTTCAGGAGGCTTTTTTGCGCGCCTATCAAAAGCTCAGCCAGTTTGCCGCGCGCGCCAATTTTGGCACTTGGGTCTACCGCATCGCCGCGAATTACGCCATCGACCGCATGCGACAGAGGAAGAGTGAGGATTCGCAACGCGAGTTACCGCCGCGCGCAAGTGAAGACGGAGCAGAGGTCGATTTGATGAGCACGGTTCCGGATACGGCGCCTTCCCCGGAGCGCCTGGCGCAAAGCGGCCAGCTCGCCGCGCAGATGCGTCTCGCGCTGCGCGAGCTTACCCCGGCCGAGCGCACCGCCTTTGTGATGCGGCACTGGGGCGGCTCGGGAATCGAAGAAATCGCGGACGCGTTGAAATCCAGCACCAGCGCCGCGAAGAACACGGTTTTTCGCTCGGTGCAAAAGCTTCGCAAAGCTCTCGATCCGTTCGTCGAGCACCGAGGACACAGCCGAGCGATGGGAACGCAACTATGAAACATCCGAAAGAGGAAGAATTGATCGCGTATCACGATGGCGAGGCTGCAGGGCGCGAGGGCATCGCGGCGCACGTCGCGGACTGCCCGGAGTGCCGCAAAGAACTGGAACGCATCGACGCGTTGCTGGCCGCGCTCGAGACCATTCCTGTGCCCGAGCCTGGAGAAGACTATGGCCAGCGCGTCTGGCAACAGATTTCGCCGCGGCTGCCGCAGCGCCGCGCCCATTGGTGGGATTTTCTTTTCAGCGAACCGAAGACTGTTCCGTGGTTCGCCCCGCGACGCTGGGCCGCCGCCGGCGCGATTGCCGCGCTCGTACTCGCCGCGTTCATTGCCGGCCGCATCAGCAAGCCAGTGATTCCCGTGGCTCCCGTGGCCGCGACGGACCAAACGAAAGTGCGCGAGCGAATTCTAGTCATGGCGGTGGGCGAGCATCTCGGACGTTCGGAAATGGTTTTGGTGGAGCTGGCCAACAGCGGACCGCAGAGCGCAGGACAAAAGGTCAACATCTCCGGAGAACAGCGGCGCGCGGAAGACTTGCTGGAGGAAAATCGGCTGTACCGGCAAACCGCGCTGGAACAGGGAGATTCCGCACTGGCCGGCGTGCTCGATGAACTCGAGCGCGTGCTGCTCGACGTAGCGCACAGCCCGCAGCAAGTCACTCCCGTACAGCTCAAGGGCATCCGCCAGCGCATGGAAGCGCAGGGAATTCTTTTCAAGGTTCGTGTGGTCGGCAAGGAACTGCAGGAACGCGGGGAGTCAGGAAACACGCCCGCTCCGTCGAACAGTTCCGGGAAAAACGAAAGGAACAAAGTATGAGTAGGGGTATGAGCAAGGAAAATTTGGGTATGACACACAACAGGGTCTGGATTTTCGTAGCCGTTTTGCTGGCGATGCCAAGCATTGCGCCGCGAGGAGCGGCCGCATCTTCGCGGTTGATCGCGCCGGCGCAGTCGGCGACCGCGCCACAAAGTCCGGAAACCGCGGATGCGGATCGCGACGAGCGAGCCAGCGAGATGGAGCAGGATCGTCAGGACCAGGAGCAAGAAAAGCGTGACCGAGAACAGGAAAAGCGAGATCGCGAGCAAGAGAAGCGAGACCGGGAACAGGAAAGGCGCGACCGCGAACAAGAGCGGCTCGATCGCCTCGGTGAACTTTACGAGAATGGCCGCGAAGCTCTGGACGAAGACCGCTACGACCGCGCCGAAGCTAAATTCGACGAATTGGCGCAACTGAACGGCTCGCAGACCGACGCCGCGCTTTATTGGAAGGCGTACGCCGAGAATCGCCTGGGCAAACGAGATACGGCGTTGGCCAGCCTTGCCGAGCTCAAGCGCCGCTTCCCGCAAAGCCGTTGGCAGAAAGATGCGTCCGCGCTGGAAATCGAGGTAAAACAATCCGCCGGGCAACCCGTTCATCCGGAAGCGGAAAAAGATGAAGAGCTCCGCGTATTGGCCCTGCGCGGCATCATGAACAGCGACCCGGACCGCGCCATCCCGCTCCTCGGCAAACGTCTCGAAAGCGTCTCCGCATCGCCCAAGGAAAAATCGCAAGCACTGTTCGTATTGGCGCAAAGCGGCTCGCCTCAGGCGCGCGAGATTCTAGGCAAGATCGCGCGCGGCCAAAGCAATCCCGACCTGCAAACCAAAGCCATTCAATATCTGGCGATGTTCGGAGGAGCGGATTCGCGCAAGACGCTTGCCGAAGTATATGCATCGTCTTCGGACCCTGTGATCAAGCGCGCCATTTTGCGCAGCTACATGATTAGCGGAGATCGCGAACACCTGTTTGAAGCGGCGAAGAGTGAAAAGGACGACGATGTCAAGCGGGAAGCGATCCGCCAACTTGGGCTGGTGCACGCGCAAAACGAATTGCAACAGCTTTATCGCACGGACAACTCTCCCGCGGTAAGGCGCGAACTGCTGCAGGCATTTTTTCTTTCCGGCGACGCGCCAAAGCTTCTGGAAGTGGCGCAAACGGATAAAGATCCGGAACTGCGCCGCACGGCGATTCGTAATCTCGGCTTGATTCATTCCGATGATTCCGCCAAGGCGCTGCAATCGATCTACGCCAAGGAAACAGACCGCGGCGTAAAGGAAGAAGTATTGAATTCGTTCTTTCTGCAAGGAAATGCAGCTGCGATTGTGGCCATCGCGCGGAACGAGAAGGACCCCGAGCTAAAAAAGACCGCGGTTTCGAAGCTTTCCATCATGCACTCGAAGGAAGCGACGGACTATTTGATGGAGATTCTGCAGAAGAACTGAAGGAAGGGGAATCGGCATGGGCGGAAAACTTTTTGGCCTGGTGATAATCGGCGCGGCACTGAGTTTGGCGATTGGGGCGGGAGGGCAAAGCAGCGATTCGCCGCAAGTCGAAAATGCACGCCTCGAAAAGAAGGCGCTGACCGGCTCGCTGATAGCGGAGGTGAAGGCCTGGACCGCGCAGGCTTCGCAGCCGCAATGGCTGGGCTACTCCGTGCCGCAGATGGGGCACGAGCGCATGATGTGCTGCGGAAATTATGACGGCTCGTGGGGAAACGGGTGCGGGCGTTGCCGGCTGGAGGATCGCAACAACGGAACAAACATGAGCTCGAACGATGAACCGGGCTCTGCAAAACTCGAAGCGCCGCGGTCGATGGCGATCTTGTTCAGGGCGGAAGCTAAACACACAACGAAAATTCGCGTGGTTTCGCTGGAATGCTCGCTCGACGCGGGCGGACTGCCGTTTCTCTGGTTGAGCGGCGTGAAACCTGCGGAGAGCGTGGAACTGCTGGAAACATTTGTGAAAGGCTCGGACCTCGACGCACATGAAGACGAGCACACTTCGCACGGGGCGCTGACGGCGATCGCGCTTCACGCCGATCCTGCCGCGGACCGCGCGCTGGAATCGTTCACTCGAGCAGACCAACCGGAGTCGCTGCGCAAGCAAACGGCCTTTTGGCTTGGTGCGGCCAGGGAAAAGGCAGGATTCGCGGTCCTGCATAAGATGGCGCAGAGCGATTCCAGTCCGGAGGTGCGCTCGCAGGTGACGTTCGCGCTCTCCGTGAGCCATGAGCCGGGCGCGGTGGAAGAGATGATTCGCATGGCGCGCGATGATCAGAGTTCCCATGTGCGCGGGCAAGCATTATTCTGGCTGGCGCACAAGGCGGGACAGAAAGCGGTCGGAGCCATCACTGGGGCAATCGAAAACGATCCGGACACCGACGTGAAGAAGAAGGCGGTTTTTGCGCTGAGCCAATTGCCGAAGGATGAGGGCGTACCGAAGCTGATCGAAGTGGCGCAAACCAATCGCAATCGCGAGGTCCGCAAGCAGGCGATGTTCTGGCTGGGTCAATCGCACGATCCGCGTGCGCTCGCGTTTTTTGAGAAGATTTTGACACAGTAGATTCCGCGCACCTTCGCCACCACCCCGACCCTCGTGGGACCGACCGAGCCGCAAAGGGACCTGTAGCTCAGGTTTACACTGAGCTTCGAAGGGTCCGCCTTTGGACCTGAGGCTTTTCCCGCCCACGCTTTAGTCGGACCCACAGTCTGCGTCGCCCGCGGATGCTGCTATAATTTCTTTCCTTGATGGCAAAATCCACGGCAGAAACGACAGGAGTCGCTCCCGACGTGCTGGCGAAATACGAGCCGGTCATCGGCCTGGAAGTGCACGTCCAGCTTTTAACTAATTCCAAAATTTTCTGCGGCTGCTCGACGCGGTTTGGCGATGCGCCGAACAGCAACACTTGCCCGGTCTGCCTGGGGCTCCCCGGCACGCTGCCCGTGCTGAACAAGCGCGTGGTGGAGATGGCCACGCTCGCGTCCTTAGCCTTGAATTGCGAGGTGCACGAGCACTCGCGGTTTGCGCGGAAGAATTATTTTTATCCGGACCTGCCCAAGGGCTATCAGATCTCGCAGTACGAAATGCCGCTGGCCACCGGCGGCTGGATCGAAGTTGAGCATGACGGCGCGAAAAAACGCATCGGAATCACGCGCCTGCATTTGGAAGAAGACGCCGCAAAGAATTTGCACGAGGGATTTTCGGAGTCGGCCACCAAGGCGTATATCGATTACAACCGTTGCGGAACGCCCTTGTGCGAGATCGTTTCCGAACCGGACATGCGCGCGCCGGAAGAGGCGTACGCGTACCTGACCACGCTGCGGCAGATTCTGCTCTATACCGGCGTGAGCGATTGCAACATGGAAGAAGGGTCGTTGCGCTGCGACGCGAATGTGAGCGTGCGGCTGCGCGGCTCGCGCGAATTCGGCACCAAGGTCGAAGTAAAAAATCTGAATTCGTTTCGCTTTCTGCAAAAAGCGCTGGAGTACGAAATCGAGCGCCACATCGGCGTCCTGGAAAGCGGTGGACGCATTTCGCAGGAAACGCGGCTGTGGAACCAGTCCGCGAATCGCACCGATTCGATGCGCTCGAAAGAGAAGGCGCACGATTACCGCTATTTTCCCGAACCGGATTTGCTGCCCGTGCACGTGAGCGCCGCATGGCGCGAAGAAATCCGCCGCAATTTGCCCGAACTGCCGGAAGCCAAGCGCTCGCGCTTCGTCTCGGCCTACGGGATTACGCCCTACGACGCCGAAGTGCTGACCGGCACGCAAGCCCTTGCCAATTACTTCGAGGCCGCCGCAAAAGCCGGCGCCTCGCCGAAGAATGCCGCGAACTGGATGCAAACCGAGCTTTTGCGGCGGCTGAACGATTCAGGAAAAGAAATCGACGCCAGTCCAGTTTCTCCCGCCGCATTGGCGGAACTGCTCAAGTTAGTGGAATCCGGCCAAATCACCGGCGCTGTCGGGAAGAAGGTCTTTGCGACCATGTTTGAGTCTGGGCGCGGAGCGGGTGAGATTGTCGCCGCGGAGGGTCTCGCGCAGATCAGCGACACTTCCGCGATTGAGCAGGCGGCGCGCGATGTGATTGCGAAGAATCCGGAGAATGTGGCGAAATACAAGTCTGGGAACGAGGGCGTGTTCAAGTTTTTTGTGGGCCAGGTCATGCGCGCTACGCGAGGACAGGCGAATCCGCAAGCGGTGAATGATATTTTGCAGCGGTTGCTCTCGTAGAAGGATTGTATCGTCGTGCGCAGACACAAGATCGCGAATGCCCATGCGGGCCGGGATGCGCTGAAGCGCAGCCCTACAACTTCGAGGTGAACGAAATGTTGAAAGTGGGCGATAAGGCTCCAGAGTTTCGGGCTAAGACGGATGAGGGCAAGGACGTTTCGCTCTCGGATTTTCGGGGGAAGCGGGTGCTGCTGTTTTTCTTTCCCAAGGCGAACACCTCGGGTTGAACGGTGGAAGCGTCCGAGTTTCGTGACGCAAAGAAACAGTTTGAGAAATTGAATGTGGCGATCCTGGGGGCCAGCGGCGATCCCGTGAAGACGCAAGCGGGGTTCAAGGAAAAGTACAAGCTGAATTTTCCGCTGCTGAGCGATCCCGATTTCAAAATGATCGAAGCGTTTGGCGCGCGGCGCATGAAGAAATTCCTGGGCAAATCGTTCCTGGGAATTGTGCGCAGCTCGTTTCTAATCGGTCCCGACGGAAAGATCGAGCACGTCTGGGACAATGTCAAAGCAAAGGGCCACGCCGCGGAGGCGTTGGCCGTAGCCTCAGGACGCAACGGCGGCGCTCGGAGCGCCGCCAAGCAAAGCTAATCAGATCAATTGATGGTGACCGCGGCGCGGGTTGTGAAACTCAGCCGGGTCTCCGCGGGAAACTCGACTTCCTTCTTTCCCGTAGCCGCGGCGCCTGCGGTGCCGGCTCCCGCTCCGGCGGCTGCGCCAATGGCCGCGCCTTTGCCACCGCCGGCGAGCCCGCCGATAAGGGCACCTGCGCCCGCTCCGCCCCCGATGAAGCCTGCATCACGCTTCCCCTTGCCTCCCATGGTTCTTCCGGAGGAGCTGGTTGCGATGGTGTAGGTTTTTCCGTGTACTTCAACACTCTTCAGGCGCAGCCAAAGTTTGGCGGGCGTGGACAGACGGCCGGAAGCTTGCGCGCTGCTCACTACGAGCTTCGCGTGCGAGCCCTTGGGAATAGCGACTTTTCCGTTGGTGATCACGTCGTGCGCAACCGTTCCGATGACGCCTTCTCCGACCTTGGCGTCTTTCGAGCTGATGGATTGATCGATGGTCACCGTGATAGCCGTTCCAGATGGAATCGAGTTTGCTGCGTGCGTTAGAGTTGCCAAAGACAAGCAAAGGGCGATTAGAAACACAGAAGAGCGCGACCGAACATTCATCTCCGTCACCTCCAAATAGATTGCTGTTTACACCGACGACCTGACGCTCCGTTGGAGCAATAGGTTAATTACAAATGGTAGGCGAGTTCACCGGAATCGCCAACTGGCTCAACGTACAGGTTGTCTATGAGGCGGGTCTTGCCGATAAATGCGGCGAGCAGGACGTAGCAAGGACGCGCGATGCGGGTGATTGGCTCGAAGACGTCTGCGTCGACAATCTCCGCGTAGTCTACGGCGGCTTGCCGTTCGGCTGCGAGCATGCGGCGCATCGCGGCTTGCAGGTGCAGCGCATCACGCACGCCCGCGGTCAGTTCTGTGCGCGCGGCTTCCAGCGCGCGATGCAAAACGGTCGCTGCACGGCGCTCGTCCGCGGTCAGATAGGCGTTGCGGGAAGAAAGCGCTAAGCCATCCGGCTCGCGCACAATCGGGCAAACTACAATTTCCGTGTCCAGATTCAGGTCGCGGGCCATTTGCGAGATGATGCGGACTTGCTGCGCGTCTTTGCGGCCAAAATAGGCAAACTGCGGCTGGACGATTTCCAATAATTTCATAACGACGGTGGCTACGCCGCGAAAATGGCCGGGGCGAGAGCGGCCTTCGAGCCGATCGCTTAGTCCTTCGACGGTGACATAGGTGCGGAAGTTGGGAGGATAAATTTCGGCGGCGTCGGGAAGAAAGAGCGCATCCACGCCGGCGTCGGAAAACTTTTCGGAATCGGATGGAAGATTGCGTGGATATTTTGCGAAATCTTCTTTGGGACCGAACTGCTTTTGGTTCACGAAGATGGAAGCGATTACGGGCGCGCAGTCCTGCTTTGCGCGCTGGACGAGCGCGGTGTGCCCGGCGTGCAAAGCACCCATGGTGGGCACGAAGCCGATGATGCGGTTTTCGGCTCGCGCTCTGCGAGCGGCTTCTTTCATCCAGGCGATGGTTCGGATTGTTTCCACGATTTTGCGAAGCCGGCCCTTCAAAGTTCAGGGTAAACAAGCTGCCAGCGCTACGCTTTGGCGGCGACGGCGCGTTCACGATAGAAATGCATGAGATCGGTCAGGATGGGCTGCGCGCCGTGCTGGCGCAGCATGGTGGCGACTTGGCCGCGGTGATAACTGCCGTGATTGACCACGTGTTGCATGGATTGCCACAGCGGATTGCTGTACACGCCAAACTTCAGCGTCTTGTACTCCATCGTGCGATCCAGATCGCTTTGCGTCAGATTGCGAGCGAAATTCAGCAGGCGCGGCTCGAATTCGCCCCAGCGTTCGCCAAGGGTGGCGACGTCGGGATATTGCGTGATGTCCGGAAGCGAAGACGGGGAGCGGCCCTGGAAACGCTCGAGCCAAATCCATTCGGCGCCAAAGATGTGGGCCAGGGTGTCGCGGACGGAAGAAAAGCTGGAGCCCAGGGGCTTGGTGAATTGCTCGGGCGTGAGCGCGCCGGCGGCGGACAGGGAGCGGCGATTGGCCCAGGCATTGAAATCGTAGAGTAGGCGCATCTCTTCAGGAGACATCGAAACCCTCACCGATCAGATTTTGTTGTTGCGCGGAAACGGCTCGACATCGCAAAGTCAAAGGCGCCCCCGGAAAAACGCCGCGGCCCTTGCATTAGCAAATCGAAATCTTTAGGTTGTCTTTCTTTGTTGCCGAACCCGCATGATAGGACTCGCGGTCCGACGGAAAGCTGCCGTTGCGAACATCGGCGCAATATTCGCGCACGGCGTTAGAGATGACTTCGCCGACGTTGGCGTATCTACGCGCGAACTTTGGTGTCTGCTCGAAGGTCAGGCCGAGCAGATCGTGCACCACCAGGATTTGGCCGTCGCAGTCGGGGCCGGCACCGATGCCGATGGTGGGGATGCGCAATTCCCGCGTGATCTGGGTGGCGAGCTCGCGGGGGACTGCTTCGAGCACGATGGCGAATGCGCCTGCGGCTTCCACGGCGCGGGCGTCGCGTAGCAACTGCTCGGCGGAGTCGACAGTTTTGCCTTGCACGCGATAGCCGCCGAGCGCGTTTACCGATTGTGGCGTCAGGCCGACATGGCCCATCACCGGAATTTCGGCTTCGGTGAGGCGCGCGATCAGCTCGAGACGGCGCTCGCCGCCTTCCACTTTCACGGCTTCGACGCCGGCTTCTTTTACGAAGCGGACGGCGTTGCGGAGGGAGTCGGCGGTTTCGGAGTGGTAGCTGCCGAAGGGCATGTCCGCGACCACGAGGGCGTGCTTGGTGCCGCGGCGGACGGCACGAGCGTGGTGGAGCATTTCGTCCAGCGTCACGGGCAGCGTGCTGTCGTGGCCTAATACGACCATGGCCAGGGAATCGCCGACCAGGATCACGTCGACGCCCGCTTCATCGAGAAGGCGCGCGGTCGGATAGTCGTAGGCCGTTAAGCAAACAATTTTCTTGGAGTTTGTTGAGGAATCCGCGGCGGAAGTTTTGCGCTGCAGAAGCTCGGGGATGGTGATTCTGCCATTGCCCGGGTGGGGAACAACGCTCATGTTGGCCTCCGGTGCCGTTCCCTGAAATCGGGATACAGCCCTGTACCTGAAGCAAGCATATCAAATTTGGATTCGCCGGAGCAAAATATCAATCTCGCAAATAAAGACTTGGCAGGAGCTGAAATCGCCAGACCACCGCTGGCTGACGTCACCTTCGGCCAGCTCTAGTCCGACCCGTCACATCTCGTTCTCGCTAAAAGCCTGTAGCAGCTCGGTTTAGGCTAGCTCCAAAATCTTGTTGACAATTTAATAAAATATGCTACACTAGCTCTCGTAAAGCAGTGCGCCTCCGCAAACCACCCGCCCTAACCTCTTTAGAATCAACAGTTACGAACAAAAACGCCGTTAAATACCTTTAGAATCAACAGTTATGAGAAACCCTGGGGGGAGGGGCCTACTACCCGCGTTTCCCGGTCCGTCGCATGGCTTGGGAGCGGCCTTTCCATTGGGCCCCGCGGCCAAGGTAATAGCGGGCTGCTGATAGCAGGGTGGCATAGGAGTAGAACAGCGCCACGAAGGGAAGCGAGAGCGCCACGGCTGAGGATTGGCGATAGAAGCGAATGGTGGGCAGGTACAGAAGCGACATCAGTAGCCAGGTGCAGGCGGCTAGGATGCGCGGCGCGGGATTGGGCGCGAAGAGTAGCGCGATTGAGGCAAGGTAAGTGAAGAACATGCCGACCAGGGTGCAGAGTAGCAGCAACGGGTTGTAGCGGAGTTGGGTGAAGGCGGTGCGGGCGATCATGTCGCGGACTTCGGCGAAGGTGGCGTAGGCGCGGAGGCTGATGCTGGCGCGGGTCAGGCCCATCCACAGGCGGCCGCCTTTTTGTTTTACGGCGCGGGCCAGGGCGCAATCGTCGATTACTTCCCTGCGGATGGCGGCTAGGCCGCCGATTTGTTGCAACGACTTGCTTCTGAGGAGGATGCAGCCCCCCGCGGCGCCTGCGGTACGGGCGCGCGGGCTGGCGATCCAGCGCGGGGGATAGAGTTTCAGGAAGAAGAAGAGGAAGGCGGGGATTAGAGTTCGCTCGGGGATCGATTTGGCTCGAAGCAGGACCATGAGGGATGTGAGGTCGAGGTGATCGCCTTCAGCGCGGGCTACGAGACGTTGCAGAGTGTCTGGGGCGTGGACTATGTCCCCGTCGGTGAACCAATAGTAGGTTGGCTCTGGCTGTTCGTTGGTTGCCGAACTGGGGCTCGGTCGTGCCGCGGCGTGGGTGACGCCTTCGTTCAGGGCCCAGAGTTTGCCGGTCCAGCCTGGCGGTAGCGGTGCGGCCGTGCGGATTTGGATTCGTGATTCGGCGTTCAGGTCCCGAGCGGCCTGGCTTGCGATTTGGGCGGTGGCGTCTTCGCTGTGGTCGTCGACCAGGATCAGGGAAAATTCGCCAGGATAGCTTTGTTGCAGGAGGCTGGTTACGGTTTGGTGGATGGTTGCGGCTTCATTGCGGGCGGGGATGACGGCGGTCACTCTTGGCCACGCGCTTGGAGGTTCGTGTTTTGCGAGGTCGTCGTCGAATTCGCGGATGCGCCAGAACATGCCGCGGGCGATAGCTAAGTACAGCCAGATGGCGAGTGCGATGAGGGCAACAAGCTGGGCTGCGTGCACGACGTATTCTGGCGCAGCATGCTGCGCGGCTACAACGGAATCGGCAATATTTGCTGCTAGGCCAGATCTTCCGGCTTGATGGGGAGGCGACGGAGGCGCTTGCCGGTAGCGGCGAAGACGGCGTTGCCTACAGCTGGCGCCACTACCGGGAGGCCGGGCTCGCCGATTCCGGTTGGGTCTTCTTTGCTCATTACGACGTGAACTTCGATTTTGGGCATTTCGCTCATGCGCGGCATGTCGTAGTCGTTGAAGTTGGATTGCTTGACGCGGCCGCGCTCGATGGTGATGGCGTCCTTCATCATGGCAGAGAGCGCGTAGACGGCGGCGCTTTCCACTTGTGCGACAACGCCAGCGGGATTTACGGGGCGGCCGCAGTCGACGGCATAAACGATGCGGTGAATGTGGACCTGGCCGTTCTCGACGCTGACTTCCGCTACCGCGGCGGTGTAGGACTCGAAAGAAAAATATCCGGCAATACCGCGAGCGGTTCCTTTCGGCAACGCCTTCCCCCATTCGGCTTTTTCGGCAGCTAGCTGAAGGACGCCTTTGAGCCGCGCGGTGTCGAGCGGCTTTCCCTCTTTTGGATTTGTAAAGTCGGGAATCTTGCGGGCGTCGCCGATCAGTTGCAGACGGAACTTGAGTGGATCGATGCCCGCTGCGGCGGCCAGCTCGTCGACAAACGTCTCGACGACGAAGCCGCTGCTGGAATGCTCGACGGAGCGCCACCACGCGCGGGGAACGCCGGAATGGGCGAGTGCGTATTCGACGCGGAAATTCGGCGTCTCGTAGGGGATGAAGGCTGCGGTGGCGAACTCGCTGGCTTCCGGCTTGTCCTTGCCGTCTTTGTCCCAAACGGCGGCGATGGACGTGGAGCTTTGAAAATGTTTCCAGACGGCGAGCTTGCCTTGCGCGTCGACCGCGCCTTGCATGCGGTGATAGGACGCGGGGCGATAGAAATCGTGCTGCATGTCGTCTTCGCGGGTCCACAGAACCTGGACGGGCTTGCCGGTGGCTTTCGCGACTTGCGCCGCTTCCATCACGAAATCGGCTTGATAGCGACGCCCGAAGCCGCCGCCCATCAGCGTGGTGTGCACGTTCACTTTTTCTGGTGGGAGTCCGGAAACTTGGGCGATCACGCCTTGCGCCCACTGCGGAGCCTGCGTGGGTACCCACGCTTCCGCGCCGTCGGGGCGGATGTGCACGGTGCAATTCATGGGCTCCATGCAAGCGTGGGGGGCGAAGGGCAATTCGTAGACGACTTCGATTTTCTTTGATGCGGAACCGAGAGCCGAATCGGCGTCGCCGTCGTTGCGCACGATTTTTCCGGGCTTGGCCGCATTTTCGATGAAATGACTGCGCAGGGACTCGCTGGATTCAGCGGCGTTGGGGCCTTCATCCCAAGTGATATCGAGCGCTTTGCGGCCCTGAATAGCGGCCCAGGAATTATTCGCCAGCACGACAATGCCGCCGGAGGTGAACGCGCCTTCGCCGACAGCGTCGATGGAGATGACGTCGCGTACTCCGGGAACAGCTTTCGCCTTGGTGGCGTCAAATTTCGCGACCTTGCCACCGAAGACGGGGCAGCGGGCGATGACGGCGTACTCCATGGCCGGCATGCGGGAGTCGATGCCGAATTTCGCCGCGCCGGTGGACTTGGCGGCGGCCTCAAAGCGTTTGCGATCGTGGCCGACGATGGTGAAGTCGTCGGAATTCTTCAGGGGAACGGTGTTGAAATCCGGAACTGAGAGCTTCGACGCGTCCTCGACTAGTTCGCCGTAGGTCAGAAATTGCTTGCGAGCGCCGTGCAGCACGCCACCGTTCTGCGCTTGGCAGGTGTCGCGGCTGACGTTCCAGTGCTGCGCGGCGGCGGTGATAAACATTTCGCGCGCGGCGGCTCCGGCGCGGCGCAGGGGGAGCCAGGAACCGGCGACGCTGCCACTTCCACCGGTACCGTGATCGTAAATTTTGGGATCCGTGGGAGCTTGCTCGACGCTGACTTGTTTCCAATCGAGGTACAACTCTTCGGCGAGGATCATGGGCAGCGCGGTCATGGCGCCCTGGCCCATTTCGGATTTGCCGAGGATGAGCGTGACGCGATTATCCGGCGTAATGCGTACCCAGGCATTCAGCGGATTGGCGGGCTTCTTCTCCTGATCCTGCGCGGCGGCGAGAGCGGAACCGGGAAGATGAAACGCGACCACGAGTGCGGTGGCGCCCGCGGCTCCGGTCTTCAGAAATGCACGGCGATTCAGAACGGGGGCAGTAGTCATGACGCACCTCGAATTTGTTTTATGCAGTAAGGGTGAAGGTTAAGCGGACTTTGCCTTGCTTGCCGGCGTGGCCGCGGCGCGATGGATAGCTTTGCGAATGCGTTGATAGGTGCCGCAGCGGCAGATATTGCCGCTCATGAAGTCGTCGATATCGGCGTCGGTGGGATGGGGTTTCTTGGCCAGCAGGGCGACCGCGGACATGATTTGACCGGACTGGCAATAGCCGCACTGCGGGACGTCTTCGGCGATCCAAGCTTCCTGGACGGGATGCAGGCCGTTTGCAGAGAGACCTTCGATGGTGGTGACTTTTTTGCCAGCGACGGCCGAGATGGCGGTCTGGCAGGAACGCGCGGCTTCTCCGTTGATGTGCACGGTACAAGCGCCGCACAAACCCGCGCCACAGCCGAATTTTGTGCCGGTCTTATCCAGTGTGTCGCGGAGGACCCAGAGAAGCGGCATGTCCGGGCTGACATCGACGGTCTGGGACTTTCCGTTAAGGATGAAGGTGGTGGCCATAGGATCCTCCTAGCGGCAGAGGGGTATCGTACAACAAGTCCGCAGTGAGTGAAAATGAGTGAAAATGTACGAAATATCGGGGGGATTTAGCGGCGGGCATGGAGGGTGTCCTTCATCCACTGGAGGATGAGTGGAATCAAGGGAGCGTGAAATTGCATTTTCACAGTGAAGTCGTGGCCCATGCCGGGAATTTCGACGAAGCGAGCGCGGACGGGATGAGCGGCATTGACGATATCGGCGATGGCGACGCTGTCGGCGTGACTCATGATGGTGTCAGCGGAGCCGTGAATGACCAGGACGGGGACATCGACACTTTGCCAGGCCTGGCCGAGATTTACGGCTTGCAATTGTTGATAGAAGGAAGCCGGGCGACCGTACTGACCGTCGGGCTGGTCATACCACAGCGGTTTCCACTCAGGATGTTGACCGATGATTTCCCCGGGCGTTTCACCCTGGATTAGATACAGGTCGTAAAACTGAGTGAAAGCTCTTACGGCCTCATTTATTTCGGCGGCGGACTTGTGCTCGGTCCTGAGGCGGACGCGCTCATTTTCGAGCATGTGCTCGTACCAGGTGCGGCCCCAGGATGCGGCGGCGACGAAGCCGGCTACGGGGCGACCTGCGGAGACGAGCGGGCCGAGGCCGCCTCCGTTGCTAAGGCCAACGACGAAAACGCGCTGAGGATCGATGAAGTCGTAGTTTTTCATGGAAGCAAAGGCGGCGCGGTAGCCTTCGAGTTCGCCCTGGTAATCGGACTTGGCGCAAGGTGTGCCCTGGCTTTCGCCGACGCCGGGCTTGTCCATGCGGACGGTGGCGTAGCCGGATTGATCGATCAGGCGGCGTATCAGGGCGCCGAAGCCGTCGCTTTCGGTGACATATTCAACGCTGTCGCAGCTGAGCCAGCCCACAAAGAAAATGACGGGAACTTTGCCGGCGGCGTTTTTGGGTTTCGTAATGAAAGTACGGAGCTTGTCGCCTCGGGAGTTGCCAACGAAATCGTATTGAACGGTGGCGTTGGCGAAATGCTCCCGCTGGCGAGTTTGCGAGGGTTGCTGGGCTAACAGAGCGGGCCCTATGCAAAGAGATGAGAAAAGAGCCGCGCAGGAGGCCGCGAACCGGCGTGTACGGAACATTTCCACCTCGCAGAGCTATGTCGTCAGACGCCGTAGTTGAGCAATAGTGAGCAAGAGGGAGAAACGAGGAATCAGGCGGGAGCAACGGTGCGCGGGGCATCTGGTTCCACGCCGCGCCACCCTACGGGGCGTCCGCTGACCGCTTCTTTTACGGAGCGGAATAGAACTACGTACATGAGTTGCCGGTAATAGAAGCGCTGCAGGAGCACTGGGCCGAGGAGCGACCAATCTTCGTTTTTTTCCAGGGCGAAGGCGAGCACGCAGGTAAGCATGTCGATCAGCAGGAAGCCGAGGAAGAAGAGGACGGAGCGCTGGAGGTCGGAGGTGGCGGTCGCGGAGAGCAGCGGCAGGCGGACGATGTGGAACTGCGCGAGTGCCCAGGCGATAACGGAGCCGAGGAAGAGCAAGTCGATGATCGGAGAGATCAGCGGCAACACGAGTTGGAAGACAAAAATATTGGGCAGCGCAACCAAGCCGAGCGTACCGTACTTGGGCCGGAACAGCGTGCCGCTGTGTTTCCAGAAGGATTGCAGAGTACCGAAGGTCCAGCGAAAACGCTGGCGAATCAGCATGCCGGGAGTTTCCGGCGCTTCGGTCCAGGCAATGGCTTCTTCTTCGTAGTCGACATGCCAGCCGAGGCGGCGGATGGCGATGGTGAGGTCGGCGTCCTCGGCGACAGTGTCCGCGGTGATGCCGCCGGCGGCTTCGATGGCTTTTTTGCGCCACGCACCGAGCGCTCCGGGCACGACGGTGATGCAGTTGAGCAGATCGAAGGCGCGCTTCTCCATATTCTGGCTGGTGATGTATTCGAGCGCTTGCCAGCGGGTCAACCAGCGCGAGCGGTTGCCGACCTTTACATTGCCGGCGACGGCTCCCACTTTTTCGTCGGAGAAATGGCGCAGCAGCTTGCTGATGGCGTCGGGCTCGATTTCGGTGTCGGCGTCGATGGTGACGACGATTTCGGTTTGCGCTTCACCGAGGGCGCGGCTGAGCGCGGCCGCTTTGCCGCGATTGACTTGGTGAAGGATGCGCACTCGGGGGTTCTGCCCGAAATTGCCGTCGAGCAATTCGCCGGTGCGATCTGCAGAGCCATCGTTCACAACGATGACCTGCAGATCCTTTACATCCGAAGCGAGCACGGATTTCACCGTCTGCACGATCACGGTTTCTTCATTGTGAGCGGGAATCATGACGGAAACGCTGGGCTGCGGGTCGGGCATGGCCGTGTGGTCGGGGCGCAGTTTTTCGATGAGGGCGAGAATGCCGATGATCAGGGCGCGGCCGCTAACCATTACGATGCCCACAATGAAAATGGTGGCGATGCTTACGCGGAACCAGTGCCAGATGCCGAAGATAAATGAATCCGCGCGCGCTTCCAGTCTTTCCTGGGCGGAGAGCGGCATCATTACGTCGGCGCGTTTTTTGCCGATGAGATCGGGCACGGACACAAACTGATAGCCTTCCTCACGCAGCTTGTCGATTATTAGGGGCAACGCAGCCACGGTGTTGGCGCGCTCGCCGCCACCGTCGTGAAAGAGGATGATGTTGCCCATTTGGGCCTGGCGCAGAACGTTATCGACAATTTCCTGCACGGGAATTTGCTTGCCGTCCACCTGGCGCCAGTCGTGCGCGTCGATTTTTTGGCCGATGATGAGGTAACCCATGTCCTGCGCGAGAGGGAGTTGCGCGACTTCTTCGGCGTATTCCGGTTGATGGTCAATGCCGTAAGGCGGACGGAAAAGAATGGATTTGACGCCGATGGTGCTTTCGATGAGCCGCTCGGTGAGGTTCAGTTGCCAATGGAGCTCGGTTTTCGAGATCTCGTCAAAGCTGGGATGCGTGTAGGTGTGATTGCCGATATCGTGGCCTTCGGCATACTCGCGCTTCACGATATCAGGCCATTGACTGGCGTCCACACCGATTACGAAGAACGTTGCGGGTACGTGTTTTTCCTTGAGGATGTCGAGAATCTTCGGAGTCCAGCGGGCATCGGGACCGTCGTCGAAGGTGATGGCGAGTTTATTGTCGGCAGCGCCGATCTGATCGATGTTGTAGGAGAGGGGATACTTTTCATATTTTTCGCCGGTGACGAGATCGCTGGCGGCGTCGTAGACGAAGCTACGCACGCCGCTTTTGGGGGTATCGGTGAAGTGCCAAACGTCGCCGTCGCCTTCGAGAATCAAGTCCGGGCCAGGAGGAATGTCTGCTAGTTTGGCGCGCACGGCATCGTCAGGGCGCGGCGAATCCCACACCGGCCACATCGAGCTGTCCGACGAACCCAGCCGCCACAATGCTGTGCCCTGCACACCCATGCGCTCGCTGGCGCGCAACTGGTTATAGGCGGTAACGGCGTCGAGCATCCAGACCTGATGGATGTGGTCGTGCTCGTCGGAATAGGAGTAATGCGGATTCAGCGAGTTGGCGTCGAACTCCACTTCCGTTTCCGACTCATAAGCGCGCAGCAGCGCTTCTTGCACGCTCATTTCTTTCGCGGCCTCGTGGAATTTCTTCGGCGCTTCCGACCAGTCGTATGCGTAATTTGCGATGCCCACAATAAGCTTCTGAGCGGGCACGTCTTCCAGGACCTGGCGTAGATTTTCGACAAACCAGTCCTGGGCGGCCACCGGGCCTGGCGGCGACGTGAGCCAGTGCTGGTCATAATTCATCAGGACTATGGCGTCGCATTCTTTGCCGAAGAATTTGTAATCGTAGGCGTCGTCGCGCGCGGGAAGCGCGATCATCAATTTCAGTCCCACGGAATGGAGCGCGGGACCGAGCTCGGCGGCAAATTCGCGGAAATGCACCTGAGACGCGTCGGGGACTTCCTCGAAGTCGACGACCACGCCGGCTTGATGGGCGCCAACGGTAAAGTCCACAACGTCGCGAACCAGGTTCTGCCGCGCGGTTTTGTTGCCGAGCATGGCGGCCATTTCCTTGATGCGCCAGGTCTGCCCGTCGTAATTGTCGAGCAAGGCCATCAGGGGGAGTTCGACGTTGGCGGATTTCATCCAGCGATGCAGCTTGTCGTCCTTCAGAAGGGTGATGGCTTGCATGGGGCTGGCTTTCACGGTCTGGTAGCGTTCGTAATCGACGATGGTGAGCGCGCCGTCTGGAGTGACGGCGTGCAGTTGGTCTGGAATGAGAACGTCGATGTCTTTGTAATGCTTCTTTAGAGAGGCGAAGCTGGCGGCGTCCCAGCTCACGTAAAAGGCGGCGCGCAGAGGGTCGTAGCTGGCGGGGACGGTGCCGATATTCGAGATGCGGCGATGGCGGCCTTCGCGTGCGGGGACTTTCTTGATCTTTATCTTCAGGGCGCGGTACGCCGGGCGGGTGTCTGGCAGCAGTCCGGCGGGAAGTTCGACGCTGACCGCAATGGTCACGAAAAAGTAGGCCAGCAAAAGCGTCAGCAGCGCGCCGGAAATTTCAAGCACGCGGCGCGTGCGACGCCAGCGGACGCGCTCCGCGTCATAAAATATAGGTCGGCGTTCCTTCATGAACATTTGCCGCCCGGCGGCAAAAACAGGGCGCGGGCTGCGTAGTCTCCCCGACAGAGTTGCTCTAATTGCCCTGCACTCTATTGTAAGATGCGATGAACGGATGAAGCGAATTTTCTCTAGTAGCGTTGTCGCGCTGGTTGCCGGACTGTGTCTCCGGCTTTTTTTCGTCCTGAGATACCCGGCGAATTCCGGCGATACCGTGCTGTATGAACAGATCGCGGCGAACTGGCTGCAGCACCATGTTTATGCGATGAATGTCCACGATCAGGTTAGTGCGGTGGACATGCGCATGCCCGGGTATCCCGCGTTTTTGGCGTTGACGTACGCAATTACGCGGCACACCGGGGAAGCCGCGCGATTGTGGGTGATGGTCGCGCAGGCCGTGGTGGATTTGCTGACCTGCTTGCTCGCAGCGGGGTTAGCAGCTTTGCTGGCGCTGATCGCTAACGAGCGGGCGCGTCCGCGGCGTGTGTTTATTGCGGCGCTATGGCTCGCGGCACTGTGCCCGTTTACCGCGAATTATGTGGCGGTGCCGCTGACGGAAGTTTTCGCGACATTTTTCACGACCGCGGCGTTGTTGCCGCTGTGTCTGCTGGTCACGCGCGCGCAAAACCGCGGTGCGCGGCTGGTCGAGAGGCACCGAATTTTTGGCATGGATTATTGGCGCCTGGCAGCGTGCGCCGCGCTGCTGATCGGACTGTGTACGCTGTTTCGCCCGGAAGCGCCGCTGCTGCTGCTGGCGAGCTGGCTGGTGCTGGGAGCAATTCTGATCCAGCAGCGCGAAAGCCTGCGCGGGCTGAAGACGGTCGTCGTGATGGGCGCGCTCTGCGCGGTGCCGCTCGTGCCCTGGACGGTTCGCAACGCTATCACCCTGCACGAATTTCAGCCTCTGGCTCCGCGAAATTCCAATCTACCGGGAGAGTTGGTTCCGCGCGGTTTCATGAGCTGGGAAAAAACGTGGCTCTTTCGATTTCGCGACGTTTACCTGGTGCCCTGGAAGCTCAACGAGGAGCCCATCGAAGCCAACGAAATTCCCGCACGCGCTTTCGACTCACCGGACGAAAAAGAGCGCGTAGCCATGATCCTCGAACCATACAACGATGATCTGACGTTCACGCCGGAAGAGGATGCGGCTTTCGCGCAACTTGCGCGCGAGCGCACAGCACGCCATCGCTTGCGCACATATTTTTGGCTGCCCTTGGGCCGCGCGATGGCCTTGTGGTTCACACCGCGCATCGAGCTGCTGCCTTTTTCCGGCACAGTTTTCCCGCTGATGCAGTCCTTTGAAGATGATCCGATAGATCAGTCGGTCACCGCCGGCTTGTTCCTGCTAAACATCGGCTACATCGCGCTGGGCGTGTGGGGCACGATCCGTTTGTGGCGGCTGGCGCCTGCAGCACGGGGAGCCATCGCGCTGCTCGCGACATTTGTCCTGCTGCGCACCGCATTTCTTACCACGCTCGAAACGCCGGAACCGCGCTATGTGTTGATGTGTTATCCGGCGCTTGTGGCGCTGGCCGCGCACGTTTTTTCCGGGAGTGAAGCCGCGGACTAACCCTCCACCGGTTCGGGGTGAATGGTGACGCGGTGAATTTGCGGGAAACGCTCCTTGACGCGGTCCTCAAGCGTCGCGGTGACATCATGGATCTGCGTGATGGGCAGCGCGCCTTTCATGGTGCAGTGACAGGAAACCAAAATGTGGTGCTCGACCTGGCGCGTGTGCACGTTGTGGCAGTTCACCAGCTCATCGAATTCCGCAGGCAGTGAATTCAAAAAATCTTCGACGGAGCGGGAAAGCTGCTTCATCTCGCCGCCACCGGCGTCGGGCATGGCGATATGCCTGCCGAGCGGCTCAATATGAATGTTGACGTCAATGGGGCCATCTCGCAACTCGCGGATGCCCTCTTCGAGTGCGGTGGCTTGGCGATGCGCGTCGCGCAGGCTCAGGTTCTCGTCCACTTCCAGATGTAGCTCGACGAAAAGCTTGCCTTGCTGCTGCAGCGCGCTCACATCGTGAATGCCGAGCCCCATGCGCTGCGCCACGGCGCGAATGGCTTCGAATAGATGCTCGCCCTGCGGCGCGCGAGGTTCCGCGTGCACCATGACGTCGGAAGGAACGATTTCGCCGACACGTTTTTCGATGGCATCGCTGAGCTCGTGCACCTGTTCGAGGCTTGCGGTGCGCGCGACGCTCACGGTGGCATCGACAAAATGGCGGTTGCCGGCGCGACGCACGCGAATGCGATCGACGTCCAGTACGCCGTCCATTCGCGCGATGGCGCGGGCAATCTCCTGCTGCAAGCCCTCGGGAGCGGCGTCCAGCAAAGCGTCGACGGTGCGGCGCCCGAGCCGCGAACCCACCCATAGAATCACGGCGGCGACGGCCAAGGCGGCAATCGCGTCGGCATAAATTAAATAGGGGATGTTCCACGTCTCACCGGCCCACACCAAGCCCACACCGGCGATGACCACGATCGTGCTCCACACGTCGGTGGAGAAATGCAACGCGTCGGCTTCCAGCGCGTCGCTCGAGTATTTTTTGGCGACATTAGCGAGGGCTCGGGCGCGGGTGAGATCGACGCCGAGGGCGCACAGCAAGATCACAATCGCGGTGAGGCTGGGCTCGATGTCCACGCTGCGGAAGAACAGGCGGCTGAACGCTTCATAAATGATGTAGAGCGCGGTCAGGAGCAGCAGCCCGGTTTCGACGAACGCGGAAAAATTCTCGAACTTTCCGTGACCGTAAGGATGCTTTTCGTCAGCAGGCCGATCGGACATCCGCACAGAAAGGAAAGTTATGATTGCGGCGATCAAGTCCAACCCGGAGTGCAGCGCCTCGGACAAAACGCCCAAGCTGCCGGTGCGGAGGACGAGGAAAGTCTTCAGCGAGACGAGCAAGAGCGCGGAGGCCACGCTGAGCAGCGCGGCGCGCTTCTTCTCTTTCACTTCCTCGACAAAAGGGGCGGTGATCACGGTGGGCTTAGACTACCGCACTCCAGCCTGGTTTCGCTGGTGTGGATGGCAGGTGAAAACGGGATGCGCGGCCGTCTACCTCGCGGCGCTTAGCGGAGGCGCCGGCAAGAGAGGCAAGCGTTTCGGCTCGCCGCGCGCGCCGCGTACTTCCAATTCTTCAAAGAGCAGTGACGGTGCCACCACGGAGGCGGGCAGGCCCCCCTGCGCGGAGCCGAATGCGCCCAACGCGGTGCCCGCAAAGCCGGCAAAGGTGCTTTGCATGTAGTTGTAAACGAAATTGTCGTTGCCGATGCCGGCGAGATTGCGCAGAGAGCGCGAATTCAAGCCGATGATGCGCGCGCCGCGAACAATCTCTTCGTGGCCGTCCTGCAGGTACACCTTGTAAACCACAAGCGGCAGGCGGTCACCGGTTCCGGCGCCTCCGCCGAAGCTGGCGAGCAATTCGGAAAAATCTTCCTGGTGCAAAAGGCTGAGCGCGGGATTATCCATTTCTCGCACGATGATGCAGTACTCCAGCTTTTCCGAACGGCATTGGTCCAGGAATTTCTTCTTGAGCTCCGCGAACGGGATAGTTTCCGAGGCATTGAAGAAAAGATTGCTCATGGTGGCTTTGGCGTCGGCCAAGAAGCCCGAGCGGCCGTGGCCGTTGGAGCTTTCTGAATCGGGGCCAGGCCGGCGCGACATCAGCAGTTCCTTCAAATTGCCGTTGTCCACCACGGTGACTTTCTGCGCGCGCACACCTTCGTCGTCCACGGCATATCCGCCGAGCAGCGGTGCGCCGTGAAAATCCTTCGCGGCGGGATCGTCGACGAGGCTCACCGTGGCCGGCAGCACGCGCGAACCGATTCGGCCCGCCCAATCGCTCTTGCCACCCAAACCGCTCAGCATCTGCTCCACGACAGGCTGAAACGCTACTGGCGGGCGTGAACCATTCATAGCGGGTCCCAGGATCTGGGCTAGAAGCGGCGCCGCGGCACGCGCTTCAAAGAGCACGGGGCCGGTGTAATCCTCCGCCGTTCTCGCTGCACGCAAAGCCATAAGCTCACTGGCAGAAACATTCAGACCCTTGCGGACGGCGTCGGCATTCGGCAGATCGGCGGGTCTGGGCGCGTACGAAGCATACAGATGGCTCAGGGGCATGCCATCGCTGGCCAGCGTGTTCATGCCGGCCTCAACCGCGGCATAGGTGCGATTGGTGCGAATCTCGGCGCCTTCGCTGGTCAAGAGGTATTCGGTGGCGTACACCAAATAATAAGTGACGCGGGATTCGTAGATGTCCGGGAACAAACGAAGCGTCGCGGACGCCTGGCGCGCTTCTTGCTCCCAATTGCGATTGCCCCAGTCCGGAGTGAGTAGCGGCTCGATTTGCTGGATGGGCTCGGACCTGGAAAAATCGTCGATATTCGATTGCCGCGCCAAGCTGCTGAGGTAGGCTTGCTTGCGCGAGTAGGTCTCCACGGCTTGTTTGAAGGCTTGATCGGTGGCGATCCACAAATCCTGACGCAGCGAATCGTAGTCGCGGTCAATGCCGACTGAGCCTTGGGAGCCGATGAAACCGCGGAAGGCGTCGTCACTAATGAAATTGGAACTGTCCAGCTTGTAGCTGCCGACGCGCGCTTCCACGTTCATCAAGCGGTTGCGTCCGCGCGTGGTGGTCATCAGCGTTCCGAATTCCGCAACGATTTCTCGCACGTCGAGATCGAGCAAACGGTATTCCACGTAGTAGGGGCGCACGGGCTGCTGCGTGCCGGGAATGCTCAGCTCCAGGCGGGTTTTCGAGCGCGCCATTTCGTCGCGCATCGCGCGCAGCGTCTGATCGTTGTCCGCCGGCGCTTGCGCGGCGCGAGCGGGAACCACGCAGCCCAGGAAAATTACCGCATACGCCAATGCCTTTATATTTCGCATGCGGCTCATTGCTGGCCTCCTGCCTTGATAATGTCGTGTGCAGGCGCCGGCAAAATCGGCGGGCGATCCGTGGAGCTTTCTTTCTTCTGGACCTCCAGCTCGGAGGTCAAAATTGCAGGCGACGCGGCCGAAACGGGAACGGAACCAGATTCAGCGCCGCAGTAGCCGTTAAAAACTTCCTGCTTGTCGCCGGTAGCGACGATTTTCGTCAAGGCGGCGAGCGGCGTTCCCACAATGTCCACCCCGCGCACTAGCTCGTCTGGCCGTCCATCCGCGTAGACCTTGTAAACCACGAGTGGCAGCACCTGAAATGCCTGCGGCTGCCCGCGGCCGGTAAAGGTGAATCCGCCGGCGATGTCGTCGATCAGCAGGCCGAACTGTTTGCCTTGCTCTTTAATCAAATCGATCAACTTCGCGCGAAGCTGCGCGTCGGTCATGGTCTTGTTGCTTTCCACGATCAGGTTGCCTTGGCGTGAAACCGGCGAGGCTCCGAGTTGGCGCCGGCCGTGTCCGTTGGAATGGGGAAAGCCGACCAGAGGCGAGCGGGACATCTCGAAATCTTTCAGCACGCCGTGGTCGACCAGCACCACGCGGTGCGAGCGCACACCTTCGTCATCGTACTCGTAGTAGCCGAGCAAATCGTTCGGTCCCAGCTTGCGCAGGGTGCTGTCGTCCACGATGCTGAGAAATGGCGGCAAAATCGGCTCACCGACTTTTTTCGCGAAGGTCTGCCCTTCCGCCACATCTTTCTGGCGGTGGCCCTCGGCGCGATGGCCGAAGACTTCATGGAAGAAAACGGCGGCGGCGCGTCCAGTCAATAGAGCTGGGCCGACGGAGGGCTCGTTGATGGGCGCAGCCACCAATCCCTCCAACTCCTTGCGCATGGTCCCTTCCGCGGCGTAAACCGCCTTGTCGTCCGGCGCATCGGAAGGATTCACCCAATCAAAATTGTAGTAGCGGTTCAGATCCATTCCGTCTGGTGCCTTGCCCTGAATGAAAAGCTCCAGGCGGTAGCGTATCTGGCCAAATTGCAACTGGGTGCCCTCGCTGGTCACGTGGTAAGCGTTCTGCGCCTGCGCGGAAAAGGTCACGATGGAATTGATCACCGCCGGCGAATCGCGAAAGGCTTTGGTGTACGCGCGGACTTTTTCTTCCCAGGGTTTGCGCTCGAGCACAAACGACGTTTCCGGGCCAACGGAGGTATGCGGCTGCTCGTGCGTGAAATCCGGAGCGCGCCCTTCCGCGGTTTCCACCTTCACTTCGCGCCCGGTCTTGATCTTGATGAGCCATTCCGCAGCGGACTTGTACTGCTTGTCGGTCTCCAGCCAAATGTCGCGCCGCAATACTTCCTGATCGTTGTCGATGGGCACGGCCGTGCCCGGTCCGCCATTTTGCGCCTGGCGCTCGCCGATCTTGTGCGTGTTGTCCAGGTCGTAGCTGCCAGTGCGAACGGAGACTTCCAGCCAGCGATTGCGATTTTCACTGCTCGAAAGCAGCGCACCATTCGAGCCGGAAACGTCCGCTCGCTGCGTGTCTGTAATGGTGTAGCCAATGTAGTACGCGGCGGGATCCTGGGCGCTCAGGACTTTGAACGAGCGGTCGAGCTCCTGCTGCATCACGGCCAGCAACGGCGACCGTTTCGCTTGCGGAGCATCCGGAGGCAGAGGCATGGCCGCAGCTACCGGATTCCTCAGCGTTCCGGCCATGACCAGCGCTAACACCGCGCCTGTAAAGAGATAACCGCGACTGCGAGCAATTGTGTTCAAGGATTCCTCACTCCGAATTAGACGGGGCCACGAATTAATCAGTGTACGCCAGATAAGGAAGGCCGCACAAACGCCCTGCCATTTCAATGTACAAGAGTTGGACGGGGAAAAGGATGTTCGCGTTGCATTTGACGGGTTTGAGCGCATCGATGCACGCAGGAACTCAACCGGGTTGTTCAGACTTTACAGCGGTCAGCAGACCATAATGAAAGACCGCAGCGGCCATATCGTCGTGCTGGTCCCGATGCTGAGTGAAGGTTTCGACGGCTTTAAATATCAGTCGAAGCAGCTCGGAAGGCGGAACGCGTATCGCTTTATCGCACAAGCTCCGAAGGCGCGGAATGCCGAACGACTCGTTCCTGATATTGAAGGCCTCGGTGATCCCATCCGTGCAAAATAGGACGGAATCACCGGGCTGTAAGATTAGCGTGGAGGTGTCGTACTCCGCTTCTGGAAATAGTCCAGGGGGAAGGCCTGGAATTTCCAGGACCCGGCAACCCTGCGAGGAAAGATGGAAGGGTCCAGGCATGCCCGCGCTGGTAATGCGCATCTCCGCCGTACGTGGATCGAAAATGGCGTACTGGGCGGCGCTATAACGACGGGGTACACCCCGAACCAGCAATCTGCGATTTAGCGTAGAGAGTACAGTCGAAGGCGCTTGACCCGTCTTATGCACGCCCCGCAGCGCTCCCACCGCCAGCGCCGCGTACATTGCCGCTGGAAGTCCTTTCCCCGATACATCACCAAGGTACAGCCCGATGGTTCCATCCGATAGCTCGAAATAGTCCAGGAAATCGCCGCCAACCGCGGCCACGGGTTGAAACACGTGAGATATTCTTACTGCACCGGCACGCAATGGTTCGGTGGGCATCATAACGCCTTGAATCGCGCGTGCTTCCTCCAATTCTTCTTCACGAAGCTTCTCTGCGCTGAATTCGAGCAGGGGCACAGTCATAGTCCTGAATGAGTGAGCGAAAATTGCACCGAGGAAGGGGGTTCGGCGGCAGAAGCGAGTTTAGCAAAAGCGTGACCTGACCGGCCGAACGGAGCGGCCTGTTGTTTCCTTCCGCACGCAGCTCGACGCGACGGTTGCAGTCCTCTTTCTTGCATTCCACAATTTCCACTATGAAGATTTTTGTCTCTCTGTTGGTCAGCGTCGGATTCCTATGGGGCGTTTACATTCTCTACCTGAAGCGGATCCCGACCGTCGCCGAAGGCACCGTCGCCACGCAAGCGGTCAGCCTGACGGGCGTGAAGATGGATCTGCTGCAAATCGCCAAGGCCGAGCGTACCAGCATCGGCGTTGACGGTCATTGCATGACCATGGACGAACTTCTGTCCTCCGGCTCGATGAGCTTGGCGCGAACCGAGCGTGATGGCTACTCCTATTCCGTCGAGTGTTCCGGGAACGATTTCACAGCAACGGCGCGCCACGCGCCGGCGCCCGCAGGGTCCCCTCTTCGCTACCCCAATATGGTGATCGATCAATCGATGCAGGTTCGCGAAATCCAATAGGACGCCGCGTTTCTCGTGGCGGCAGCTGTCTGCGCCAGGCCTGATGGTCCCAAGATTGAGTATCCGTTTCGGTGCGGGCTCGCGGAACTTTTCCCGCCCACCTCGCGTACCTTCACCGACAGGGTTCTACAGCGATTTGGCGCCAAGGGCGCCCCAACGAATTCAAGGAGCGGAAAAATGGACGGCACAATTATCGGCTTGGTGGCTGTGATTATGAGTTTGGGCATTCCTCTGGGCGCTATGTACACCTATTACCGTGTGCGGCAATTGCGCACGGAAGAGCGTTTGGCGGCCATCGCCAAGGGCGTCAGCGTCCCTATGGAGCCGGAACTGACGCAAGCCGCGCGCTCGCGTCGCGCGGGCATCTTGCTAACCTGTGGCGCGGTCGGCTTCATCGTCGCCCTGGGCTTCATCGCTCAAATCGAGCATGAGCCCGATACTTGGACCGCCGCGGCCCTTGGCATCATCCCTCTGGCCATCGGCATTGGCTATTTCGTGGATTTCACGCTGATCCGCCGCGATTTGCAAGCGTCGTAAGTATCTACTTAAGCGCGCTGGTCACTGTTGGAGAGGACGGATGATTTTGGGGCGGCCCGGAGATTGCGCTGGGCCAGATGACGTCTAGGGCCGTTTCGCGTCGGACCAGCATCTTGGGACGCTTTGTCACCCGGATGATCAGGGTGTTTTCGCCGTCCGCGCGCAGCTCGCCCAACCCTTCCTTTTCGGTCTGCAGGCTTTTGTCCGCTCGATATAAGGCCACGCGCAGTTGGTGAGGTCCCGCCGACAACAGGCGCTCCAGGCGCATGGGGTCGGCAGCCGCCTGATCACGCAGCCCTGTGGTCAGGAGCAGGTCATGATCCGCGAAGATGGCCAGTGTGCCGTCGTTAACCTTTGTGTCGATCTTAATGCGCAGCGCAGCACGCTCGATCGCGACCGGGGCCGCATTCGGGACGGGCACCGACTGAACTAAAGCAGGCACGGTAACATCGGAGTAGGTGTTGCGAGGCGCGGACGCCACACCACGAGCCGTTTCGGTATGACGACGTGACTGACTATCTGCGCGCGAGGCAACACGAATTCTCTTCGGGGGCAGGAGGCTCTTCGCAGGCACAGGTTCGCCTGAAATCGCCGCCGAAACCTCCGTTACTGCGTAGGGCAAGTCCACCGGCGCCTTCGGAGCATTGAACGAGGCAATCGGCATCGGCGCGGGTGGAAGGTGGAAATGAGAGACAACCGCGCGTCCCGCCGGAACACTGCTGCCAGCCAGCAGAATCACCGATGCGAAAGCCCAAGCATCGCGCGCCTGAATCGGACGGGACCACCAGGAAATGCTAGCGGCCGGAGCCGGGGCATTGACTGGTGCGCGACGCGCCAACGGGAACAGCGAAGCGGCCAGCGCGTCTCCAGACGGATACCGGTCTTCCGCTTTCTTCGCCAGGCAACGCATCACAATGTGGTCCAAGCCGGACGGCAGCGCAGGATTGCGCCGCGATGGCGGTACAGGATCGGAGGTCAGAATTTGCGCGCAGACCGCGGCGACGGAGCTCCCGTCAAACGGCGGTACACCCGTCAGCATCTGATAAAGAACAATGCCCAGGGAGAACAGGTCGGACCGCGTGCTATGCGGCTCGCCCAAAATTTGCTCGGGAGCCAGATAAGCCGGAGTGCCCATGATGCGCCCGGAACCGGAAACTTGCGTCGCGAAGCGGGCGATTCCGAAATCGCTGAGCTTTATCTCACCCTCTTCCGTGACCATGATGTTAGCGGGCTTGACGTCGCCATGAATGATGCCCGCATGGTGAGCGCGGCCCAGGGCGGTTGCCAGATCGGCCGCCCACGAACAGGCACGCGGCCAGGGAATCGGCGATTCCGAGAGGACTTGCTGCAAGGTCCGCCCGTTCACGTATTCCATCACCAAGTAAGCGATGCCGGTCTCTTCCACGCCCACGTCGAACAGGTTGACGATGGCCGGATGCGAGAGCTGCCCCACGATTTGCGCCTCGCGCAAAAACTGCTTTTGCTGCGGCGCAGCGCCGAAGGAATGGACAAGCGTCTTGATGGCCACGGTGCGGCCAATGATTTTGTCGCGCGCTTTGTCCACGCGGCTGGTGGCGCCGAAACCCAGGGGGCCAAGGATCTCGTAACGGTCTTTTTGCATGGCTGAGGGCAAACCCACGACCCGGCTTTTACGCCGGGATGAATCGAGATATTGGAGGAAAAGCTGTGGAAAGGGAATGGGTCAGGAGGTCAGGTTTGTACCGCCCTTTAGTACCAATCCTCAAGGGCTAAGGTGTTCCCGGTAGGCCTTATCATCGCTGTAAGCTACTCATACAGCGTCATTTATAGAACCACCGAACCCCAACGTGCCTTGAACTAATTCCGAGGCCGAGTACTATACCTGTACCGTCTTGCAGATTTTACGGCCAGTGACCTACGCCGACCGCAGAAGCTGGCCCACACGATTCCGAAGAGATGGCGATTGCGCCGCAGGGGTCACACCCGGATTGCGCCGTGCCAAAGGATGCAACCGCTCCGCAAGAGTCTCCGCGGAAGCACAACGCTGCGCCGGATCCTTCGCCAAACACGAGGCAATCAATTCGTTGAACGCCGCAGGCACCGAAGGATTAGCGTGCGAGGGCGGCAGCGGAGTCGAGGATAAGATCCGCGAGCAAATACCCTGCAACGAGTCGGCGTCGAATGGCCGATGCCCGGTCACCATTTCATACATCACTACGCCCAGCGAGAAAACGTCCGAGCGCGCATCCTGCGGCTTCCCGACGATCTGCTCCGGGCACCAGTAAGCGGGTGAGCCGAGCAGCGGCGTGTCTTTGGAATCGCGGCTGGCCAGGCGAGCCATACCGAAGTCCGTCAGCTTTACGCGATCCTCTTCGGTGATAAGAATGTTTGCGGGTTTGACGTCCCCATGAATCACGCCTTTGCGGTGGGCAACGGCCAGGGCCGTGGCTACTTCAGCAGCCCAAGCGCAAGCTTTAGGGAACGGAATGCTGCCTTTTTCCAGCAATTTCTCGAGTGGCTGGCCCTTGATGTATTCCATTACTAGATAAGGCGTCTGCGAAGGCTCGTCCACCCCCATGTCGTGCAGCGCGATCACGGCGGGGTGCGAGATTTGCCCCACCACGCGCGCTTCTTGCACAAAACGATTGCGGGCCTCGCCACGCGCGAGCTCGCTGGGAAACAGCTTTATGGCCACAATCCGCGCGATCAGCGGATCGAAGGCGCGAGCCACGCGGCTGTTAGCGCCAACACCGATCACTTCCAGAATTTCGTAACGGCCGACCTTGCGCGATTCAGTTTGAACTGGCACGGGGACGTTCCTCTCGAGCTTAGAACCAGCATAAAGGATACGAACGTTTACGGGGGAAGGCATGATGCGGAAGTTTCTAAAAGTGAAGTACGCGCGTACTAGGCCAAGATCGCGCAAAAATTACGTCGAGGATGCCAACGATTAGCGCTGTGAGGCTAACGCGCGCACCGGGGCGAAGACAGGGTCCGCGGCGAAGCTGGCTGGGAATTCCCGGACATAGGACTTCATTCCCGGATACAAATGGTAGTGAAAGCCGAAGGAGTACATCTCGGAGACGGCCTGGTCCGCGGTCCAATTCTGCTCGGCAATCCGATAGGCGGCGACCATTACTCCGGAGCGATCTTCTCCGTAATAACAGTGCACGAAGATCTTCTGCCGCGGATCCGCAAAGAGCGCGAGAAATTGCGCCACCTGCGCGTTGCTGGGCGCAGTCCAGCCGAGCACCGGAATGTCGATGAAGCGCATGCCCAAGCTTTCGACTTCACGGCGCTCGGAACCGACGGGCCCGCGATTACCTCGCAAATCCACAATGGTCGTGACGCCCAATTTTTTCAATTCGGCGAGACCTTGCGCCGTCGGCTGCGCGCCTCGCAAGAGCACGTCGCTAACTTTTCCAGCTCGCGGTACACCCGCTAGCTTCAATTTCTCTGCCGGCGCGCCGAAAGACGCGCGGGCCGTCGCAGGTTGCACGGGTACGCTGGCAACAATTTGCGCGTGGGCAAGGAACGTTGCGCCGAAAAACATCCACACGCCCAAACAAGTTTTGCACAAGCTCGAAAAAAGGTGTCTGTTCACCATGGCTACCATGCCTTAGTGTACTCCCTGGGATGGATGAAAGAAGGTGCAAAGCTAGAATTGTCCTCACGCAACATGACCACTACAGGTAGACATTGGTACCAAAACGTCAACGACATTTTGCGTTTTCCTCTTGACACCGTTTTGACAGAAGTTGATACTGCGCTTCGCTGACTTTGTGGAAACGTGGTTGCGCCCGGCTGGTTTTCCGGATGGGGGGACGACCGGCTTAGAAACCACGTGGCCGCCAGGCACCAAAATAAAAAAAGCGCTCGACCACTTGCGGTACGCAACGTACCCGTCTGGGGTCTGCCGTGGAGCCCTCCGCTAACGAGGGGCTTGAGGGTAGCTTTTTTATATTTTGCTGAAAGAAACGGCACTGATCCGATTCGTAAGGAGGCTGCATTCTCACCAAGAGTGCACTCTCCTTACGGCTCTCTCTGAGGATCAGCGGGACGAGCCGGCCAGAACCCAGCTAGGGCCAACAGTAGTAAAATAGAAGGGTCGCCTCTGTGTCGAGGGCACCCAAGAGCGGAGGGACGGATGGCTACAGTGAAGCCGGCACTACATGGCAAAGCGGTGGAGACGGATACGCGCACGGACCAGAAGGTCCGAAAGGGACTGGTGTTTGC
>Ga0210408_10000727_pt1 | contig 38039 bp, 34 predicted proteins | sample IncBWH4MmetaG_FD_155471 | JGI IMG/M metagenome (GOLD analysis project Ga0210408, IMG submission 155471) | Forest soil microbial communities from Barre Woods Harvard Forest LTER site, Petersham, Massachusetts, United States - Inc-BW-H-4-M | ecosystem: Environmental > Terrestrial > Soil >... | reverse complement strand
TGCTGGCACCAACATTGGCACCCGAGGGATCCTGAAGCTCATAGTGCGGTGTGTTTCCGGTTCCGCCTCCCGCCGTAAGCGTAAAAGTAGTGCTCGTACCCGCGACACCGGCAAAGTTCCATACGCCGAGATTGCCGCGATCTGCGGTGGCCCCAATCGACCCGCCATAAATCAAGGAGGGGTACATCGCGCCGCCCTGGTTGGGCGGGGTTATAGAGCTTGCTGGCACAGCCACTAACAGGTGGATGGCGTAGGCGCCGCCGCTCGTGCCCGGCGAGTCCCTCCTTGTCACTGTCACTTTATAGGACCCGGCAGGTTCATTAACGTAAAGGTTGCCACGAACACCATTGGCGATAGCGACACCCGTAAGGTAGGTACCGCCAGACGTGTACAGCTTGATGCTGGGATAAAAGAGTGGATCAAAGGCCCCGGTTATGCCGAAAGAGATATTAAATTCGTCCGTAGATGTAGGAACAGTAAACGTGTAAGTGTCCACCGCGGTCGTAGTCGTGATTGTGCCGTATTTGATTTCGCCGTTGCCGATGGAAGTGTTAACGCCATTGGCCTGCGCAAGGTTAACGTTCCAGGAAGTCAGGATGACAAGCGGCAGAAACCGCACCAGCCGCCACAGCATGGAACGGCTGAAGGCGTTGCGCGCGATATTTCCCGCTCTCGCCTGGATATCCTGAAAAGCCGGGGCCGCGCAGCCTGAAGCCGCAGGTTGAAATGAATTCATAAAATTCCTCCTCGTTAATTCTTGTAATTCAGCGACAGCGTATAGGTGCCGCTGACATCTTTGTTGTCTTGCCTGTCCACCAGAACCGTCCAGGTGCCGGCCGCCGTTATCGAGACATCCTGAGAACAGCTTGCGACGCACTCAATTCCGCCGACAGAAGCCCCTGTCGGCGTAAAGACAGAAATCTCCGGGGAAAATGCGTTCCCGCCGGTCGCGTTGAGTGTCAGGGCTCCTGTCTGGCCGGCAACGCCGGTAAAAGTGTAGACATCAATATTGCCGCGCGTGATCGATCCTGAATAAGTCCCTCCTGGAGACATAGCGCCCTTGACGACGCCGCCCGACGGGGAAATGGTGCCTGGCACCTGTATGAGCGTTAGCGCATAGGTCCCGCCGGTCGTACTGCCACTCTCGTCGGCCCGGCTGACTTTAACCGCCCAGGGTCCGGCAGCGGCATTTATCTCCTGAAGTTTTGCGTGAAGGCCGTTCCCGATTCCGTCGCCATTGCCGGCGGGAGGAACGAGATCGATCCCCGGTGCAAAAGTTGCGTCGTGGGTACCGGTTTCAGAGACGCTGACGACAAAAGAAGTGCCCCCCATGACATTGAATGTGTAGCTGTCGATGCCGGAGCCGGTGACCGTGCCGTTAACGGTCTGGCCGTTGTCGATCGTGCCGCTGACACCATCGGCATGCGCGGGACTAAGGCCCCGTGAGGTCATGGCAAGAAGAGATAAAAGCAAAAAGCGGGGTATGCGCCCGCGCCTGCGGGCTGCCGGTTTAAACGAATGCATGAAATTCCTTCCCGCGCGTATTGCTTTGTGAATATTTGCTCGTCTATGCGTACCGATCTAACGCCAAATGGTTAACGAAAAGTAAACGCCGGCGTCACGTCCCGAGATTGTGCCGGAATCTTTTTCAAAAACCAGACTTGACTTACGGTTTTTCGTCTCCTCAGTCTCGATATGCGCTGAAGAGAGAATTCTTGCGGAGGTTGAACGAGGCAATGCTGTTATGTAACTAGGCGAAAGCTGCAAGACTTCCCTTGTTGATGCGTGCCTGAATATCGCTGTTCCGCACACCCTTGAGATAGACCATGGTCGAGGCGATGTCGCGATGCCCCATCCACCCCTGCAGGGTGCGGATATCGACGCCGTCCTGCAGATGGCGGGTGGCGTAAGTGTGGCGGAACTTGTGCAGGAACCAGCGCCCGCAGTACGGGCCGGCGTTGCAGCGGTTGACGCGCTCGGTGCCGTCCTTCAGCTTTTGCGCGGTGGCGCAGTGGCCGCAGTTCAGCTCGCCGCGCCACGCCACGCCCTTGAGTTTTTCCAGCATGGCGCCGTCGGGGCGGCCGGTGGCGCTCGGGAACAGCGGATCATCAGGGGTTGCATTCGTAGGGCGGAATTTCTGAAGCATGGTGATCAGCTTCTGCGGCACCGGAACTTCCCGCTCTTCCCAGTTCTTCGGCTGGAATCCCCAGTGCGGTTTCGCGGTGACGCGCACGGCGGTATGACGGAAGTCAACGTCGCGCCATGTGACGAAGCGCCCCTCGGCGTCACGAAATCCGGACATGAGGTAAAACCGGAAGCGCGTGGCCTCCGGCGGCTCACAGGCGGCGAACAGGGCCGTCAGCTCGGCATCCTCGTAAATCGGGCGGACGGTTTCGACGAAGCTGGGCCAGTCGGACGCGGTCAAGAGTTTGGAGCGTCCGTGCTGCTTGAGCAACTGGCAGAGGACGACGAGCTTGTTGTAGATGGTCTTTCCATTCTGCCCGGCCTTGAGGCAGAGCGTGGCGAAGTCCAGAAGGGCAACGCGGTCGACCTGGTCGACGTAGGTGTGCGGACAGAATTCGCCGAAGGAGCGGAGAATGGGGCGATAGGTGCGAAAGGTCCGCAGGGAGCGGTGATAGCGGATGTAGTCTTCGTATTTGGCCAGGGCGTTCTTGACGGTCACGCGCGAGGGATGTTCGAGGACGGGCGAGGCATCGAGCACGCCGCTGCGGACGGCGGACAGCTCGGCCTGCTTCTTGCGCGCGCGCTCGGCGGCGATGAACGCGTCGGGACCGACGGCTTCGTGGCTACGGATGCCGGCATTCCACCATTGCAGGAAATACACGCCCTCGGGATGCAGCTCGTCCCGGCCCTCGACCGTGACGTGGTCGCGACGGACGCGGCCCTTGGTATCGAACAGGGCGGTCGTGAAGATCCATTTGTCGTTGAGCTTGATTTTCTTGAGGAGCTTAACGCGGCCAATTCTCGGCATAATATGGGCCTCGGCGGGTTCCCGTCGGAACAAGCACCATATTAGCTACCAAAGGTTGTATCTGCAAGATAATTATGGGAACCCGTGACAGGGCAGCGTTCTAACCAACTGAACTACGTCCCCAGCTTGTTTTCATCGGGTTAGCGGAAACCCTTGATTTTCCTGTCTTTCTTCCTGTCCACAGGTTCAACTGCTTCAATCCAGTCAACCCTATATAGCCTGAATTCCGGGTTTTATGGACAGGAAATGGACAGGAAGTTACCGTCCGATCCTGCGCAGAACCTACGTACCGACAGGGCATCTGTCCATGCCACTGCGAGATAAATTGTAACAGACCCGGTCCAAATTCGTCATGAGCAGACAACGGGCGACGACCCGTAAATACACGATTCACGCTTATTTGACACAGGCTCCGCGATGATAAGACTTTGACATCAAGGGCTCTTAAAGGAAGGAGAGTCTGGCAAGGCGATCTTCGGATCATGGATCGCATGTTCGACATGACCGAGCGGGAGCGCAATCAGGCCCATGCGGAGGTGGATGGCTCTCCGCAGATGTTGTTTCTTGTCGGCGATTTTTCGGCAGCCGCATCAATTCCGATAGGACCCACGCTGCCGCATCTCGAACGTGAGCACAAGCTGCTACCAGCAGCCTTCTATTCAGTGTTCGTCCACAATCTCGGCAAATGGATGCACGTATACCACTGCTCTGACGCGCTCGAACAGGCTGAGATGAGTATGATCGACATGGAAGCGGACGAACTTCGGGAATCTTTCTATCCCGAGGTCGACCGGAGTATTCCTGGTTATCTCCGCGGCCGATTGGGCATGAATTGTAGTCGGGCCGTCACCCTCCTAAAGGAAATCCATCCGGGATTGCGGGCAGGCGTTGCTCGACAACTGGTTGGACATCTGCTCGACATGCACGAGACCTCTTGCGGTTACGTTCGTGCCGCACCCTACAAACTGATGCACCAGGTCGCCGGGCTAGAGGATTACCTCGATAATTCAGATGGATCTGGGCCTGGGTGCTTGATCAGTTGGCACGAAGATGATGCAATCAGCACCTGCTTCAACGAAGAGATGCACTATGTGGGACAAAACGGCCCTTTGGCCCCCGCAGTATTACTGGCGATCACTCTCAATAGGCCCGTGAAGAAACTTGATACCCAAGTCAGGCACGTTTTCGAATACGCGGGCGCTATGCTCCGTTCATTGGCCGCGGCGGCCAAAATCGTTGAAATCATCCGAGAAACCTACGATGAATACCTCCGTGAACATCGGCTCAAGTCAGGACTTCAGACTCAGCCGGGCACTCCTGGTGTATGGGAACAGCAGCTATGATGGCTTCCCCTATCGCCACCCTTTTATCATCCTCCATGAAGTGATTCATGACGGCGGCGGGGCTCGGCTGGCCGCAGGGCAATTGGTGACTCCAGACATGCTGATTGATCTGATGGTCAGCCTGGGGAAATCAGTTCCAGCGGAGATTCTTCCGGAGCGGGTCCTGGTCCGCACGACTGAGACCATCGTCTGGTGGACCCCAGCCCGCGAACGCAGCATGTTTTTCAGTGACCGGGGAGGCGACGTCGCCCTGCAAGGGATGAATGGCAAGCGCTATCCGCACCCACCACTGGTGTTCAAGGCTTGCGGTTCACACCTGTGGATTCGCGCTCTTGCTCGAAGTGAACGGCCAAAGGCGACTACGAAGATGTACATGGCCCCGTACTGGAACTGCTACGACAACGGCGTCGTCTGCACAGGGAGCATGAAGATACCGCACGAAAAGTCAGTCGCTGGCATTGAAGTGTGGGAGCAATCGTTCTTTCAGTCGAGTTTTACGCACGCTGCCGGAGTGCGGAAGCATACGAATTTCTCGGGTGGTGTCCTCGCGATGTGGCAGTCGCTCCAAGGCAAGGACCAGTTTCCGTCGCAGTACCTGGTGGAAAAGAAGCAGAATTTGAGCCAGTTCGTGAGCAACAATGACAACAGCTACCGAAACGAAACCCGCGCCGACTGAGCATCAGATTCCGAGTTGCTTACTTGCAAAGAAGGTCCGTGTCACTGTCGTCGGTTGCGGCGGCACAGGGAGTGCGATCGCGGCGGGATTGCCGTACTTGCATCAGGCGATGGTGGCACTCGGCCACCCCTACGGGCTCGATGTGACTCTCGTAGATGGCGATCGAATCTCCCGGGCCAACTGCGTCCGGCAGCCGTTTAGCGTGAGTGAGATAGGCCTCTACAAGTCCACCGTGCTCGCCACCCGCATCAATCTCTTTTGGGGGCTCGATTGGAAAGGGGCGCCACGCTTCATGGATGAAACTTGGCGGGAAGAAACCGACATCTTGATTGGCTGCGTTGACTCGCGGAAAGCTCGCAACACCATTACCGGTACTCAGGCCTATTGGAATTGCCAGTACTGGCTTGACATCGGCAACAACGCCGACAGTGGGCAGTTTGTCCTTGGCCAGCCCGACAACCGCCTCCATCGGGACAAGAAACTGCGCCTTCCCACGGTATCAGATCTGTTTCCGGAGATTATCGATCCGAAGATGGACAAGAAGGACAAACTTCCGTCTTGCAGCGCCGTCGAGGCCCTGCAGCGACAGGAGCCGTTCGTCAATCAGACGCTCGCTTATCAAGCTCTCGCAATGATGGCGCGACTCTTTCGCTACGGGCGCCTTTCCTATCACGGTGGATTCCTCAACTTGGTCACCGGCAGAATGTCCAGCATCCAAGTCGATCCGTCCGTCTGGCAGCGAATTGCCAGCGCCGAACGAGCGCCACATCAGCAGCCATCATAACCGTTAGCGGCTGCGTCATAGGCATATGACGCAACGGGGATCACTCCGACTGATTCCCAAAGTGCCCAGAAGGCGGACGCCAATCCTAAGACAAGCGTTCAGCGAGGTCTATGTCTTCGTCATCTCGCCGATGACGTACGAAGTGCTCAATGTCGGCTTCAGCCTCCTCTGCCGCACCGGACACCGACGCACTGGAATGCGCTTTCAGTCGAATGAGTATCGGCCCGACGATATTCTCATCAACGGCACCGTTAAATGCGCCGATAAATCCGAAGCCCGTAGCGACGGCCCATAGCACTAGGTCGTCGTCATATTGGGAGAAATTGACCAACTGTTGTTGCGCCCATTGCCAATCGTCCTTCCAGTATCCGGCGCTAATTAGAGCATCGCGAATCTCACTGGCCTTCCCACTAGACAAGGCAGTCTGAATCTCTTTTCTTGTTCGACGCCGCACTGGGGCGTATGTCGGCTTGTTCATCACCATTGCTCCAGTTGAACTATTTTTCCTCGTGGCGTCACTTTCCCAGAATCCGACCTGCTAAGAGAACTATCGGCAACGCAGGGAGCTGTTGACCTGCTCCCCTGAATCCGCACAAAGCTGAGTATGATTTTTGCGAAAGGAAGGGGAAGAGAGTATGTCGAAGAGCAGGCACACGGAAGCGCAGATGATCGGGGCGCTGAAGCAAGTGGAGGCAGGACGGAAGGTGGAAGATGTGGCGCGAGAGGTGGGGGTGTCCAAGCACACGCTCTACGCTTGGAAGGCGAAGTACGGAGGGATGGACGTGAGCCAAGCGCAGGGAGCGAAGCAACTGCGTGACGAGAACACGAAGCTGCGGAAGCTGGTGGCAGATCTTAGCTTGGACAAAGAAGCGTTGCAGTCGGTGATAAGAAAAAACGGCTGGAGCTCGGAGCGCTGAAGGCGGCTGTCGAGCAAGTGCGCGGGGAGTATGCCTTCAGCCAGCGGCGCGCGTGCAGCCTGATGACGGTGGCGGTATCGAGTTACCGCTACGCGACCAAGCGCACGGATGAACCGTTGCGAACGCGGCTGGTGGAGTTAGCGCGGGAGAAGCCGCGATTCGGGTATCGGCGGCTGCATGTGTTGCTGGGCCGCTCCGGAGAACAGGTGAACCACAAACGAGTACATCGAATCTATCGGGAGGCCGGTCTGATGATCCGGCGAAAGAAGCGGAAACACTGCGTGCGAGTGGGAAAGCCGCTGGTGGCGCGGCGCGGACTTGGGCGAACCAGGAGTGGGGGCTGGACTTTCTGCACGATGCAGTGGAGTGCGGGCGGGCGATCCGGGTGCTGAGCGTGGTGGATGCGTACACGCGGGAGTGCTTGGCCTTGGAAGTGGATACGAGCTTTGCCAGCCGGAGAGTGACACGAGTGCTGGATGCGATCGTGGCCGAGCGAGGGCAACCGCAAGCGATCCGCTGCGACAACGGGCCGGAACTGACGAGCCGGCATTTTCTGGCGTGGTGTGTGGAACGGCAGATCGAGTTGGTGCACATTCAGCCTGGTAAGCCGACGCAGAACGCGCGCGTCGAGAGTTTCCATGGGCGGCTGCGGGAAGAGTGTTTGGCAGTGAGCTGGTTTCAGAACCTGTTCGATGCCCGGGGGAAGATTGCGGCGTGGCGGAAGGAGTACAACGAAGAGCGTCCGCACAGCAGCCTGGGCTACCGCACGCCGAAAGAGTTTGCGGCGGCGCAAGCAGCAGGCTCCTACACATCTGAACGAGAAGCAAGGGACTCAAACGCCGCCCCTTGCCCCTCGCGCTCCCCATCCCGGCTCAAACCGGTGAGGGAGCCGTAGAAAGTTGTCGTATTCTTACGTGAGCGAAAGCGGGGGGCAGGTCACCAGCTGCAGGGCTTGGAGCTTTTCGTCAATATCGGACAGCCAGTAATAAGGCTCCACCTCGGAAAATGGTCCGGCATACTTTGCATTCAAAAAGAGGGAGTCCACCTTAGGGACTTCATTCTCAGCGATAGCGAGATACGCTGCGAGGGCCGTTTACTAATGATCGGCCCGGGAAAGCGGAGAATACCGTTCAGTAACAGGTGGCCCAAAACATACCGAAGGAGCCTACTGACGTCGGCAGTATCAGTATGCTTCCCTACAGCCTGCAACTTCTCCATAAGTGCTCCACTAACGGCACCTACCCGACCTCCATACATTGCAAACCGACTTTCCTCCGCGCGGGGCGACCCAGGACTGTGGCGAGATGTCCTGCAGGACTCCTCTTTCTCTTTAATGCTTCGGCTGATGCTTGGAGCGATCCCCTGAGTTGCAGAAACCCTCTGTAAATTGTAAGTGTCAGAGCAAACACACGGTTGACAGATTGAATCCGCAGCCAGCCTGACTTCGCCGACGCTTGACCAGCAAATTCTCAGGCGGTCAGTCTTCGTTCCTTCGTCCACTGCGGATTACTGCTGGCTAGCCGTGATCCATCGCAACTGCTATTACGCGATTCGTCTTCTCTGCGAATCGAAACGGATTCACGTAGCGTTTTGTTCATAGTGCTGGTGTACGTTGCGGCCCCAAACAACGATTGAAGCCACTCTCTCACGCCCGTCTGAGACGATGGCGGCCGCTGGTCGCAGCGAAGCACTGGCTGATGCCGCTCTCATTGTCCGGAAGGCCTGGCCAAAAGAGCCGCCACAAGACCACACCCTGCAGCGAAGGACAACCACATACCGGGAACCGCGCGGTTTCCGGTAACGTGAATCAGGTACGTGCTGATGGCGGGCGTGAAGCCCCCGAAGATGGCGGTGGCGAGGCTGTAGGCGAGCGCAAAACCCGAGGTCCGCACGCTGACCGGCATGATCTCGGTCAGAAAAACGACCATGGCGCCGTTATAGCTGCCGTAGATGAAAGACAGCCAGAGTTCGACTGCGAGCAACCTTGAGAAAGATGGTTCCCGAACCAGCCACAACATCACCGGATAGGCGGAGACCGACATAAGCGTTGTGAAAACGAGGAGGAGCGGCCGGCGGCCCACTCTGTCGGAAAGCGTTCCCATGACCGGGAGCCAGAAGAGATTGGAGGCGCCCACGCAGAGGGTGACGATCAGGCTGTCAATGCTGGCCAGGTGGAGCACGGAGTTGCCAAAAGTCGGCGTATAAGCCGTGATCATGTAGAAAGACACCGTGGTCATCGTTGCCAACATGGTTCCAATAATCACGATCCGCCAGCTGGCCCTAAGCGAGTGCAGAATTTCCGAGATGTTCGGCTTGTGCTTGCGGGCGGCAAACTCGTCGGTCTCCTGAAGGGAGCGTCTCAGCCTGAAGAGGAACGGAATGATCGCGCAACCAAGAAGCAGTGGGACACGCCATCCCCACCTCGTCATTTCCTGCGGTGGCAGAATGAAACTCAAAACGACTCCAAGCGCCGCAGCAAACATGACGGCTACTTGCTGACTCGCCGATTGCCAACTGACGTAGAAGCCCTTGTGCCCCGGACTGGCGATCTCGGACAAGTAAACCGAAACGCCGCCCAATTCCATGCCGGCGGAAAATCCCTGAAGCAGACGGCCGACCAGCACAAGCAGCGGAGCGATCAGGCCTATGGACGCGTATCCAGGCATGAACGCGATGGAAATGGTCCCCACCGACATCAGACTTAACGTCAGAATGAGGCCAGCGCGGCGTCCGTGGAGGTCGGTGTACGCCCCAAGCACGATGGCGCCGAGGGGCCGCATCAGAAAACCCGCCCCAAAGGTCATCAGTGACAACATTAAGGATACGAATGGGTTCCCGCTCGGGAAGAATGCATTGCCGATCGCGGCGGCATAATAACCAAAGACCATGAAGTCGTACATCTCCAGAAAATTGCCACTGGAGACGCGGATCACGGACCAGATTTTTGATTTCCGATCCTGCGGCGTAATGATCGGTATTGATTCGCTCGAGATGGCGCGGCCGTTTGTAGGTGCGAGTTCGCCCATAAGATTTTCTTGAAGTGCTCCCTTATGATTGCCGCATCGCGCTCAGGCTCAGATCTGCTGCTGAACCACAGCGGCGGCTCCATCGCCTGCCGGACCTGTGAGCACCAGAAGTTCCACGCGGAAACAGCTGCCCCGCCCTTCCTGACTGGAGACTTTGACTTCCGCGTTATGTGCGGCGCAGATCGCCTTGACGATGGAGAGACCCAGCCCCGCTCCGCCGTTGGCGCGTGAGCGGGCTTTGTCAGCGCGATAGAATCGCTCGAACACATGAGGCAGAGCGTGAGCTGGAATGCCGGGGCCATCGTCAGTGACTTCGAGGACTGCGGTGTTTCCCTCTTGGCCGACACGGATCTCTACCGTGCCGCCTTCCGTGGTGTACTTGATGGCGTTGTCGATGAGGTTCACGATCACTTGCTGAAGGCGGGTCCGGTCTCCTTCCACCTGAACGCTGACTGCAGCGTGAGTACGCAGCCTGATCGATTTCTCTTCTGCCAGCAGCCTCATTTCGTCCGCAGTGGACGCCGCCAGGTCTCCCAAATCCAGGCGCGTCTTGTCCATCTTCACTTCGCCGGCATCGAGCCGCGAGATTGCGAGCAGACTTTCGACGATTCTCGACATTCGGTGGGTTTCTTCCAGAGCGCTGCCGATCTGGTCTCCCCAAGCGGCATCCCGGCGGTGATCCTGCGCGATGCCTTCCAACTCTAGCTGTAAGATCGTCAAGGGCGTGCGCAACTCGTGTGAAGCATCGGCGGAGAAGCGGTTGATGTGCTGGAAAGCCGCATCGAGTCTTTCGATCATCCGGTTCAGCGAAATCGACAGTCGCTCTAGTTCATCGCCGGTTCGGATTACCGGCAGGCGCTCGCTCAGGTTTGTAGAGGTGATACCTTCTGCCCTTTTTGTGATCTCATCCACCGGCGCAAGTGATCGCCTCATCAGCCAGTAACCGCCGACTACCGCCAGAAAAACAACGAATGGCATATAGATCGCGAAGGTCAGCAAGAGACCATGCAGGACAACTTCGATCTGATGGTAAGGAGCCCCGCTTTCAACCAGGAAACGGTTCCCATCGGTCGTTGTGAGAGTCATCGAAGCAATGAGCAAACGATTCCCGGACTCGAAGCGAAGCTTTCGCGCACCGTCTCTCTCGTTATCGCTCGGAGGCGGAATTCGCGAGGGGTCGAAGGTTCCATCCTTGGGTGCGCCAGAGATGTAAGCCACACCCACGCCCTCGTGGACGACACGAATGAAGCGGCCATTTACCTCGGGGGCGTACGCCTCGTTGATCTCAGTCGCCAGCCACGAATTGTTCTTGGCGGATATCTGAGAAAGTAGTTCTATTCCTATGGTCCGGCACTCGGAAGCCAGTGTCCTCTGAAGAGTCCAATCCAGGTATCGCTCGAGCCCCACATAAACAGAGACGCCGAAGACCATCAGCGCCCCTGCCAGAAGTCCGGCATACCACGCTGTAATGCGAAAGCGGAGAGAGCGTGTATTCATGTCTGGGCTCCGTGGCCGATGGTGTAGCCCACGCCGCGCACCGTACGAATCATTTTCTGCTCAAAAGGATCGTCCACCTTGTTGCGGAGATGCCGGACGTAAACGTCCACGATGTTGGTGATTCCGTCGAAACTCTGGTCCCAAACGTGTTCGATGATCATGGTTCGCGAGAGAACCCGACCGGCATTCGACATCAGATACTCGAGCAAGGAATATTCTTTTGCCGTCAAGTCGATACGTTTCCCCGCACGCTTGACCTGCTGCGACAGACGGTCGAGTTCGAGATCGCCAACGCGCACCACGCTGCTGCGGGTCACAGGCCCCCGCCGGAGCAAAGCTTTGATTCGAACCAGCAGTTCAGCGAAGGCAAATGGCTTGGTCAGGTAATCGTCGGCCCCGGCCTCAAAATTACCGACTTTGTCAGCAACGGCGTCTCGAGCTGTCAGGATCAGGACCGGGACTTCCACATTCTCTTTGCGAATGCGGCGCAGAACCTGGCTGCCGTCCAGTGTCGGCAGCATGAGATCGAGAATCACCAGATCGTAGTGGTAGGTTGTGGCGAGATCGAGTCCTGCCTTGCCATCGGCGGCAACATCGACCGCAAATCTTTCCTCGGTCAATCCGCGAGCGACAAACGTGGATACTTTGGCCTCGTCCTCGACCAGTAAGATGCGCATGGTGTCTCCGGCCCAGCAAGTATATTGCGGTTCGGCTAAAAACCATTCAGGAAGTCAGATGAAATTTTGTTCAGAAAGCCAGAGGGTACGCCAATCTATTTTTCTCTTCCTAGCCGGCGATCCTGAATAACGTTTCATCTAGCCTTCATTCGATGTTAATGTGGACCCGCCACGATTGAGATCCCGCCATGCTGAAGAAACAAAATGCCGGTTTCCTTCTACTGGTCTGCGCATTCGCTTTCTCTCAATCCACCCCACTTGCGGATCACTGGATAGTCGTGCGTGCCGGCCGCCTGTTTGACGGAACTGAAAAGCTCGCGGCGAATCAGGTGATCTTGATCAAGGGAGATCGCATCGTTAAAGTCGGCCCCGCGGAGAAGGTACAAGTGCCCGCGGACGCTGAAGTGGTCGATCTAACTCACGCCACCGTCCTTCCCGGGTTGATCGACGCCCACACTCACGTTTTCGGCAACGGACCCGACTTTGATAACCAGATCCTGCGCGATTCCTATCAATACCGCACGCTGACTGCGCTCGCCAACGCTCAGAAAGACCTGATGGTCGGCTTTACGACCCTGCGTGACCTCAAGACACTGGGCGCGATGTATAGCGACGTGGACCTGCGCAACGCGATCGACCGCGGCATCGTCCCGGGCCCTCGCATGCAGGTGGCGACCAGGGGTATTCAAGCCACGGGTGGGTTCGTGATGCGTGGCTATTCCCCCGAGGTTACGTTGCCGAGCGCGTTGCAGGTGGTCGACTCGCCTTGGGCTGGCCGTGAGGCGGTACGGGATCAGGTCGCACACGACGCTGACTTGATCAAGGTGTACGCGGCGTACGATTTTCACTTCACCAGTGATGGTAAAGTTGTGAGTCCGCCGACCTTCACCGCGGAAGAAGTCAACGCAATTGTGGACGAGGCTCACAAGAAGGGACGCAAGGTCTCCTGCCACGCGTTTGCTGGGGAAGGGCTCCGCAACTGCCTGAACGCCGGAGTCGAGTCCATTGAACATGGAGTCGATCTCCAAGACACTGACATCGAGCTGATGGTGCAAAAGGGAATCTATCTGGTGCCGACTCTCTACCACTACCAGCTTGATCGTGAACATGACATGAAGAAGTACGATGGGCACAGCGTTGCGGAAGTTTCGGAGCGCAGCTTCCGGAAAGCACTTGCTGCGGGCGTCAAAGTTGCGTTTGGCTCTGGCGTTGGTCCTTTCCCCCATGGCACGCAGACCAAGGAATTCGCGTACATGGTGAAGTTCGGCATGAGCCCGCCGCAGACGATACGGGCCGCAACTTCGGAAGCAGCTCAGCTTATGGGATGGCAGGATCGGGTCGGCTCACTGGAAGCGGGAAAGTTTGCGGATCTGATCGCGGTCGCTGGTGATCCGATCACCGATATTACCGAGCTTGAGAGGGTGAAGTTTGTTATGAAAGGTGGCCAGGTGTTCAAGAACGATCTGAAATGAGAAAAGTGGTGAACATCCAATGAGCTCCGACATAAGAAGGCGTGATTTCTTAAGAAACGCCGCTGGGGGAGCGGTATTGGGCGCTTTGGGGGCCTCAAGGCCGACGCTGGCCACCGCTGACGTGCCTCAGGCGTGCGCTGAAGCGGCCTTCCCGCAAATTCAAACGGTGACCGCGCACGTGTCCGAGTTTATAGTCCATCTGAAGTTCGCGGACATCCCCGCGGAATCGCTTGAACTCGGCAAGAAGTCAATCCTGGATGGTCTGGGATTGGCGCTCAGCGGGTCCAAAGCTGAAACCTGGGCATTGATCCAGGAGTACATGAAACCTTTCGGTTTCTCCCCCAGCGAAGGCGCAGCGGTGTTGGGATCCGGGGTTCGGCTTCCCGCCCGCTTTGCCGCCTTCGCCAACGGCGTCGCCATTCACGTCGACGATTTTGACGACACTCAACTTGCAGTCGCCAAAGACCGTGTGTACGGGTTACTGGTGCATCCGACGGTCTGTGTACTTCCCGCGGCTCTGGCGACAGCCGAGATCGCGGGAAGGAGCGGCCGAGATCTTCTGCTCGCCTACGAAGCGGGGGTAGAAGTTGAGTGCAAGATCGCAGAGGCGATCTCGCCGCGCCATTATGAAGACGGATTCCATTCCACTGGCACTTGCGGAGTCTTCGGGGCGACTGCCGCTTGCGCAAGGCTTAAAGGGTTGGACGTGACCCACACTTCCCGTGCATTCGGAGTCGCAGCCAGCCAGGCCGGCGGTCTCCGTGAAAACTTTGGCACGATGATGAAGCCCTTTCAGGCGGGCCATGCCACCGAAGCGGGCGTGGTTGCCACAGACTTCGCTGCGACTGGTTGGACAGCCGCGGAACAAATTCTGGAGGCGCAGCGGGGTTTCTTCCATGCCTATGGCGGCACGTACGATCCGGCCGTGATTCTCGATCGGTTGGGAAACCCATGGACCTTTCAGAATCCGGGAGTCTCCATCAAGCCATTTCCCTCGGGTTCTCTAACGCATCCCGGCATGACCGAACTCTTGCGCCTGATTCATGAAAACTCGATTCGTGCCAGCGATGTGGAACGGGTAGAGGTTGGCTCTAATCGGAACATGGAGAGCACTCTGCTGCATCACCATCCGAAAACCGGTTTGCAGGCGAAGTTCAGCATGGAGTTCTGCATGGCGATCCTGCTGCTGGACGGAAAAGCTGATCAGACGAAGTACACCGACGCCGTGGTGAGCCGCGACGATGTGCAGAAGATGATCGACCGAGTTCGCTTTTACGTCGATCCCGACGCAGAAAAAGCCGGGTACGACAAGATGACGACTATTCTCAAGATCACTCTGAAGGATGGCCGCACAATTTCGGGCCGTGCGGATTTTGGCAAGGGCAGTCCGATCAACCCCATGAGCTACGACGAGGTTGCGGATAAATTCCGCGGCTGCGCTGGGTTCGCAGAATGGCCCACCGCAAAGGCGAACCAGGCCGTTGAAATGGTGCGCAAGCTCGAAGACCTAGCGGACGTCCGTACGCTAACAGCTCTTCTAAGCAAGTAGCTGCCGGTCGAAAGGCCAGCAAGAAAATCGGTCACTGCGAGGAAACTTGAAAAATTATCGGATAGCGGTAATCGAAGGCGACGGGATCGGACACGAGGTCGTGCCTGAAGGCATTCGAGTGCTCGAGGCCGCGGCTCGCGGGTTTGGTTTGTCGTTCTCCTGGCAGCATTTCGATTGGAGCTGCCAGACTTATCTGAATACCGGGCGCATGATGCCGGACGACGGTCTGGAACAGCTGCGTCCGTTTGATGCCATCTACCTGGGAGCAATCGGTTATCCGGGAGTGCCCGATCACATCTCCTTATGGGGGTTGCTGATTCCTATTCGCCGGGGATTCCAGCAGTACGTCAACCGGCGCCCGGCGCGATTGCTCGAAGGGATCACGAGTCCGCTCAGCGGTCGCAAGGCCGGAGACATCGACTTCATTATCGTCCGGGAAAACAGTGAGGGAGAATACTCGGAAGTGGGAGGGCGGCTCAACCGTGATACGGAGTACGACATGGCGATGCAGGAGAGCATCTTTACCCGGCGCGCCTGCGATCGCATCATTACCTATGCCTTTGAACTGGCCCGCACGCGAAAGAAGCACGTAACCTCGGCTACAAAATCCAACGGCATCGTTTACGCCATGCCTTTCTGGGACGAACGCTTCGCCGCGATTTCAAAGAAATATCCCGACGTCAAGGCAGACCAGTACCACATCGACATTCTGACCGCGCATTTCGTGGCGCATCCCGACTGGTTCGATGTCGTCGTCGGATCGAATCTCTTCGGCGACATCCTCTCCGACCTTGGGGCAGCGGTCGTAGGGTCGATGGGGCTTGCTCCATCCGCCAACCTGAATCCTGAGCGGGAATATCCCTCACTGTTCGAGCCGGTACACGGCTCCGCCCCGGACATCGCGGGAAAAGGAATCGCAAACCCGGTGGCGCAAATCTGGTCGGGGGCGATGATGCTGGAACACCTCGGCGAAAAAGACGCTGCTCACGCCGTCGAACAAGCAATCTTCAGAGTTCTGGCGCACTCCGATGTTCGCACCCGCGATATCGGGGGCAAAGCCAGCACGCAGGACATGGGCGAGGTCATCGCTGCCGAAATTTCCGGCGTGTCAGCCCTTCGCTGAATCTTTTTTCCCTTCTTCGGATGTTGCTTGACGCCTCACAACTCTTTACTACGGCAGTACCTCGTACACCCGCAATTCCGCCGTCTGTTTCTCGTGATGCGGAACGGCCAGGTAATAGCGGTTCAATTCGGGGATCAAGACACCCGTCTTTGCCCGAAACGTCGTTGGAACGTGTCCGATGCGGTCGTACCGATCCGCATCTTCTTGATGGAACACATCGAGGAATTCCGTTCCCGCAAAATAGATGCGCTTGCTGCCGCTGTCGTATGCCATATCGTCGACCATCGCCGCAGCGGGATAGCTTGTCACAATTTTGCCCGAATCAGAATTTACAACAACTAGTTTCCCGGGAACGCGAGTACCCAGAAACAGACGATGGGCATCCTCGTCGAACGCCATAGATGTCGGATTCTTTCCCGCCTCTGCAACTGACCAAGTTGCCTTGAGCTCCCGGCTGGTCCGATCATAAACTTCCACTGCATTCTTACTACGGACATTGACGAACATCCTCGGCCCTGATTTCTCAAAGACCACGCCCTCCACATCGTCGGAGTCGATCTTGATATCAGCTTCGGTCTTCCCGGCGGCCACGTCAACCACGCTGATGAAGGCGTTGGGCAGCTTGGCATCCTTGCCACCGTTGACTACGTAGAGGTATTTCGAGGAAGGATCGTAACCGCTGGCGTCCGCGCCTTCACGTAGCTTGATGCTTCCGGCCGGTTTGTAGGAATCGGTGTCGTAGATCTTTATCTCGCCCGGATCGCTATCGACCACGAAAAGCTTCTTCAGGTCAGCCCGATATAGCATCGAGTGGGGCGCTTTGAGATCGGAGAAGGTGTGGATGAGATTATTCGTCTTCAGGTCAAAGACCAGAACTTTTGAATTTTCCTCTGCCGTGACGAACAGCCGGTTGCCCGCAACGTCCGGGGTCAAGTGGTCAAAATCACCGTCGTGAAGCTCTGGGAGCGGCGTCGAGTGTAAGAGTTTTAACGGAGCTTTGTCCTGCGCTTTATTCTGCGCCCAGACGCCGATGGCAAATGTCAGAAGTACGGTCGACAAGAGCGTTGCTTTCGATAAATTCAAGTGGGTCCTCCGGTTTTTACGATCTCAGACGAACCTGAAACTGTCATTAACGGGACATTAAAAACAGTTCAGCGCATTTTCCAGCGGGCGGTGGGAGCAGTCGCTACCGCCAGTCGTTTCGGGACCTTCCCAACTTTCAAGCGTGTGACCTCCCGCCGGCCTTTTACGTCAATCACGGAAACATCGTCAGTATCGGTATTGCTGATGCAGGCGTACTTGCCGTCGGGAGTGAACACGATCCAGTTCGGCCCCATACCCGTGCTTACTTTTCCCGTGACCTTCTTTGCCTTGACGTCGTAGATGTACATGGCATCATCCAGCAGGCTGGAAACCCAGAGCTCGCTTCCATCCGGAGTAAGCGCCAATCCGTGGGTGAGAGTGTCCTGGCTCTCGTATTCTAGTTTTCGCAGCGTCGCATGTTCGGAGGGGATTTCCACGCGCTCAGGAGCTTTTTTCCCCGAGATGTCGACAATCGAAAATCCGTGCAGATTGGCCAGCGCGACGTACATGGTGTTTCCATCCGGAGAAACCACGTAAGGCCGGGGCCTGCCGCCGACGGGAATGTGCGCGGCGTAATCCATCTTTTCCAAGTCGATCAGGTCAATCTCAAGCGAACCCATCGAACTCACGTAGATGTAGCGGTTGCTCCCCGTATTCAGAGCGTTGTGCGGCTCCTTGATCGGAAGCGTCTTCACAATTTTCTGCTGCGAGACATCGACGACGTCCACCCTGTCGCCATCGCGGATCGGAACTGCGACGTATTTTCCGTCCGGGGTCACAGCGCACTGATTGGGACGCCCCGACACTTTGACGGTCCCAGTGGTCTGCTGGGTCGCGGTGTCGATGATCCTCAGCGTGTGGTCGGTCTCAACGGTCACGAATAACCGCTTGCCGTCCGCTTGGACGCACACTCCGTGTACCCGCTCTCCTGCTTTGATGTTGCCACTGACCTTTAATGAAGCTATATCGATGACGCTGATGTCATCGCCCCGGCTGTTTCCGACGTACAGCTTGAAATCGGGAGTTGCGGAACTGTTCGCGCCCCAAGCAAAAATAGACATCAACAGCGCTCCGAACGCGCTCCAACCAAGGGATCTATGCATAAAACGCTCCTAATTCGGCGTCGCCTCAATACCGGCGCCGGGAATGTTCCGCCGGGAACTTGCATTTGTCTGATCTCTTCCCACCGCGAGCATCAACAATCCCGAAGCAAACAGACTTGCAACGAGATACAACAAACCTGGCGAGAAGGAATGGGTCCGGCTGGCTAGATAGCCGATCACCATGGGCCCAACGAACCCGCCCAGATTACCAATGGCGTTGATCAGCCCGATCGAAGCAGCAGCAGCCGATTCACTTAGAAACTTTGTGGGCACCGCCCAGAACACAGGCTGAAAGCCATAAAAGGAACCACCCGCCACAATGAAACATCCCAGCGAAACTGCAAGGTTCGAACGGTAAAGGACCGCAAATGCCAAGGCCAGTCCGCACACAAAAACAGGGATTGCCGCGTGCCACTGGCGCTCGCGTGTTCGGTCGGAGTGCCAACCGTTCACTTGTTGTGTGACGAAAGCGGCAATGTACGGGAGGGCTGCCAGCAGCGTGACTTTGAGATCGCTCTTGCCGGTTAGGCGTTTCAGAATGGTTGGCAGCCAGAACGCAATGCCATAACTGCCAGTCATGGCGCAGAAGTAGCAACCTGTCAACAGCATCACATCACGATGACGCAACGCCGCCCAAATACTGATGTTCTGGTGCCCGTTCTTCGCTTCTTTCTCTCGCTGCAGTTCGGTCATGATCCACGACTTCTCGTCGTCGGGTAGCCACGCAGCCTGATGCGGCCAATCGGTGATATACCAGACCGTGGCCACGCCAAACACGACCGCCGGGATCCCTTCAATGATGAACAGCCAGCGCCAGCCCCTCATTCCAAGCCACGAAAGACCGAGCAGCAAACCGGCGAGCGGTGAGCCGATCACGTAGGAAAGAGGATTAGCCGCGTAGAAAAATGCGACCGCTTTGGCCCGGTCCTGGTACCGGAACCAATGAGTAAGGTAGACAATCACGCCAGGCAAAAAGCCTGCTTCCGCAGCACCTACAAGGAATCGGACAACGTAGAACTGCCCAGATCTGCGAATGAAGGCCATTAAGACTGTGACCAGGCCCCATGAGATCATGATGCGAGCGATCCAGCGCCGAGCGCTCCACCGTTCTACGATCAGCGCGCCGGGAATCTCCAGCAGGAAGTAGCCGAGAAAGAAAACTCCCGCTCCCATGCCGATCACACCCTCGCTGAACCCGAGATCATGCGGCATCTGGAGCGCCGCCGCCCCAACGTTCATGCGATCGAGAAATGCGATCACGTAGAGCAGGAACAAGAAGGGGAGGAGCCGCCGCGCGATGCGATGGCGTGCGCTCTGAGCAACATCGGGCTCCTGACGGGATTGCACGACGGTCTTCCCGGCATCGGTGATGGTGGTCATGCGATCGTGGTCATGGAGAGTCCGTAGCGGATTAGCAATGCAATCGCCCACCGGAGACTACGTTGAAGCAGGCCGGCTGAGAATGATCAACCGGCTGCGCCTGAAACAATCAGAATCTCTGCCATCGCACTAAAAGATGACTTTTACCGCAAACTGAATCTCCCGTGCCGTCGTTGTGGTCTTGGTCAACAAACCTGCCGTCGGGTTCGGGCTCCCAGTGCCATCGAAAATATCTGTGTTGACTCCCTGAATCGGAGGCGCGAAATTGGGATGATTGAGAATATTGAAAATCTCGGCGCGGAACTGGATGTTGAAGCGCTCCGAGATGCTCTTGATGTAGTTGTTCTTGAACACCGAAAAGTCCAGCGACGTGACACCCGGACCAATCAGGATGTTGCGGCCCGCATTGCCGCGAAGATTAAAGCATTGTGGGAAAGGCGCAACAAACGGCGGTTGGGGTGGATTCGAGGGAGCCGGTTGGGCATTCGGGGGCGTTACGTCGCAGTTTGCCGCCCAGGAAGTCATGTCGCCCGGCCAGGTTGGAACGCCGAAACAGTTGGTCTTGATGTAGTTGATCGGATTCCCGGGATTGGTGAGCGAATTGCAGCCGGATCCGCCCAGCCGGTTCGGGAATGCCCAATCGTCGCTGCTTTGACTGAATTGCGGGTCCGATCCGGTTCCCCAGGTGGGCGTGAAGGGGACACCGCCGCTGGCGGTGAAGATAATCCCAAGTTCCCATCCGCCCAATGCCCATTGCGCGGGCGCGGCGAGAGACTTCGGGGTCCCCAGCTCCCAGGTTCCGTTCACCACCAGAGTCTTATCCACATTGAAATCGGAGAGGCCGCGGCTCAGTCTCATGTCGAACCAGTGAAGGCTCGAGATCGAGTTCCCGAATGTGTCCCCGGCGACGGATGCTGAGCTGGTATCCATGCTCTTCGCCCAGGTGAAGACCCCTTGCACCTGAAATCCGTGGCTCAAGCGTTTGGACAGTTGCGCTTCCAGCGCGTTGTAGTAAGAGTGTCCTTCGTAAAACAGTCCGCGAATCGATCCATAGTTCCCATTGACGGTTGGGGGAGGAGCGCAGGATGAATCGTCGGGGGGGCCGTTTACGTCGCTCCCGGCGCATAACGGCGAGGAAAAGGCATTTCCGAAAACATCCACCTTCGGCCAAACATACCCGAGCGGAGTCAGCGGCGGGATGGTCAGGTCCGCTTCGTCCACCTTGAACGGTTGATGTATGCCTCGCGACCCCACGTACGCAACCATTGCGGCCAGACTCGGAGTTAGCTGTTGTTGAACATTGAAATTCCACTGAACCACGTAATCGCGCTTAGCGTGCTGCACGTAGGTAGAGCGCAGTGTGTTGTTGGGAAAACTCGTGAGGCCGTTGTAGAAGGTCCCTGCCCCGGGGCCGTTGATTGAGGTGTAGGAAAAGAAGGGAGCAGACTGAGTCGTCATCAGGACGAACTGATAGGGCAGGGGCAGCACATCAAAAATTCCAATCCCCCCGCGCACTGCGGTCTTTCCGTTGCGGAAGGGATCCCAGGCAAAACCCACGCGTGGCTCAAAATTGTGCAGGGTCGGATTGTTGAAGAAGGAACCCGTACCTGAGCAACCGCCGTAGCTAAGCGTGCCACACACCGGCGACGAGTCCATAATATTTCGAAGATTGGCAGTCTTCCCGCTGGTTTCCGAGGGCACCGTGGACATCTCGTAGCGCAGCCCCAGATTCAAAGTCAGGTTCGACTTCCAGCGCCAGTCGTCCTGGAAATACAGGCCAAATATATTCTGCCGAAGATTCCGCGGCGAAAGAGTGCTGGCGATTCCGCCCTGGAACTTCGTGGGATTGTTGGTGAGGAAGCTCGCCAAATCGAGGAAGCGCCAGATTCCATTTGGATCGGTATCCGCGACAACGTTGAGCAGCATGCGTTCGAAGGCCGCGCCAAACCGGATCGAATGCGTGCCCTTGGTGTAGAACGCGTCGTCATAGGCCTGGAGCGAATTCCAATGGTAGAAATAGGTTGGGCTTCCCCCAATTCCTCCGGAAAAGTCGCTCACTCCGCCACCGATGAGAACCTGGCTCGCAGCCCGGCCTGCAAATGCCATGCCCCCGACGCCCAGATCGGTTCTGGCGGCGTCGGAATTGATCGCTTTCAAGCTCTCATTATTGTTCACCGCTTCGTGATTGCCCCCGATACGGATTGAGTTCGCAAACTTGGGCGTGAAGATGTGCGTCTCTTCGATGGCAACGAACTGTCTTGCAGTCAAAGTGCTGAACTCAACATTGTTCAGACCGTCGGGAGACGAGTACGGCGTCTTGTCATACATGTATGTGCCGAACAAGCTGTCGTTCTGAGAGAACTTGTGGTCGACGCGGGCGGTCAAGAAGTTTTCGTTGACGATCTGTTGGCCGGCGAATGTATATACTCCAAGATCGCCGCTACTCCCTGCCAACAAGCCTTGGTTCGGATGACGATAAAAAGTGAAATAGTCGTGTGCGTGTGAGTCTACGGTTACCTGACATGCTTGATCCGACGTGGGAGTACCGACGGGGCAGTGAGGATTCTTGTTGGGGTCATAGATGCTGAAGAGCTTACCCATTCGAGCGGTGTCTGACGGCACGGTCGCAACGGTTGTGATGCCCTTCGACTGCCGGATGCCCTCGAAGTCAGCAAAGAAGAACGTGTGATTCTTCACGATCGGCCCGCCTAGGGTTCCGCCAAACTGATTCCGCTTGAAGGGTGGAATGTTGCCCACGTCGAAATAATTCTTGGCGTCGAGTTTGCTATTGCGCAAAAACTCGTAAGCGCTGCCGTGAATCTGATTGGTCCCCGATCGCGTGATCGCGTTCACCACGCCTCCGGAGGTCTTGCCATAATCCGCCTCATAGTTGCTGGTGATGACGGAGAATTCCTCGATCGCGTCGACGCCCAGGCTTCCTCCCAGCACGCTGCCGGGCGCGCCATTGGCGTAGTCGTTGAGGCTGACTCCGTCCAGTCGATAGTTGTTCTGCTGCGGCCGCGCGCCAGAGATGGTCAGCTGCTGTCCGAACCCGCGATTCCCGCGATCTGTGCCCGCCGAAAAATCGGGTTGCGTGTGAATCGCACTCACGCCCGGCTGGAGCTCCGCCAGATCGGTCCAACTGCGGCCATTGAGCGGCAACTCCCGCACCGTCGTCGCGTTCACGACGGCGCTGATGTCGGAAGTAGAAAGCTGCACGGCTGGAACTTCGCTCTGTACCTCCACCGTCTCGGTGATCGAACCCACACGAAAAGTCTGATCCAAAACGATCGAGGCGCCGACGGTTACCGCTATGTCCTTACGCGCTTCAGTTCTGAAACCTTGCGCGGAAAACTTCACCTCATAGGTTCCCGGCAACAAGTTGGGCGCGGAGTAGAAGCCTTCATCGTTCGTGGTGACTTCCCGCGTGACACCAGTAGCAACGTTGGTAATTGTGATGTTGACCTTGTTGATGGCTCGGCCGCTGCTATCAGTCGCGGTTCCCGAGATCGTTCCACCTGCGACCTGCGCCTGGAGATTTACAGTGGAAGAGAAGATCACCGCCAAAACTAAAAGACTTGCACACAGCACTCTCAGAGTCGAAGTCCGCATCATGGAGGGCTCCCTTCTGTGCGCACCGAGCTTAACCCATGAGCAAGAATTCAAAACACATTAATTTCCATTCATCTAGCGCGACCCGTTGCAAATGCTCACGTGTGTGGTCGCAAAATCACTTCAGGCTAATACCTCGGTCGCTTGAGTCTATGGATGCCGGGTGACCCACGCGGCGGGAGTAAGGTCTGGGAGGCACCGGATCGGGAGATCGGCAAGCCCGGGGAGAATCGTGGAAAAGTAATCGCGCACCGGGACTCGCAACCGACGGCAGCTTTCCGCGACCGAGAGAATGGCCGCAACCTTCAGTCCCGCTTGTGGGCTGCCGATATGCAACCAATTCTTTCGACCAAGAGCTACCGGACGCATGGAGTTTTCAGCCAGGTTAGTACTTAGCTCCAGTTCGGGATATTCCATGAAGCGGATGAGCTTCTTCCAAAGCCCGAGCGCGTACTGGCAAGCCTTGCTGAGTGCGCTGGAAGGTAATGCCACGGACTGCGCTGCCGCGATCTTGCCGCGGATATCATCGAGAAGAGGTCTCGCTCTTTCCTGACGCCGGATGTGGCGCTCCGCCGTAGTCAGCGCTTTGCGACGAGCTTCTGCATCGACGGCAAACAGTTCGTCCATCTGAGCCACAATCGGGGTTGCAACCGGATCTCGGGGATTTAGCTGCACTGCTTCGAAAAACTGCCTTCTTGCGTGAGACCAACAAGCCGCGTGTACCATTTTCGGCCCGCCGATTTGGTCATACGCCGCGTAGCCGTCCGTTTGGAGAATGCCTTCGAACTGTCCCAGGAGCCGCCTCGGTCCGTCCCGTCCGCGACCCGCGACCCAAGCGGAAATCGAACACCACAGTTCCTCCAGGGCGACTGTATTGCCACAGATACGCTTGGTGGTTCTTACCTCGGCCCTCGCGTGTCTGCACATCGACTGGGGTTTCATCCGCCTGAATGTAACTTCCGCTGATCAATTCTCCCCTCATTGCCGCGACCATCGGGATCAGCAACTCGCCGACTTTGAGGACCCAGCCGTCCAGCGTTGCGCGGCTGATTTCCAAGCCGAGATCCCTTCCCATAATCATGCTCTGCCGATGCAGGGGAGTGTGATTGCAATATTTGCCGACGACCGTCTCGATGACGATGCGGTCACTCGCTAGGCATTTCTCGATGATCCGTGGCGCCAGGGGCGCTGAGACGACGCCGAGATCCTCACACGACCGGCAAGCCCGCTTCTCTCGTTTCGTAACCAGCACGAAGTACTTTGCTGGCTCCACATCCAACTGGGAACTCTCTTCGTAGCCGATCACCACCATTTCTTTGCCGCAGCGTTTGCATACGCGCTGATCCGGCCTGCAAGGCAGGATTCGCTCGACACGAGGAAGATTCGCAGGCAACTCCTGGCGGCCCAGGTGCTTGGCCGACTTCTTCGTCGAGCGATGCGCTTGCGCGTAGTCACTCTCCGCCTGCTCAGTCATTTCACTGACGACAGGTTCAAGCTCGAACAATTGCATTTGCGCCTGCGAAAGTTTTTCTCCGCCCGCACCATACTTCTCGATTCGCATCAGCCGCAGGCGCTCTTCCAGCACCCGAATCCGCAGCTCCGCGTACTGTAACATGCTCTTCAGTTGTGCGATGAGTTCCAGGTCGGCTGGTGCTGAAGGAATGGGAGGCGCACTCACAGTGGGTTATTGATCTACCAGAGTCGAATCGTTCAAGCAACTCAGGCGGCAGCATGTCCCTCTGGCGAGGCCTTGCGATACCACCGCTTGTGCTTGGTTTTGGCCAGATCGATCCCACCCAGATAAGGAAAGCTCTTCGTGACTCAGGATGACCTTGCCCTGCGCATCCCCGGACTGCGGCCAGGTGAAGCGCCCTTTCTCCAACCTCTTGGCACAGACCCACAGTCCGCTTCCATCCCAGACGAGCACCTTCAGCCGGTTGCGCTGGCCGTTGCAGAACAAGAACAGGTGCCCGCCCAGAGGGTCGCACGACAATCGATCCCGCACACAAGACCGTACAGCCCCTCGAATCCCTTGCGCATATCGGTGACTCCTGCAGCCAGATAGATCCGTGTGGCTGGACCCAATCCAAACACGGCCTACACCCGCTCCAACACAGTCACTAGACGCTCGAACGTACTCGTATCAAAATCAGGATGTACCTCGATCCGGTGCCCATCCGACAGCACCACGGCCAGCCCACAAGTCGCGTCGTGCTGCGGCGATCTTCTGGCCGCCAACTCCACAGGCACCAAACGACTGGCCGAAGAACTTGGTTTACGCCTTCTCTTCCAACGCAGCTTTTTCAGATGGCGATCCAGCGTGCTGAAGCTCAAGCCTCGACTCTGGCAAAACTCGCTCCGCCGCATGCCGCTGCTCACAAACTCGGCCACCAACTGCTGAACCTCCGCACGGGTACGTCGCTTGGGCGCTGACAACTCTGTTTTTGCAGGCATCCGGACACTTCAACACAAACCCCTCCTGTCGAACAGGTGTGTTGGTCAGACGCTTACTGTAAATTCCACTGATATACGCGGCTGCGCCATTGTCCGTTGGAATCCTGATTTCATAAAAGTCTGGCTCCGATGGTAGGGCTGTTTTATGGCCTTTGGAGAAATTACCGACCGGAATAAACCGCAGCTGGCACCATTGCACCACGGCAGAGCCAAGTAGTCCCGTCTGCCCTTTCGTGAGATCGTAGTCAGTAACGACGAGAACGGTATCATCGTTGATGCGTTGCTCGAATTGTTCTTGCGGCATTTTTCCTGATTCAGCTTCGGGGAACCATAATCGGATCTCGGCCTCGTCCTTTTTCAACACGCCAGCCAAACCTTTTTCGAGTTCCTTTAGTTGGTCTTGGTTGTCGTCGATTAGGAGTATGTTGTTCACTGTTTCGTCTCCGTGAGAGGTAGGCGAACCTGGAAGCACGTAGAGTATCCCGGCGGTGGATCGATCAATGCAACCTTTCCACCGAATGCTTTAACTCCACGCTGAACCAAAGTAAGCCCGAGTCCCATCCCTGATCCCAGCGGATCGCGATTGGCAGCTGTAGTCGTAAATAAGGGGTCAAAAATCCTTCCCTTGAGCGCCAACGGAATACCAATTCCAGTGTCCGAGACCTCAAGGTAGTGGTCGCCATCTTCATTCCATGCTCGAAATACTATTTCCTTCTTGCCTGATCCCGTTTTTGCGGTCACGGCTTTGCATTTCGTGGAATTTCACTAAGAGCGCGTTTCAAAAGTAGCTCCGCACGGTGCTGTATGATTAGTAAGAAATGGGAAACTGCCGTGCCGGCCGTGACGCACGTGACTCTAGGGCATCACGTCAAGAGGCGACGATCGCGTACGCTGCGAAGATCTTTGACCGACCGGAATCGAGCAGTCGCAATCGTGCAAACCGACATTGCGCTAGATTCGTTAGCTACTCTAGAGAGAAGCTCCACCATGAGGTCTTCAATCGCCACCGCCTTCCTATCGGTCATGATGGTCGCGGCATCTGCGGCCCAAAAAAGCCCGCCGGCGCAAAGCGTGCCGGGTTCGGCTCCCCAGGGTCAGCCAACCGCCAAGGATGCAAGTGATGGGAAGAAAGGCACTGTCGCGGCTGGCGGAACCTTCGCCTACAAGCAACTCACGATCGCCGTGCTCGCCACGACGGCGGATTCTGCCCGCATCCGACTCGAAGAGGGCGGGGCAAAGAAAGAAATCACCGTGGAGCCGAAGGTGTCGCTCAACTGGCACGGCTACCACGTGGCGATCGCTGGCGTCCACGCCGACGAGGTCAGTGGCGGGCGGGTCGATTTCGCCGTCCAGCTCGTTGCCTTGCTGCCGCAGTGCATCGGCAAGCCGATCGGGAAAGATAGTCCGTGGCCGTGCCGTTAAATGATCGCAGGTAGTCCGTTTCGTTCGCTGGACGCAGCATGCCTAAGAGCGCGTTTCAAGAGTAGCTCCGCGGCGCTTTGACGAAGTTCCAGGAAATCAAGGCACAGCCGAGCGTCAGGAACGCCGAGTGAATATCGGCGTTCGTAGCATACGGTGAGCCGTCGAAAGCGGCACTGCGGTACGCCCAGCGGGATTATGGATGTTTGAAACCAGGAAGCCGAATCGCCTTGTTGTCAAATGTCAGGGTATGAACGCAGCCAGCGCTGGCGCCAAGCTCCGCGATCAGAGCGTCTGCGAATGAGCCGCGGTCCTGTTTGAGCGCAATCATAGCCGCAAAAACCTCCTGCTCTTTCTCAATAACGAGGACTTCGACCTGAAGCATGCGTTCGATTGCAGCGGCAATATCCTGAGATGCCAGGCCGTACGCGCGATCCAGCACCCACGCGGTCTCGACCATCGTCACGACGCTCACAAAGCCAGGTTTCGTTTCGGTCAATCGGCGTTCGATGATTTCGGTTGCTTTGGGTGACTGAATCGGGTCGTCCTGAGTGAGGTAACGTACCAGAATGTTGGTGTCGAGCCCGATCATCGGCGTTTCACACGTGATCTACCGCTTGACGCGCCTTCGGCGGCTGCCTTGGTCATTTCATCAACGGTCACGGGCCGCCGATGCCGGGATTCCACGATGCCACGCAACACCGATGCCGGGAGCTTTGGAAGGAGAACCACGCTGCCATCGGGGTGAACAAAGAATTTGACCCGATCTCCGGGCCTCAACCGCAGGTGCTCGCGAATCGCTTTCGGGATCGTCGCTTGACCTTTTTCGGTAATTGCAGACTCCATACGAGTTCACCATTACATTTCTAAAAAAGTAATACCACAGCCTCTGTCTCATGTCAATGGGCTGCGATTCGAAACTGATAGAAGCCGCCATCAGCCAGACTTAGCTTCTCAAAGATGGACCGCCTGAGCCATGCGCGACAGTCGTTCGTGCCCAGGTTGCCATCGGTGACCACCCGCACCCGGAGATCCTGCTCCTTGATCGCTACTCTGCAATTGGAGACCAGGATTCCGAAATACACGGGGTTGAGGCAAACGATTCCGTCGGCATCGGCATCTTCCTCTAGGCCGTCAATTTCGAGGGCCGGACAATTTGTAAATCCTGAACCGCTTTGACGCGGCCAACGATATCCCAGGAGGTGGGCAACCGCGACATGGAGCGGCGAATCGGAAAGAACAGGGTGTCCAGAGAACAGCCACTGAGTTGGGTCGGCCGAGGAATTTCCGAGAGGGACGACCCTGGGCAGGTGCGTTACGTACGTATGTAACGTTGGCGCTTCGCTTCGGATATCAGGTCTTCCATCTGAGGCAGGGAGATGCAGCTCATTAAGTATGCAACACCGAAAAAACACGATGACATAGCTGAGATATCTAGCCCACTTCTTTTCAACAACACCCGCCATCTCAAAGAGTACGGGCAAGTCCTTCATACCTGCATCCATTCTCGCGGCCATTGCAAAATGTTCTGCGTACACTTCTAAGGAGCCTTCCGGTTTCACCGTGGCACATCCTAGTTCAACAAACACGTGTTCGAGCACTTCGCGAAATTCGCGGAAGAGTGTGTGCATGTGGGAAAACGGGACCGTCTCCTCTTCGCAGATAACAAGTTCCCTCTTGCCGTGAAAATGAGCAGTTATATCCGTGCAGTTGTGCAGGAAGCGGAACAAATGACAGGCTTACGCCCTTAGATCGACATAGTTCCTCCAGGAAGTCTGGCTTGACGAAGCAAGAATTGACGCCGAGCCAATTCACGAACTCTTCAGCCAAAACCTCTTCTCTTGGCGGCCATTGTTCGGCATGGCGGGAATTTACTGCGTAACAAAATCCCAGAATCGAGTCCTTCTCGCTTCCATCCGTTAGTAATTTCACGTTCCTAGGCCCCTTTAAGCAGTTGTCGATGTGTCAATTTCTCGTACATTTCCACAATAAAACGCTTCGTTTCCAGACTGACGTGCGTGCCTTTGAGCCGTGTACCCGCTACGCACAGGATTTTTGTGCACGATCCCGGCCTACCTTTGCAACGGACGCAAAAGCCTGCAGAAGTCTCTGGAAAATGGCTCCCGCGAGACGGATAGGTTCAATCGATAACGAGTCGCACAGACGTAAGGTCGCGATCAGTCAGGCAGACTAGAGCGGTGAATCCCCCTGCTAAAACGCGCAACGCGCGAACAGCATCACGATTCGACTCAGGAGCTTGGACACCGAACACGCCCAAAATGCTCAGGAGTGACGTAGGACACCAGTTAAGACGGGCCGCATTGCGTGGCGTCTCCCACAAAGACTCCTCTGCCGCCCCCGCTCGCCTCAGTGAATTTAATTAGATGGCAGTTTCTGCCATCCGGATCTGGAGATATATAGATATCGCGATCCAGCGTGGGCACCTGTGAGGGAATCCGCTTCCATCCACCGGGCTCTTGCAGGTAAATCACATCGGTGCCGTGGGGTTCAGGCAGGTCAACCGCCTTAGTGACGAGGCCGCCGATGACGATGATGGCCAGAACTTGCTTGCCATGGCCCTGCCGGTACAGTTGAGCCACCTGGTAGTTACTATTAATTCCAGCATTGCGCAACAACTGCATAACGCGGCTGGATACGGTACTGGCGTCAATTGACCGGACCGGGCCAGCCTCCTCGACCTTTGGCGAACGGGGTCCGTGGTTCTGAGGGGTGACCACAGCAACCGTCAACTCCTGGTTGTGCGTAACCAGATCGAAGACTGGCCCAGGAATCAGTATGCCGCCGATCACAAGGAGAGCGGCGTTGAGCAAGACGTTCCGGGTTCTGGAAGTCGTTGTCAGCAGCATCGCGCAGGCGCCAGCCACGGCGCCACATAGCATCATTTCAATGTCCAGGCCCCAAAAGATCTCCAGAAAAACGGAGTGCCCAAAGGAACGCCAACTACTGAATATTGTCCAGTACTCCACACGCAAGGCTAGATAGCCATATGTTAAACCAACGGCAGCACCGGCCATACCTGCTGCGAGGGCATTCCAATTCAACTTGCGTAAAGGCCATAGAGCAGCTAACAACCCCACGAAGATCGGTAATAGAACGCCTAGCCGGAGGTCCTGCTCTAGCCTGTATCTGTAGCCGCCAGCCCAAAAACCTAGAGCGTAACTACCGTAGGTGACGAAAATAGAGACAGCAATCGTCAATGCTGCCGCGAGGGCAAACCGACGTAAGCGAGCCATAGCTCCTCTCTAGACTGGGCTGAGTCTCTTCGCTATCTCCGTTTTTTGCAACACGACACATGAAATCGGAAGTAGTCGTCCTCACGAGCCTTAAAGCTGAATGCCTGATCGGGCATTGTCGTGGTGTAGTTCCTTGAGTTACACCAATCTGTAAACGTCTGTTCCTTGCCCCTACAACAGTCTATTTCCGTTGTATTGTCGGTGGACGGCTTGCCGTTGCCCTCGCAAACCCATGTACTATCCGGGATCCATCCACTCCCTAGTGCGTTGCACAGGTTGCCGCCGCCTATTCCCCACTGCGATGTGCAGTTGCCGGAGTCGTCATGCAGTTTTGGCGCTTTGGATCCAGAGGCTACGGGGACCTCACTAAAGTCCGGAGGGCAGGGACTAGCGGGAGCTGGAGTAGCCCCGATGAAGCCACTTCCGCCACCCACCCCACCGCAATCAATCCCAGGCAGCAGGCCTAGCAGACCGGCCAAACTCGATAGCGGAGCGGTGTTCAGCCCTCCAGGCAGACCTGTGGTTTCGTTCCCCGGCCAAACGCCGCCAGTGCGCTGAAATGGAGCGGGAGCACCGCCGCCTCCACCTCCACCACCGCCGCCTCCACCTCCGCCACCGCCTGGATCACAAAAGAAGGGATCATCGCAAGGGGGAAAACCGCAAAAAGGATCAAAGATGGGATCGCAACCACCACCTCCCCCACCTCCTCCGCCGATGATTGGTATAACCAAGCCTAGCTGATCAACTGTATTCAACGGTCTGTTCCCAGCGTACGCGTACCGGTTCCAGCTCTGTGGATCAGCGGGACTTGCCGCTGCCATCCCCGCCGGGTCCGGCGACAGCCAGCGCCTCTGTACCGGGCTGTGACTGCGAAACAGGAAGTCGTACAATCCTCCAACCCCGCCACCACCGCTGGATTCTGTGTCTTGATTCTGGCCGGTGAAAGCCAGATCCTGAGTGCCAGTGCCCGCGTAGTTTTCCCCGAAGGGAGCATAGGCGCCGTCAAAAAAGACTGTCCGGGTGGGCGTCGTGGCTAGCCGCGAGCTGCCCAGCCAGTCCGGATGGCGATAGTACTGCAGCCCCGAGGCGTTGTAGACTGCCTGCGATCCACCCGGTAAAGGTACAAATGCCTTGGTGAGCGCTGTTCCATTCATCAACGCCAGCTTCGCTCCGGAGGGGCTATACACAATCTCCGTGGAACTGGTTGGGCTGGTGATGCACGGCGAGCCATTGCCCTGCTCGACGGCTGAGGTTTCCTTGGCGCAGGTGACGCACTCCAAAGGATCGAGGCGATCTTGGTCTAGGGTCGCAGAATAGATCGAGTTGCGCACCCTTGCAAAAGACGCGAGGATGGGGCACCCGGCCCTTCGCTCTTATCGAGGGCCGCCCGCCAACCCCACTCTCACTCCTTAAGGATGGCTATGTACCAGATCGCCGTACCGTTGACAAAGATAAAGAGTGCCGCCCAGAGGGCAGCTGCGACCCGAACTTGAACAAGACTCTGGAGCGTCCATCTGTTCACCACTACGACCAAGGCCAATAGCAAGATACTGTTAATGACGGCCAGAGTTGTAGCCGATTCCCTCGCCCAGTGTCTTCCCAACCACAGTCCTCTCCCGGAAAGCATGAAAGCCGTGCCCAGAACTGCCAGCCAAAGTATCGCTGACCGATAGAACCCGAGCATCCAGATTCCAAAGCCAGCCGCAGAACCCGGCACAGCCGCGAAGCACATCATCGCCAACTTGTTCACGGGTACACCCACACCTTGAGGAGACTTACCTAGGTATGAGATGGTGCCAGCAGTAGCGATCAGCCAGATTCCAGACATAATTTCCCAGAGGGCCAATATTGCTATCCCACCTCTTGGATACAGACTATCTACAATCGCAGTAAGCATGCTTCATGACCTCCAACGTAACTCATGGCGTACAAGAATTTGGCAAGATGGTTGAATGTGTAAAGATCAGCGCTATGCGATGCGTGTTTACCAGCAAGTTTGTTGGACAAACGCGAGGGTTAATGTAAGGACACGCCTGTTCAATCTTTTTCACGGGGAACTCTGTCGCGAATGGCTCAGAGCTACTTCCAAGAGGAGGGATGCATTCGCCGCAAACAAATCCGCAGGCACCTTGAATGGGTGTGAAAGTAACTTTTTCACAGGCACACTCAGAACCGCTAACGGGCTTTGTCGGAGTCTTTGGGCCGTCGCTGCTCGCTGCGATAATTGCTGGGAGAACAATCACTGGAAGGAGGCAGTCATCACTTGAAGAGTCGCTAGGTGCGCCACTGATGAAGCCCGTTCCATTGGCTGGACTCCCACAGTTAAGCCCGGGGATGAAATGAAGCAAATCGTCGACACTCAGTGGAGAGATATTCAAATCGCTCGGTAGTCCGAGCGTATCGTTCCCTGGCCACACGCCGCCAGTGCGCTGAAATGGAGATGGATTACCGCCGCCACCACCTCCGCCGCCACCACCACCACCACCTCCTCCTCCGCCTGGATCGCAAGCGAATGGATCATCGCAGGGAAAACCGCAAAGAGGATCAAGGATGGGATCGCAACCACCACCACCTCCACCTCCGCCGCCGATGATTGGTATAACCAACCCTAGCCGATCAACCGTGTTCAACGGTCGATTCCCAGCGTAGGCGTAACGGTTCCAGCTCTGTGGATCGCTTGGGTTTGTGGCAGCTAACCCAGCCGGGTCCGGCGACAGCCAGCGGCCCTGCACCGGGCTATGACTGCGAAACAGGAAGTCGAACAAACCTCCAACCCCGCCGCCCCCACTCGATTCCGTGTCCTGATTCTGGCCGGTGAAGGCAAGATCCTGCGTACCCGATCCCGCGTAGTTTTCCCCGAAGGGAGCATAGGCGCCATCAAAAAAGACCGTTCGGCTTGGCGTCGTGGCCAGCCGCGAGCTGCCCAGCCAGTCCGGATGCCGATAGTACTGCAGGCCCGAGGCGTTGTAGACGGCCTGCGCCCCACCCGGCAATGGCACAAACGCCTTCGTAATTGCTGTTCCGTTCATCAGCGCCAGCTTCGCTCCGGAGGGGCTATACACAATCTCAGTGGAACTCGTCGGGCTGGTGGTGCACGCCGAACCTTTGCCTTGTTCGACGGCTCTGCCCAGTGCGTCATACACGACACATACGCCTCCCGCTGTGCCCGCATCGATGCTAGTCAGCTTGTTCTCCGTGTCCCAGGCGTAGGCGTGGTTGTTGTCGGCAGCCATGTTGCCGTTATTGTTGTTGTAGGTAAACGGCGCGGACGTGATCCGGTTGGTGTTGTTGGTGTAATCGTAGGTCGGCAGGAAGGAGATGGCTGGCCCGCCATTGGGAGCTGTCTTGCTGATGTTGCCAAACGGGTCATAGCTGAAAGTTTGGTTCCAGATGCTGGCGCCGCAGTTGGCACCGGCGGCGCGGCCCAGATCGTCGTGCGTGTAGGTGCAGGTCTGGCTGTTCGCAGCGTTCAACTGGTCGGTGATCGTCAACTGCTGGAGCGTGCCATTTGAGTTCCAGTTGAGCACTCCCGTATCCGTTTTCGGCGTGCTCCCCACCGTGAACTGGTACTGCGACATCCGCCCAGTATTGGGATCAAAGTTGAAGGAATCGCTATCGGAGGAGCCATATGTCAAGGTCTTTACATGGCTGGCGGCGTCATAGGTGATCGCGGTTATGGGGTTCTGTCCGCTGGCTGCAGAGACTGTTCCGCCTCTCCCTTCGCCGTCAACGGAATATGTGATTGTCGGCAATCCGGAGAGATTGCTCAGCGTGTTCACGGTTCCATTCGGCCAATACAGAGAGCTGACGTGATAGTACGTGTTGGTGCCGGAATGGGGAGTCAGCTCCCATACATCACTTGGCTGTCCCGTCACTGTGTAGCCGAAGCCAAGATCAGTAATCTTGCTGCTGCATGTGCCCGTACACGTGTAAGCCTCGGCCAGGCGAGTTTTGGCATTCGTCATGGCCGTGCCGTTGACCGTGGCGGTGTCGTAAACGAAGTGTTTCGCGGCAGTGCTGGTGGAAGGATAGATTGTTAGACCGACGCGATGCAGCGCATCGTAGTTGCTGTAGCAGGTCGCGTTTCCGGCGGCATCCACACGTTTTAGCAAGTTCCCCGCAGAAGAAATGGTTCCACATGAGGCATCGCTCGACAACGAGTCGTAGCTGAAGGTCGCTGCAGCATTGTTGGTCTCGGGATTTGTCTCGGAGGTCAACCGTCCCAGCATGTCGTAAACATAGGTCCGGTTCTGATGACCGGAAGGGGCCTGGGCGTTCTGGGCGACGGTCGTGAGATCGCCCAAAACATCGTAGGTGTACTTCGTGGAGTAGCCCGTTGCCGTGGTGTTCTGACCGCAGCTGGCACCGGGAAATGCGGTGGTTCCACTCGTAATCTCGCACACGGAGGTCAATCTGCCGAACGCATCATACTCCTGCTGTTTTTTCTGGGTCGGAGAGGCCAGCGTCTGCAGGACATCGTTTTCGTTATACGTAAACGCCGTTGACCCTCCGCCGGTGACCGAAACCGTGGCAGTGCGATTGAGGGCGTCGTACGTGGTTGACGTTCCTGCGTTTCCGGAAGGACAGGACGTGCTGCTGGACGTGATGGCCGTGGCGGTGTACGGCAACGTCGTCAGACTCACCCTCCCCGAACTGTCATAGCAGGTCGCAATCGTGTCGTAATTACTGGAGCTGGGGCCCTGCCTTGTCTGACGAAATATCGCTCGGCCTAAGCCGTCATTGGTCGTCAAAGTGTCTACGATCGAATTGCCACCGTTAAACGCGCTGGCATACTTGCTCTCAGTTTGGAACGGCTGGTTGCTGGAATTCAGATCGTAAAAATAATTCGTCGTTGTGCCCGCCTGATCAGTCGTGCTGTAGGGGCGCCAGAACACGTTGGTATAGTTTGGTCCGCTGTAGGCTGTGCTGGAGATTTGCCCATTTTCGTCCGTGAGCGAGAGCATGACGCCGCCGTTGCAGTCCCAAGTCATGGAACGCGACAGGCTCAGAGGCTCTGTGATGGAGGTGACGAACGAATTTCCACACGAGCCGGTGGATGAGTAGTTGTAGGTTGTTTGCGCGCCGTTTGTCGTGCTGGAGGTACTGACATCCGTGGAAGTGCTGAGCGTGCCAGTGTCGAAATATGTGTACTTGCGGAACAGACTGGTCGTTCCGTTTACCTGCGCAACGACACTGGTCAGCAGGCCGCGGGAACCAGTAATCGCAATATGCTGCGGCGTCCCGGTTGTGGCAGTCGGAGTGGTTTCATCGAAGCCATAAGATGTGACCGCCTTGATGTTGCCACTGCCATCTTCGATGGTAACGCTCGACGGACGATCCGCAATGCCGTTTCCTAGCGCTGTGTACGCGGTGATGGTCTTGCGAATTAGCGGTCCGACCGCGCCCGTGCCATAGTCGAACTCATCTACTTCGTGGAGTAATCCAAACTGGTCATAGGTAGTGTCTGTTTCGGCTTGCAGACCGCTCGAATTCGGCAGGTATCTGAAGACAGTCGTACGCGTGATCGGCGATGTGACCGCGGTCGAGAAGCAGGATGAGGGCGTAGCGACGCTGTTGCCGTCGTAACAGGTGATCGTCGTGCTTAGAGGCGTTCCAGTGGCAGTTCCCTGGTACACCAGCCGTTGAGTCTCGTAGAAATTCTGAGACGCGGTATCCTTCTGAAAATCGATCACAGTCTGATTTGCTGTCGGGGTAGTCGGGTCACTGATCGTAGTTCTCCAGTCGGCGCCGGACACGTTCGTCCGTGAGTAGGTCCATGCGCCACCCGGAGTCAGTGTGCGTGTGAGACCTGCAGCACTGCCATCGGCACAAATAATCCCATTGTTTGCGCCGGTGTACTGATACTGAATCTGCCCTCCAGTTGGGAGTGTCACCGAACTGACCCGACCCGTAACGTCACCGGCAAAACTTGGAGTGGCCTCATATTGAAATGTGTACTTTGATCCGTCTGGGAGGGTTACGTCATTGACGAGTGCAATCGTGGAGGGCCCAAACTCAGAAACACCGGTACATCCGAAATTGGTCTTAACTGTCTTGTTAACGTAATGGACCGTTACAGAGGCGCTCCCGGCTGGGCTCGTATAGGTAAACGTCTTAGGGCTCGACGGTGTCCCGGTCCCAGCAACGGTGACCGCTGTGGTTCCCAGCGTATCCGTGAATACACCGCTGCCGTCCACCGAGATCTGGTTACCATTTGCGTCTGTAATATGCCCGGCCCCGCTGGTTGAACCACCTGACGGCGGAATAAAAACTTGCCCCGAGGGAGATGTCAAGGTTTGGGGATTGCTGCTATTACCCCCTGGAAAGAAGAGTTTGTACCCGGAACCATCCGACGCGGTTGCATTGAGATCGCGTGAGTTGTTTGTGGGGCAGTCTATGCCATCGACTGCGGTACCACCGAATGCATGTGAGGTTCCGAAGGGATCGTGATAGACGAAATTGCTAAATGTGATGAAGAGTAACCCATCATGGATGCCAGTTCCCGCGCAGATCGAGCTCCTCTGCGTTAAGGATAGATATCCAGTCGCAATTTCCGTATCGCCACGCCATCCAAAGTTGGAGACGGATTGCCAAGCGCCATTTGATGGAAACCAAACAGACGAATCATAGCTGAGGTCATAGGTAAATGGCATGCCTCGACCAGCTTTGTGAACAACGGGAATCGCGAGGTGGACATTCAAATTGGCGAGGTTGACGCTGTCAAAAGGTCCACCCGCGACGCTGCCAAATGGAGGAGTGCCGGTTGCCGCCTGTGCCCAACCGGGCATCGGCAGCGACAGGAAGATATACAAACTCGTCACGAATAGCGATAACTGTGCGCTGCGGCGCATTACGACCTCCTTGCGGCTAACTAACGAATTTGGAAATTGCTCTCTCTCAGGCCCGAGTTGAAACTTGCACTTGTAACGGTCAGGTCCAACACGAGTCCGTCGTTCACAAGGCGCTGAATTCGGGACGGGACCAAGATGTCGTTAAAGGATTCATAATTCATGAAACGGATTTCTATTCGGGTGTCAAGATTAGTGTCGTTGTCTGGATGCTCGTGAAAGGTGATGGCCAACGGCAAAAAAGAACTGGCATCAAGGAAATAGTCCATCGTACTCAGCCGCCGGAAAGTTGAGATATGGTTTGGCTTCCTCCCAAGGTAGCGGTATGACCTGATGTGCTCTACGCTTCTACCAAACCGAGTTTCACGACCCACATACTTGAAAACCTGTTGAGGCCGCCGCGTGGTTACCAACGAAAAATATGGGAAGAACCAGTTCGCATCCGTCCAACAATTGTGTTGAGCTAGGGTCCGCGAAAGTCCCACTCCGATCCATGCCCCCTGCGGCGTTCCCGAGAGGCTGTTGCGAATCAAGGACCTTGATTCCTGATTGAGGCTGAAGTCTATGCGACTGTCATCAGTGCCAAGCGCTTGGAGAGTGGCTGTGCCGGTATCTGACCCATTCCAAGTCACACTGCCGGTAAGCGTCACGTCGCTGATCGTGGCACCGCCCGTAAGCGCAGCTATGGATTGGGCGGCGTACGCGACCGCTTGCGAATTGCTGTGAGGTTGATTTTGTGCGGAGACGAGACTGGTGAGAACTACGCTCAGAATCAAAACAACTGTTGGCCGGGGCATCGGGCTTCCTCCAAGATGACAGTGCACGCCACA
>Ga0210408_10000726_pt1 | contig 38054 bp, 35 predicted proteins | sample IncBWH4MmetaG_FD_155471 | JGI IMG/M metagenome (GOLD analysis project Ga0210408, IMG submission 155471) | Forest soil microbial communities from Barre Woods Harvard Forest LTER site, Petersham, Massachusetts, United States - Inc-BW-H-4-M | ecosystem: Environmental > Terrestrial > Soil >... | reverse complement strand
TCCGCAACCGCTTCTTTTTCCATCGCCGACGTTGCACGCCCGCCATCCAGTGCATGATTGTTCGGGTTGATCCACATGGCCAGCGCATACGCCAGCCGCGCCACTGGGTGCGGCGGCTTCAGCATCTGTCCCGCGTACAAGGGATGAAAATAAGGATAGTTGTCTTGCAGCCGCTCCGCCGTCGCACACAACACTTCCGCGAGGCGGGCCATTTCCGGCGTTTGACTTCGAAATGCAGGCAGTCTTGCGAATCCGTTATCGAGCTTTCTCGCTGCTTCCGAGAACACGCCCAGACTTTCCCGATCGAGCATTACCGGTCACCAGCCTGCCCCGGCCTTGTCGGGGTCACGAATCACCAGTCACTTCTTCACTGCCACACCTTATCCAACATTCCCGCCGTCTTCAGCAAATCCAGTTGCGCCTGCTGCTTCTGGAAATTTGCATCCAGATATGCCATCCACTTTTCGTTCTCTTCCAGCCTGGCCTTCTCGACCTCGCGAAGATTCAACTTCCCTTCGGCAAACTGCGATTGAAACACGGCCACGTTTTGCTGCGCGAGCTGCAGTTCCAGCCGCGCCACTTCTTTCGCCGCATCCCTCTCCCGCACTCGGCGTGTCTTTTGCCGCACGTCGGCGGTCAACTCGGTTCTCTTGTTCGTCAGGTTGACCTTGGCCGCTTCCAGGTTGATTTTCGCCAACCCCACCGCCGCTTTTGTCTGCGCGCTGAAAATCGGCACGCGCATGTCTATGCCGGCATTGAAATTGTTCCGCTGAAAGTGATTGAAGAACTGCGCGTAGTTATTGAACTTCCCCAGCACGCTATAAATGCTGACGAGTTCCAGCGTCGGGAAGTACCCGCGCCTTTCGCCCTTCAGCCGGAACTCTTTCGCGCGGACGTCCGACGCCGCAAGTTGCAAGCCGGCATTATGCGTCATCGCCATCGCCACCAGGTTGTCTCCCGCCTGCTCGGCTTCCCCCGGAAGCTCTTCCGGCGTGACCTCGATGGCCTGCGTCTCCGAAAGCCCTAGCTGGTATCTCAAAAAAACCTCCAGTTCGTCTTCGCGGCCCTCGAGCTGCAAGATTCGCTGGACCACTTGTGCCTTTGTGAGCTGCGCTTTCGTCACTTCCACCGGCAGTTCGTATCCTTCTCCCTGCCGTTCCTGCGTCACTTGCAGGATTTTTTCCGCGCTCTCCTGCTCCTTCCGCAGCAGTTCCAGGGAATGCCTAACCTTCCCTAGTTCCAGATAGGCCATCGCCGTTCGCGTGATCACGCTGTTCTTCGCATCTTCCAGCACAATCTTCTGTGCCTTGGACTGCTCCTGCGTCTCTTTCGCCTGTCCCCGCAGCGGCTCGTTGAAAACTTGTTCGGTGTACGACACGCTGAAGATCGCTGGCGCGCGGCCACCCGGCGTTTCCGGTATGCCGTTCGTATATCCCAGGCCGGAACCGGCGTAGAGATTCGGCATGAACTGTGCCTTGGTAATCTGCGCGGCGTGATCCGCCACGCTCGCTTGAATCTTCGCCACTTGGATCTCTTTGCTGTTCTGCAGCGCCAGCTCAATCGCGCGCCTCAGCGTCAGCGCCACCGCCGGCACGTCCTTCGGCGCTTCCTGCGGCGCGGGCGGCTCTTGCGCGCACACCGCGCCGCCGCACAACATCAGCAAAGCCGTCATCCCCGCAACCCTTCGCAGTAATTGCATTTTCACGCTCCTTCGCCACCGGTGGCGCAGTTTTCTTGCCTATCCCCTATTCCCTGGCCCCTATCCCCTCTCCGCATTATTCATATCTCAGCGACTCGACGGGTTGCAGGCTCGCTGCCTGGCTCGCAGGCAAGTACCCGAAAAAAAGCCCCGTGGAGCACGACACCACAAATGCGATCACCACGCTGAGCCCCGAGACCGGAACCCGCAAATTTGCCGGTAAGAGAAGAAGTTGGACGACCACGGGAACCGCAATACCGATCAGAATCCCGATCACTGCCCCTCCCCCGCTGATCACGAACGATTCGATCAAGAACTGGTACATGATCTCGCGCCGCGTCGCCCCAATAGCCTTGCGGATGCCGATCTCCCGCGTCCGTTCCGTCACCGTCACCAACATGATGTTCATGATCCCGATTCCGCTGATCACCAGTGCAATAAACGCGATCACGATGAGCACAATAGTCAGCGCCAGCGAGATTTCCCTCGCTATCCCCAGAATTGCATTCAGAGTTTGCACCTTGTATTCCGCCTCAGCCGGATGCCGGCTCCGCAACAATTGGCCCAACTTCCGCTCGACGGATGGTACATCTTCGGACCGCGCCGCTTGCACGTCCAGCAAGCGCACCACTTCCAGGCCGGTGTAGTACTTCATCACCGTGAAGGGGACGATTGCGGTGATCTCTGAGATGTCGGAAAGCCCGAAAGTCTCCACGCGCTCGCGGAATACGCCGATCACCGTGAACGTCAGCTCTCCCAATCGAACGGATTTCCCGACGGGATTGTCCTGCCCGAAGATACGGTCCGAAAGTTGCGTGGTGATCAGGCACACCTTGCTGCGCATCTCCATGTCCGCCGAGTCGAAATACCGTCCGCGCAGGATCAGCAGCCGCCGGATCGTTTGATACCCTTCCGTCACTCCCACCAGGTTCACCGGACGCTCCACTCCGCCGGCAATCACCGCCATCGGAAGTTCCCGCGTTCCCGCCACTTCGACCACGTCGGGGATGCTTTTGGCTGCCTCTAGATCCGCCGTTGTCATTTCATAACTAAGCGGCTGCGGCTTGTCAGGCCTTTGCACCAGCTCCGCCCATACGAGGTTTGAGCCGACGCTCTCGATCTGCGAAAGCACGAATTTCTTGCTGGTCAGGGCCACGGTGACTACCAAAACGATGGACGCGCTTCCGATAATCACGCCCAGCGACGTCAGCATCGCGCGCAGTTTATTCGCTCGCAGCGCGTCGATCGCCACGGAGACCGTTTCACGGATGTCCATCATTGGCCTTTGGGCGCACTTTTCCGCCGCCGCGCAAACTCTTAGCCCTTCTTCAGCCGCTTCAGAGCTTCCTGCGCCATCTTATTATTGGGTTCCAATTTCACCGCGCTCTCAAATTCCTTTGCGGCCTCTTCCATCTTGTCCTGCTCTTCGAAGAGCCGCCCCAGCCACGCGTGGGCCGCGGCCGGCCGCGGATATCCCATTCGCAAGGGCGCCTTCTTCGCGTATTCCCTCAGCAATCGTGCCGCTTCCTCGGGATTTTCCTTCTTTAAGACCAGCCCAACGCCCCGGTAAAACTTTCCGCGCGGATCTCCCGGCGCCACGCGCTCTCCGACTTCCGCCACTTCCAGCAGCCGCTCCGGCTGGCCGCGCTTCACGGCGTGATCCCCGATGTCGTAGATCAGCTCCGCGGATTTTGGATGGCTCTGCAGCGCTTTTTCAAATTCCTCGTCCGCTGTCACGGGATCCTTCTTGTGCCGCCGGCAATTCCCCGCCGCGTAATGCCATTCGGCGTCGTCCATCTCCGCCAGTTGCTGAATTTGCGGCAGCGCTTTCTCTTCGCCGCCCCCGACGATGCCTGGAGCGCTGCAATCAAATTCGATCAGCGCCTGCCGGGCCGAAAAATTCCTACCGTCCAGTTGCACTGCGGTCTCGAATTCCTTGCGCGTTTTCTTTGCCAGCGACATCGCTGAAAACCAGCCCGCATGATCGGCCTTTTCGCCGTAAGCCCTGCCTAGCCACTCGTGGTAGATGGAGTTCCGCGGGTCGATCGTCACGGCCCTCTCCGCGCTCTTGATCGCTGCATCGCGCTCCTGCAGCTCCAAGTAACTCTTCGCCAGCAGCAATTGCACTTCGCCATTCAGCGGTTCTTTGGCCGCAGCCGTTTGCAGCAGCACGATGGCCTTCGGATAATCGCTGGCCTCGTAAGCCTGCCGCGCTGCTTCCAGGCCCGCTTCCTGCCTCACATTGGTCGCCGCCATCGCCGTGCTCGCGATGCACAGCGCCGCCAGCAGCCGCTTCTTTCGCCTAACCATTCCTTCGTTCCTGGAAATTGAAAACTTCCGTCGTTATCACCGTGACAGTCATTCCATCTCGCAAATCCACGTCCCCTGGCAGGGCCACCAGGTCATCTTCCTGGAGGCCGCTCACCACCTCGTAGCGCGTCGCGTCCGCTATGCCCACGTGAATCTCGCGTTTTTCCAGCGTCGATTTGCTCACGCTCAGTTGGTTTCTTCTCACCACAAACACGTACCGCCTTCCGCCCTCCGCGGCCACCGCGCCTCGCGGTACCGACAGCACCCCTAGCCGTTCCCGAGAATTGATACTCACGTTCACGTTGATATTGGGCAGCAGCTCCAATTTGTCGTTGTTGACGGCGCAAAGCAGTTCACCCACGCTTCGCGACCCATGCGGTACTACTTGTTTCGGAACCGTCTCCGTCTTTCCCACCCACGTCTTGCTTGGCAGCGCGTCCCAGGTGATTCTCACTGCCTGGTTGGGTTCCAGCGCGCCTAATTCCGGCTCGTCGATGTACGCCCTCACGCGCACCTTGTGCAAGTCCGCCATTTCCGCCAGCAAGTCGCCCACTCTCACGTAATCTCCCGCCTTCAATGGCGTAAGTTCGGCGCTTCTGCCAAGCGAATAGAGCGTTCCGTCGGTGGGTGCGGTGATTCGGCCTTGCCGCACTTTTTCTTCCAGCGCCGCCACTTCGCTTTGAATCTGCTGCACGTGTAGCACCGCCTGGCCCGTATCCAGTCTTACGCTCCGGTCGAACTCCTGCTTGGCCGCCGACAGCCGCGTCACTTCCGCTTGCGCTTTCGTCAAGGCCAGATCGTTCGCCGCGAGATCCTCCTGCGTCGCCGCTTGCCGCGCGATCAAGCGCAGCAGCACATCATGATTCTTCTGCAAGCGCTCGCGCTCCGCTTGTGCTTTCCCCAGGTCGCCGGCAACTTTCGCCGCCTCGTCCGTTCTGCCGCCTGCCTTAGCTGCGCTCAAATCGTCCTGCGCCCGCAGCAGCTTGCTCTTGGCCTCGGACAGCTTCGCGGCAACCTCCTTTACATCCAATTCCAATATCACTTGCCCCTTCTTCACCGTCTGCCCTTCTGTCGCGCGCACGCTCTCCACAAACGTGTCCAGTTGCGCGCGCATCACGTACGGCGCCAAGGGCTCGACCTTCCCATTGCTGCTGATCGACGACACCAGGTTTTCCCGCATCGGCATCACCGCCGAAATCTTCGGAACGGGCTTTCGCTCGCTGAATCTGATACCCGCGTATGCCAGCACTCCCGCTAGCGCCAGGTACAGCAAAATCCGGTTTCGCAGCTTGCGATCCATACTCTCCTGTGCTGCGCACTCCCGCGCCTCGGTTGGCGCAAGGACACATCCCTCAGGCGCAGCGCTTCTCTTTCTTGTCCGTGGCTTGCTTGACCCCCGTCAGGAAGGCGCCAAGGCACTTCATTCTAGCAAGAGCAGCGCGGCTTTCCCTAGATTCCTCGCCGGCGTTGTTTATCTTGCGCCCTGCTCTCTCTCAACCCATTCCCATGCTCCATCATCTCGCACCTAGGAAGGATGCGCCTTTTCTATCCCGGGGATGCCGGCTGCTCCCTATCGACGAAAGACCCCGTCATGCTAAAATCCACCCATGTCCGCTGAAAGCATCCCTGCGAAAACCGTTGCTCCTTCCACGACTGGATTGCCCAAATCATCCCCGCCCGCCGCGGTCATCAGTCCCGTCATCCACCGCGTCTGCATCCAGTGCAATAATATGTTCCGCGTCACTCCCGATAGGTTTGATGCAAAGCAGTGCCCCATCTGTCACAAAGGCTAGCGGCCAAGGCATCTTCCGTTTGCCATTTTCTATTTTCCCTTTCTATTTTCTCTCCCCCGGTAACATTTCCCCCGGCCCTGCGTAGTACACTGTGTACGCTCCGTGCCCTGTTTCACCATCTCCCAACAAGGGGTCCTTCGATGATCGAAGCTCGCGGCCTGTCCAAGCGCTTCCACGACAAGAAGCGCGGTGAAATCCGCGCCGTCGATAACGTCAGCTTTACCTGCCAGCCCGGCAAGATTTATGGCCTTCTCGGAGCCAACGGCGCCGGCAAAACCACCACTCTCCGCATGCTCGCCACCATCCTCGAGCCCACTGACGGCACCGCCATTGTCTGCAGCTACGACGTCATCGAACAACCGGAAAAAGTCCGCGCCAATGTCGGGTTCCTCTCCACCGCTACCGCTCTCTATCGCAGGCTCACTGCCCAGGAATTTGTCGAATACTTCGGCCGCCTCAATGGTTTAGACGAAGCAACCCTGAAAAAGCGCATCGACGACATCTTCAATCGGCTGGACATGAACGGCTTCCGCGATCGCCGTTGCGACAAGCTTTCCACCGGCATGATGCAGAAAACTTCCATCGCCCGCACCCTTGTCCACGATCCACCGGTCATGATCTTCGATGAACCCACCAACGGCCTCGACATCATGACCGCTCGCACCATCACCGCCTTCATCCGCGAGTGCCGGGACAACGGCAAGACCGTCATCTTTTCCACCCACATCATGAGCGAAGTCGAAAAGCTCTGCGACACCATCGGCATCATTCAGTCCGGTAAGCTCCTTGTCGAAGGGTCGCTCGCCCAGCTTCGCGACAAGTACGCCGAGCACGAACTCGAAGAAATCTTCGTCAAAGTCGTCACTCCCCTTTACGCCGAGGAGGCCAACTGACATGTCCCTGCGCAACGTCGGCATTGTCTATCGCAAGGAACTCACTGAAGCTCTTCGCGACCGCCGTACCGTCATCTCTACGATACTCGTGCCTCTCTTGCTCTTTCCCGTCCTTAGCGTCGGCTTTGGCTCGCTCGCTGTCGCCCTCGTAGGCAAGGCCAAGGAAGAAGTCCCCAAAGTCATGCTTCGTGGTGGCGAAGATTCTCCTGCTGTTGTCGAAGGGCTCAAGAAGCTCGACAAGATCGAAATTGTCCCGGAGACACCCGCCTGGAAAGACCAGATCATCAACAAGGAAATTCGCGCCGCCGTCGAGATTCCTTCTGGTTTTCAAGCCGATGTGGCTCAGCAAAAATCAGACACCGTCAAAATCTTCAACTATCAAGGAGAAATGAAATCTGAATTTGCGTCGGACAAGATCGAAACATACATGAAGGAATATCGCGACAAAGTGGTGAAAGAGCGCCTTGCTGCGAGGAACCTCGCGGAAACCGTGCTCAAACCCTTTGAGGTCAACAGGGAAAACGTCGCGCCTCCCGAAAAAGTCAGCGGCGCCGCTTTCGGCGGCATCATCGGTTATATGGTCATTCTTCTCTGCATGACCGGCGCGATGTATCCCTCCATGGACCTGACCGCCGGCGAAAAAGAACGCGGCACCATGGAAACTATTCTGTCCAGTCCCATTTCCCGCATGCATCTTGTCCTGGGCAAATTTTTTCTGATCCTTACCGCGGCACTTGGCACCGCCGCTCTCTCCGTTTTGTCGATGGGCGTCTCTTTCTCAGTCTTGGGTCACTACACTTCACAATCTGCCGGTGGCCGCGAGGCTGCCGCAGGTCTTATTCTCAAGCTCGGACCCAAGACAGTGATTTCGGTGTTCCTCATGGCTCTTCCCATCGCCGTCCTCTTCTCCGCCACCCTGATGACCATCGCGCTCTTCGCCAAAACCTACAAAGAAGCCCAGAGCTATCTCACACCGATGACTTTTGTCGTCATCATCCCCGCCGTCGCCGCCATGCTTCCCGGCGTCGAGCTCACTCCCAAGCTCTCCCTCGTCCCGATTCTCGGCACCAGCCTTCTCTGCAAAGAGCTTGTCGCCGGCACATATCACTGGAATCTCATCGCCATTATCTTCGCTTCAAACTGTTTCTACGCCGCCGTAGCCCTCTTCCTCGCCATCAAAATGTTCCAGCGTGAATCCGTTCTCTTCCGCTCGTAACGTTTTCTCTTGTAGGGGCGCCCGCCCCGGCGGGCGCCCCTACCCGGCAACATCTTAACCATCGAATCGGGCTGTGCGCCTTCAGTTTAATTTCGCATCTCCGCGCCCGAAACCGAAAACGTACGAATCGAAACACATCTCTTTATGCCTCTATCGTCAAACCGCAAAAGAGCGCACACTGGTTCCGAGGTTATACCCATGGTTGCTGCTGCCGGCGTTTGGAAAAAGAAACGCGACGACTTGAAAGCCAAGCGGAACTCGCTCTTTGCGGCCTACACCAAAGACCCGCAAAATTTTCACCTCGCCCGCGAAATCAAAGACCTCGACGACGAAATCGCCGACTGCACCCAGCACGTCGAACAAGAACGCCGCGCCGAGCAGCGCGCCACCGCCCCCGCCGGCAAACTCGTCACCACTCAAAAGCAATAGGCTCTTCGTGCACCCTTTGCCATTCTCCGGCGGACCCGCCTACGCGAGTATCTTCTGGGCTACCTATCTCTTGTGGATCGTGCTGGAAACCATCGGCTCCCGCACCAAACGGTCCGGTGACCCCACAAAAGCCCGCGATCGAAGTTCCTTCCGGCTCATAATGGCTCTTCTCTGGCTCGCGGTGGGATCGGCCTTCGCACTCTCCTTTATCCTCCCGCAAGCAACCATCCTGTGGCATCGCGCGGTCGTCTTCTTCGTCGGCATCGCCCTCATGCTTGCCGGCCTTGCCTTTCGTTTCTACGCCATGTCGCTTTTAGGACGCTTTTTTACCTACGATGTCGCCGTTCATGCGGGCCAAACGGTCATCGAGGCCGGCCCTTATCGCTACATCCGCCATCCTTCTTATACCGGCGCTCTCCTTACCTTAGTCGGACTCGGTCTCGCGCTCGGAAATTGGGCCGCGCTGCTCGCTCTTCTTGTCTGTATGGGCGCCGCCTATGCCTACCGCATCTCCGTCGAAGAAGCCGCTCTACTCGCCGCCCTCGGCGACCCCTACAAGCAATACATCCGCCGCACCCGCCGCCTAGTCCCCTTCTTGTTCTAGGCGTGAGCCGCTACCCAGTGGCACGGCCATTCCTGGCTGTGCACCTTTTGCCTCCACAGTTGTAGCGGACGCTTTCCGAAGCGGCGCATTTGCTTTGTAGCGCCGGGCTTTGCCCCGGTTTCTGGGGCCTCCCCGCGTTCCTCGCGGGGAGAGCCCGGCTCCCGTTTTTCCCCGCCCCACCCGTCATTTCGACCGCAGGGAGAAATCTCTCTTCTCTTTTCGAGTTCCAAATTTCTAGTTTCTGATTTCTGCCTTCTAGTTTCTACTTTTCCTTATCCCCGCCAAGATCAAATTCCAAAAGAGCTGCCTGACTAGAACCGAAGACTTCGCGACTTCTCCAAGACCCCGGTAGCACAGCCATTCCTAGCTTTGCTTTGGAGTGCGGCGGTTCGACGTCGTCCTATAACCCGCCGTCTCCCGGCGGACTCGTGCCGTCACAGGAAAAAAATAGGGCTTGACACGGATGGTATCATTTGATACTTTCTCTACAGCTATTTACGGGGCATAGTATCATGCGATACGCTAGAGGTGGTGATTGGCCGAGCTTGATGACAAGAACATAGACCACCGCTCCGTAAAGGAAAGGATTTGTGGGCACTGTGGAAGACCTGAGGGCGTTGTCACCACGCGAACTGCTGATAACGATCTCGCGCTTATACCGCTTACTAAAGTTGCTGTGCTGGAAGCAGTCCACGCCCACGTTGAGGCTAAACGACGGGTTCATTTGGAGAGGATGGACAACAACGACTTGGTTTATGTGATGACTGATTGCGATGTCGGAGGAACTGTCTTGTACGTAAAGGTGAAGCTTATCCCAGGCGAATCGGGGACGGAAAAGATGCTGATCATTTCCGCTCATCCCCCACGAAGGTGGTGCTAAATGAACGGCGACAATTGCCCAGTCTGTGCGAAGGGACACTTGATCACAAAAGCGGGAGATTACGAGACGAAGTTTGTTGATCGGGCTGGTGAGACTCGAAGTCTTTTCGTTCCTGACCTTGCCTGGCAGGAATGCGACCACTGCGGAGAAGCATTTCTTGATGACTCCGCGACGAGAAAGCTAGAAACAGCTCGACGTGAGGCGAGTGGCCTTCTCTCCGCAGCCGAAATCCGCCAACTTAGGTGGCGGATGAATATGACACAGGCGCAAATCTCGGCTCTACTTGGAATTGGAGAGAAGACCTACTGTCGCTGGGAGTCTGGGGCCTACGTTCAGAGCGTGGCTTTCGACAATTACCTTCGTTTGGTAAGAGAAATACCTGATGCTGTCCGGCTCCTCACAAGATTTCAGGCCAGAGCTATGGATCGTGAAATTGAGCAGTCGATTGCTGGGTCAGTGTTCCCATCATTGCGGGACGTCCCGTCCATCCTCGAAGCAGCTGAGAATTTTACACGCCTAATGGAGGGAGGTCGGTTGCTTGCCGCCTGAATCGATTGCTGAGGCCAAAAAGCCTCATATGTTCGTCGTGACATTTTACTCCTATAAGGGCGGTGTCGGGCGCACGTCTGCCTTGGTGAACATGGCCTACCGGCTCGCGCGCCGGGGAAAACGCGTGTTCATCCTGGACTTCGACTTAGAAGCGCCGGGTGTTGATTCCTACGGTCTGACGAGTACGTCCGAGACTGGCCAGGGACTTGTCGAATACATAGCCACTTTCATGCAGAGGGGCGAGGTGCCCCCCATTCGAGATTTTGTCGTTGACGCTACCCATCTCGGGACGGGTGGGAAATTGTTCGTAATGCCCGCCGGGAAAAAAGATGAAGCTTATAAGTCGGCGCTCAGCGGCCTAGATTGGAAGATACTCTATCGGCAAAAGCAAGGCTATTTGCTTATTGAAAACCTAAAGGGTGCGATTTACGAACAATTTAAGCCCGATTACTTGCTAGTTGATTCGCGCACAGGGCTCACTGACATTTCTGGAATATGCACTCTCCAGCTACCCCATCTTGTCGTATTGCTATTCAGTCTGAATCAGCAAAACATTAGTGGCATAACCCCAATACTTAAAACAATAAAAGCGAATAGGATTGGCAGGAACATAGCTACGCTCTTGGTGGCATCACCTGTTCCAGACATGCCTCAATGGATAGAGGCGCGAACCGCACGCTTCGAGCACGCGCGCAAGGCTATGGGCTCGGCAGTTGACATCGTGCTTCCTTACGACCCTTTCTTAGCTTTTAAGGAGTCAATTGTCGATGGACAGGAGACATCCCACCCGCAGACATACCTAGGCAAGGCATACGATGCTCTGACTGACAAGGTTATTTCGGCGAACCCCATTGATGTGCTGACACTTCTGAAACATGCCTCGCAGCTAAAAGAGGAGGGCAATCACGAACTCGCTGAGCTTCGCTACCGGGAAGCCGTTGATACGAAACCAGACAGCGCGGAAGCCTGGCTTGAATTCGGAAAATTTGAGAGGCTCCAACGGAAATTCGCAGAAGCATGTGATTGTTTTGAAAGGGCGCATGCGCTCGCGCCAGAAGATTGCGAGATCCTTTCGCAGCTCTCGACCACATACGTTCACGTCGACAAATCAAAAAGCGCTCACTATTACGAGAAGTTTCTCGGCCACGAGCAAGACGCTCAGAAAATCCTACGGGTGTCAATGACGCTAAGGGATTTTGGATTGATAGAGGTTTCACTTGGAGGCATCTTGCGAGCCACGAATTTGGATCCCCGGAGTGAATCTGCTCACATCCAGCTGGGACAGACCCAAATGCAGTTGAGGCACTACCGGCAGGCTGCGGAGGCATACAAGCATGCGCTCGAATTGGATCCCAACGATCTAGTTTGTATCTACAACGTTGGAGCGGCACTGACAAGGGCAGGTGATCCCCGTGGTTCCGAATATTTTGCAAGAGCCATCGAGATTTGGGAGAAGCTCGACAGATCTGACTATGAGAATGATGACCTAGCGAATTACTACGAAGCGATGAGTGTGGCATATATGGCTCTGGGCAAGAAGGAGATGGCTTTAGGACTACTCGAGAAAGCCGTCGCGGCGGTTAGGGAGGTTAAGCGGGGAAAGATTTTCTCTTCGACTAGGTACGTGTATCTCCCTCCGGAGAAATTTCTGCTCGATGTCACGACGCGGCTAGAAAGCATCCGGCGACAAGTAGGCCAAGGATAGGTTCCGAACGCTTCGGAACTCAAGTCAAGTGGATTTGCAGGTGATGGGCCTGAGATAAAGAGAACTCGACAACTAAGAGGTTTTCAGCAGAAGGCATAAAAACCATGGCGAATACCAAACAGGAGGCAATTGCAAAGATCAGATCGCATGTTGGAGCCCGCGGCGGGAGCTACTCACAATGGTATGCGGGAGTTACGGCAACTCCTAGAGAGCGTTTGTTTGACGGCCATGCCGTCGAAGAGCGCAATGGGGTGTGGATCTGGGTCCTGTGCACGACCTCCGCAGTGGCGAGAGAAGTTGAAGACTACTTCATCGCGTTCGGAATGCAAGGTGGCTCCGGCGGGGGTGACGCCAATAGCAGGTACGTCTACGCATACAAGATAACGCGGACAACCAAAGAGTGAGTGCTCGATGGGAATAACAAAGCACGACTGAATTGCCGAGTCTCGTACCTTTCCATAGTTTTCCACAGATTTCCACAATTCTTTCGAATCCCACCCCTCCCGCAAGCCCTTTCCCTCCGCCAACTTGAACCCCACTGTGTCAATCCTGCCACGGCCATTCGAATCACTAACAAGTAATTCTTGACAAGAGTTACCACCGTGCTACCATGTTCTTTGATAGTTCGAGCCCATCCTCGCCTATGGAGTGCGGTGGCTAGCCACCGCTTTTCTTCCTGTCTCACCCCGCCTCCCATACTCTATCGCTCTTTCTGTCTTATCCTCGTCACGCCGATCGAAGCTCCTCCGCACGCTTGGAGCGGACACGACGCCACCCGCATTCTTTCCTTCAACTTTCAAACCTTCAAACATTCCAACGTTCAAACGTTCTTTCGTCTAAGTCCTTTAGAATGCGCAGTTCCGCGAAATGCATCTGTAACCCCTTTAGAATGCGCAGTTCCGAAAAAAGTGGGGGGAGGGGCCTCCTGCCTTCCAATTCCTATCCCCTATTTCCTGCCCCCTATCCCCTTTCGTTTCATGTCCTTGCGCACTCTTTTGCGCTCTTTTGCACCAGAGCAAAACTCAACTCTTTTGTTTTCAAGGAATTCCGCACTCTTTCACAAAAACAGGGGGGTGTGGGGGGTACCCAGGCTTGGCACACTCTCAAGGATTACTCGAACCCCATGGACCAGATTCTCGTATCTTGGGATAGGACCCATGCGCCGCCGCCTAATCCGCATCGCCCTGATTTTACTGCTCTTGCCTCCGCTCCTGGCGGCGGTGGCCGGATGGCTCGTCGCCCCCGCGTTCCTTCATCCCATCCGCCGCGAACTGACACCCGACCTCATCCATGAAGCCGACGCTTCCCTGGCGGTCACCGGTTCCACCCGCGAGGATTTTAACGTTCGCGCTCCGGATGGAGCGCTTCTCCGCGGCTGGAAAGTCCGCCCGAAGAATGCCAACGGCAATTGGGTCCTGCTCTTCCACGGCGTTGCCGACAACCGCATCGGCGTTATTGGCCACTCGGAATTTCTGCTGCGCGCCGGCTACAGCGTCGTCATGATGGATGCCCGCGCCCATGGAGCCAGCGGCGGCCCCATCGCCACTTACGGCTGGCTAGAACGCAACGACACCCGCGCCATCATCGACGCGCTGATCCGCTCCGAAGTTGGCAGGTATTCCGCCGAGCAACTGCGTACTGGCAGGTGGAAGCTCTTACCCTCGGAAGACTCGAAGTTGCCGGGACCAGTTGGCCCGCCCAATCCGCTCCCGGGTGCGCCGCTTCACATTTTTGCTCTGGGCGAATCCATGGGCGCAGGCATCGTGCTGCAATCCGCGGCCGCCGATCCGCGTATCGAGGCCGTTGTCGCCGAAGCATCTTTCGCCAATCTCCGTGAAGCGGCCTATGACTACGCCGGTCTGCGAAAATATCCCTGGCTCGGCAAGACCATCTTCGCTCCCGGCACCTGGACGCTTTTGTATCGTGACGAAAAACTCGCCGGTTTTCCCGTCGCGGAAGTCTCACCGGTCAAATCCGTCGCCGCCCGCCCATTTCCCGTTCTCCTGATTTGCGACGAAAAAGACGACGCGCTCCCCTGCCGCCACTCGGAAATGATTTACGCCGCCGCCCGCGGCCCCAAACAACTCTGGGTGGTCCCCGGCGCCTTCCACACCGCCGCCTACGGCTTCTTCCCCGAGGAATTCCGCCGCCGCGTCCTCACTTTTTTCGCGGAGCATTCCTCTGGCAACTAACCGCAGGGAAGCTCCGGAGGTGGAGCGAAGGACGCGACGCGCGAATACGGCATTCTAGGAAGGTGGAAAAGATGGCGCGCCAGGAGGGATTCGAACCCCCGACCCTTAGCTCCGGAGGCTAATGCTCTATCCATCTGAGCTACTGGCGCGCTGCGGCCGCACCTCGATTTTCCAGGGGGCGGAACTCGCGGGAACGGCGATGAACATTCATATTCTATCCGGTATGATTCGCGGGCGCTAGGGCGGATTGGCCGTGGAAAGGCTGGCGCGGAGATTCATCCTTTGGCGCGCGACTTGATTTCCCTGGCCAGTTTTTCGATCTCGTCAGCCTTTCGGAGCATAGCCAGCGAGAGCACTTGAACGGAATCGGTCTTCTCGACTTCGGCCTTTAATTCGCTGGCAAGATCATAGAGCTTTTCGACATTTTTCTTAATTTCCTTTTTGTTGGCTTCGAGGACTAGCTTGGGATCGATCTTCGGCGAATTCGAATCGTCGTCCTTCTGTTGCTGAGGGTTTTGCGGGCGCGAGCCAGGAACCTGAGCGGCGGGCAGGAGAGCGAGGATGCCCGCGGGCACCCCTGCGGCAATCATATTTGTCAAAAAATTGCGCCTTGATTCCATAGCCGGAAAAACCCCCTTGTGTTCGCCCAGCCAACTGCCGCGCTGGAGGATACCTCTTCGAGCGTCGTCCAATGTTATACTCCCCCTCTCGTAAAAATCATGCCTAGTTCCTTCCATCGGTGGTTGGATTTGACGCTTCCCAATGGACTACATCTTATTGGGATTTTCGTAATCGCGCTGGTGGTGAACCGCATCCTCCGCGCGGTCACGAACTTGGTGATCAAGCAAGCTGCATCGCCAGCGCGAGCGGCGCAAGTCCGCGAGCAACAGACGCGGACTCTTGCCGGGGTGCTTTACGGTGCGGCCAGCAAAGTCGTCTGGGGAGTCGCGCTATTAACCGCGCTGCCGGAGTTCGGCATCAACGTGACGCCCGTGGCGACGCTGGCAGGCCTGGCCAGCCTGGCCATCGGTTTCGGCGCGCAGAACCTTGTGCGCGATATCATCACCGGCTTCTACATCGTACTTGAGGATCAATACGTGGTTGGCGACACGATTCAATTCGCGGACCACACCGGACGGGTGGAACACCTGACATTGCGGCGCACGGTGATCCGCGATGCGCGCGGCGCGTTGGTAACCATCGCGAACGGCGAGATCCGCACGGTCAGCAACCTCAGCCGCGACTGGTCGCAGGCGTTCGTGGACGTCTCGCTGGCGCCGGAAAGCCCGCTGGAAAAATCGATGCAGGCGCTTGAGACCGCCGCGGCGGCTCTGCGGGGCGATCCCGCGTGGTCGCAAACGCTGGTGGACGGGCCGCGGATCCTGGGAGTGCAAGACTTTGACCGTACTTCGTCGACGATACGATTGCAGGTGCGGACCGCGCCGACGCGGCAGGACGAGGTCGCGCGCGAGCTGCGGCGGCGCATCCAGACCGAGTTTCAAAAGCAGGGTATACCCATAGCAAGCGTGCACCGCATCGAATTGGCAGGCATTTCCCCTGCCTCGCAGGAAGCAGCCCAGCCCGACGCGGCGAGTTAGAGCGGGGAGGACCGGCAATGGCCCAGATTACCTACGACGAAGTAAACCTGATGCTACGCTTGTACGACATGAGGCGGGAGCCGCGGCTGCGCCAAGCGCGGGCGTGGTTCGTCGAACACTTTCATCCGGCATCTCCTGAAGAGATGGTGCAGAGGTATCCGCAGGGGAGCGAGGAAAACACGTACATCCGCATGGTGATCAGCTACTGGGACATGGTCGCGGGGATCGTCAACCGGGGGCTGATCAACGACGAACTGTTTTTCGACAGCAATGGTGAGATTTGGGTGGTGTGGGATCGTATGCGATCGATCGTTCCGACGTGGCGCGCGGCGTTCAAGAATCCGCATCTTTTTCAGAACATAGAAGAAACTTGCAAGCGGCTGGAAGCCTGGCGGGAAAAGCGCGCGCCGGGGTCCACCGCAGCGATGCGGCAAATGATGCTGCAGGCGAAACCAGTAACGAAGGGCAATTAGGATTTGCGAAGCACGAATTTTTTCGCGGGAGCGCGTCCTTGCCCAGGATCAGCGTCGCAGGTGGACAGGCAAATGGACTTGCGAGTGGCTATCGGCCGAGGATGACTTTGGGCTTGCGACTTTCACGCAGTTGCGCCCGGCAGACTTGGCGGCGTAGAGGGCCGCGTCGGCATGCTGTAGAAGCTCTTCCATCGGTAAGGCACCCCATTCCTGGCTCTTCAAGAGTCCAAAGCTCATAGAAATTGGAATGGCGGCGTTGGCCGTTTGCACCGGAGTAGCGCCTATGTTCCTGCAAATGTGTTCCGCGCGGGCAAGTGCGTGCGCCGGATGGCAATTGTTCAGGACTACCAAGAACTCTTCGCCGCCGTAGCGGCCGACGAAATCGTAGGCGCGCACGGAAGAAAGCAGTCGCCTGGCCGTTTCCCTCAAGACATCATCACCGGCAAGGTGGCCGTGGGTATCGTTCACACTCTTGAAGTGATCCAGGTCGCCCAGCAGAATGACGGTGGTGCTGCGCTCGCGCCGGGAACGGATGAGTTCGCGGCCCAGCAGATCCAAAATCACGACGCGATTCCAAAGCGAGGTCAGCCCGTCATGATTGGCCTGGAAACGCATCTGTTCGCGGGCCTCGACCAGACGGTCTTCGAGATTGAGGATGCGCAGGCCGGTGCGCAGCCGCGCTTTCAACTCTTCGGGGTCAAAAGGTTTGGTCAGGTAATCATCGGCTCCGGATTCGAGTCCCGCAACGACGTCTTCTTTGGACTCTTTGGACGTGAGCAACACCATGTAGACATAGGATCGCCCATCCCGCTTGCGGACTTCGCGGCAAACGCCCGGCCCATCGAGCTCAGGCATCACCCAGTCCAATAAGGCAAGCCGTGGTCCGTCCACAGGGCATAACCGATCGGCCGCCAGGCGGCCGTTTTCCACGGCTATGACTTCATAACCCGCGCGCTCCAGGGTTTTCTGGAGCAGCGTCCGCGACATGATTTCATCATCGGCAATCAGGATTTTCATCCAGACACCTTAGCCATGCACACGTCCAACTGCAGGAGAAGCTCCTTGCTAATTTCCTCGAACGAGGCGAAGGCTTCCGGAAACTGGGACGCTTCGCGATTCCGACCTAACTGCTCGATTCGGGTCGCGGCGGCCGCCGCAGGGTTGGCAGCAAGGTTGGAAAGCATGCCCTTCAAGGAATGCGCTTCTGCCGCGACTTTTTCTCCATCCATGGAACTCACGGCATCGCGCAGGGCCTGGAGGTGCCGGGGAAATTCCTCCTTGAAAACCAGCAGGAGATCGCGCATGAGTTCGCGATCGTCTTCGACCCGCGCCAGCAGCTCGCTCATATCAATAATCGCGCTAGACATATACTTTTTCCCCTCTGAGGGAGACTCCCGACTCTCGAATCGGGCATAGAGGCATATCAGCTTTTTGCGGCCTCCGCTTGATTCACGACGTGGCGCGCCAAGGCCAACAGACGGGAACTAATCTTCAGATGCGCTTTGTTTGCGGCTTCCAGATTCACATCAAATTGAATCGCTCCCTGCTCGCTGGAAAGGCACACCATCCCGCCCGCGCCCAGGAATTCCGGTGTCTCTCCCACCGTGAACACCGTCCGGCCGCGCACGGCATCCAGCGACAAGTTGTATCTCTTCTGCTCCGAGCGGCTGACGAACAGGACCTGGCACAACGACAATTCCTCAAGCTTGCGGATCCAGCGAACTTCAAGATGCCGCTTTTGGACGGTGGTGCCCCGGGCGATTTCCGCCAGGGAAGTTCCAAAGGAAAACTCCCCGAAAACACAAACCAGAAACGGCGCTTCCCCCGGCGGCGTGGACTCGGGAGGCCATTCCACGAAACTAGGAAAATTCGCCAGATAATTGGCCTTCGCGCGATATTCGAGCGTGGCAAGGCTCTGCGCCGGAAGAGGCAGCGAAACTAAAGAGAGACACAGTGCTACGCCGACGCGCAAAAACGTCCGGGAGTGCCATCCGGGTGTGCTGGGCAAATTTCCATTTTTGCGATGAAGGCGGAACACGAGAATCCCCCCGAGAGCAAGGGCACGCCGGTGTCCACCTTTGAATGCGTCCAATAAGCTAGGTGTTTGATAAGAATCGAGTTGGGCTTGAGGTATTTGGCGCTGCTCAGGGGTAGAAAGCCCGTGATGGAACGAAACCGGAGAAATGGTTCAATTTGAAACTGGCGGCTGAGCCGCCTTGATCGAGCGCCAAACTGATGAAGCTTGGAGGCGCGGGTGGGATTCGAACCCACGAATGGAGGTTTTGCAGACCTCTCCCTTGGGCCACTTGGGTACCGCGCCGAATCTTTAAGTATAGCAAATTCACGGGAACTCTTCGGACATCCCCGAGCGAGGCGTCATTTGAAATGCTCTACTTTTTCTCCGCGACAGCGGGAATCTTGGCTTCGCGCAAAAATCGCGCCGATTCTTCCGGAGGCGTTGGATTGATGTAAAAACCCGTGCCCCATTCAAACCCGGCCACTTTCGTCAGCTTCGGGATGATCTCGATATGCCAGTGGTAATGATCGTTGATCTCCTCACCGATCGGCGAGGTGTGAATCATGAAGTTAAACGCCGGGCGGTCCAGCACTTCATCGAGGCGCATCAGCGTGTCCTTCAGCATGCGCGCCAGGCTGGCGTACATGGAGCTCTGATTATTCTCGTAAGATGAACCGTGGGCTTTTGGCAGCAGCCACATTTCAAAGGGGAAGCGCGGGGCATAGGGCGCCAGGGTGATGAAGTGTTCGTTTTCGCCGATGACGCGCTCGCCGGTGTCGCGCTCCTGACGGATGATGTCGCAAAAAATGCAGCGCTCTTTCTCGTCGTAATAGTGCCAGCAGTTGTCGACTTCTTCGCGGACGCGGCGCGGGACGATCGGCAAAGCGATTAACTGCGAGTGCGGGTGATCGATGGTGGCACCGGCGGCTTCGCCGTGATTCTTGAAAATGAGAATGTAGCGGAAGCGCTTGTCATTCTTCAGGTCCAGCATGCGGTCGCGATAGCCCCAGAGAACGTCCTCGACGGCACGTTCGGGCAGGCTGGCGAGCGTGGCGAGATGGTTGGGCGACTCAATCACCACTTCGTGCGCGCCGATTCCATTCATTTTGTCAAAGAGCCCTTCGCCTTCGCGGTCCAGTTCGCCCTCGATGCCCAGCGCGGGAAATTTGTTTGGGACTACGCGGATGCTCCAGCCCGGCGTGTTGGGACCTCCTCCGTTCCTTCCGTAGACGAGAATTTCCGGCGGAGTTCGCGCTTCATTGCCCACACAGAAGGGGCAATTCTTTTCTTCCCTTGGGATCACGCTCTCTCGAAGGAAATCGTTGGGGCGCTTCCCGCGTTCCGTCGATATGATCACCCAGCGGCCCGTGATCGGGTCTTTCCGCAACTCCGGCAAAGCAATCCTCCTCGAAAGGGTTCCCGGCCGCGCCCAGGGTGGCAGCCGGGAGCCTAGAATTGTACCGCGTCTGGCGTCAGGGTGAAGATGTTCCGATTAATTCCCTCGCATTTGAGGGCTAAACGCGTCCTTGTGCAACCGTACCACGGGTGGCTGCCCTGGGCAGTTATCAATGGCCATTACATCAAACCGGCAGGGACACTCGCCGACGTGACGCTCGGCCAGAAATCGCTGCGCTGTCCGAACCACAACGCGTTGTTTTTCCTTGGTAACGCTCAGTTCCGGGAGCGCCGGCAAATCTTCCCGGATGGTGCGCGTTCTGACTTCCACGAATGCCAGCGTCTTGCCGTCGTAGCCGACTAGATCGATTTCGCCCTTGATCCCGTGCGGAGTGTAGTTCCGGGCTACGAATACGTACCCCTGCCTGCGCAAATACCAGTACGCATAGGTTTCGCCGCGAATGCCGGTGCGCCGGGCTTCGAGTTTTTTCGCGTCGCTCGAAAAACTCTCTTCTTCACGCAGGCCGCGCCGCGCCGCCCAGTGCACCGCCCGAAACATCAGTTTTGAAAAGATGGGCATGGTCCCGCACCATTCTCCAGGCTTTCCGCGCAGTATAAACAAAAACCCCGTGGTTGCCACGATTCTTCCGGGGCAACCACGGGAGTTTTCAGGTCCTTATCCTGCAAACTCATTTCTTAGTCTTCTCGTGTTTCAAAATTTCCCTTCAGCCTCGCGAATGCATTCTTCGAGCGTCTGCACGGCAAAGTCCGCCTGCTCTTCGTCGATGACGAGCGGCGGACAAAACCGCAGCGTCGTATCGCCCGAGCCGAGCACGAGCAGTCCCTTGTGAAACGCGGCTTGGATGAGATGGTTACGCAACTCGGGAGCCTTCTCTTTGGTCTTCTGATCGCGCACAAATTCAATGCCGATCATCAAGCCTTTGCCGCGTACTTCGCCGACATTCTTGAACCGCTCGGCCCAATCCGCGGTCCGGCGCAAGATGAAGTCGCCTATTCGCCTCGCGTTGTCCATGTATTGGTCTTCCAGCAGACGCAACGTTGCCAGCGACGCCGCGATGCACACTGGATTACCACCAAATGTGGAGGCGTGCGCGCCCGGTTTCCAATCCATCACGCTGGCCCGCGCGATCACCGCACTCAACGGCATTCCCGAAGCAATGCCCTTCGCCGTGCAGATGATGTCCGGCTCTATGCCCGCGTGATCCACCGCCCACCACTTACCCGTGCGGCCCATCCCCGATTGCACTTCATCCGCAACCAGCATGATCCCGTATTTTCGGCAAATTCGTTGCAGACCTTGTAGGAATTCCGGCGGAGCAAGAATGTAGCCGCCCTCGCCTTGAATCGGTTCGATAAAAATCCCCGCGACTTCGTCGGGGTCCACGCGGCGCCGGAACAATTCGTTTTCGAGATAGTTCAAGCAGTCCGCGGAAGCAGTCTGCGCGCAGACGCCGTAAGTCCCGCGATACGTATCCGGATACGGCATGTGAAACACGCCGGAAAGCAGCGTGCCAAACCCCTTCCTTTGCACGGCGCGGCTCGCGGTCAAAGAAAGCGCGCCCATCGTGCGCCCATGAAAGGCGCCGTGGAATGCGATCAGCTTGTCCCGCTTGGTGTGGTATTTCGCCAGCTTGATCGCCGCTTCGATCGCTTCCGCGCCGGAATTGCCGAAGTACACGCGCTTCGGCTCCGAACCGGGCGCGATCGAGCTGAGCTTCGCTGCAAGCTGCGGCATGCCCTCGTAGTAAAAATCCGTTCCCGACATGTGAATCAGTTCCGCGGCTTGTTTCTGAATCGCGGCGACTACTTCAGGATGGCAATGGCCTGTGGCGCAGACGGCGATGCCTGCGGCGAAGTCCAGAAAGGTGTTTCCATCGACGTCTTCGATCATCGCGCCACGGCCGCGCTTGGCCACCAGGGGATAGTCGCGGGTGTACGACGGCGAGACATACTTGATGTCCTGCTCCACAACGCGCTTGGCGTTCGGCCCGGGTAGAGCCGTGATGAGCCGGGGTGTTTTCACTTCCAATGTCGTTGGCATGTCTTCCTCCAGGGAAGAAATCAAAAGGTTGGGGTTGATCAAAAACCGCGGGGAGAATGCAGGCGCGCAAACGGACGAATCCGGAAGAGGCCTGAGAGAGAGAAAAAAAGAATTTAGTTAGTCAACGCCGTAAAGTTGAGGCCGCTGGGCGGCCGGCGGGCAGTTCCCCGGGAGGAAAGAAGGGCGAATTTGAAGGTTAAGGCTCACTTGCGTTTCCAGCGGACGCTGCCGTCTTTGGCATCCTCGATAAGTATACCACGATCCGCGAGTTCTTTGCGGATGCGGTCGGCGGTGGTGAAGTCGCGCTTTTTCTTGGCGGCGTTGCGTTCCGCGACCAACTTATCGATCTCCGCGTCGTCCGGTCCGCTATCCGTGCCGCCGTAACCGAGCGCACGCAGTTTTTCGCCATCGTTGTCTTCCACGACGGCAAAGATTTTGTCGAACGTAGCCAGAAACTCCAGCACCGTGGGGACGTCACCCTGGCGGAATTCGCCCTTATCAATGGCGACGTTGGCTTCGCGCACCAGGTCAAACGCTGCCGCCAGCGCGCGCGCTGTATTCAGGTCGTCGGAAAGTCCGGCGTCAAACTCATCCGCTGCCTTCGCCACGCGCGCGGCCATTCCTTCTTGTTTGCCACCCGGAAATTTTCCCCGCTTCAGCCGATCGGCAAAATTCCGCAAACGTTCCACCGAGCTTGCCGCCTGCTGGAGGCCATCGAACGTAAAATTGAGCTGCTTGCGGTAAGGCACGCTGGCCAGGGCGAATCGCAGAGCCGAAGGCTTGTAACCTTTCGCGAACAAATCGCGCAGCGTGAAGAAATTCCCCTGCGACTTGGACATCTTCTCGCCTTCGACCAGCAAATGCTCGGCGTGCAGCCAGTACCGGGCGAAAGGCTTGCCGGTGGCGCCCTCGCTCTGCGCAATTTCGTTCTCGTGATGCGGGAATGCCAGGTCGATTCCGCCGGTGTGGATATCCAGCGTTTCGCCGAGGTACTTCATGGCCATGGCGGAACATTCAATGTGCCAGCCGGGGCGCCCGGGACCGAGCGGGGTCTCCCAAAAATGCTCTCCTGGTTTCGGCGCTTTCCACAAAGCAAAATCCCGCGCGCTCTCCTTTTCGTAACGATCGTTGTCGACGCGCGCGCCCGCCTGAATGCCGGTGAGATCGATTTTCGAGAGCTTTCCATACTCGGGAAATTTCGCGATGCGGTAATAAATCGAGCCGTCGCCCGGATAGGTGAACGATTTTTTCTGGAGCCGCTGGATGAGCTTGACCATGTCGTCGATGTGGTCCGTCGCGCGGATCCGGTGCTCTGGATTCTCGATGCTGAGCGTCTTGCAATCGTCGAAAAATGCCTGAATAAACTTTGCAGTGTAGTCGCGGAGGCTCACGCCGGCGGCGGCGGCGTTGGCGATGATGCGGTCGTCCACGTCCGTCAGGTTCATTACATGGTTCAGCTTGAATCCGCGCAGCTTCAAGAAGCGCCGCAATATATCCTGAAACACGAAGGTGCGGTAATTCCCGATATGCGCGTAGTCGTAGACCGTCGGACCGCACGTGTACATGCGCACTTCGCCCGCGTTTTGCGGAACGAAATTCTCGATTTTACCCGTCAGCGTGTTGTGCAGCTGAATATCGGCCATGGGCTGTAAATGGTCTCTTTCCCCAAAGAATAAGCGCTCGATTGTAGCCGAGCCGTTTGAAGCGTAGCAACGTCGAAGCGGCGCGATGTTGCGCGGAGCGAGCAGCAATGCGACCCGTTTGGTCCTAATTGACGCTGGCCGCTCGCGCGGTTACAGTCCTCCTTTTCACCTGGTGAAGGAGTTGTCGATGAATTGCTCTCTTTCGGCTGGCGTTCTGGCTGTTCTCATGGCTTTCGCCGCGCTTACGCGGGCTCAAGAATCTCCCCGGGCGACTGCGCCCAAATTGTTGACTCCCGAAGCTTCTTTGAACCTGCGGAATATCTCCGACCTGCAATTCTCTCCCAACGGTGAGCGTTTGGCGTTTGTAGTGACGGAACCAGCAAAGGGAGAGCGACGGGCACGCCACATTTGGATTTACGAGAAGCAATCAAGTTCGATTCGCCAGTTCACTTATTCCGCAAAGTCTGAGTTCTTGCCACGCTGGTCGCCCGACGGCAAACAACTCGCTTTCCTTTCCGACCGCGACGAGCAGCAGCAGGTCTACTCCATGCGCGCGGACGGCGGCGAAGCGAGCACCTTGACCAAAGGAAAGCGCGGCGTTCAAAATTTTGGGTGGTCTCCCGACGGCAAACAGATCGCTTATCTTGCCCCTGACGCAAAGACGGAAGCCGAAGAAAAGAAGGAAAAAGACAAAGACGATGCTCACGTCGCGGACAAAGAAGATAAACACCCTCGCCTCTGGCTGCTGACTCTCGACACCGGAGAAGCCAAAGCTCTTACCGATCCCAAATGGAAAATCAGCGAAGCCGTCTGGCATCCTTCTGGGACGGGTCTGCTGCTCCGCGCCACGGATCACCCGGAGTCGGATCAGAACACCGAGCGCATTTTTTCTTTTCGTGTCCCCGGCGTTCCCTCTGGCGACCGCAAAACGGTCGACCTGAATAGCGACCGCAAGGCGGTTGACTCCATGACGCAGATTCTCGCTCTGCGGGGACCATTCAGCAACATCCGCATCGCGGTGGATGGTCTAAGGATGGCGTTCGTCGGCTGCCGCGAAGACGGCCCCACGCCGCACGACCTTCTACTCGCTCATCACGGCGACAAGACCACTCAAAATCTCACCGGCGCCAGCGTGGACCGGCCGGTCCTTGACTTCCGCTGGTCCAGGGACGGCGGCCTGCTCGCCGTTATGGAAGATGGCTTCCACACGAAGTTCGTCGCTTTCACCGTGGAAGGCGCTTTGAAAGATGTTCCTGCGTTGCCGACCAATCCAAACGCTTTCAGCATTTCCGATTCCGGCGAAGTCGCCTTTGCCGGGCAAACCGCGACGACTCCTCAGGAATTGTGGTTTTGGGATCAAAAAGGAGCGCCAAAGCAGATCTCCCATTTGAATGACTCGTGGAAGGAGTACACGCTCAGCTCTCCCGAATTCTACAAATATAAATCCTTCGATGGTCTGGAAATCGAAGCGGCACTTCTGAAGCCACTCGTCCACGACGGCAAATCGAAGCTGCCGCTCATAACGCTGGTTCACGGCGGCCCCACTGGGGCCTGGCAAGACTCTATCGATACGTGGGGGCAACTCCTTGCGGCCCGCGGTTACGCGGTTTTTTATCCCAATGTTCGGGGATCAAGCGGCTATGGCCAGAAATTCATCGAGATGAATCGCGGTGACTGGGGCGGCGGCGACTACCGGGACGTGATGGCGGGCGTCGATGACCTGATCAAGCGTGGCATCGCCGATCCCGAAAAGCTCGCCATCGGCGGCTGGTCTTACGGCGGCTACATGTCCGAATGGGCGATTACGCAAACCACGCGATTCAAAGCCGCCGTCTCCGGCGCGGGTCTTTCCAATCTCATTTCCGAATACGGCACCGAGCAGGGACCCTCTTACGATGAATGGTTCTACGGCTTGCCGTACGAGCCGGAAAAGATCGCCGGCTTTCTGAATAGCTCACCGTTCGTTCACCTCAAGAACGTGAGAACGCCGACCTTAATTCTCCAGGGCGACACCGATCCTGTCGATCCGCTGGGCCAAAGCCAGGAGCTTTACCGCGGCCTGAAGCGCTACGGCGTCGAAACCGAGCTAGTCGTCTACCCTCGCGAGCCCCACGGCTTTCATGAGGAGAAACACATGCTGGATCGCCTGAACCGCATCCTCGCCTGGTACGACAAGCACCTGAAATAACGGTGATGCATGTCTGCCGAGAGGCTCTGATTCCAGTTGGACGCAGACGAGTGACTAAGATCGGCTTGTCCGCCTGCGTGAAGTCCTTACGATCTGGCGCTGGTCCAATCCCTGGCGAACCAGGGTTTTGATGACCGCCTGGCGGCTGACGTTAAGTTCCTTTGCTGCGTGTTCCAGTTCCTCCAGCATGGAAGCTGTGAAATCGACATTTACGCGCTGAATGGGTTTCCTCATTTCACCGGAATTCGTGAAAAACCGCGAGACGTCCTTGCCGCGATCCGCCATGCGAGCGATGGACTCCGCTGAGACGGCTTTCTTCTTACGGGATGTGCTCTTCATAGAGTTTTCGTTCTTCCCGGGTTGCCTTCCATAGTGTAACCAGGTGGTAGAACTCTCCTTCTGCATCTTCGCTAATCTCAAAGATCACCGCATACAAACGATCGCCTACCCAGCCAATCGCGCGGTGTTGAACGGGGAGATCGGAACGTTCGTCGACGTAGTGTGGATGGAAGAAAACCTCCTGCGCCTCCTCGAACCCGATTCCTCGCCGCGGATTTCGCCGCAGGCTCTTGCTTTTACGCTCATCGAAATGGAACCGCACGATGGTATAACTGTTATATCATACCCCACGATGGGAAACTAAAGAGAAGTTCCGAGAATGCACTCGCATCTCTCCCACCATAACCAGCCTCTTGTTGTGGCGCTGGCGAAGCGGCCACAAGTTGTAGCGTAGGTCTTTACACGGGCTGCGCATCGTGTTACTGTTTTTTCCCGTACCGCCATCCTTGCGCCAGGCGGCTGGGCCTCTGACTGAGAACCTGCCAAACGTTTTAGCAGGCGACCTGCAATGGGTTGACCTGTCGCTCCAAAGACCCTCCCCTCGAGGAACGAAACGTCGTCTCTCTCGCGTGTTTCTGCCCCAGCCCTATGGGAAGGCTGGCTTTCGCTGTTTTCGGGCAGTCGGATTTAATGCTGGCAGCCGTGGAGCAGTTGACGACCAAAAGGGGACATCTTGCTGAAGCTGCGAAAAGTGGAAATCCTTGGCTTTAAGTCGTTCTGTGAGCGCACCGTGGTCGCCTTCAGCGGCTCCGGCACGACCTGCATCGTCGGTCCGAACGGCTGCGGCAAATCCAACGTGGTTGACGCCATTTCCTGGGTTCTCGGGGAACAGAGCCACAAGTCGCTCCGCGCCGAGCGCATGGCCGATTGCATTTTTAATGGCACCACCAAGCGCCCCCCGCTTGGACTCGCCGAGGTCACCATCACTATGGAAGATCCCGAGCTGGCCGAAGCTGCCCGCTTCGTGATGGAAAGCGCGGCGTCCGATGCCGCGGCCGTGGTCACCGAAGGCGACGAAACCTCCGGCTTGACCGATACTTCGACCGAAATTCTCTCGCTCGACCCCGCGCCAGCCCCCGAAACGCAAGAAGATGCCGCCGACGGTTCAGTTCCATCTCCGGCTGAACCCGGAGGCAAGTCTAGGCGGAAGAAAAAGCAAGCAGACAAACCGGTCTTGGCCACGAAGCCGGGCGAAGTCGTCATCAGCCGGCGCCTCTATCGCTCCGGCCAGAGCGAATACCTGATTAACGGCCGCGTAGGAAGGCTCCGCGACATCCAGGAAATGTTCATGGGCGTCGGCCTGGGCCCGGACTCTTACGCCATCATCGAGCAGGGCCGCATCGGCCTGATTCTCTCCACCAAGCCCATGGAGCGCCGCGCCATCATCGAAGAAGCCGCCGGCGTCACGAAATTCAAAACCAAGAAGCGGCTTGCGGAAGCCAAGCTGGAATCCTCGAAGGTCAATCTTTCGCGGGTCAACGACATCGTGGTGGAAGTCGAAAAGCAGCTTGGCTCGCTGAAGCGGCAAGCCGCCAAAGCGCGCCGCTATTCCGAAATCCGCGACCAGATGCGCGGCATCGTTCGCCAGATGCTGGCGGGAAAGGCTCGCGAGCTGGATGCCGAGGCTGAGCGCGTTTCCAAGCAGCTCGAAGAACTGAACGCAACCGAATTGCAGCGCGCCTCCGCCATCCAGCAGCAAGAAGGCGAGCAGGACCGGCTGAACCAGAGGATTTACGAAATGGATGCCGAGATCCGCCAGAACCAGAATGTTTTGAATCTTACGGCGCTCGAAGTGGACCGCAGCGAAAACCGCATCGCGTTTAACCGCCAGCGCGCCGGAGAGCTTGCCGGGCGTCACGCGCAGGTCAATAACGAGCTGACGCAAGCCACCGCGCAGGCCGTCGAATGGGAATCGCGGAGTGTTTCGCAGATTCAGGCGGTTACGCTGCTGCGCGAGGAATCGGGCGCATTGACCGCGCGTGTGGAGGATCTCGCGAAACGCGCCGAGTCCCGCGCTGCCCAAGTTTCCGAATCCGAAGCGCGGCTCGAGGCGCTGCGCCGCTCTTCTTCGGAAGCGGGCGAAAGTTTGCTGCTCCTGCATGGCGAGCAGAAGCAAGCCGAAGAGGCGCTCGTGCACCAGGGCGAATCATTACGGAAGTTGGAAGCGGGCGAACACGGCTTGCTGGAAACTTCCATGCGCGCGCGCGATGACGCCGAGCGGGCTGCTTACGATCATGAATCCGCTACCGGCCGGCTCAATGCGCTGAAACAGAGCGCCGCCGAGCTTCAGGCCAGGATCTCTGGATTCCGCGAGCAGTGGGAGGCTCTCTCGAAAGAAGCCGCGGTGCTCCGCGATTCGCTGGCAGGAGTTCGCGCGCGGCATACGACGCTCACACAAATCCTGAACGACCGCTCCTACACCGCCGACGCAGTGCAAAAACTCTTTGCTGCCAATGAGCGCGGCGGCGGGCATGATTTTCGCGCCGTCGGCGTGCTCGCCGATTACGCCGAAGTCGAAGAACAGCACGAAGCCGCCATCGAGCAGTATCTGCGCGACGAACTTGAGTATGTGGTGGTCGAAACCTACGATCACGCGCGCGCCGGTGTTTCCATGTTGCGCGATGAAGTGGGCGGCCGAGCCACTTTCTTTGTGGATTCGCTTCGGAACCTGCGCCTTTCTTCCGAATACGAGCCCATCGTGAACTTCCGGGCGGAAGATGGAGTAATCTCGCGGCTCGACAAGCTGGTGGAGTTCCGCGACCCGCTAGGTGCGGCGGCAAAACAGTTTTTGCCGCGGCTCCGCTCTGCGTACCTGACGGATAGCTCGGTGGCAGCGGAAAAACTGGCGCGCGAAAATGCCCAATACGCCTTCGTCACGCCCGACGGCACTTGCTACCAGGGCCGCATGGTCACCGGCGGCCGTCCCGATGAAGTCGGGCCGCTGGGCATGAAACGCGAATTGCGCGCGCTGGACGCCGAAGTGATGCAGCTAGAGCACCAAACGAGCCAAAAGCAGGCCGCGCTCGAAACCATCGCCGGCGAGTTGCGTTCGACGGAGCAGGCGCTCACGGAAGTCAATGAAAAACAGCGCGAAGCGGAACGCGAGGCCATCTCCGCCATGCACCGCCACGGCCAGATGCAAAGTGAACTGGCTCGCCTCGGGCTGGAACTCACCATCTGCCAACACGAACTGTCGCGCACCCGCCAGGACGTCGAAAATGCACGGCAGCGGGCCGAACGCGCCAAAAACCAGCATGCCGCCGCCGCGCTGAGCCGCGCCGATGCCGATGCCGAAGGCGTGCGGCTTGCGGAAGCGCTTGTTCAGCTCCGCGGCTCCATACAATCGGAACAGAACGAACTTGCCGCCGGGCGCGCCGAATTTGCTGCGCTGAACGAGCGGCTTATGGCCGCCGAGGCCCTCGCCGCCCGGCTGAACGAAGAGCGCGCCGAACTCGGGCGCCGCGAAGCCGCGCTTCAGCAGCAGGTTACTTCCATCAGCGACGAAACCGCGGCCCTCGCCAAGCAAAGCGAGAATCTCGCGCTGCAGTTGGAAGGTCTCCGCGGCGAAAAGCTGCGGCTGGAAATCCGCCAGCGCGAACTCGAACAGGAATGGGATGCCGCCCGCACGCGCGTCACGCAGATGGAAGACCACCTGCGCATGGGCCGCCAGTCGCTACATGAGCTTCGCGAGCAGCGCGGCCACGCGGAAGTCGATCGTGCCAAGAATGAATCCGACCGCCAGCACCTGCGCGAAACGTGCATGAGCGAGGTGAACGCTCAGCCCGAAGACCTTATCGCCACAGAAGCGGCCTTCATGTCCGGCGAAGAGCTGGCCATCGCCGAAACAAACTATCGCGAAATGAAACAGCGCATCGAGTCCATGGGCCCCGTCAACATGATGGCGCTCGAAGAGTTCAACGAGTGCGAGCAGCGTTTCACATTCTTGACGCGCGAGCGCGACGACCTGCTCCAGTCCATTGCAGACACCCAGCAAGCCATCACCGAGCTCGACCTTGCCACCAAGGAAAAGTTCGAGCACGCTTTCCACGCCATCAACAAAAGCTTTTCCGAAGCCTTCCACACGATTTTCGGCGGCGGCATGGCGGAAATGCGCTTGACCGAGCCGGACAGCTCCGGCGACGCCGGCATCGACATCGTCGCTTCACCTCCCGGCAAGCGCCTGCAAAACGTGCTGTTGCTCTCTGGCGGCGAAAAGGCCATGACCGCTCTGGCGTTGCTCATCGCTATCTTCCGCTATCAGCCAAGCCCCTTCTGTATCCTGGACGAAGTCGATGCGCCGCTTGATGAAGCCAACGTCGGCCGCTTCACACGCCTCATCGGCGAAATGAGCGGCCAGACCCAGTTCATCATCGTCACCCACAACCGCAAGACCATGGAAATGGGCAGCGTGCTTTATGGCGTGACGATGCAAGAGCCCGGCGTCTCCAAGCTCGTCAGCGTCCGCTGGGAAGAATCGGACTCTTCCGCGCCTAAACAGCAGGCCGCGGCTGCTTCCGCCGCCTAAGATCATTCATTTTCATTGTAGGGGCGCAGCATGCTGCGCCCCTACGACATACCAGGTAAACTTCGACGTGCTTTGCCATCCGCATAATTTTTCCTTTTGCAAGTTTTGCAAAAATTTCCACCGCTCGCAGCTTTGACTTCGCCTTGCGCTGCGCTAGAATGCTTCTCACTTTGTCGGGGGAACTTTCGCTGTGTCATCCGCTGCTGCCATGAAAGTTTTGTGGGAAACGCAATTTGCCGGCCTAGCGCCCGCCGCGCGTGGAAAGGTCCGCGACATCTACGACCTTGGCGACAAGCTCCTCATCGTTGCCACGGACAGGCTCTCCGCTTTCGATGTCATCCTTCCCACGCCCATTCCCGACAAAGGCCGCGTCCTCACGCAACTCTCGCTCTTCTGGTTCAACTTGTTAAAGGACGTCATTCCAAATCACATCCTGAGCGCTACTGAATTTCCCGCGCCCTTCGACACGTTCAAAGACGAACTTGCCGGCCGTTCCATGGTCGTGCGCAAGACCCAGCCGCTGCCGATCGAATGCGTGGTGCGCGGTTACGTCTCCGGCTCGGCTTGGAAAGACTATCGCACCACAGGAAGAATCTGTGGCATTCCGCTGCCTTCGGGGCTAAGCGAATCGGACCGCTTGCCGGAGCACCTCTTCACGCCTGCAACAAAAGCCGTCTCCGGCCATGATGAAAACATCTCTTTCGAGCAAGCCGCATTACTCATCGGCAAGGAACTTGCCGAAAAAGTGCGCGCCATCAGCCTGGAACTCTATCGCCGAGCCGCCGACTATGCCGAGCCGCGCGGCATCATTCTCGCCGACACGAAATTTGAATTTGGCCTTCTCCACAACGAATTGATCTGGATCGACGAAGCCCTCACGCCTGATTCCTCCCGCTTCTGGCCCGCCGCGCATTACAGCCCCGGCGGTCCCCAGTCCTCTTTCGACAAACAGTTTGTTCGCGACTACCTCGAGCGAATGCAGTGGCCGAAAACCCCGCCCGGCCCCGAGCTTCCTCCTGAAGTCGTCGAAGCCACTCGCGCCAAATACCGGGAAGCCTATCGCATCCTGGCCGGGCGCGAACTGGACTAGCAAGCCGGGCCCTCACACCATACGTTTTCGAGCGGAGCGTGCTGTCGTGAAAGATCAATTGGAAGGGCTTGTCAATCAGATGGTGGAGCGCGGAATACTTTTTGATGAAGCCGTCGGGGAATTCGAGAAACGCTTCATCAGGCGCGTCCTGGACCGCGCCAACGGCAACCAGTCCCGCGCCGCCGGAATCCTTGGCATTCACCGCAATACCTTGAGCCGCAAGATCGGCGAGTACAAGCTCGATTCCAACGGCCATCACCGACATTCGCGCTGACCTCTCTCCAGGCTCGTCGGCAAAAAGGGAAAACGGCCCGCCGGCCTGGCCGGGAGCCGTTTTCTTGTGGATCCGAGTCGAAGTAAATTACGGTTTGGCTGCCGGCTTTCTCGCTGCTGGTTTCCGCACCGGTGGCTTTTTCGGCCCCTTCTCCTTCGGGATGTCCTCTTCCTTTATTTTGGCCTTCTCCCAGTGCAAGAAAAAAGTCGGATCGGGATCATACGACGTCAGCGTCCCGGTAAAGTGCACGGCGCTGTCTTTTTCAACGCGTGCCGCTTCCGGCTGCCCGACCACCTTCACGTCCATGTTGGGCGTCGTGGCGGCGTCGAACTCCGCGTCACTCGTGACAAAGGCAATCTTAAGCAGGATGACATCCGTACCAGGCGTGATTTCGATCACCTTGCCCGGGACTTCGGGAAACTCCAGGCCGCAAGCAGCCAGCCAGGTCAGCTTGCTCTTATCTCCTCCGGCCTTGAGGTCGGTAAACACGGAAGCAATGGTCATATCCTTCTGGACTGCGGCGATATCCGCGGCACTCGGCATCGTATAACTCCCCGGGCGCTCCGCCGAACTCCCCGCGAGCTGCAACAGCTCATTCAATTCCGCATCCGTCAAGCTGTCGCATACGTTCCCGCCCTGGTAGTTCACGATCAGGTTCTTCAAATACTTTTTTACTTTGTCGGCTTGCACCTGGGTGGCGCCCTTGGCCGTCACCGCTCGCGCGATGGCCCAGAAAGCGTCCATTTGCTGGGGCGGAGTCGTGCACAGGTATGCCTGACCCAATTTATAGTTAAAGGTCAGATCATCGGGATTCAAAGCCAGCGCCGCTTTGTACGATCCCACCGCTGCGGAACAATCCTTGGCGTTCACGGCCGCTTGTGCGGCGATGCCGTTCACGGTCAGTTGCGACACCGTCTTTTGCTTGGCCCACGCGTCATCCGTCACGCCTTCCGGCTTCTTCACGTCGTCGAGGGCCTTGAGCGCTGAAGCGGCCGCGGCCTGGGCCGCCTTCGCCAGTGCGGGGTCCTTTGAATAGATCGGCCCATCCTTCGGGTCAGAGATCATCGCGTAGTATGCGGTCGCGTGCGTGTAATAAGCATTAAAACGCGTGAGCGCGTCGATCTTGTCGCCGAGCGCCGCCAGCTTGTCGGCGCTCTCGATCATCTTCAAGTAGTTTTTCTGCGCACTATAGGCTTGGTAGTAGAGCGGATAAACATAATTGAGGAGCGTGGAATTCGGATACTTCGCCACAAAATCATCCAGGCACTTGATGAGTGCCGCCGGAGCTTTCTCCGCGGCGCACGCCTGATAGGCGTTGTACTCGGCCATGGTGTACTTGGCCGCTCCGGCGTCCTGGCCCGCTGCCGGCGCTTGCGCAAAGGCGCTCCGACCGCTCCCGGCAATCAGGAAAAGGGTGGCGACCATCGCCAGCCCCGCCAATCTTCTTGTTGCGTTCATTCGCATTTCTCCTCGCTCAAAGTTCAAGCCTGAGTTTTTGCTGCCGGTGCGCCCCGCCGTGCTTCCGCCGAGAATCGCTTTGTTTCGGAAAACCTTGGGATTATAGGGAAACCCGCACCCTGTCCGCAAGACGTTCTCATTCGTTGACTTGATGGTCTGAGGAAATTTTCTCATGAAGAAGACGGCATCTCACTGCTACCCTGCCGGCATCCAAGCGTTCCCGGGTGCCGCGCAAAACCCTGATGATAGGATGAGTGTCGCACAAAAAGAGTGGCCCGTACGAGGAAGAATTCTCATGGCGCGAATAAGCAGAACAAATAGTGAAAGTTCCAGCGAAAAGAACCTGTTGGCGGGCAGTGTGGCGCTCGTCACCGGAGGGAGCCGCGGCATCGGCCGGGCTATCGCCCGCCGGCTGGCCCGATTGGGGGCTTCTGTTTCGATTTGTGGCCGTGATCGCGCCGCCCTAGAAGACTCCGCGCGGGAACTCGCGGAATTCGCTGTGCCGGTGCATTCCCAAGTGGCCGATGTCACAAATCCAGCCGATGTAATCGCACTCGTCGCCAAAACGGAAAAGATCCTGGGCGGGATCACCATCCTCGTCAACAACGCCGGCATCGGCCTCTTCGGCCCGGCCCACGAAAAATCCGAAGCCGATTGGGATCGCGTCCTGGATACCAATCTCAAAAGCGTTTTTCTCGTTTCCCGCGCAGTGGCTCCTTCCATGATTCGCCGCGGCTCCGGCGACATCATCAACATCAGCTCCCTGGCTGGAAAAAACACCTTCGCCGGCGGGGGCATCTATTGCGCCTCCAAATGGGGTGTCCTCGGTCTCTCCGGCTGCATGGCCGAGGATCTCCGCGAGCACGGCATCCGCGTCAGCGTGATTTGCCTGGGCAGCGTGGCCACGGAATTCTCCGGCCGCGGCGCCAAGGACCCCTCGAAGGTGTTGAGCCCCGAAGATGTCGCCCACGCTGTACAAGCCATCGTCACCCAGGGACCGCGTAGTTTCCTGAGCGAGATTCATCTTCGGCCGCTTCGGAAACCTTGAGGGGGCCGCACTGGCCCACTGCCTATTTTCCTCTTGACAATCATCGTTATAACAACTATATTCTGGCCATGAGCTCGAGTTCCAAATCCTCCCGCCCCGCCGTCTCCCTGGAAAACCGTATTTTCGTCTCGCTCTTGCAGGCCGCCGACATCCTCGCTCAGCAAGCGGAACAACTCGTGAAAGCGTCCGGCCTTACCGGCGCGCAATACAACGTCCTTCGCATCCTCCGCGGCGCCGGGCCTGAAGGCCTCGCTTGCCACGCGATCGGCGAACGCATGATCTCCCACGACCCGGACATGACCCGCCTTCTCGACCGCATGGAAAAGCACGGCCTGATTACCCGTGAACGCCAGATTGACGACCGCCGTGTTGTGAAAACGCGCATCACGCCGAAAGGACTCGGCCTTCTAAAAACCCTCGACCAGCCGGTCCACGACCTTCACAAGCGCCAGTTCCGCCACATGTCCCCCGCGCGTTTGAGGATTCTTTTCGATTTGTTGGAGGAAGTCCGCGTCCGCAAGCCTGCCTAGCAGGTCTTCCGGGGCGAGTCTCGAATGTTCAATTCAAGAAAAAGAGGAGAAAACATGGGCCACTATCTATCTCGAATCGCAGTAAACGTCGGACTCGCGGCCGTTCTGTCGCTGCCCGCCGGCGCCGCTACTTCCGAGTGGAAGATCGATCCGCAGCATTCCTCGGCGCAGTTTTCCGTCCGTCATATGGCCATCTCCACCGTGCGTGGAGCTTTCAGCAAGGTCACCGGCTCGATTCTGCTGGACGACAAGGACATCACCAAATCCACCGTCGACGTCACCATCGACGTCTCCACCGTGGACACTCGCGAGCCGGACCGCGACAAGGATCTGCGCAGCGACAAGTTTTTTGACGCCGCCCACTTCCCCACAATGACGTTCAAATCCAAGAAGGTTGAGCAGGTCGCTCCCGGAAAGCTCAAGGTCACCGGCGATCTCACCATTCGCGGCACTACCAAGGAAGTCGTGCTCGACGTCGAAGGCCCGACGGCTCCCGTAAAAGACCCCTGGGGCAATGTGCGCGCCGCCGCTAGCGCTACGTCGAAGATCAATCGCCAGGACTTTGGCGTCAAGTGGAACGCCACCTTGGACAACGGCGGCGTCGTTGTCGGCGATGACGTCAATATCACCATCGATGCGGAAATGATCAAGCAAGCGCCCGCGAAATCCGGCGACTAAGGGCGACTTCTCGGTACGGATTGGGAAGGGAGCGGCCGGTGCAAGTGCATCGTCCGCTCCGCTTCCATCATCCAATCACCGTTGCCTGCGGAAGGAATCGATCACATGCAGAAACCTGCACCAAGTGAGTTCCCTGTTCACGATTTGATTCGCGAGCGTTGGAGCCCCCGCGCTTTCGCCGACAAGCCCGTTCCGCAGGACGTTCTACGCAGCATTTTCGAAGCTGCCCGCTGGGCGCCTTCCAGCTATAACGAGCAGCCTTGGGCCTACCTCGTCGCAACGAAAGGAGACAAAGACAATTTTGCGAAAGTGTTGAGCGTTCTCGTCGAGTTTAATGTCAATTGGGCCAAGAGCGCTCCCGTGCTCGCAATCGCCGTCGCCGAGCTCGCCTTCGCGAATAACAACTCCCCCAACCGCAACGCTCACTACGACACCGGCGCGGCGACCGCCCTGCTCTCCGTGGAAGCCACCGCACGCGGCCTGGCCGTCCATCAGATGGCCGGTTTCGATCCGGAAAAAGCTCGCCAGATCTTTGGCATTCCTCCGGCATGGGAAGCCATCGCCGCCATCGCCATCGGCTATCCGGGCGATCCTGCTTCCTTGCCTCAGCCTCTAAAGGATCGTGAATTGGCGCCCCGGACACGCAAGCCGATCGCCGAATTTGTCATGGCCGGTCATTGGGGGCATACTGCTCCTTTCGTGACAAAATAACCGGAGATCGCAACCCTAGCCCCCCAATGCACCGCACTCTCGAATTCCTCCTTCATCACGGATACGTTTTGTTGCTCGGATGGGTATTCGTCGAGCAGTTGGGACTGCCGCTTCCCTCTATGCCCCTTTTGCTCGCCGCCGGCGCTCTCGCTGGCACCGGCCGGATGAATTTTTTCACCGCCCTGCTCTACGTAATGCTCGCTGCGGTGGCGGCCGATTCCATCTGGTATGAGCTGGGCCGCCGCAAAGGCATTAAAATCCTCCAGCTGCTCTGCAAGATTTCTCTCGAGCCGGATTCCTGCGTGCGCCGCACCGAGGGCCTTTTTTCCAAGCAAGGCGCTCGTTCTCTCCTGCTGGCGAAATTTCTTCCTGGCCTGGGCACCGTCGCCGCTCCCCTTGCAGGCATCTTCCACATGCGTCCCCGGCGTTTCCTCCTCTTCGACGCCTTGGGCTCGCTTCTCTGGGGCAGCACGTTCCTCGGCCTCGGTTTTATTTTCAGCGGCCAGATTGACTGGGTCGCCGAGCATCTCGCTTCCCTCGGCGGGTGGCTCCTTGTCCTTCTCCTTGGCGCCCTCGCCGCCTACCTTACGAAAAAGTTTGTCGCCCGCCAGCGCTTTCTGCGTGACTTGCGCATTTCGCGCATCACCGTGGATGAGTTGAAGGAAAAAATCGACTCCGGTGAAGGATTGGTTATCGTCGACCTGCGCCATTCCGTGGACTTCGAAGCCGATCCGGAAACTATTCCCGGCGCTTTCCGCATGGACTCCAAGGACTTGGAAGAAAAAGACGACAGTTTGCCCCGCGACCGCGAAATCATCCTCTACTGTACTTGACCAAACGAAGCCACCAGCGCCCGTGTGGCGCTGCTCCTCAGGAAGAAGGGCATCAAGCGCATCCGCCCGCTGCAAGGCGGCCTCGACGCTTGGCGTCAACGTGGCTACCCGCTCGTCACCGTCACGCTGACTTAGTCGCCCGAAAAGAAACGCGTCCCCGCTTCCTTAGGGCGCTATCTGAGAAGCAATTTGATGAGCGCTGTCATCCTGAGTGAAGCAACCGAAGGTTTCGGCCTTGCCGGAAAGATCTCAGCCTATGCACGCTCCACCGCCAAACCCAGGGCCAGCTACCTACAACCGCGGCAGCACAATCCCACTCTGCGACTGGTACTTCCCCTTCTTGTCCTTGTAGCTCACTTCGCATTCTTCGTCCGACTCAAAGAAAATCACCTGGCACAACCCTTCATTCGCGTAAATCTTCGCCGGCAGCGGCGTCGTATTGCTGATTTCCAGCGTCACAAAACCTTCCCACTCCGGTTCGAACGGCGTCACGTTCACGATGATCCCGCATCGCGCGTACGTCGACTTTCCGAGACAAATCGTCAGCACGTTCCGCGGAATCCGGAAATATTCCACTGACCGCGCCAGCGCAAATGAATTCGGCGGAATGATGCAAACATCGCCCTGGAACTCCACGAACGATTTCGGATCGAAATGCTTCGGGTCCACGATCGTCGAATTCACGTTCGTGAATATCCGAAACTCGTCCGCCACCCGGATATCGTAGCCGTACGATGACACGCCGTAACTGATCACTCCTTCCCGCACCTGCCGGTCCGTAAACGGCTCGATCATCTTCTCTTCCAACGCCTTCCGCCGGATCCACCGGTCTGGCTTGACGGCCATCCATTCCTCCCCAAAAATGTTCCTTCGATTTGTCTCTTCGATTGTTGTTGCGCCAAAATGTTTCAGACGAGAGCGC
>Ga0210408_10000725_pt1 | contig 38145 bp, 36 predicted proteins | sample IncBWH4MmetaG_FD_155471 | JGI IMG/M metagenome (GOLD analysis project Ga0210408, IMG submission 155471) | Forest soil microbial communities from Barre Woods Harvard Forest LTER site, Petersham, Massachusetts, United States - Inc-BW-H-4-M | ecosystem: Environmental > Terrestrial > Soil >... | reverse complement strand
AATGCTTCCGTGCCCAGCAATGGTACCGTCATCACGCTCACGGCAGTCAACGCAGGCAGCGCCGGAAATTTCGCCTTCTCCACTGGTTCCAACTACGACACTGCGGATTTCAGCAGCGCCTCGTTCAGCTTCAGTCCGGGGAGCGGCGCACTGAGCGGAGGGACAGACTCCAACCCTGGCATCACGGTCTATGATGCCGGGACAGTCAAGGCCACCATTGGCAGCTTTACCGCCAGTGTCTCCTACGGGCAGAGCAGCAACAGCACAGCCCAACAAGTCGCCTCGGCCCTGGCCAGCGCTTTGAATGTCTCCAACTCGCCGGTCACCGCCAGCGCCTCGGGAACGAACATTGCACTCACCTACAAGACGGTGGGGATTGCCGGGAACGCGGCCGTCACGATCAGCTCCAGCACCACTCAGTCGAGTTACTTCAATGGCCCGTCATTTACGAGCGCCGGAACTACTCTCGGCGGCGGCTTCAACCCGCAAGGCCCCTCGCTCGACCACGCCTTCTATGTGACCCAGTATTTCTACGACACGCTAGGCAATCTGCTATGCGTGGAGCAGCACGGCAATGTGGCGGGAACAGGATGCAGCGCGCCACCAAGTTCCGACAACACTAGCCCCTGGCGGGTGCGACGTTTTACCTACGACTCGCTTTCGCGCCTGCTGACCGCCAACAATCCTGAATCGGGGCTGATCAGCTACCAGTACGACAACGACGGCGAACTTTTGCAAAAGACCTCGCCCGCTCCCAATCAGACCGGCCTGGCCACCCAGACCATCAGCTATTGTTATGACACCGTGCACCGCATCACCGGCAAGGCGTACAGCGCGCAGGCCTGTCCGCTCTCCTCTCCGGTAATGACCTGGACCTACGATCAAGGGACGAATGCTATCGGCCACCTGACCGGCATGACCGATGGCTCCGGCTCCACGACGTACAGCTACGACACCCTGGGCCGCTTGACGACCGAACAGCGCACGCTGGCTGGGATCACCAAGAGCGTCGGCTACAGCTACAACCTCGATGGCTCGGTGGCCAGCGTCACGTATCCGAGCGGCGCGGTAGTTGCCTACGCGCCCGATGCTGCGGGAAGAGTTCTTTCGGCCGTCGATAGCGGTAACTCAATTAACTACGTGACCGGCGCGACTTATGGCCCGGACAACGCCCTCACCGGCTTCCTCAGCGGCCACAGCAGCACCTTTAACGGAATCACCAACAGCTTCAGCTACAACAAACGCTTCCAGCCTGTGAACATGGCGGCGAGTTCGCCCAGCCAGACGATTTTCAGCATCAACTACGACTTCCACTTGGGCAACGGCAATAACGGAAATGTCTGGGGCATCGTCAACAACCGCGACTCCAGCCGCAATCAGAGCTTTGCGTACGATCCGCTGAACCGCCTGCTCTCCGCCCAGAATGCCGGAACGGATTGCACCAAGACCCTGCCGGACGGCCACACGGAATATTGGGGCAACGGCTACGTCTACGACGCTTGGGGAAACCTCAACCAGAAGCAGGTGACCAAATGCTCCGCCGAGAACCTGTCTCTGACCATCGCTTCCAATAATCGTGCCCAGGGCGGCAGTTATCTCTATGACGCTGCTGGAAACATGATTCGGGACAACAACAATCTGAGCTACGCCTATGATGCCGAGAACCGCATTAGTTCGACTGCCGGATTCACTTACATCTATGACGGAGACGGGAATCGGGTCAAGAAATCCAACAGCACGACTGGCACACTCTACTGGTATGCCTCGCCGGGAATCATCGCTGAATCCGATCTGTCGGGAAACATTCAGCACGAGTATGTCTTCTTTGGTGGTGAACGCGTAGCACGCAAAGACGCAGGCAATCAGGTTTTCTACTACTTCTCCGATCATCTGAAGACCGCCTCAGTGGTTACCGATGCTGTGGGCAATGTCAAAAACGAATCTGACTATTATCCCTGGGGCGGCGAACTTCAGTACGCCAACAACGATCCCGCCAACCACTATAAGTACACCGGCAAGGAGCGCGACGCTGAATCCGGGCTCGATTACTTTGGGGCCAGATACTACTTGGGCTCTTTAGGTCGATGGGTTTCCCCGGATTGGAGCGCCAGCCCTGTCCCAGTTCCCTACGCTGACCTGACGAATCCACAGAGCCTGAATCTGTACGGCTTTGTCGGCGGCAATCCTGCATCCAAAGCTGATCCCGATGGACATTGTCCACCGTGCGGAGGGTTGGTTGGAGCTACTGCTGGTGGCGGCACCGTGGCTGTAAGCGGCGCCGGGAGTGCCACGGCCACCGGAACAGTAACCGGAGCGTTGTGGGGCGTGGGCTCGGTAGCATTACCCGGCATGATCGCCGGCGGGGTAGCCTATTATGGCATCAATACTGTTGCTGGCAACAAAGACATCGGGTCTAACGCAACCTTTGAGTCGATCCATGCCACCAATCAGCTTGCGATAGCGATATCCCAGAAAAACAGCAATAGCAACAAGGTTCCGCCTCCGCCGCCACCAGTGAATGCCGGAACTGGGGCTCATTCAACACCTGCTCCTGTACCTGGAGGAGGGCAAAACGAGCCGAACAACCAAGGAAAGAATGCCAAAGGACGGCAGGAGGGCCAAGCCAATCAGGCCGCAGAGAACACACTGCCCACCAACGAATCCCAATTAGGGCACATCTTCCGTGATGCAGAAGGCCATCTGCCCAATACTCCCGAGAATCAGCAGTTGCTCCAAGACGTAGCGAATGACCCAACTAGTACCTTGGGGACCGACAAGTATGGTACGACATGGTCGGCAAGGACGCTCCCGGATGGAACACAGGTTTGGACTCAGACGCGAAATGGAGTAATCACAAATGGCGGGTTGAATCAAACGCCGCAGGTGTTCAATCCCCAAACAGGTCTTTCGGTACCCGTTAAGCCAGGTGGATGATAGGAGGTTTGCTCATGGATATGATGACAGACAAGCAAGCGTACGCCGCAATGTTCTATTTTCTCGAGGAATACTGGAAGCGTGGTAAATCAGACGATATAGGAGCCCTTTTAAGCTCCTTGTCAATGTTGCAAGACGGTTCAACAGCCGATCCCGCTATGGCCAATGATTGGCGGGAAGCGGTTCAATATGCTTTGAAAGGCGGCAAGCCGGGTTCGCTGGAACTCAAATAGGCGACCATTTTTTGCTGTCAGGCTCTTTAGGTCGATGGGTTTCTCCGGATTGGAGCGCCAGCCCTGTCCCGGTTCCCTACGCTGACCTGACGAATCCACAGAGCCTGAATCTGTACGGCTTTGTCGGCGGCAATCCCGCATCCAAAGCTGATCCCGATGGACATTGTCCACCGTGCGGAGGGTTGGTTGGAGCTACTGCTGGTGGCGGCACCGTGGCTGTAAGCGGCGCCGGGAGTGCCACGGCCACCGGAACAGTAACCGGAGCGCTGTGGGGCGTGGGCTCAGTAGCATTACCCGGCATGATCGCCGGTGGGGTAACCTATTATGGCATCACTACTGTTGCTGGCAACAAGGACATACAGTCTAACGCAACCTTCGAGTCGATTCATGCTACCAATCAGCTTGCGATAGCGATAGCACAAGCGAAGGCAACACAACCAGGGAAGGGTTCACCGGCACCAGGCGGGCAACAACCAGGACAGCAAGGTGGACAACAACAGCAAGGTCAGCAGGGCACGGCACAACCGCCGCAACCCGGTAAGGGAACAGGGCAAACAGTACCCCAGCCTGATCCCAACGGTCAGGTCATGGTCGGGCCAAATGGAACAGCGGTTGTCATAAAGCCCGGCCAGGTCGCTGAGCCGGCAGATAATGGCAATGGGACGGTGTACAGAGCACCAGGTACCACGGGCAATGCCGATACGACTCGAATCATGGGAACTGACAAGCAAGGCAGGTACCCAGATGGCTACGTTCGCGTATACAATCAACACGGGCAACCGATTGATCCAAAGACTGGGAAACCTGGGCCCCAGGACAAGACTCATACTCCCCTTTAAGAGTGAAAACAATGAATACTTTCGATCAAAACATTGATCTCTCTTTCCTAATGGGAAGAGAGGTTGTCCAAATAGCGATAGGAATTTATCAGGTAATTTTTGCTTTCGATGAGGATGTGACAATCTCGGTTGAGGAACATTTTAGATACGCATGCCAGACCGCTACGAGTGACTGGCGACCAGGCGCAAATCATGCGGCTGCTGCCACGGTTGACTTGTTAGGAACCACGGTGAAAAGCGTAAGCAGGAGTGAAGAGAACACGTTAGATCTGAGATTTTCAAATGGAGCCAGTCTGACCATCATAAGTGAAAACAAGGGTCCCGAGTCATATCAGATCACAGCACGAGGAACAATCATCGTTGTCTAAAACGATTTGACGGTCTAATCGACCCCGTCAAGAAGCGCGGCAATCTTTGTTTCTAGCTTCCTCGCCATGACCAGCAGCGTCGATAGTGTCATATTTGTTTCTCCACGTTCGATTGCCCCAAAGTGATTTCGGCAACAGTACGGCGAACAGACTTTGCAGGACGACAAGAGCAGGAAATTCCGCATGAAGATCCTTGGGATGGAACAAGATTCACAAAGGAACACCACTCACCAAATCAGGATTGAGGTGCGTCAGATGTCCGCTTATAGCTTTGGAAAGATCATGAGTGCAGAGAAGTCAGATCTGGTCACTGAGAAGATCAAACATCTCGCCACCAGTGCAGAAATTAACGTGACTTTTGGGCTCCACGACCCCGAGGACCAAGAACTATTTAATCAATCAGACTTATTGCGAGGAGATGGAGTCATATTTAATCTCTTCACACCCGGCGATTCTGATTTGATCACTTTGTGGAACGAAGCTGTGGAGACCGGACGGCAGGCTATTCGAGAGCTATTGGGAGAAAGTAGCCTGTTTTACTCTTGGAAGGATGCCGAGAACGCAGTACTACCTCCCGTAATTTATGAAACCGTGCGACATACACGTTTAGGCCAATTTGTCAGTGGCCTTTTCGCGATGAAAGAGGCAAAGAGCGTAGGGTTCGCCTTGTTCGACAACGGCGTAGAGCAAGCAATCGAAAACGACGCCGCCAAATGTCTACCGTTGATTTTGAAAGTGTTGTTGCTGGCGTGGGATTGCGGGCCAAATGCTCTTTTTGTTTGGAAGCAAGATACTCAGCGGACGGGTTGGACAGCACTACATCCACAAAAATCGACCGCAGTGCACTGAGCTGCTGATGTAAATGAAGCGATCTGGGCGCGAATCGTGACTCCTCGCAACCAAACCACTGATCTGCAATTGCAGAAGGAGGTTTCCAGGCCTCATTCCAGAGCGCTCACTGCGGTGGGGCTTACGGCAATCCATCGATTGGCGAGAGCGATTTTACCTGACGGCCAGACGGTCTAATCGCCCTCGTCAAGAAGCGCGGCAATCTTTGTCTCTAACTTTCTACCAAGGACGATTACAATCTCCGGAATGATTTCCATGGAAAAATCACGAGCAATGGGAATTTAGCAGATGCTCACAGTGGTAAGGTCATAGCTAACATCGGAGATTATATACCGTGACAACTAAAGTGAATAATAACGTGGGATCTCACTATACCCCTCTGAATGACACAGATGAAAATGTAGAAAGGACCTGCGCTGAACTTCGTATATATCCCGGAGACATGCATCCAAATGCTGTCACGCATTTACTGGGAATACAACCAACAAGAACTGTGGCTATTGGCGAACGTATTCAAGTCAAGAGACCGGATGTCACCACAATTGGCAAGGTAAACGGTTGGTTCCTGTCATCCGAGGAGCATGTTCAGTCAAACGATTTGCGACGTCATTTGGATTGGTTGATTGCACAACTCCAATCGCACCACGAACGGCTTCTTAAGCTTCAAACGAACGAACGTGTCTACATGTATATTTCGTGTCCATGGTGGTCTCGTTACGGGGGTGGCGGTCCGAGCCTATGGCCCACGCAAATGCGTGGCCTGGCCGAGTTGAATCTTGAGTGTAAGATCGATTTTGCCGACTACAGTAACGAGCAAACCCGGCACACCAACCAGACTACAGAAAACGAAGCATGAGCACCGATTCGTCTAAATAACATAGTGAAGAAATATGACAAATGATAAGTCCAATTGAAGAATCAGACCGGGATTGGGACTGGTTTGCCGTTGATCCAGCCGGCGCGGTAGGGCATTTCACAACTGCCGGAATGCGGGTACTTCCAAAAACAGTCAGGCAGGATAAAGAGGCCGCATTACACTTAATCGATTATTTCTTTGAAAAAGCTCCTAAATCACGTCCACATATTGTCCGAACAGAAGCAGAAATTGATTCGGGAGGATGGCCAGATGATCTAGCTCGCAGCCAATATCTAAAGGATTTTTCTACGATGGCATCTGCAGGAGTTTTCTCTTACGACATGCCCACAAGCGGGCGAAAGCAAGACTATTTCTTAGTTGCTTATCCCCAGTCTCCTTTGCATATTAGTGAACTACCGCCTGAAATTCGTGAACTCGTCATGCGAACGAGGTCACCATCTCCATTTGCAGAATCGCCCTACATCGCGGAATTGGACACTCGCAACTGGTAAGGTGCGGGGGAACTGTGGTTTGGTCGTGCTCCTAACGGCCAATTTTACCGCTCTTCAGGTCAGAATGGCCGGGTGCATTGGAGCGGAACGGTCCGGCGGGAGCTAGTACCTAACTGGATTCGCAAGGCACTTAAATAAAAAAGGAATGTTTGTGAATTTACTGAAAAAGATCGCAGGGTCTCCAGAACTTTTTGCAATCGAATTCCACATGGATCCTAGCCAGAAGGGTCCATTACTGGGTTGAGGGCCAGCCATCTGCTTTCGTCTATGCCTGCAAAGGAAGCCCTCGATCTTGTGATGTGGGCTGTGTATGGCGAAGATGATCCCAAGCTTGAAGATCACCGCAAATCAGCGTCATCAGCGATAAGGTTTGGTCCGTTGCGCCCTTTCGCGTCCTTGGCGGTAAAAATGCATTCTTACAATTTCACTCTTCGCGCACCTTTGTCCTGATTCCACAAACTCTTGGTCTGTTGGGACAGTGTACCAGCGGAGACCAAATTTCTATTTCCAGAACAGATGGACAAGCCAAGAGGCGGAATAATCTGGGGATTGGCCAGAATTTTCTGGGCCAAAACTCAGGGGGCCAAGACAAGGCCAAGCCCGGATACTTGTCGTCGGAGTTCTCTCATTGAGTCTTGCAAAGAGGGTGGAATGCAGACGATTGGATTTCTAAGCCCCTGTCGATCATAGCGTCGCTAGCCAGGAACCCTGTTCCCCAATGAGATGTCTATGGCAGTGTTGAAGTGTGCCCTTCAACCGGCATAATTTCATACAAACAATGCCACAAACCTTAGAAAATGATAAGAAATAGAGGGAAACCTGCAAGAAATATCTTCCAGATTTCATACTAAAGCCTGAGCAGCTCCAAGCCGATCATGAGTCTATTGAGGAAAAATAGCCTCCAGAGTCACTGTGTGCCAGGTCATCCTAAGTCTTCGGTGTCAAAGAGATGCTTTGATCGGTCGCCGGATTGCTACGCGCACCCAGGAAGCAACCGGAAGCAAAATAGAGCAGCAAAACCATGATTAAATATTATTAATCTTCTTAGTTGCAATGGGGTGATTCGGGTGTATGATCGTCGCAAATCTGGCCCTCAATGTGCGACTTTTGTTCTGAATTCGGAAATTAACACAGAAGTAATATGTTGTTGGGAACCTTCCGAATCTTTGTGAAACTCATGGTGGGGGAACACAGTAAGGGGCTTGATTTGAGGAGGACAAATCACCATGGAGAAGCTTTTCGTTAGGCTTACGTTATTGTTAGCGTTGGCTCTGAGCGCAAATTTGGCATTCAGTATGATCCATGTGAGAGGCAGCAGTCTCGCAGGATCATCTCAAGCACCAAGACCACAGCCTACACCTCCTAAGCCGCCACCGATTGTTCCTCCAATGACTCCGGATGGTTCATCTCCACCGCCTATCGGCTGTGCGCCCAACTGTCCGCCGTCACTGAGGTAACGTGGAAAGGGCGCTATGCTAGTCGAAAACACTTGTTACGCCGGGCCAGTGGCGGTATTCTCCAAAGCAGCGTTTATGTCAAACGATCGCTTCATAACAGGTCTTTGGATAGCCTCTTTGGGGCTGCACAGTGGCATGACGGTAGTGCTGATTGGCAAGAAATTGTTGGGAAGATTCCCTCTTTTTAGCGCATACGCCATTTTTACCCTTGCTGCGTCCATCGCAAACTATTTCCTGTATCGATTTCAAAACACTTATTTTTATACCTATTGGCTTTCCGAAGGCGTTGCAGTGATTTTAGGTCTGGGCGTTGTGTACGAAATATTTAGACAGCTCTTCGCTCCTTATCCTGCTTTGCGCCGCCTTGCCTCAATGATTTTTCAATGGGCTGTTTTGGTGCTGATTCTTTTGGGAGTGATCGTGGTTTACTTCCACACATCGATTGAACAAAACAGAATGGCAGCCGCAGTGATGGTGGTTGAAGAAGCTACACGCATTGTTGAGGTGGGACTCCTGATGTTCCTGTTCGCATTTTCAGGGGCTTTTGGCCTCCACTGGCGACAATCTGTTTTTGGAATGGCTGTGGGATTGGGAGTTTTTACGGCAGTAGAATTAGTTGGCGTAACCATGAGGAGTTATTGGGGAGCTACCACCGCGCAGATATTTGCTGCTGTGCGTGGCATCGCTTTTAACATCAGCCTGATGATATGGCTTGGCTATTTATTGGCGCCTGAGGCGGAGACAGTCGAAACAGAGGTTCCGCATCGTGGGCAACTCGAACAATGGAACCAGGCACTTACGGAGTTTATTTACCAATGACGATAACGATTGTTGTCATAACGCTTGTCCTCTGCGCTGTCGTCCTGTTTTTTGCGGCGGCGCGCAGCCGTAGAAACCACGCCGTTGTACGGCCTATTGACTTAAAGGCGCTTCGCACTTTGATGGACAGGGATGATGAAAACTTCCTGCGCGAGAAGCTTTCGCGGAAGATGTTCTTCCAGCTCAAGCGCCAGCGGATTCGGGTCACCCTGCAATATGTTTCACGAATTGCGGGTAATTCGGCGGCAGTCTTGCGCATCGGCGGGACGGTTCGTCTAAGTCCTAACCCGGAAGTCGCCCAGGCCGCGGCCCAGGCAATCGAGCTTGCTTCCCAGATTCGCATGCAGTGCCTGGTCGCCTTTGCCAAGCTGGTAACCGAGTTTATCTTACCGTCGGTACAACTCACACCCGCCATGCTTGTACCTAAGTATCAGTCCCTGCGCGAGACTGTGGTGCGTTTAGGTTCGCTGCAACCGCAGAACGCAGCCCCGCTGGCCTCGGCAATTTAACGCTGCCATTTTCTTCTCCCAAAAGCCCTGCAAATGCCAGGGCTTTTTGGCTTTGGCCATAATGGATTGATATTTGATCACCCCGATTGGCGGCACTGCCTGTCGAGCGCATAGGGCATTACTCTTTACTTCATTTCCTTGGTGTTCCTTCCATATCTTTGTGGTTAAATTACTGCATGCTCCTGCAAGGAATTTTCCCGGCGGTAACCACGCCGTTTTACCCGGATGGCGCGGTCTATTACAAGAAGATCGAGCATAACATCGACCGCTACTCCAGGGCGCCTGTTGCCGGCATGGTGATATTGGGCTCTACGGGAGAGGCGGTGATGTTGAGCGACGAGGAGCGCCGCGAAGTTTTGCGTGTTTCGGCTGAGGTTGCCGCGCCGGAAAAAATCCTGATCGCAGGCACCGGCGCAGAGTCGGTTACTGAGACTCTGAAGTTGACAGAGCATGCAGCCAAACTCAAATATGACGTGGCGCTGGTGCGGACCCCGCATTTCTATCGTCCGCAGATGAAGCCGGAAACCATGCTGGCTTTTTACCGCATGGTCGCAGATCGCTCTCCCTTGCCGGTTTTGCTCTATACGGTCCCGCCTTACACTGCTTATGACCTGCCGCTGGAGGTCATCGTCGAATTAGCGGAGCATGACAATATTATCGGGATCAAGGAATCGAGCGGAAACGTGGAAAAAGTTGCAGCCATGGTGCAAGCAACCCGGCATATCAAGCGCACCGCCACGGCCACTGAGGTTTTCCAGGCGGTCACGACGCGGATGCTCAGCGCTTCCAGCAAGGTGGGTCACGAAAGCCAGTTTGTGAGCGCAGACGAACTGAGTGCCGGAGGAAACATTTCAGTAGCTGCGCCTCCTAAGATCAAGACCCGCAACAAAGAGGTAGGTTTTCAAGTGCTGGTAGGCGCAGCCCACACCCTTCTGGCTTCTTTGAAAGCCGGCGTCAGCGGCTCTGTTCTGGCCTTTGCCGCTCCCGCACCCACGATTTGTTTTGAAATCTATGCAGCATGGCGAGACAATGATCTGGAACTGGCGCAGGCCAAGCAGGAGAGTCTTGTAGCTGCGACCAGGCGAATTGTATCTGAGATGGGAATACCCGCGGTGAAATATGCCATGGATCTGAACGGGTATTATGGCGGCCCCCCCCGCCTGCCCCTGCTACCACTTACAGCAGCACAGAAGTTGGATATAGAGGCCCTTATGGCCAAGTTCTCAAATTAGATTTTACTAATTTTATCTGTTCGGTGGTACAGTACCGGGGATTTGTGCGCCTTGGGGTTGTGCTTCATGCCCTCTGTTCTAATTGTCGAGGACCATCAGGCGGTGCGGGAGGCGCTAACGGAGGTCTTCTTCCGCTGGGGCTGTTCTGTGGCGACGGCTGTTACTATGGACGAAGCTATGGGCCACATTCGTACCGGTCACTTTGATCTTGTGGTTACCGATCTGGATCTGGGAGGCGCTAATAGATTGGAGCTGGTGCGACTGTTGGGAAACTCGCAGCCGCAGATGAAATTTGTTGTAATGTCGGGGCGTCTTAGTCCAAACGACATTCTTGGCAGTGGATTTGAAGCGGGAACCAGGCTCAAGTTCCTAAAAAAGCCGTTCTTGCTTTCCCAGTTGCAGGCGGTGGTCAACGAGTTGCAAAACGATGGCTTACCGGCAGCAACAAACTAGGCTTGTTCCCTCCGAGAAGCCTGTTCGAGCAAGGTGCTGGCTTCCATCATCGCTTTGGAGATAGCAGCCAGATGTTTATGCAGCACTTCTTCGCGGGAAACGCGGTCTTCCATCAGGCCGACGCGCAAGAGCGTAGCTTGCACGCATTGCAGGAGTTGTTTAAGCAGAGGATCCATGGATTTTACTTGGCCGTTGCTTTGAAGATTGTGAACGGTTTCCAGGGAAATCCCACAGAATTCGATTTTTGTTCCGAAAACAGAACAAGGGCCGGGGTATCAGGTGGATACTGTACTTTCAGCCGGTAAGAAGTTACGTGAAATCCGCGAGCAAATTGGGCTGACTCTACGAGATGTGGAGATAGCCAGCACTGCCTTGGCCGAGGTGCGCGGTATTGAAGAATTCATGATCAATCCCAGCCGCCTTTCTGATATCGAAACCAAGGGAGTGGTTCCCAGCATTTACCGGCTGTATGTGCTTTCCGTCATTTATCGTACCGACTTTACCCAGTTGCTCAAGCTTTACGGGGTTGATCTGGGCGCTACTGCCGCTGATTTCACTATATGCCGGCCAGCCAAGACCCATCGCCTGGAGATAGTGACGGACAGCGGCTCTGTCCAGGTGCCGGTCAAATTGGACCCCGGTTTTGATCTGCGCTCCACCACCAACCTGGGAAGAATGATTCAGGATTGGGGCGTCGTGCCTCTGCAATACCTCCACGAATTATCAAAGCAAAAATACACCTACGCCTATATCGGGATAGAAGACAGAACCATGTATCCGCTGATCCTGCCGGGCTCATTTGTGCAGGTCGACGAGGAGCGCTCACGGGTGGAAGAAAGCAGATGGCGGTCAGAATTTGAGAGACCCATCTATTTTGTTGAAACTAGAGAGGGTTACGTCTGTTGCTGGTGTGCCGTCCGTAAGGGAGAAATTATCCTCCAGTCACACCCGCTTTCGCCGGTGCCGCCGCGCATCTTGAAGCATCCGCATGAGGCGGAGATCATCGGACAGGTGATAGGCCTGGCTATGCGACTTGGCGAGTGGAGTCCTCCTCGCGAGCCAGAGAGACAACCGAGTTCTGAATTAACCGTAAGTGAGCCGAAAGAAGTTCGTCGTCGCTAGTCGGAGACTTCAGAACAAACGACTCAGGTTTCAATAACTCCGAACTATTTGGTCTTTCCATGGCTTGCAGAAACTCACCGTAAATCCGCTGGATCGGAACGCCTATCAGCGCACCGGCGGTCTCGGTGTGGGCGGATTGAATGGCCTCATAGGTGGACTGTGGGCCGAACATTCTGCTCATTCCCCAGTGAGTGTAGTCGCCATCGCTGGTTTGCAATGAACAGATATAGGCCAGTTTCTCCAAGAGCGTCGGAAGAGCGCTCAACGTGCGTTTTTTGAAATCTTCAGTGGCGTTGAGAATCATTTCTTGCTCCGGTGCGGAAGCGTCAAAACTGCGCTATGCAGGTTCCGCAGTAATTCCAGTAAAACTTAGCACAACTGTTTGGTCCCGCCACTACTTTTAAATTTTGTTCTGAAACTGTAAATTGGCCTAAAGGCAGGGGTTACCTGAAAAGTCTTCAGAGCTGGTTTTTCATGGGTTTTTGAGGGGTGAATTCGGCGGGCAAGCTAAAAGCCGGTACCATGACCTCTGGAGAGGGGGCTGATGGGCTGTAATAGTCCTTTATAATGGGAGAAGTACTCATCCTGCACTACAATTCATTCGGTGTCAGGGCCCTTAAAGCTGGAGAATCTCACAGGGAAAAGTATTTCATGGCCACTTTTGACCTAAGCATTCAGGAACAAAACGCAGGAACTTCGGACCAGCGTTATATTGTGAACGATTTCACCATCCAGGTCGCGACAGTAAACGGATCGGGCTCGCAATCAGCCAATACTGTACTGCTGCGCAGCATTTTTCAAATGGGAGTGCCGGTTTCCGGCAAGAACCTGTTTCCATCCAATATTGCAGGTTTGCCCACCTGGTACACGATCCGGGCCAGCAAGCACGGCTATATTGCGAGAAAGAAAGAGATCGATTTCCTGGTTGCCATGAATGCGGAAACAGCGCGTGAGGACGTCATGTCAATCAGCGCCGGGGCCGTGTGCGTCTACGACGAGCCGCTGAATCTGGCAACTTTGCGCGACGATGTTGTTTTTTACCCTGTTCCCTTTGACAAGCTAGTGACTCCCGTCTGCCCGGATGCCAAGCTCCGCCGTCTGGTCAAGAACATGATCTATGTGGGCGTGGTGGATTATCTGCTGGGCATTGATCTGGCGGAATCTGAGAAGGCCCTGGTCAAACATTTTGCCAAAAAGAAAAGGGCGGCCGAATTGAACACCGCTGCTATTCGTGCCGGGCGCGACTACGCACAGGCGACTTTTACTAAGCAGTCTCCGTTTTCCGTCGAGCGCATGAATCAGAACCAGGGAAAACTGATTGTTGACGGCAATGCCGCGGCTGCGCTGGGTTGCATGTTTGCCGGGGTCACGGTGGTTACTTGGTATCCGATTACTCCATCGAGTTCTCTGGTGGAGCAACTCATTGATTACTTGAAAAAGTATCGTATTGGCCCTGACGGCAAGGCGACATTTGCCGTAGTCCAGGCGGAAGACGAACTGGCGGCAGCCGGCATGGTGATCGGCGCTGGATGGACCGGGGCGCGTTCCATGACCTCTACCTCCGGGCCGGGAATCTCGCTGATGGCGGAGTTTGTAGGACTTGGCTATTACGCTGAAATCCCGGGAGTGATTTTCGATATTCAGCGGGTTGGCCCTTCCACCGGATTACCGACGCGCACCATGCAGGGGGACGTGCTCAAATGCGCGATGTTGTCCCATGGGGATACAAGACATATTCTGTTGCTCCCTGCCTCGGTTGAAGAGTGTTTCAGCTTTGCTATTGAGGCCTTTGATCTGGCGGAAAGGTTCCAAACGCCGGTATTTGTCTTGTCCGATCTGGATCTGGGCATGAACAACTGGATGTCGGATCCCTTTGATTATCCGGAGAAGCCTTTGGATCGGGGCAAGGTTTTGAGTGAAGAGGATCTTCAGCGGGTTGAGAGTTTTGCCCGCTACAAAGATGTGGATGGAGACGGCATACCTTACCGCACCCTGCCGGGCACCAATCATCCGCTGGCTCCCTATTTCACCCGCGGCAGCGGGCACAATGAGAAGGCCCAATACAGTGAGCGTCCCGATGATTACGTCCGCAATGTCGATCGCTTGAGCAGGAAATTAGAGACTGCACGTGCCTTTGTGCCTGTGCCCGTCATAGAGAATAAAGGGAGGTCGATCGGTATCATTGCGTATGGCAGTTCCCATTGGGCGGTATTGGAAACGCGGGACCAGTTGAGCAGGGAAGCAAACATACAGACCGATTACCTGCGCCTTCGCGCCTATCCTTTCACGCGCGAGGTGCATGAATATGTGCAAAAGCACGATCGAATCTATGTAGTGGAGCAAAACCGCGATGGGCAGATGCTGGAATTGCTCAAGTTGGATCTATCACCGGAGCTGATCGTGAAGCTGCGCAGTGTGCGCCATTACAATGGACTGCCCATCGATGCACGTTCCGTAACCGATGCAATTATTTCCCAGGAGGGCCAATAATGTCCGCGACGACCGCCACGCCAACCCCGACTCCCAAGACCAACCACATTGGGCTTACCGTGGTCGATTACCGAGGTGGCAAGACCACACTATGTGCGGGTTGTGGCCACAACGCCATCACGGAACGCATTATTGATGCCATGTATGAGATGGGCATCCAGCCTGAGAATGTGGCCAAGCTTTCCGGCATCGGTTGTTCGTCAAAGAGTCCAGCCTACTTCCTGAATCGCGCCCACGGTTTTAATTCCGTGCATGGACGTATGCCTTCGGTGGCCACCGGTGTTGCTCTGGCAAACCACAAGCTGCTGGCGCTTGGAGTTACAGGCGATGGCGACACTGCTTCGATCGGCATTGGTCAATTTGTGCATCTCATGCGGCGCAACCTGCCCGTCATTTACGTAATCGAGGACAACGGCGTCTACGGCCTGACCAAAGGCCAGTTTTCCGCTACGGCAGATTTGGGGGCGAAGCTGAAAACCGGCGTAATCAATGATCTTCCCGCAATCGATACCTGCGCTCTCGCTATCCAACTGGGCGCCACTTTTGTGGCAAGGTCGTTCTCCGGGGACAAAAAACAGCTCCTCACCATCCTGAAAGCGGCCCTTGCTCACCGAGGGACCGCCATGATTGATGTAATCTCTCCTTGCGTTACGTTTAACGATCATGAAGGTTCGACCAAGTCTTACAAATATTTTAAGGAGCATGAAGAGCCTCTGAATGAGGTCGGGTTTGTTCCCTATTTCGAAAACATCGAGGTGGAATACGACCAGGGAACCACCACCACAGTCCGCATGCATGATGGTTCAGAGCTACGCTTGCGCAAGTTGGGTCGCGAATACGATGCCACAGACAAGCTTGCCGCGATGAGCTTGCTCGCAGAATCGCATCAAAAAGGCGAAATGCTGACCGGGGTGTTCTACGTGAATACTCAAGCCCCCAACTTTATCGAATTGCTCAACATGACCGAGCAGCCGCTGTCCAAGCTGCCAGAGACAGCCGTCCGGCCGTCGCGGCAGGCGTTGGAAGAGATTATGGAAGCGTTACGGTAAGCGAAGTTTATAAAGTACGGCCGCTTCAGGTATCGGATAAAAAATTTGTAGTTGGGTAATTGCGTGTGGATTTATTCTCAATTATTCAATTTCAAATTGCCCATTTACCCAATTCTTTTCATCTTTCTTGGGATGTTCTCGCCTCATAATTTCTCCTCAGTGAAACGGATTTGTCGTTGTATGCCATTGTTGCCCCAAAAAAAACGAAACTTTTTTACGCCATTCTGGTCTATACAAATAGCAAGCTTGGGATTCATCCTCCTGAGCGATTGGTGAAATAACAAGGGGTTGTCTTTGTCGAAGAGGGATTTCCACAACCTCCTGATTAAGAAGATAGGGGAAGAATAAGCGGCTGTGAATTTCCACGCAGCCGCTTTTCGTTTCGCTAGAATCTTAGTATGTCCAATCCAGGGCCCCTTTTTCGCCCCTTTGAGAAACTGGTAAAAATCAGCATTTCCGGTAAGGAATTTCAGGTTCCGGAAGGCAATATGCTTCTGCGGGCCTTACAGTATCTTTCCCCTGAAGAAGTGGCCCACGGGCGTTTTTGCTGGAATGAAGAATGCCAGTATTGTCGCGTTCATTTCGATCTGGGGCCGGAAACACCAAATCGCGTGGCGCTTTCCTGCAAGCTGATGGTGGAAGAAGGAATGAGAATTACCGAGATGGCCCAGGAAATACGCTATTGTCTGCGAGAGCTGGGTTTGAACAACAACCAGCAGAAGGGTTAAGGATGGCGAGGTGAGGGGCGGGGAATTCTGCCTCCGGAGGCCGCGCCGGCGGCCCCCAGTCTGTTGAGACGATCTCTTGCCTGCATGGCTTCGGGGCTCTTGGGATACCTGTTGATAAGACTCTTAAGCTCTTGAACACCGGCATCCCGCTGTCCAAGTTCCAGGAAAGCGAACCCTTTTTTGAGCTGGGCTGCGGCGTTTTTGTTGCCACCCGGATACTGGTCCAGCACTCGGTTGTAATCCTTGATGGCCGCCTGAAAATTTCCGGCGCGGTAGTCGATCTCGCCCACATAAAACTGCGCGTTCCCCGCCAGATCGGTGTTGCCGTAAACCTGGAGATACTGGTTAAACTCCTGGCTGGCCAGATCGTTCTTTCCCGCATTAAAGTCGCGCAAGGCATCGTTATACAGAACATCCGCAGGCGGAGCCTGGTTCTGCGGCGGTTGAGCACCAGGTGTTCCTCCGGCAGGCTGTCCAGCCGGTGGATTTTGTATGTTCTGAATCGTGCCCTGGACGTCATCCAATTGTTTACTGACCTTGGCCAGCCGGGCCTTCAGTTCGTCAACAGCGTCGTGCAGAGACTGCACCTGCCCGGAAAGCTGGTCTACCTTGCCCGCAGAATCGGTATTCTGCTGTTGCAGGACCTTGTGCAGGTTCTCGATGGTGCTTCCCATCTTGTTCACGCTGTCGGTTTGCTGGGTGACCAGGTCCTTCATAACTCCCATGCGCTCATCAAAGGACTGCTGCATGCGGGCCATGTTGTCTTGAAGCAACTGGACGGTGGTTTGAAGCTGAATAAGCTGCTCTTTGGTGCCTGCGAACACGGGTTGTGTCAGGCAGGCTGTCAAAGAGCCTATTATCAGCAGGATAAAGAAAATTTTTTTCTTCATAAGCCTTGACTCATTAGATGCAGAATTGCTGCTGAAATTTGGCTGGGCTTTGCAAAGCCCAGAATCATAGTTTCTCGATCAGGGTTTCGCGTAACTTCGTATTGCGCCACCGGACTGGGATCCGTGAAGGCCCGGTCCAACGGCACACTTAAGCCGTGCACTTCAAGCGTTATTGTAAATGGCCCAAAAAAGAAAGCCGAACGGGTTCTCTCCGTCCGGCTTCAAGACTCAATGCAGTAACACGAAGTGATCATGACGATTCTTCTGCCAGCAAGCGTCATTCGATTCAGTACAGACTGGTTTTTCCTTGCCGTAACTGATGGTCTGGAGACGATCAGCACTTACGCCCCCCTGGACCAGGGCCTGCTTGGCGGCATTGGCGCGCTCTTCGCCCAGAGTCAGGTTGTACTCGGTGGAGCCGCGCTCATCACAGTTGCCCTCAATCCTGACCTTCCAGTTGGGATGCTGGTTGATGACCTGTGCCGAGCGTGCCAGAGTTTGGCTTGCTTCCGCACTCAGGTCGGCCCTGTCATAATCAAAGTAAATATCCTGTACGCCTTGGGCGAAGATCTCGTCATCTCCCGGAGCCACTGGCGTTGGGGTTGGCGTTGCGGTTGGTGCAGCCACAGTCACGCGCGCGGTTGCTTCCTGGGTCCCACCTGGGCCTTTGGCAATCAGGCGATAGGTGGTGGACTGTGTTGGAGAAGCGCTCTGCGAGCCGTTGGCGTCCACTTTGCTTCCATCCAGAGTGACGTCATCGGCATTTTCGGTGTTCCAGCTTAACGTTGTGGATTGGCCCCGTTCAATTGAAGTTGGATTGGCGGATAACGTAGCCGTTACCGGTTTAGGCGTTGGCGGAGGGTTCTCCGGCACTTTGGTCGTCGTCTGTTTCTTGGCGCAGCCGCTGACGATCACCCACAGTACCAGGGTCCCCAGCATGAAAATCCAGCTATTCTTCCTGTTCACCTCATGTCCTCCCGATGCGAGTCTTGCTCGCCAAAATCAAACACAAGAATTTTTTATTTGTAGCTCCAGTTGGGCTGTGAATTTCTTCCCTCACTTGTGAGCTGTTGCTGATGTGTGCCATCGGCCAACATGGTCCAGATCTGGTCGGCCCCCTTGCGATTCGATTGAAACACCAGATGGCGTCCATCTGGGGACCACGAAGGAAAATCGTTCACCCTGGCATCATGCGTCAATTGTACAAACTGTCGTGATGCGACATCCATAATATAAATATCCTGGCCGCCCGGCGCTCCCGGGCCGTAGTGGCGTATCCACGAAAAGGCCAGCAGTTGGCCATTGGGAGACCATGAAGGAGATACAGCATAACCTTCGCTGGTGATTTGCTGAACGTTACTGCCGTCGGCGTCCATAATAAAGATCTGGGGAAGGCCGTTGCGTCCGCTGACCCATGCAATCTGGCCATTGGTCTTGGGGTTCCACACCGGCGCAACATCCGAGCCTTTGAAAGCAGTAAGGCGCTTGGGGCCACCGCCGTTTGCATCGGTAGAGAAAATCTCCGGATCACCGCGCATGGACGACGAGAATGCCAGCCTTGCGCCATCCGACGACCAGGCAGGACTGTAATTGCCCCCGCCAAAATGCGGGAAGCTAACTAGTCTTCCGAGATCCAAAGAATACATAAGGATCTGCCATGAGGGCGTTCGCTGCGAATCCATGGTCAAGCCGCTGAACGCAACCCGGGCATTGTCGGGCGACACGCGTGGGGAGAGGGCAAGGGACCGCATGTGAGTCAATTGCTGCTGGCCGGCCCCGTCATAGTCCATCGACCATACTTCTTTGCTGCCGGTGCGGGAGCTGATGAAGTAAAGTTTGGTCTCGGCGACCCCGGGAATGCCCCCGCCCAGGCGGAAGATAATCTCATCCGCAAAGCGGTGCGCGATCCGGCGCGCGTTTTCTGGAGTTGCATCTTCCTTGTATTGTTTTCCGAGGACTTGCGGTGAGCTGGCATTTTTCGCGTCAAAAAGCCAGCCCTGCACCTCCACTTTCCCACTCGCAACACCCAGGTTTCCGAAGGCCACCATTGATGCATTAGTCGGCGCGTTGGCCCAGGTATCCAGCTTCATCTCGCCGGGTGAACCCGGAGCCTGGAGCGGATAGAAGCTCTTGGAAATCATCTCAAAAATGCCGGAGTTATCCAGATCGTTCCACAACGTTTGGTTAAAAACGGTATTGAGGGGGGCGCTCTGGGGATCGCCGGTCGCCGCTTTGAAATCAGGTGCCGCCAGCCGGACTGGCGCTCCTCGGTTGGTGCCGGTGCGAATCCAGTCCTGGGCTGAAGCCCGTGCAAACGGAATTATCGCGAACAGAAGCGCAAAAATTGTATTTATTCTTCTCAACATTGAGGTTCGCCTTTTATCTTTGATAATCAAACCAGAACTCAACCGAAACCTTGCTGCCGGAGTAACCGGATGGTAACGGACCGAAAGTATCAATGCGCTCGACTGCCCGGATGGTCGATTGGTCCAGCGCCGGTACTCCGCTGGACTGTTCCAGGCGCACATTTTTGGGGGTACCGTCACGGTCGATATCAAACTGCACCCAAACCCGATGCGGGCCCACGTTAGGACCAATCTCAATTTGGTACCAGTTACTTGAGACTTTACTGCTGACCAAGTTCACATAGTAGGAAAAACGGCTGCCAAAATCTCCAGCGTTTTGAACGGCGACCCCCCCAGTGGCATGAGAGGCGGAAAAAGTAGCATAAGGTCCGCTCACCGGCCCGCCCTGGCCGAAGGGAATACGGTTGTCCTGTGGGACAGGCGTGGGCCGTGGGTTTTGCTGGGTCGGCGTGACTGGCGTTCGATCGATCCGGTGCTTGGGAGAGGTCTCCGGGATGGGAACCGCGTTGGTTTTTTCTTCAACCGTCTGCTGGGGAACGGATTGGGTCTGACCTTTCGAGTCGTTGGCCAGGATGTTCTGTGTAGGTTCTTGCGGGTGCGGCAAGGGAATGCTGCTCACCAGATTAGCGTTGACCGCACTCCCGGACGAGCTTTCACCCCAGCTTTGTCCGCGGGGACCGCTCAGGTAGGTCGATACGATCAGCGCCACAGCGACAAGTACATGGAGACCGGCGGAGACTGCTACCGGTCGTTTCCAATCCTCGTGCTCATTGAACAGGTCAGCTTGCATATACTTCACAAGACTTTCGAGGTATTACTTTTTGCCGGGCTGAATAGGCTGAGTCACGATGCTGACGTTGGTAATGCCTGAACTCTTTACCGCGTCCATGACCGTGGCGAAGGCTCCGAACGTAACATTTTCGTCGGCCCGCACATAGATCGCCTGGCCCTGAGGATCGCGGACCTTTTCCCGGATCTTATCGGGAAGGCTGTTGATGTTGACCGGATCGTTTCCCAGAAATACCTCCTGCTTGGCATTGATGGTTACGACCAGGCGTTCTTCTGAAATCTGTTTCACGGTCTTCGTCTGCGGGACGGAGACCTCAATTCCGGACTGCAATACCGGCGCGGTCAACATGAAGATGATGAGCAACACCAGCACCACATCGACAAGCGGGGTGACATTGATTTCAGAGAGTGAAGTCTGCGTTCGTCCAAGAGAATTGGTGAATGCCATCAGCGGCCCTCCACTGGGGTTGACCCGCTCCGTTCCAGCACGTTCATCAGTTCCAGGGAGAAATCATCCATGCGCGCGCCATATTCACGCAGGTTGCTGGTGAACTGATTGTAAGCAATAACTGCGGGGATGGCGGCAATCAGGCCGGCGGCCGTAGTAATCAGCGCCTCTGAGATACCGGGCGCAACCGCCCGCAGGGTGGCAGCGTTGGCATTACCGAGGCTGTGAAAAGCATCGATAATGCCCCACACCGTGCCAAACAGCCCAATAAACGGGGTGACTGCTCCGGTAGTGGCCAGCCATGGCAAACGGCGTTCCAGTCGTGTCAACTCCTCTGACGAGGCGATCTGGGTGGCACGCTGCACAGCGGGCAGCTTGCCGCCGCGTCGGAACTCACCGTATCCATTCTCAAAAACGGGTACCAGTGGGCTGGGCTTGAACTGCTCGGAAACCGCCATCACGTCCTGCAGTCTTTGCGCTTTCCGAAAGGCCCGCAGAAAACGTCCGCTTTGTACGCGTGCCCGCCGCAGCGCCGCCCATTTGGAAAGAATAATGGACCAGGAAAGAATGCTGAACAAGAGAAGTATGAGGAGAACTGCCTTGGCGACGGCACCGCTCTCTGACACCAAGTTTACGATCTCCCCGCCTATAAAGAGGCAAACAAGAGAAATCTTCATCATTGCAGGTCAACTGCCATTTTCGGTCTAGCCTTGACCGTAACACCATGCGCTGCTCACGTCAAACTGGTGAATCCATTGACTCAACATCGTTAAGAAGTGGACGAAGAACCGCCGCCAAATTACCAATTTCAAATTACCCGATTCCAAATTCTTCGCTGTGCTAGACTGCGCTCAATTCTTTACCGATTTGAGGACCCAATCCGGTGCTGCTCGAATTGCGAGTTGAAAATTATGCGGTGATTGACAGTCTGGTCGTGGAGTTCGCCCCCGGGCTGAATCTTCTTACCGGAGAAACCGGAGCAGGCAAGTCCATCCTCATCGACGCATTGGCCCTCTTGTTAGGCGATAAGGCTTCTACAGAGATGGTTCGCCACGGCGCTGAAAAAGCCATTGTCAGCGGGCTGTTTGAAGCCGATGAGGCTGCGCTCAGGCAGGTCCTGGAGGAAAACGGCGTAGAACCGGAAGACAGTCAGATTATTGTGAAACGTGAGGTTGCGGTCAGCGGCAAGGGCCGGGTATTTGTGAATAACCAGCCGGTAACCGTAGCGCTCTTGCGCCAACTCGCTCCGATGCTGGCTTCAATTCACGCTCAAAATGAAAACATTCTCGCCTTTGATGGTCCCGCCCGGCTGGCGCTTCTGGATACCTACGCAGGCAATCATCCGGAGGATCTGGTAGAAAAGCACCGGGCATGGGTTTCCATAAAAGAGCGCATGGCAGAATTGGAGCGGGACGAACAAGACCGGCTCCGTATGGTTGATTTGTGGAGCTTCCAGAAAAAAGAGATCGAATCAGCTCAACTCCAGCCCGGCGAAGACCAAAAACTGGAGACGGAAAAACGCGTCCTGGCCAATGCCGAAAAGCTTTACGGGGCAGCCATGTCCGCCTACGATTCGCTCTACGATTCTGAAGCTTCTGTTATCGCCAATCTTGGTGTGGCCCGAAAGCACATCGAAGAGCTTGCGCGGTTCGATCCTAAGTTTCAGGAAGCTCTTACATCGCTGCTGAGCGCCAGGGCGGCGGTCGAGGATGTAAGTGCCACGGTCCGCGACTATGCGGAAAGAATAGATGCTTCCCCCGAGCGTCTGGCGGAAGTCGAAGACCGCTTGGCGCTGTTGGACAGGCTGAGGCGGAAATATGGAGCCACCGTGGATGATGTAATTGCTTACGGTGACGATGTAGCGCGCAAGCTGAACGAAGTGGAGAATCGGGAAGAGATAATGGCCGGTCTCAAGAAGCAGCTCGCGGCTTCAGCCGAAGCGTATCTCACTGCCGCCCGGTCCATCTCCAGGAAGCGTTATACCGCGGCCCGAGAGCTGCAAAAATCCGTCGAAGCGGAAATCAATCAATTGGCCATGAAAGCGCATTTCAGGATCGAGGTCTCAGGTTCCGACGGTCCTGAAAACTGGTCAGCCAATGGTTTTGACAGCGTTTCTTACTTGATTAGCACCAACCCTGGTGAGCCGCTCAAGCCAGTGGAACAGATTGCTTCGGGAGGCGAGCTTTCCCGCGTCATGCTGGCCCTTAAAGCCACAATCGATGCGGGGAAGAAGGCCAGGGCTGGCGTACAGCGCACATTGGTATTTGATGAAATCGACGCCGGAATAGGCGGACGAGCGGCCGAAGCCGTGGGCAAGAAACTAAAGACCCTGGCAAAGTCGAACCAGGTCTTGTGTATTACCCATCTCCCGCAGATTGCCTCATTTGCAGATCATCACTACGTAATTGAAAAAAAAGAGTCTTCGGGCCGGGCCAAAACGTTCGTCCGGCTGCTCAAGCCGGAGGAACGGACCGAGGAGATCGCCCGCATGTTGAGCGGCGCCAAACTCACGGAAACTTCCCGCCAACACGCCGAACAACTTCTCAAGGCCAATGCTTAAACCAGACTTCGCAACTTTGAGGGAAAACAAAGTCAAATCAGTATCTCAGAAATCGCCTCCCATCCACCCTGGCGAGATTTTGCGAGAGGACTATATGAAGCCGCTCGGCCTCACCATGAACCATTTAGCTTTGGGTCTGCGTGTTCCAGTAACGCGGATCACAGAAATCGTTCATGAACGCCGGTCGATTACAGCAGATACCGCTATCCGCCTCGGACGATATTTCAGGACCGCTCCCCGGTTCTGGCTCAATCTTCAGACCGCCTATGATCTGGAGGCTGTTGAAGACCGGATCCTCACCCGGATTCAGAATGAGGTTCAGCCTATGGACACGGCTTCAGCCTAGGCTACTGTCCGCTGCCCGATTCTCACTGGTCGATGCTAAAGCCCCCGCTTTCAATGCTTTATTTTGACTGTAAGTGCTTTAACTGATTAAACTTAGATTAAATCTGGATGGGTAAAAGGGTATAATCGTAACTCTATAAATGACAGCCATGGAAGCTAAGACTCTGCTCCTTCTGAAGCCGCGTGGTTTTTGTGCCGGTGTGGTGCGCGCCATCGATATCGTCCGCATCGCTTTGGACGCTTTTGGCCCGCCAATCTATGTTCGCAAAGAGATTGTCCATAACCGGTATGTAGTCGAGGAGTTAAAGGCCAAGGGCGCGATCTTTGTGGATGAGGTTGACGAGGTTCCGGATGGCCAGCGACTGATCTACAGTGCCCATGGTGTCTCGCCAACCGTGCGCGATGCCAGCAAGTTGCGCAGCCTTCGGGTGGTTGACGCCACCTGCCCGCTGGTAACCAAGGTGCACGTGGAGGCGGTGAAGTACGCCAAGGGCGGCTATAGCATTATTCTCATTGGCCATCGCGACCACGATGAGGTGATCGGCACTCTGGGAGAGGCCCCCGAAGTTACTCAGGTCGTTGGCAGCGTGGAAGAGGTGGAACGTCTTCAGATTCCAGACCCAACCCGCATCGCCTACATTACCCAGACCACCCTGAGTCTGGATGAAACCAAAGAGATCATCGAGGCGTTGCGCAAAAAGTTTCCTCTGATTGAAGGACCTCACGCCCAGGACATCTGCTACGCCACCCAAAACCGCCAGACAGCGGTGAAAGATGTGGCCCATCAAGCCGATTTGTTGTTGGTAGTGGGCTCGGAGAACAGCTCCAATTCCAATCGATTGGTGGAGGTTTCCACCAATCTGGGCACTCCTTCCTATCTGATTGACAAAGCGGATGACATCCGGCCGGAATGGCTGGATGGCGTCAGCAATGTTGCGCTTACCGCTGGCGCATCTGCTCCGGAAGTACTGGTGGAGGAGGCGGTCGAGTTCCTTAAGGGAAAAGGCTTTACCAATATCCAGGAGGTGGAGGTCATGCCGGAAAATGTCCGCTTTGGCTTGCCGCCTGAGATTGTAGAAGCAATTGAAGCAGCCCCGGCTGCTGTTGCTGCGGAGTAGCCATGAGCAAGAAGTTCGATAGGCATCCCGCGCAGATGCTTTTTGGAAAAATTGACGACATGCTGGGTCGCGTTGCCGAAGGCGTGGAGGCGGCGCGGAACTACCTGTTCTCGCTTCAGCATGAGGACGGATACTGGTGCGGTGAACTGGAAGCCGATACCACGCTGGAATCCGACTACATTGCTATCCATACTCTTCTGGGTACCGGCAATCGTCGCCGCATGGAGATGGCTGTCCCGGAGATCATCCGGCATCAGAATGAAGATGGCGGCTGGCCTATTTACAAAGCCGGGCCATCCAACATCAGCGCCTCCGTAAAGGCCTATTTTGCGCTCAAACTGATGGGCTACAAGGCCGATCATCCGGTATTGGAGCGCGCCCGCACCAAGATCCTGGAATTGGGCGGCGCTACCGAGTGCAATACCTTTACCAAGATTTATCTCTGTTTCCTGGGACAGTACGATTGGGAAGCGGTTCCGGCCATTCCTCCGGAGATTGTGCTCTTCCCCAACTGGTTCTGGTTCAACATCTACGAGATTTCTTCCTGGTCGCGGGCGATTCTGGTACCGCTTTCCATTGCTTACGCGAAAAAGCCGTTCAAGAAAATCCCGCATGAGAAGGGCATTGACGAACTATTCATCGGTGGCCGCCACGGCCAGCACCTGCATTTGAAGTGGAATCCTAAGCGGATCTCCTGGCGCAATTTCTTTCTGGTGTTGAACCGCATCATTCATTTTTGCGAGCGGTTTCATATCCGCCCCCTGCGTCAGCGGGCGCTGAAAAAGGCCGAGCGCTGGATGTTGGATCGCTTTGAGGGGTCGGATGGCCTGGGCGCCATCTATCCTGCCATCCTGAATTCCATCATTGCTCTGCGTTGTCTGGGTTACTCAACCGATGATCCGCAGGTCATCCGCGCTCTCGATGAATTTGAGAAGCTGGGAATCGAAGAGCCAGGTATTCCTGATCATTCCGAACCCACGTTCCACATGGCGCCCTGCATGTCGCCCGTGTGGGACACCGCCTATGCCCTCTTTGCGCTGGGCGAGAGCGGGGTTTCCCGGAATGATCCGCGCCTGATCAAAGCGGCTGACTGGCTGTTGAGCAAAGAAGTCCGCAAGAAAGGTGATTGGGCGGTAAAAGTCCGCAAAGTGCAGCCGGGTGGCTGGTATTTTGAGTTCAATAACGAGTTTTATCCTGACGTGGATGACTCAGCCATGGTGCTCCTGGGGCTCGACAAGGTCGACAATCCGCGCGAGCGTTATCAGTTCGAGGTCGCCCGCCGAGCCATAGACTGGATCTTTGCCATGCAATGCAAAGAGGGCGGCTGGGCCTCTTTTGATCGCGACAATACCCGCATGGTTTTTCAGCAGGTCCCGTTCGCTGATCACAATGCCATGCTTGATCCTCCTACAGTGGATATCACTGGCCGCATTCTGGAGATGCTGGCAGCTTACGGTCAGCCTCAAGACGATCCGCGCATCCAAAAGGCCATTAAGTTTATTGTGCGTGAGCAGGAGCCCGATGGTTCCTGGTTTGGGCGCTGGGGTGTGAATTACATCTATGGCACCATGCAGGTGCTGCGCGGCCTGCAAGCTATTGGCGTGGATAACCATGAGCCCTTCGTGCAGCAGGCGGCGGAATGGCTGCGGATGGTACAGAACGCTGATGGCGGCTGGGGCGAGAGCTGCGGATCGTATGACGATCCCACAACCCGAGGCATTGGCCCGAGTACGCCCTCCCAAACGGCTTGGGCCATCATGGGGCTGTTGGCTGCCGGCGATACCCGCAGTGAGTCCGTCCAGCGCGGCATTCTTTACCTGCTCGAGACCCAGAAGCCCAATGGTTCATGGGACGAGAAGTATTACACCGGTACAGGTTTCCCACGCGTTTTTTATCTGTCATATCACCTTTACCGCGACTATTTCCCGCTGATCGCTCTCTCCACTTACGCGCGTGAATTTTCTGCGCTTGCGGGCGAAGGATCAGTCGGCTATGCACGGGGTTGATGGAAAGATTTCCGATTTGAAATTTCCGATTTGAAATTTCCAATCGGCAGTCGGCCAATTGCTATTTGCCAGTTGCTAATTGCTCCTTCGGAGGAAACGAATTGTCGGTACCCATTTCTCAGATGTGGACGGTTGCCAGTTACGTCCTGAAGCAGAAACTCTCTGGACGGAAACGCTATCCGCTCGTCCTGATGCTGGAGCCGCTCTTCCGCTGCAATCTGGCCTGCGCTGGTTGTGGCAAGATTCAATACCCGGCCCACATCCTCAAGCAGGAGTTGACTCCGGAAGAGTGCTTCCGTGCCGTCGAAGAGTGTGGCGCTCCCATGGTCAGCATCCCTGGTGGCGAGCCGCTCATGCACTCCCAGATCGCGGAAATCGTCGAGGGCCTGGTGGCGCGCCGCAAATACATCTATCTCTGCACCAATGCGCTGCTGCTGAAAGAGAAAATTGATCTCTTCCGTCCCAGCAAGTACCTTACTTTCTCCGTTCACCTCGATGGCCAGCGCGAGCACCATGATTTCTCTGTGTGCCGCGAGGGCGGATACGAGGTTGCCCTGGAAGGAATCAAGGAAGCCCTCAAGCGTGGTTTTCGCGTGACCACCAATACCACGCTGTTTGACGGCGCCGATCCCAGCAGCGTGCGCGGGTTCTTTGACGAAATGATGGCCTTGGGAGTTGAGGGCATGATGCTCTCGCCCGGCTACTCCTACGATAAAGCCCCGGATCAGAGCCATTTTCTGGGTAAGGCGCGCACCCGCCGGCTGTTCCGCGCTATTTTGTCCAATCGCAAACCCGACTGGCGCTTCAATCTTTCGCCGCTGTTCCTGGAGTTCCTGATGGGCAAGCGTGATTATGCCTGTACGCCCTGGGGTATGCCCACATACAACCTCTTTGGCTGGCAGAAGCCCTGTTACTTGCTTCAGGATGGCTATGCTGACACCTTTGCAGAGTTAATGGCCGCTACTGAATGGCGCCAGTATGGGACCGAATCCGGCAATCCGAAGTGCGCTAATTGCATGGTGCACAGTGGCTACGAGGCCTCCGCCGTGAATGCCACTTTTAGCTCCTGGCGCGGTTTCTTCGCCACAGTGCGGGCCACGCTCTCTACCCGTTACAAGGACGAAGATGCGCTCAAGATGCTGAACGAGCCTGTGCAACCGGTTCACGGTTACAATCCGCTGGTGCAGATCAGTGAGCCTGCCAACCAACTGAAGGAGACCAGCGTATGAGCAGCTCCGATCTGGTCGAAAAAGCAGCGGCCGCTGATTCAAGCGGTGCCAATCCAGACGTCCTGGAAGTCGCTCCGGGAACAAAACATGAGAATCTGGAAGGATGGGTTCCTCAACTGGCCTCCGAGGACGAAATTCGAGCTGCGTTGGAAAAAGCCTTTGATTATCGTGGCGATGTGACCATTACCCGCAAAGATGGAAGCAAGATCGAAGGTTATGTTTTCGACCGGCGCACCAGCGCTACGCTGCATGGCTCGGTCGTCCGGCTGTTTTCCAAAGACGGAAACCAGAAGATTGCGATTCCATACTCTGAGATTGCGGCCCTGGCCTTCACCGGACGAGATACCGCCGCCGGCAAAAGCTGGGAGGCCTGGGTCAAGAAATACTGGCAAAAGAAGGCCGCCGGTGAACAAAATATTGGCCTCAAGCCCGAAGCATTGGAATAATTTGAACTCTTGTCAAATGCGGGCGGAACCGTCCGCATTTGATTTTATAGACGTGACTTTCTCTGCGATCTCTGCATGGCGAGGTCGCTTTGAAATCTTGTTTTTTCGCAAATTGTCCAGGTCACTTAGAAGCTATAGGCGGGAAGCCGGCAGCCAGCGGCTGTTCTCAATCAGCGTTCATCCGCGTAAATCAGCGGTTATGAAGTTGGTTTTTCTTTTGTCTGAGGTTGCCGCGCTGCGCACTCTGCGGTGAAATGAGCTTTTCATGAAAGTACTTGTTACAGGAGCGACCGGGTTTGTTGGCAGTCATATAGCGCAGCTCCTTGCCGCGCAGGGTGCTGATCTTCGCCTGTTGGTGCGCGCCTCCAGCAAAACCGGCAACATTGCCGATCTGAAGGCTGAAAGGATCGTTGGTGACCTGCGTGATCCCGATTCGCTCAAGAAAGCCGTGCAGGGGTGCGAGTTCGTCTTTCATGTGGCGGCGGATTACCGGCTGTGGGTCCGCGATCCGGAACAGATGTACCGCTCCAACGTAGAGGGTACGCGGGCCATCATCCGTGCTGCCCAGGAGAGTGGCGTAAAGCGGGTGATCTATACCAGTTCGGTGGCCACCATAGGCTTTACTGCAACCGGGCGTGTCGCCGACGAAGATTCGCCGGTTTCACTGCGCGACATGGTCGGTCACTATAAACGCTCCAAGTTCATGGCCGAGCAGATCGCCCTGGAAGCTGGTCGGCAGGGAGGTAATGTTGTGGTGGTAAATCCCACCACCCCGGTCGGCCCGCAGGACATCAAGCCTACCCCTACCGGGCGTATCATCGTCGATTTCTTAAAACGAAAATTTCCTGCCTATGTGGATACCGGCTTGAACCTGGTGGACGTTACCGAAGTCGCTCGCGGACATCTGCTCGCGATGGAGAAAGCTGTTCCTGGCAAGCGATACATCTTAGGTGGAGAGAATCTAACTCTAAAACAGATTTTGGACAAGCTCTCTGCTTTGACTGGTCTGCCTTCGCCAACCACCAAGGTCCCCCATCTGGTTGCGATGGGATTTGCGGTTTTCGATCAGTTCTTTACTGGAGTGCTTTTGCGCAAGGAACCCCGGGCCACGATCGATGCGGTACGCATGGGAAGAAAGAAGATGTTTGCTTCGTCTGCTAAAGCGGAGCAAGAGCTTGGGTACAAAGTTGTGCCCATTGAAGATGCGTTGCGCCGCGCCATCAACTGGTTTCAAACCCACGGATATGTGGAAGCCGCGGGCAGAATCGCTCCTGCACAGGCATGAGTACCATCGCCATTATTGCCGCATTAGAGCGTGAGTTGTTGCCGCTGGTGCGTGGCTGGAAGCAGTCGGCCTTCACTTTTGGCGGAAAGAGTTTTCGGGTTTATCAGGATGATCACAGTCGTGAAAAACTCGTGGCGGTGGCCGGTGGAATCGGCTGTTGTGCGGCTGAACTGGCAGCCAGGGCAGTGGTTGCCGAATATCGGCCGCAGGCGTTGATCTCAGCCGGCCTGGCCGGAGCGATTATCCGCAGCTTGAAAGTGGGATGCGTTATTACTCCCAATGTGATCATCGATGGCCGAAGCGGGACGGAATATCGATGCAGCCTGGGAGAAGGCGTTGTTGGCGGCGGTGTCCTGGTGAGTGCTGGTGAAATTGCCGGTGCTGGATCGAAGCCGGCGCTGATGGAAGCCTTTCATGCGCTGGCCGTGGACATGGAGGCCGCCGGCGTAGCGGAAGTGGCTACGGAAGCGCAGATAGGGTTTTGCTGCGTCAAAGCCATTTCCGACGAGGCTGATTTTCCCATGCCCGCGCTGAATCGTTTCGTAGGCCCGGAGGGAAATTTTCAGACTGGCAAGTTCGTTGCCTGGGCCGCCTTCCGGCCCTGGGTCTGGCCGAGGGTAATTGCCTTGGGCCGCAATGGCAATCGTGCCACCCGGGCGCTTTGCGATTGGCTCAAATCGCACGTGACCAGCAACCTTCAGCCGGGCAGAGTTGTTAGACTAGAGAGAGCAGAGTTCTCCGGTGAAAGCGCTGGACTTTAGTTCAGCGAAATAGAACGGCAAAACAAGCGCAGCCCTGATAGAAAGGATTCGTTAAAACTCAACCGCCGATTGATGAGGACTCTTACTAAATCCGAATCCGCTCCACAGCAGTTTGTTCTTCCCCAGTCGATGCAAGCTGCCGTATATCGTGGCCAACAGGATGTGCGCCTGGAAACCGTTACAGTGCCGGAAATAGGGCCAGGCGAGATTCTGGTTCGGGTCCACACTTGCGGGATCTGTGGGACCGATCTCAAGAAGATTGCCACCGGCTCCCACTCTGCTCCGCGAATTTTCGGCCACGAAACGTCCGGACAGATTGTGGCCACCGGCGCCAGCGTGGAGAATTTCAAGATTGGCGACCGGGTCATGGTGTTTCACCACATCCCCTGTGGTGAGTGTTATTACTGCCGTCATAAAGTTTTCGCCCAATGTCCGGTGTACAAGAAGGTAGGGGCTACTGCCGGTTTTGAGCCCAGCGGCGGCGGATTTGCCGAGTATGTCCAGGTTATGGACTGGATCGTTCGTCGCGGCGTAGTCAAGCTGCCGGACCAGGTTTCTTATGAGCAGGCCGCCTTCGTTGAGCCGGTCAATACCTGCATGAAAGGGATCGAATCGCTCAACATAAGGCCGGAGGAGACCGTACTGGTCATTGGCCAAGGGCCAATTGGCATAATACTTGCGATACTGGCAAAAAGGGCAGGGGCAGAGGTGATAACTTCCGATTTATATGCCCAACGCCTTAAAATAAGTAATAGTTATGGACTTCGGCACAATTTGAATGCCGCATCCGAAGACCCGGTCAAGGTGGCCCGTGACTTCACCAATGGACGCGGTGCAGACACGGTGATCCTGGCAGTGGCGGGGAACAGCTTGGTTCGCACTGCTATTGAGGCGGCCCGGGCTGGCGGCAAAGTAATGTTATTTGCGCAGACACAACGCAGTGAAGTTTCCATTGATCCAGCGGCAATTTGCGTCGATGAAAAAGTGCTTTTAGGCTCTTATAGTGCATCCGTAGATTTACAAGACGAGAATGTCCGGCTGGTCTTCAGTGGAGAAATTGATTTTACCAGGCTGATTACGCATCGGTTCGGGCTGGCGCAAGCCATTGAAGCATTGCAGTTGGCTGCCCATCCGGGACCGGATTCAATGAAAGTCGTAATACAACCTGGAATGGAGTGGGAGAAGGCTTAGTGAAATCACACATGACGGCTGCCGTTCTCTACGGCAAAGAAGATGTAAAGATCGAACGGGTCCCCATCCCTGGTTTGGATGCCGGGGAAGTACTGGTCAAGGTGAATGTCGCCCTGACCTGCGGCACTGATTTGAAGGTTTATCAGCGTGGGTACCACGCTCGTATGATTGTTCCGCCTGCCCTCTTTGGACATGAACTCGCCGGAGTGATCGAGGAGGTTGGTCCCGGAGTCAGGGATTTTCGTAAAGGGATGCGGGTTGTGGCGCTGAACTCCGCCCCATGCGGCTCCTGCTTTTATTGCCTGAAGCACCAGGAAAACCTGTGTGAAGATCTGCTGTTCAACAACGGAGCTTACGCCGAGTACATCAAGATTCCTCGCCGCATTGTCGAGTCCAACATGCTGGCTCTGCCGGAGGATGTGAGTTATGAATCCGCCGCCATGACCGAACCTTTGGCCTGCGCTCTGCGTGGCCTCCAGGAAACCGGCGCAGACCTGGGTGACACCGTCACCGTGATTGGAGCCGGCCCGTTGGGGCTTATGCTGATCCAGGTGGCCAAACTTGCCGGATGCAATGTGATTGCAGTGGTCAAGCGCGATGAGCAAGTCAAGGCGGCCAAACGGTTCGGGGCCGATGAAGTTGTCCATATCATGAGAAGCAAAGAACCGGTCGCGGGTGTGATTCATCTTACTGAAGGACGCGGCTCTGACTCCGTAATTGAAGCCGTGGGCCGGCCTCAAGCTTGGCAGTGGGCCGTGGATATGGTTCGGCGAGGCGGAGTGGTGAACTTTTTCGGCGGTTGCGCCAGCGGCACCAAGGTGGAGCTGGACACCAACCGGCTGCACTACTCCGAGATAACCTTGAAGGCGACCTTTCATCATACCCCCCAGACTGTGCGCAAGGCTTTTACCCTGATTTCGGAAAAGAAGATCAAGAGCACAGACTACGTTACTGGAGAGGCCCCGCTTTCAAAGCTGAAACAGGTCTTGCAGCAGATGCTGGATCGTGGCAGCCAGATCAAGACGGCAATTATTCCTGGCCACTGATCAAAATCATGTCAGTATCGCCGACAAACAGCGTAGCGGGCTGGAACGCATTGCCCGCTTCGTATCGTATTCCGCAGTCAGCTCCTTCGCTCTCGGAGGCGCAAGCCTACTGTGCGCAACTGGCCAAGACCCATTACGAGAATTTTTCCGTTGCTACCTGGTTTCTCCCAGCGCGGCTGCGCCAGCATTTTTATAATGTCTATGCGTACTGCCGCATCTCCGACGATTTGGGCGATGAGGTAGGGGATCCGCAACAATCGCTGCAACTCCTGGACCAGTGGGAGATGGAGTTGGACGCCTGCTATGCCGGCGCCCCCCGCCATCCCGTCTTCGTGGCTCTGGCTGAAACCGTTCGCCAGTTTGGCATTCCTCAGCATGAGTTTTCCGATCTGCTGACTGCTTTTCGCCAAGACCAGATCGTGACTCGCTTTGAGACCTTGAACGACGTGTTGGGCTACTGCCGTTACTCCGCGAACCCTGTTGGACACTTGGTGCTGTACCTGGGTGGTTACAGCGATAGCGGGAGACAGCAGTTATCGGATTACACCTGCACCGCCCTGCAACTGGCCAATTTCTGGCAGGACGTGGTCGTGGATTACGGCAAAGGACGCATTTATCTTCCGCTCGAAGACCTGCGCCGCTACGGCGTCTCGCCCGATGACATCGCCCAGCGCCGCGCTACGCCCCAGTTCTTGGAGCTAATGCGGTTTGAAGTGCAGCGCGCTCGCGAATGGTTTAAAAAAGGTCTGCCGCTGGTCAAGCAGGTCAATCGGGAGCTGGCCATCGACATCGAATTATTCAGCCGTGGCGGGCAGGAGATTCTGCATGCCATCGAGCGCCAGGGCTTTGATGTCCTGCGCCGGCGGCCGGTGATTTCCAAACCGCGCAAGCTCTGGCTGGTGGCCCGCGCAGCGGCAGGCAAGCTTTTGTGAGTGATCAGCTCGCACATGCTTATGCGGTCTGCCGGGGCATCGCCCGCCGCTCGGCCAAGAACTTCTACTACGGCTTTATCGTCCTGCCTTCGGAAAAGCGCAATGCCTTTTGTGCCGTCTATGCCTTTATGCGCCACGCAGACGACATCTCCGATTCTCCCGATCTGGCCTTGCGCGAGAAAAAACAAAAACTCGATGACTGGCTGGAAGCTGCGAAAACAGTTTTTGGCGGTAAGCCTACCGACGATCCGGTGCTGATGGCGCTGGCCGATTCGCAAAAGCAGTTTAAGATCCCCGTCGACCTGTTTGAAAAGCTGGTCTATGGGACCACGCTCGACTTACAGATACCAGAGTCTTCAGGATCTCCAGCGGTTGTCTGTCGCACCTTTGAGGAGTTGCGGCACTATTGCTACCATGTGGCTTCGGTGGTCGGCTTGGTCTGCATCCGTATCTTTGGCTATCAGGATTCTAAGGCGGAAATGCTCGCTGAGGACTGCGGCCTTGCCTTCCAGCTCACCAACATTATTCGCGATGTAAAGGAAGACGCCGGCATGGGCCGGATTTATCTTCCCGAGGAAGACCTGAACCGCTTCGGTCTCTCGGCTGACCAGCTCGTGCCGCAAGACTTGAACGGTGAATCGAAATCGCAGCAACTCAGGCCGGTTTTGGAATTTGAGGCGGAGCGCGCCCGTCGCTATTACGCGTCCGCCAAATGGCTGATGGAGCTGATTGAAGAGGACAGCCGTGCCGCTCTCTGGGTTTTGGTGGAGATCTACAGCCGGCTGCTCAACAAGATCACCGAGAGAAATTACGATGTGCTGACCGAGCGCGTCCGCCTGAGCCTCTTTGAGAAGCTCAAAGTGCTCTCGCGTGGGTTCCTGCTGCGTATTGCATGATCCCTTGTTTCAAAATCCCAGGTGGTAGGCGCAATTGCGCTTGATGTGGCGACACTCTAAATGCAACAAGAACAAGATTTACCAGAAGCTGGCAGCCAGAAGCTGGAAGCTAGAAGCAACAAATCCGTCGCCGTCATCGGCGGGGGACTTGCCGGACTAGCTGCCGGATGCGCGCTCTCCGATGCAGGCTTTCGGGTAATCTTGTTCGAACGCCGACCCTATGTGGGAGGACGGGCCTCCTCCTACGAGCATCCAGGTACTGGCGAGGTCGTGGATAACTGCCAGCACGTCTTGCTGGGCTGCTGCACCAACCTGATTCATTTCTATGAGCAACTGGGTGTAAATGACAAGATCCAGTGGTTCAATAATCTTACTTTTATCGAACCAGGCGGACGCGCCAGCCGCTTGGCTTCGTCTTTCCTTCCGGCTCCTCTGCACAATCTGCCCGCATTCTTCGGCGCCTCGTCGCTGTCCTTTGCCGACAAACTGGGAATCGCGCGTGCCCTCACGGCTATGATGTTCTCCCCCAACGTTGCTGATGATCCCAGACAAAACTTTCTGCAATGGCTGGAAAAACATGGCCAGACTGAGCGGTCCATCGAACGTTTCTGGAAGGTGGTGCTGGTCAGCGCTTTGAATGAGGACCTGGATCGCCTCTCCGTGCGTTATGCAGTCCAGGTCTTCCGCGAGTCGTTTTTGAAGTCGGCGGAAGCAGGGAAGATGGGAGTGCCGCGTGTACCGTTGTCCGATCTCTATGGCAGCGCCACCGGATACATTCGCTCCCACGGCGGAGAAGTTCTGTTGCGCTCTTCGGTGAGCGCCATCCAGCCGGACGATCAGGGCGTCAGAATCAGCGGCCCTGGCGGTGAGCAGAATTTCGATTATGTTGTGATCGCTGTCCCATTTCAGGCTGCTGCTGCAATGCTTCCCGCCGATGCTCTGGCTGGGCCGTTGAAGCAGATGCTGGGCAGGTTCGAGTCCTCTTCCATCACTGGAGTGCATCTGTGGTTCGACCGTCAGATTACCAACCTGCCGCACGCTGTGTTGCTTGACCGCACCATCCAGTGGATGTTTCACAAGAGCAAGTTTCATCAGAAGGTCGATGCCAACGCCAACCAGCGCGGTGCCGCTATGCCTGGCAGCAGTCCCAACGCTCAGCCCGCCTCGCCGGGCAGCTATATCGAACTGGTGATAAGCGCCTCAAAGACCTTGGTGGAGAAATCCCGCCAGGAGGTGCTCGACTTGGCCTTGGCCGAACTGGCCGAATTCTTTCCCAGTGTGAAAGAGGCCAAGGTGGTGAAGGCCACAGTAATCAAAGAGGTCTATGCGACCTATTCCGTTCTGCCTGGTCTGGACCAATACCGTCCTGGTGCAAAGACTGCATGGCCGCGTCTGTTCCTCGCCGGCGATTGGACCTCCACCGGCTGGCCGGCAACCATGGAAGGCGCCATCCGCAGCGGCTACCTGGCCGCCGAAGCTCTCACCGAATCCGCTGGTCAGCCAAAGAAATTCCTCGTCCCTGATCTCAAGGCCAAGGGGTTGATGCGGCTATTCGGGTAGCAACGATTCTTCAAACCCATCCGAATTCGCAGATCGGCGCAGATCAAAAGGTTCTTCTCTTGGTTGCGGTTTCTTGATTCGTCTTCATTCGCGTGAATTCGCGGCTAAATCAGTTTTTGAAATTGTGTAGCCGTACTGGTGAAAGCCCGGACTTCAGTCCGGAGAGTGAGCTTTATAAGCCCACGTAAGATATCGTCAAATGAAACAGCGCTTGAGCGCTGGTGGCATTGCAGTTGATTTCCCAATGGCTACACCAATTTCTAAACTGCTATAAATTGTTTTTGCTCTGTTCCACTGCAAGGGTTTTACGATACGGGACAAATCAAGAAGGGCGTTATCGAAAGCCTGTTTTGACTTTTATCCGCGCCGATCCGTGTAAATCCGCAGTAAGAATTTGTTACCGTTCGAAAGTGAACACATCAGATTAGATTTTGTTCCTTGCGTTGCGCTCACCACGATCCAATCGCGTCGTCTATAGTGAAAACAGTTGCCCGCCGGGGAATATGCTATCAAATGGGATGGTGCAGGTCCGGACGTTCAAGCCAGCATCACCCAGGGAGTGCGGCGGAAGTGCAGAACGGCACCAGTGGAAATGGGGCGCTAAGCTCGGTCCGGTTCTCCGGGAAAAAGTATGCCCTGGAATTTCAGGAACATCCGGCAGCGTCGGAGCTTCGGGCGGCTCAATCCACTAAGAGCTTTCACACCTGGTGTAGTTGATTTGCATCATGCCTCCCATTTTTGCAGTCGGTCTATGCCAGTTGCTGAAAGAAGGGGAGCACGAAATAAGAGCGTGCTCCCCGGATGTTTGCATGATTTCTTAGATATATCGGTTTAAAGCATTTCTAAAAGTGGTGTAGACAAGGTTTGTATCAGGGCACGAGTTCACTCGTGCCGAAAGTTACTGAAAAATTGGGCTTTAGCCACTGCTGCATTTTCTGTAGCAGGGATACATCAACTCTGAAAATGCTTTAGATGAATGAATACATAGCATCGAGTGTTACGATTTAGGCTTATTTTTTGCTGAGCGGCCACAGAAAAGCTTCAACAGCCCTCAGGACTGGAAGACAATTTATTCTGGTTCCAAGTCCATTTGAAATATGCTCATCACGCTACTGTTGCTCCTATCAAACAGCAGCAACTCCTTAAAAACTTCATAGTGTTTGAACCCCAAAGGTTGTGCATGATGATTACTAAGCCGGGAAAGAGCCACAGTACGCTCACCCCAAATCACCCAAACTAGATCCATGTCTCTTTGAAGCAGATAGCTACGAAGCAAATCAAGTCGAACATACAAAAGTTTTTGTCGATTCCGGCCTGATTCGCTCCAGTCCGTGGTAATTGCAGCAATATTTCCGCTCGGTTCATACATATTCCAACTTTGTGCATCGAGTCGTAGATCATAATCCACAGAAAACTCTCGCGCAAGTGTAAGTGAACTCTGTCCATGGTTTAACGAGCTGTGATATGACTCCCACTGGTTCTCGCGAACCGGAATGAAAACTTGGAAAGAGTCATAAATGGGCTTATCCACCCACCCTGCTCTCCTGATTAAGTTGAAGGCAAGCCCACTTTTCTTTGAAGTTCTAGATTTCAGGATTTCTTTAGTTCCTCTAACTCTGATTGTGCCTTTCCAGAAGTTGATCTCAGTTAGACCATTGGCCGGGAATGTAGTGCACCACGGGATCTCGCCTGCGAAAGTGTAGAGCGTGTTTCATAAATACCTCCGGAGTGTAATCCAGAGGCAAGCAAGATAGAAGAAGGCGCGATAGGTGCAGAGGAGATGTTCATGACGAACCAGCAGTCGGCGAAACTGGCCGAGCCAAGCGT
>Ga0210408_10000723_pt1 | contig 38248 bp, 31 predicted proteins | sample IncBWH4MmetaG_FD_155471 | JGI IMG/M metagenome (GOLD analysis project Ga0210408, IMG submission 155471) | Forest soil microbial communities from Barre Woods Harvard Forest LTER site, Petersham, Massachusetts, United States - Inc-BW-H-4-M | ecosystem: Environmental > Terrestrial > Soil >... | reverse complement strand
CCGCCACGCTGCCATGACTTCTCATCCCGTTCTCTTGTGGGCACGCGCGACATATGTGGGAATCCGAAAACCAAGATGAATCCCCCCTTATGACAACTGACAACTTTCATGGAATCGATCGTCTAGTCTGGTCTCATCCTCTTTCATGGGGTTGATCTCAAAATATGGTCGACCCCCGGGTAAGGCACGAAGGCCCCCGGTGGCCTGCGTTCCGGCTGCGGTCCCAAAGGGAACAACCACGGCACTTGGCGTTTCGGCCCTTTCGCATGAACCGCATCGCCCTGGCGGCGGGCGGCTGGCCCGCGAGTACGCCAGTGGTTGATACAAACGGCGAGCCACCAATGCGTGACAGCGGGACAGGACGTGACATTGTCACGCTATGTCCCGCACGGCGTAGCGGGAAGCGGGGCGGGACATGGACACACACCGTAGGTGTGTCCTGTCCTGTCCCGCTCTCGCGTCCGGTGTCTGTCGTGTTTTTAGACATTGGCAGCCTCCGGCTTGGTGAGCCAAATGAGTTGGACACCGTCCACCTCGCGGCTGGCTACCAAGCTGCGCGCTACCGTTTCTTTTATGCATCGGCTGAATGCCTTGCGCTGTGCGTCAGACTTTTGCTTTTCGGTCCCGTCCGCAGGGTATTGTCGGTAAAACTCCCTTCGCACCAGTTCGATGTCGCAGGCGAGCACTTCGGACCCATCCAGGAATGGCCGGACGTTTTGTCCGCAATCGGCAAGGATGGTCATCAGAACGCGCCGCAGCAGCTGCATCGATGGCGTCCAGCGGGCGTCGGTCTGCGTTGTCTGCTGCGTTGCCTGCCAGTCAATGATCGGGGCGGTGATGGGATCGCCGTCGTCGTCTGTCCCGGTCTCCGCCATCCGGGCCGTAAAGGGTATTTCAAACCCGGACAGGCCGTCCCGTTGCTTGCGCACGGCAAGCCGAGTGTTCTTGACGCCGCCGCCGAGTTCTCGGTCCGCCAGCAGGGCGATCACCGTATCGGCGGCACCTTCCTTGGCGGACGATCCGCGGGTGCCGGTTTCTACGACTTTGCCAAAATGATCTATGCCAACCACAAGGGCACCCGTCCGCTGAGACGTAATCCTCAACGCGCTCATCACCTTCTGTGCCGCGGCCGCGTCATTATCCTCACCGCTGGCAAAGCTCGCCGCCGTAATCAGCGTGTCGATCCAGATCACGGAGACCGGGAGGTCAAACCTGCGCTTGAGATCTACGGCCGCTTCGTTTGCAATACCGCACAGCGCGTCAGCGGCGTTTTTGTCAGTGAGCGAAGGGCAGTCGCCACGCCAAGCAAACGGAAGCGGGCCATTGACACCGCGATGTGCAGCAACGGCCGACAGTCGCGCGGACAGCATTCCTTCGCCCTCGAGCGCAAGAAAAAGCACTGCCCCGTGTCGCTTGACGTAATACCGGCTGGCAAATGGCACATTGGCCATAACGCAGACAGACAGGTCTAACGCGACGGTCGTCTTGAACGTGCCCCACTGCCCCGACATGATGGCCGCACCGGTTTCCGGCAGGATGGCCTTGATGAGCCAGCGTGGCGATGCCGGTGCTTCGCCAGTGTGGTATTTCCAGGAGTTGCTGCCCCTGCGCTCATCGCTGAAGACCGGCGGCAGATTCGGATGCGGGAACTTCTTGCCGTCGTCGAGGCCGGAATTCAGCGTCTTGCGGGTTGCTTCCTCGCCGTCGTCTGCTGTGAGGCCGCATGCCGCAGCAGCAGCAAATAGCGCCTCAAACACCTCGTCTGATGAGATCCAGCCGCGAGCGACCATTGTGCCCAGCCGGAACGCTTTCTTGTTGAGGGTATCGTTTCGTTCGCCACTCGTGGCCTTCGCAACCTCGTCCGCGCAACCGTCGAGTGCGGCATGGGCATAAGCCCGCTCGCGCTCACTCGCGTGGGCGCTCCAAATGCCGCCGCCGGCGTCGCCATTCGGTTTCTTTTTGGGTGTCCATCCATGCGCGCTCATGCATTGCACGGAAGCAATGACAAATTCATCCGCCTTCTCAGCGGTCAGTAGTGGCAGCGCTTCACGCTTGAGCTCCGGGCCCGGTTCCCCACCCCGCCATGTGTAAGGAGCGTGCGTGGCCGGGTGGATGCCGTGGACAACGATCTGCTGGCCGCGGCACAATATTTCGACCTTGTGCGTGCGGCCGTCGGGTGAGGTGAAGATCGGCGTGCTGACCTTGTCGAACGGCATTTCCGTTCTAAACAACATTGCACGCTTGGGTGCCTGCCCGGTGCGGACGGCGCTTGCCCCGATCATCCGCTCAGCGATTTGCTGCAGTTCGTCGGCGACGGCAGGATCTAAAACATCGATGTCGATGGCTGGAATGTCGCGGGTCAGAATTCCCGTATTTGTTGCATCGGCGTACTTGTGTTCCCAGATGCTGACAATGCTGTTCGTTGCCTCGATGTCCTGCCATCCGGCGATGGGCGGTGCTTTGCCGTTGACTGGAATCGGCCAATACCCGGCCGCAAGAAGACGCTTGCGGTATAGTGTGGCACGGTCCAGTACCATCCACGCTGGCTCGCGGTCCGGCAGCTCTCCAAAATCGTCAAGATCGTCAGCCACGACATCGCCTTGAGTGACGGGCTGCACCGCGGAAACGGCGCAGCCCGCAGTGATCTCACTCGGCGGCCTCGACAAAGTCTGCGCCCGGATCGCCCGGCTGGTCGGGCCACGGGGTTGCCAGCTCGGTGCCGGCCGGCTGGGGTGCCGGCTTCGACTTTGGCGCGATCACTGGCCTGTTGAGCACGCACAGACGCAAGCCCCTGGTTGGTTTGCCGGCATACGTGGTTGGTTCCGTGTAAATTCCAACCTCCGCGCCGATCCAGTCGGCAGGATTCCGGCCAAGATCCTCGACAAGAGCGTTTTTGTTGGTGCTGTTGAGTACAATTTCCTTGTCGAGGGTAGCGCAGCCCAACACGAATTTGTTCCGGGTCGCACCGCCTTGCTGCTGGAGTGCTTCCTTTCGGACCCTCGCAATCCTGGTCTTAATTTTCCGGTCTCCAACTTCCGTCGCGGACAGATATTTCGAGCCGTAGCAAGCGTCTAGATCCGCTTCGGTCGGTGTGTTGAGATCATCGCGAAAGGTGTCAGTGTTCATGGTCGTTTTCCTTCAGGTGCGGGTTCGGGTTAATCGGCGCGTCAGCACCTATTGACGCGCCGTCGTTCGGCCACAACACGATCTTCGCGCCTGGCCATTGTCGCCGGCATGCGGCAACAAATTTCCGAATCTGCTCAAACTCGCAATCGCGACTCACCTTGATCGCCGTGCAAACTCGCGCCCTTCTGACGAATCATGCGCCGGACCGCCCTTCCATCGGGTATTCGACCGCCCTTCGATCGCCGCCCACGGTCTCCGTAAGCTCGAAAGCATCTGCCGTGACTTGCAGCCGATCCCCTGCGTCGGCTTTTGAATAATGCGGCCCCACAATTTCCCCGGCGATGCGGCGAGCCGCCATTACCAATGCATCGAGTCTCCCGGACGGAGGCGCAACGCGAACATCATCTAAAATCTCATGCAGCCTTTTTGCGAGCACCGGCGGAAGCGTCCCGCTGCCTGAGAAGCCATTGCCGACAAATTCGATCGTCATGCCCGGAGTTCGCGCCTTGTTGGATGACAGCACCCAACTTCACATCACTCGCGTCTGAAGCCGCCAGCGCCCGCCGTGTTCGGCGTGGCGCGACACAACTCACGCTTTCTGTTTAGTCAGGAGGTCGAGCGCGGCAGCGATCGGCCCGAGTGGCCGACCTTGGCTATCGCGACACAGTGCGCGTCGAATCGCTTCGACATCCGCTCCGTGCTGAACCGCGAAGCTAAGTATGATCGCGGCGTCGCGCGCATTGGTGTCGCTCTGATTGCCCGCCTTATGGTTGTTCAAGAACACCTCACCGAGCCCCCATCGGCGAACCGACTGACAGTCGCCGTATAGCGCAGCCCGTGGAGCTCGAACGTGTAATTCTCGCTCGCGCGCCGATTCGGCAGTCGCTCTCGCTTCGGTGCCATCGTCATGAGAGCTGCCGTTGCCCAAGCCAGAGACCCGCTGGCGAAAGCGCCTGCGATGCGATGAGAAGTGTCAGCTTCGCCATGTCGCCTCGCTCGGGGGGAGAAGAGCAGCCCCCTCAGGCCGCCTGTTGCTGGCGGTCGAGCCAGGCCAACACCGCAGACTGAGAAAAGTACACGTGATTGCGGATTCGACGCCCGGCTGGAAAATCTTCCATCTTGCGCCAGCGCCAGAAGGTCGTAGTCGCGATTCCGAGCTGTCTCGCCAGGCGGGCGCCCATGATTAGGTCGATTAGAGTTTGCTCATCAGCGGGCCGACTAGGCATTGGCCGTATCGCCAAAGTTCGCAGCGATGTTTGCCGTTTGCGCTTTGCCATGTGCCCCTCGCAATTGTTCGACCGTTCGTGAAACGGATAATTGCGTCCGCTCAGGTGGTCCACGGAATTTGCAACGAAATCGTAAGGTGGCAAATTCCGATCCGAAATTGCTCGTATGGGTCAGTATCGGAATTTGCACCGAAATCGTCAGGTGGCAAATTCCAACCCGAAATTGCTGGTATGGGTCAGTGAAAAAACCATTCCTCCAGAGGGCCGTCTAAATGCCCTCCGACTGCGGGTCCGCGGGAGCGCCCGCCTCACAAACTCATCCCCTGGCAAAAGCTGGGAACATTGCCGACAATGGCCGCCCATGCCGGGTAAACAAGACGCACGCTGGACCAAGACACTTGAGCAGTCCACGGAATGCTCATTCAAAGGTCGTCGGAGTTTCTCTCAAAATTCGTCACTGGTAAACCTGTATCAACAAATTGCTTACGGACGCGATCGGCGAACCAATCCTCCAGAGGCTCGCGCGACTCATTTCGATGGCCCACTATTGGAAATTCCAGGTCCCGCCAAGCCGCGGCGAGAAGACGAGCGAATGGCCTATACTCGCTGCGAAACATTTTGGGTACGTCGCGCATACTTTCAGTATAAGCCCGCTCAGCGGCAGCTTGTCCCGGCGGGACGTCACCGAAGTCACGCCATACATCGAGCATCTCCGAAATAAAGTAATAAGAGAGCGGATCGCGATTGCCGCCGCGACCGCCCCTTGGACGGTAATCTAACAGGTAGCCTTCGATTTCTGCTTGGACGTCGCGAAGCTTAATCAGCAGGCTCGCAGTTCTGTCCAAACGCCAGCCTGCCTCGTCGCGCAGGTTACTAACGAAAAGCCAGACGCAGCGAAGGTCTATTGTTTTGTTGCGCTCGATCAGGTGACTTATTGCTTTAACGTCCTCGAAAAATCTTTTGGTCAGCTTGATCTGCTCGGGCGCTGTCAATAAATCGCTTTGAGCGAGCACCAGGCTATGACAGCCAGCGAAATCGACAGAGCGTCGTAATCTCTTGAGGAACAATTCGACTGGCTCGCGATTCAAAAAAATGCCCTCTGCGTATAATTCCGTAGCGATGGCGTCGATGCGATAGCTTCCTGACGCCGCATCGACGTCGAGTCGGAGCTCTGGTCGGTGTTTTGGCAGATTACGCGCCCTGGAGCTTTTCACAGGGCGAGTACCGATGCGGTGTGCTGGCATCGGCAATCCCTCAACCGCACAACGCCACGACGTTGGCCGCTGCCGGCGCGACGAGACTAGCTACGTATCGCCCCCACGCCTCAAGTGCGGCGCGCCGCTCGTCGAGATATTCAAACCTGTTGTAGACGGCCGCAACGCCGCGGATTGTGCCGCTTACGTGGTTGAGAATCTTGTCGACGACGTGCGGTGCGATGTTCAACTGCGCCATGCCGGTGGCGGCCGTGCGCCGCAAGTCGTGCAAAGTCCAATGCGGGATCGGCTCACAGTCCGCACCGAGCTCATCACGTTTTGCCGCCAGCATCGCGGCGTCGAGGCGCCGCTTGGCGCCCGAAAAGCCGGAAACGGGCGCCGTGCCCGAGACGGTGAACACGACGCGATTGCCGATCTGCGGAACAGAGTTCAACACCCTGAGCGCGGCGGTCGAAAGCTGAACCGCGTGCGCGCGGTTATTCTTCGCCTTCTCGCGCGGTATGGCCCAAATACATTTTTCTAGGTCGATTTCCGGGCGCTCAATCCCCGCCACCTCATTGCGTCGCTGCGCGGTGAGCAGCAAGAGCTTGACCAGCGGGCCGAACGGCCAGCCGACGGCTTCACAAGCCCGCCAGAGCCATCGCAACTCATCATCGGTTAGCGCGCGATCGCGTGCGCGCTCGCGTGCCGGCGGCTTCATGCCGGTGACCGGGGAGGCGGGAAGGCGACCGCGCTCAACCGTCCAGGCGAACAGCGTCCGCAGATACGCCAGCGCCCGGTTTGCCTGGACGTCGGCCCCGCGGGCGGAAATGCCGTCGACTATCCGATTGATGTCGCCCCGTGTGATGCTGCCGATCGGACGGCTGCGCCAGGCCGGCAGGAAGTCGCGCTCGAGCACGCGCTTCACTTCCTTGAACGTGCGCGGCCCGAGGTTGCGGCCGATGCGGTCAAGATAGTCCTGGAGCACGGCCGCGAACGTGTCCGCCTCGGGTGCCGCCATCAGGCGCCGCTGCCGCTTCTCCTCTGTCGGGTCGGAGCCTTGGCGCACGCGCTCAAGCGCGGCGCTCGCCTCGCGGCGGGCCTGGGCAGGCTTGATTGCCGGGTAGGCGCCGATCGTGAACCGGCGCTGTCGGCCGCTCATGCGATAGTACAGCGACCACGATTTGTGCCCGGTCTCGGTGACCCTCAGCGCCAAGCTGCCGAACGTCGCATCGAAATACTCGACGCGGCCTTGCGCCGGCGGCTTCACGCGCTCTACGAATAGATCGGTGAGCTTCTTCGTGGGCATCTGTTGCTCCGTCCGGGCGATGCCGGGGTGACGTTACCCCGGCTAATGGGGTGAAACTATCGCGACGTTTCGGAGCATTACATTATTCGAGAAACCCCCGCAAACACGATCCTTTTTTGATGTGGAAAGAACGGAGAGGAAATGCCTGATCCGCTGATCGTCACTCAGGCGATCAACGTTCTCTACGGCGTCTCCACGCTGGCGGTTCTCGCACTCGGGCTCGCCGTGATCTTCGGTCTGCTCGGCGTGCTCAATATCGCGCATGGCGAATTCGTCATGATCGGCGCTTATTGCGCCTACGTGGCGCAAGCCGGCGGCTGGCCCTATCTTGCCGCGCTGCCCTTGACGCTGGCGGTGTGCGCGATCCTCGGTCTAGCGGTCGAGTGGATCATGATCCGTCCGCTCTACCGCCGGCCGTTCGACACGCTGGTGGCGACCTGGGGCCTGAGCCTGCTGCTGCGCAAGATCGCCGAAGCGATTTTCGGGCTCGGCTATCAGAGCGTGAACATTCCGCTGCCCGGCACGGTCAAGCTGCTCGGCACCGAATATCCGATCTATCGTCTGCTGCTGATCGGCATTTCGCTCGCGGTCGTCGCCGCGCTCGTGGTCTGGTACGGGCAGAGCCGTACCGGCAGCCGCATCCGCGCGATGGTGAGCAATCCCGAACTTGCGCAGGCGCAGGGTATTTCCGTGCGCTGGCTCGCGGCCGGGACTTTCGTCACCGGCACCTGCCTTGCCGGGCTCGGCGGCGTCATGATTGCGCCGCTCGTGCCGGTGCAGCCGTTCATGGGGCTCGACTATGTGCTGCGCGCGTTCTTTGTTCTGATCGTCGGCGGGCTCGGCAGCGTCGCCGGGCTGTTCTCGGGCGCCGCCGCCATCGGCGGTGTCGACAGCATCATCTCGGCCGCGACCAACGCCGCCAACGGCTATTTCGCCGTGCTCGTGCTTGCCATCCTGTTCCTATGGCTGAGGCCGCGAGGAATCGTTGCGCGCGGCTAGCCTCGTCGTTCTCATCGCCGTCGTCCTGCCGTTTCTGCTCGGGCAGTTCTGGGCCTATCAGCTCGGCCTCTACGCGCTCTATGCGGCGGCCGCGGTCGGCGTCGGCGTGTGCTGGGGGCAGGCGGGATTTCTGCCGCTTGGCCAGGCCCTGTTCTTCGGGCTTGCGGCCTATCTCTCGGGCCTCGCCTTCGTTGCCTTTCAGGATACTCCGATTGTCGCCGTTCTGATCCTGCCCCTTGCCGCCATTGCCGCCGGCCTGTTGGCCTATCTGATCGGCTCCCTGGTGTTTCGGCGTTCGGGCGAGAGCGGCGCTTATTTCTCGATGATCACGCTGGCGCTCGCCTTGCTGGCCTTCCAGATCGCCACCTCCTGGAATTCGGTCACCGGCGGCTTTAACGGGCTCAAGGGCATTCCCGGTCTGCCCGGCTTCGACGACATCTCCGACGTCTATTATGTTTCGGCCGCGATCTTGCTCGCCGTGCTCGCGTTTGCCGGTTGGCTCTACAACGCGCCGATCGGCGTACTCTGGCGGGCGCTGGCGCAGAACGAGCGTCGCCTGCAATTGTTCGGCTTCGACACCAATCAGCTCAAAGCCGTGGCGTTCGGCATCAGCGGATTGATGGCCGGCGTCGGCGGCGCGATCTATGCGCCGCAACAAGGGATCGTCACGCCGCAAGTGATCGGCTTCGGCCTCTCGGCCGAACTTGTGATCTGGGCCGCGGTCGGCGGCCGCGCGAGCCTGTTCGGCCCGGTGATCGGCACGCTGCTCGTCGGCTCGCTCACCGCGCAATTGCGCGACACCTTGCCGTTCTGGGAAGTGCTGATGGCGCTGTTCTTCATTGCCATCGTCCTGGTGTTTCCGCGCGGGGTCGCGGGATTGGCCGAACCGCTCTTGCGCCGCTTTCCGCCGCGCAGGCGGAAGCAAGCCGCGATCGTCGCGCCCGGCGATCCGGCCGCGCGGCCCCCGGCGAAGCTCGCTCTGGACGACGTCAGCGTCCACGTCGGCGAGGTCACCATCCTCGACCAGCTGTCGGTCGATTTCGAGCAAGCCGGGATTTTCTGCGTGATCGGTCCGAACGGCGCCGGCAAGACCTCGATGTTCAACGCGGTGAGCGGCGAGCTTGGCGCGGCGTCAGGCAAGATCGGCCTCGGCGGCGTCATGACCTCCGGGCTCGCGCCGCATCGGGTGAGCGCTCTGGGCGTCGCCCGCAAGCTGCAAATTCCGAGCGTCTTTCCCGACTTGTCGATCGCCGACAATCTCGCCGTCGCGCTGTGGAGCGGCCGCGCCGGCAAGCTCGCCTTGCTCGATCCGCGCCTTCGCCGCTGGACGAGCCCGATGTTGAAAGAGCTGCAATCACGCTATCCGTTCCTCGCCGCCGGCGCGCGCAAGGCGGCCGAGCTGTCGCATGGCGAGCAACAAATCCTCGAACTCGCCATGGCACTGTTGACCGAGCCGCGCGTGCTGCTGCTCGACGAGCCCTGCGCCGGTCTCTCGCCGGAAGAAACCGCGGCGGCAATGGAAATCATCCGCTGGGCACAGCAACGGCTCGGCGGCGCCATCATCATCATCGAGCACGACATGAGCCTGGTGAAGGAATTGGCGCAGATCGTCTATGTGCTGCACAACGGCGCGCTGCTGGCGAAGGGCAGCGTGGCCGCGATCCAAGCCGATCCGGCGGTGCGCGCGGTCTATGTCGGAGGCGAGAAGTGAGCCGCCCACGCCTCAGGTTTGAAGACCTCACCGGCGGCTATGGCTCGACCACGATCGTGCGCGATCTTGCCGGCGCGGCGATCGCCGGCGAAGCGTTGTGCGTGCTCGGCCGCAACGGCGTCGGCAAGACGACGCTGATGAAGCTTTTGACCGGCTATCTGCCGTGCATGCGCGGGCGCGTTCTCCTCGACGAACAGCCGATCACGGCGCTCGACCCCGCGGCGCGCCGGCGCGCCGGCGTCAGCTATTGCCCGCAAGAGCGGCCGGTGTTCGACGATCTGTCCGTGCGCGACAATCTCACGCTGATGGGCGCGAGCCGCAAGCTGGCGCCGTTCCGCCGTTATTTCGATCGCTTTCCGATCCTCGAGCGGCGCCTTGCCCAGCACGCCGGGACGCTTTCGGGCGGAGAGAAGAAGATGCTCTCCTTCGTTCGCGGCCTTGCCGAAGACCAGCCGGTGATCCTGCTCGACGAGCCGAGCGAAGGCGTACAATGGGAAAACATCCTGCATATGGAGGCGCTGATCGTCGAGAAGAAGGCGGCCGGCGCCGCGTTCATTGTGGTCGAGCAGAACCTCGCCTTCGCCGAGCGCATTGCCGACCGCTACCTGATCATGGACCAGGGCCGCACCATGCTGGAAGGATCGCGCTCCGAGATCGAGCGGAGCCACGTGCTCGAGCATCTGCACGTCTGAACAAGGTGAGAAAAGCAGTGTGCTGGGCGGCGGCACTCATTTAGACTCAACCCCGCCCAATGTGCGGGGCAATCTCGAAAGTTCAGCGCGCCGCTATTCGCCTTTGAGCGGTAGCATAGCAGCCGGAATCATATTCTGCGGCCACTTTGGGCCGGAAGGCCCGCAGGATGTTGCGCAGCACCGCTTCAGTAACATCCGCACGGGGCTGAACGGGACCGACAGATGCGACACCCGCATTCCGCACACCGGTTGTGGGGTGTTCAGCCAAATGGGCAAGGAAGTCGTCGAGCCGGGCGGCCTCACGCCGAGCATCCAGGCCGCGTGCGCGGCGCTTGTTCTCGGGGTGCCGGTCGTCGGCTCCGGTAGCATGGAAATGGGTTCCGGCTAATTGCTCGCCGCGCGTATTGTCAGCCCTCATCACCACCCATGCCAAAATGCCGGCGCCGGGGAGCCCAAACGAGAGAAAAATAAGCACCGCCAATTGCCCCCTGCGCGAAGTTCCGCTCGTTCCTTCGCCAGGGCTGGCGGCACTCTCGGTCCCGGCGTTCACAGCGGCATCCGCTTCGGGACTGACCATCCGGGCGCTTTGGTCTTTCGCATCTGCCTTGCTCACTTCCGCCGGCTGGACTTCGGATACCGGGACGGGCCACACGACGCGAACGGGCGGGCGCGGCCCGGCCGCCTGATCGCCGACTTGAAGCTCGTTGGAGTTTCGAACCTTTATCAGTTCGATTGATGGTGAAGAAGCATCGTCCTGTGCGGTTCGCGCGAAGGTTTCGCCCGTTGGCGCACCCACGCTGGCCCTCGGTCGCGGTCCAACAGTTGAAGCGCCCCTCCCGACATCCGGCGAGGGTGACGCGCTGTCGTCCCGCCTGGTGGACCTTTCGATCCCTGGTGACCCAGCACCCAGCATTGATGTCGACGGCCGGCGGATCAACTGCCCATCGGAAGCAGTCACGTGCGGAGCAGTCACGTGCGAAGCGGGCATGTGCGAAGCAGTCGTGGGCCTGTCTCGTGCACTTGTTCTTTGCTCAGGTTGTCCGAGCATCCGCAAGTACCAGCATTTGACCGCACTCTGCAGATCAACACGATAGAGCCAATGGCTTCCGGCCGGTGCGGGCGAGGTTGGGGAAGCCAGACAACTGTCCGTGGAAGCGCTGTTGGCCGGCGTCCCGTGTGCGCCGGACACGAGAAATACGGCAAAGAGTCCAACCAATCCGATCCGTCGTCGGAAACGCGCAAACATGGCTGCGACCAGGTAGCACTACGCGAAAGTGACTGGGCTGCGAAGCCGCCGATCATACACGCAGATACGGCAAGCCGCACGGTTCATTTATCCGCCTCCGAGGGCGGGTATCCCTCCCAAAGCCGATTTGACTGCGTCTTTGATGCAACACACGGATTGCGCGATTCCGCTCGAGCGTTTCCCGGCTTTTCGGCGTCAACGCCTCAATGGGCGTGCGGCTTTCCAGCGCGACGGCGGCCTGTCGCAATATTCACTAGGCTGCAGGTTTGGCAGGCTTCCATCTGTAGACTTCACTGAGCGTCGCGCCCATCAGCGTCGTCTTGTCGTCTGCGGACAATCGGTCGGTGAAACGGAACGCATCGACGCCCTCCCTGTAGGTCAGGAACGCAACCGCGCGGGTCCAGTCGGTGCCCCACATGCAGCGGTCGAGCCCGAACGCATCAAAGATGCTGGCGAGGGGGTCCCAAATGTCGTTGTAGGGAAAGCGTTCATGGGAGAGCGTGCAGGCACCGCTGATCTTGATCCTGACGTTGTCGTAGGCGGCGAGTTCGAGGACCTTCGGCAGCTCGGCCCAGGGTTGCGCAGGCACCGGCGGCTCGAAAGGCTGCGGCAGCCCGAGATGATCGATCACGATCGTGGTGTTGGTGTTGCGCTCGATCAGACCCTTGGCCTGACCGAGCCGCCCCCAGCACAGCAGGTTGACCGGCAGGGAGTGTCGCGATGCCGCCGCGAGAATGCGGTTCATGCCGGGATCGGCAGGATCTTCACTTGCTTCATAGGTCAGCAGGATCCGGATCGCGACGGCGCCTTTCGCCTTCGCCCAATCGGCAATGTTCTCCTCCACCGCGGGGTCGTTGGGATCGACCGGCTTGATCAGCCCAAACCGGCCGGGATGCGCAGCACCGACCTCAAGGGCGTAGCTGGCATCGTAGCGGTAGAAGGAATAGGGCGAGACCAGGAGCGCGCCGTCGACCCCGGCGGCATCCATCGCGGCCACCGTCTCCTCGCCGGTCGCCGATGCCGGCCCGTGCAGATGGCCAATCCAGGGGCGGCCTGGATGATTGCGTTCGTAGGCATGTACTTGGGCGTCGACTATCTGCATGTTGGCTCAGCTCCACCTGCTGTCAGCAACCTTTCCGGTCGACCATCACAGGAGGAATCTTACCATGTTCCGCTCGACCCGAACGCTCCGCCGATTCACCGTCGGCGCGTTGAGTGCGGCCGCTCTCGCCGGCGCATTCGGCGTTGGCGCTGTTGTGGCGCAACAGCAAACGGCTGCCACCAAGGTCACTGCGCTCATGAAGCAGGCGATCTCGGAATATCCCGGGCATGAGGTGACAATGCTGACGCTCGACATCCCGCCCGGTGGCGGGTCGCCACCCCACCGCCATCCCGGGCATCACATATTTGGCTATGTGCTCGAAGGCGCCTACGCGATCAAGCTCGATGACGGTCCCGAGAGAACGCTGACCAAGGGGGAAACTTTCTACGAAGTGCCGGGCCAGCTTCACGCGGTCTCGCGCAACGCCAGCGAAACCACACCGGCCAAGGTTCTTGTCGTCATTCTCGCGGAATCCGGCAAGCCGATAACGGTACCGGAACATCCGTAGCTCGATTGCGTGCCGCCCCAAACGTCGCTGGCAAAGTTTCGAAAGAGGCGCCGCGTCTTTTCCGTGCGCAAAACGGCCATGTTCTTCGCCGGCAAAAGCCTCGCCGCCGCACTGCGGGCGCATCGCCAAAGAAGGGCCCCGGCATTCAGCCAGGGCCAAGCTCAGTCGGCTCATCTTCCTGACCACGGTTGAGGGATGTGAGGGCATCCCGGAAAATGAGCATCGACAGCCTGCACCAGTTTCGTGGCGTGCCTTCGTCAACATTACGGCGAGGTCGTCCGCGGCATAGTTTGCCGTCCCGCTGGCACATGAACGGAGTGGCCGCCCCGCGGGTTTCGTCGCACCCCAGCGGCGCGAACGGCGAGGCAAACAATAACTGCCCAGTGCGTGCGCGGTGTTTCGTTCGGGATCGTGCGCACACCACCCGACGTCCCGAGCCGCGCCCGCCGTGGCCGGACGAGAGGAACGTTCGATCCTTGCGCTTGGCGCTGGCACTCGGAACCGGAGGTGGCTACTCTTGCGTTTCGATAGGCCCCGCACGAGGGCAGCCGTCAGCAAAAGCAAATTGTTCTGGGAGGACGAGATGAACGCTTCGCAACGTTCCGCAGTGATCGGACGTCGGACTATTTTGAAGGCAGGCGCGGCCGCTGCGGCGCTGCAAGTCACGTCGCCGTTCATCATTCGGGCCCTGGGCGACACTCCCGTGCGGATCGGCATGGTCGACCCCGTGACCGGAGTCTATGCAGCCGTCGCGCAGGGCGAGCTTGAGGGGGCGAAACTCGCCACCGACCAGCTCAACAAGAAGGGCGGCATCCTCGGCCGGCCGGTCGCGTTACTGATCGAAGACTCGGCGAACGACGTCGGCGTCGGGGTGCAGAAGACGCGCAAGCTGATCGAGCGCGATCAGGTCAGCTTTATCATCGGCGACGTAAATTCCGGCATCGCGCTCGCCATGACCCAGGTGACCAGCGAGAAGAAAGTGCTACACATCGTTTCCGGCGGCCACACCGATCCGATCACCGGCTCGAGTTGTTCGTGGAACGTCTTTCGCGTCTGCAACACCACGGCAATGGATGCCAATGCCATCGCCAGTACGATCATCAGCAAATTGGGCAAGAAGTGGTACTTCCTGACGCCGGACTATGCCTACGGGCACTCGGTGCAGGCAAGTTTTGAGAAAGTACTCAAGGCGCAGGGGGGCTCGTCGGCCGGCTCGCTGATACCAATCGGGACTGCCGACTATTCGGCCTATCTGATCCAGGCCAAGGCCTACGCCCCCCAGGTGGTCATCAATGTCATGGGCGGCGGCGACCAGGTCAACAGCCTCAAGCAGTTCGTTCAATTCGGACTGGATAAGCAGATGGCCGTCGCCGGCACGCTCTGCGAGCTGGAAAGCCTGCGCGCCATGCCGGATGAAGCGCGCGTCGGCTGGTGGACCATGGAATGGTGGTGGGACCAGCCGGACACACCGCACGTCAAAGAATTCAACGACGATATCAAACAGCGGACCGGTCGAGCGGCCACGGCGCGCAATTGGTTCGGCTATGCATCGGTGCACACCGCCGCATTGATAGCGAACCAGGAGAAGACGCTGGACCCGGTCCAGCTTGCGCATGCGCTTTCCGGATTCAAGCTGCCGCCCGAGATCGCGCTGCAGCCCGGTGCGCCGCAATATCGCGCGGAAGACCACGAGTTGATGAGCACAGTCTTCGTCGGCGAGGCGCATCCACCCAAGGGTGATCCGGATAAATTGTTTACCGTTCGAGAACTGGTGCCGGGCGAGAAGGTCGCCGGGTCTCCGGAGGATACCGGCTGCAAGCTGAAATGGCCGGCCTGACTTCGGCCTCGTCACCGGATGAAACCGGCGCGGCCGGCAGGCTGCTCCGGGTGATCGTGCGTTGCGCTTCCGCCTGCTTCTCGGGCGGAGGCATTGCGCACTGCTCGATGCAGGTGCATCATTGCGTTGTCGCAACGCAGGAGCGGTTTTCATGCACGACATCGTTATTCGCGGCGGCACCATCGTCGACGGCACCGGCAAAGCGGCATTCACGGGTGATGTGGCCATCGAAGGCGACTGCATCGCCGCGGTTGGCGGCAAGCTCGGCCCCGCCCGGCGGGAGATCGACGCGGCGAGGCTTCTGGTCACGCCCGGCTGGGTCGACGTGCACACGCACTATGACGGCCAGGCGATGTGGGATCCGCTGCTCGCGCCGTCGTGCTGGCATGGCGTCACCACGGTCATGTTCGGCAATTGCGGCGTCGGCTTCGCCCCGGTGAAGAAACATCATCGCGGCGCGCTGATGGACTTGATGGAAGGCGTCGAGGAGATTCCCAATCCGGTCCTCTCCGCAGGCCTGACCTGGGATTGGGAGACCTTTCCCGAATTCATGGATGCCCTGGAGCGTCGACCGCACGCCATCGACATTGCGGCGCAGGCGGCGCACCTGCCGCTGCGCGTCTACGTCATGGGCGACCGCGCGGTGCGGCGCGAACCGGCGACGGCGGACGACATCGCAGAGATGCGCCGCCTGACGATCGAGGCGCTCGAGGCCGGCGCTTTCGGCTTCACCACGTCGCGGACCGATTCGCATAAGACGCCGGACGGCGAGCTGGTACCGTCGCGCAACGCAGATGCCGAGGAGCTTGTCGGCATCGGCTCGGCGCTGGGCGCAGTCGGTGCCGGCGCCTTCGGCATGAACAGCGATTTCGACGATGAGGCCTACGAGCTCGCGTGGCTCAGGAGAATTGCGCTCGAGACCGGGCGTCCGGTGTGGTTCCTGCTGACCGACCGCTACGATGACCCGGAGCGCTGGCGGCGGTTGGTCCAAGCCGTGCATGAAGCGCGCGCCGACGGCCTCTCGATGACCGCGCAGATCGCCGGTCGGCCGATCGGCGTCATGATGGGCATCGGGACCGCGCTCAATCCGTTCACAGTGCGGCCGAGCTACAAACAGCTCGAAAGCTTGGCCATTGTCGAGCAGCGAAGGCGGCTGCGCGACCCCGAGGTTCGCCGCCAGATCCTTGCCGAGCAGCCGTCCGCGGCCGAAGTCGCCAAGCTTGCCCAGTTCCGCCAGTCCGTTGTCAGCCGCTGGGACAAGTTCTTCGTCATGGACGATCCGCCCGACTACGAGCCGGCGCCCGAGAAAAGCATCGCCGCGATCGCCGCGCGCAGCGGGCGTCCGCCCGACGAGGTCGCCTATGACCACATCACCGAGGCCGACGACAGGTACCTCTACTTTCCGGTGGTGAACTACGTCACCGGCGACCATGCGCCGATCCACGAGATGATGAACGATCCGGCGTGCTTGCTGGGGCTGAGCGACGGTGGCGCGCACTGCACCTCGATCGTCGATTCCGGACTGCCGAGCTTCATGCTGGCCCATTGGGGTCGCGACCGGCAGCGCGGGCCGCGTCTGCCGCTCGAGTTTCTGGTCAAGCGCCAGACCAGCGAGACCGCGGATTTCTTCGGGTTGACCGATCGCGGCCGTCTCGCGCCGGGGCTACGCGCCGACGTGAACCTGATCGACTTCGACCGGTTGCGGCTCGCCAAGCCGGAACTCATTCACGACATGCCCGCCGACGGTCGCCGCTTCGTCCAGCGCGTCGAAGGCTATGTGGCGACGCTGGTCGCCGGGCAACCGATCTTCGAGCGCGGTGAGCACACCGGTGCGATGCCCGGTCGCCTGGTCCGCGCCGGGCGCAATGGCCTGGGCTAGCGGCGCGACACAAGGCCGCCACGTTGGTCGGTAGGTCGATCAGCGCCTCTCAGGTTTCTTCGTCCGGACGGTCGGCCAGCACGACCGAGGTCTCGATCTGTCGATCCGGAATGCTCCAATAGGTCTTCAACAGCGCGTCTTTGCGGGCCGGCGAGACCACCGTGAACCCGTGCTGCGTGTAGAAACGGATTGCCCACTCGGCCGCAGCCCAAGTGCCGACCAGCACGCGCTGTGTACTCCTGCGCCGGACATGCAACAGCAGCGCACCGCCGACACCGCCGCGTTGGCTCTCCGGCAAGACGTAAGCGTGACGAATGAGGTCGACGTCGCGGACCGACTGGAGGCCCATCACGCCGACGAGCGCGCCGTCTTGCTCACAACCCCAAAAGGCAACGCCCGCGGCCATCTCGTTGTCGAGCTCATCGGCGGCCATGTAGGGCTCATGCCATCGATCGGCGGGGATCACGCCGCGATAGGCCGAAGCTGCTGCGTTGATGATCGCGAGTATGGCCTCCCGATCGCTGTCGCGGCAGAGGCGAATGTTGCTCATGAGGCAAACCCTTGTTTGCGGCACTGTACCGTACCCGGAAAACGGCGGCGCTGGCCTTGTTGTTCGTCGGCCGTAGCGTAGTCTTCGGGAAAACGCAGATGAAGCGTGCGGCGGGCTTATGACCCCGACGAGGGGAGTGCTTTGGCGGGACAGACGATGTCGGACAGCGTGACAAAGTCCGCAATCGCTGCGGCTCCCGAGCGGCGCACGCGGGAGGGCGTCATCATAGCGCTTGCTGCGGCTGCTGCCTTTGCGCTTGCCAATACCTCGGCGAGCGTGGCGTATCACGGCGGCAGCAACGCGCTGACTGTCGCCGCGACGCGCTTCATCGTGCCTGCGGCCGCCCTCGTCGTCTGGATGCGCATAAGCGGCATTCCGCTGAGGCTGGCGAAGCGCGATGCACTTGCCGCGGCGTCGCTCGGGGTCGTTACCGCACTCTACAATTGGGCAATACTTCGGGCGTTCAGCTCAATTCCGTTCGCTCTGGCAGTATTGATCCTCTATTTGTTTCCCCTGATGGCCGCCGCGATAGTTGCCGGACTTGGCTGGGAGAAGTTCGCTTGGCGAACCATTGCAGCGGTCGTGGTTGCCTTTGCCGGGCTCGCGTTGGCACTCAATGTGCGCGACAGCAATCTCAACTTCGAAGGCGTCGCATTGGCCTTTTTTGCCGCCTTCGGGTTGGCCGTCGTCGTCGCCGTTTCCGGCCGCATCTTTCGCAAGGTCGATGCGCGGCCGGTAACCCTCTACATGGCGGCGACCGCGTGCGTGTTGCTGTTGATGCTGTGTGCCGCAAGCGGGGCGTTCACATTGCCAAACACGGCTTCGGGATGGGTGGGCTTCAGCGTCGCCGCCGTGCTCTATGGCTTCGCGATGATTGGCTTTTTCATTGCCGTCTCCATTATCGGCCCGGTGCAGGCATCGCTCCTTTCCTATGCTGATGCGGTTATCTCTGCCGGTCTCGGCGTCATCGTGCTGGGTCAAGCGCTGACGCCGGTACAGATTCTCGGAATCGCAATAGTCATTCTTGCACTGATCGGCGCGCAGCGCCGGCCGAAATCGCGATGACCAGATCGCGATCGCGAGCTGACATAGAGCCAAGACTCGCTGTGCAGCAGCCACGCACGTCGTTCGCAAACATGATATTGTCGGGCTTTTGCGACCGTTCGCGGATTGAACGGCAAAGGGGGAAGAGAATGTCGCCCACGCAGGTCACACCGAAGCCTTTTCAGATTGCCGCCGCTGTGATCGGCAATGCGCTCGAATGGTACGACTTCATCGTTTTTGGCTTCTTCACGGTGATCATCTCCCGGCTCTTCTTTCCGGCCGACAGCCAGTATGCCTCGCTGCTGCTCACCACTGCGACCTTCGGTGTCGGTTTTTTCATGCGCCCGGTCGGCGGCGTTGTGCTCGGCATCTATGCCGACCGGCGCGGACGCAAAGCGGCGCTGCTGATGGTGATCGCCCTGATGACGGTGGCCATCGCCCTGATTGGGTTTGCCCCGACCTATGCCGCCATCGGTGTCGCAGCGCCGCTGCTCATCGTGCTGGCGCGCCTGTTGCAGGGCTTTTCGGCCGGAGGCGAGTTCGCGAGCGCGACCTCTTTCCTGGTCGAAAGCGCTCCAGCGCACCGGCGCGGTTTTTACGGATCCTGGCAAATGGTCGGCCAGGGGCTCTCGGTGCTCATTGCTTCGCTTCTCGGCGCCTTCCTGACGCGAACGCTTGCGCCCGAGACACTCGAAAGCTGGGGCTGGCGCGTGCCCTTCCTGTTCGGCCTCCTCATTGGGCCGCTCGGGCTCTACATCCGTCGCCATCTCACCGAAACGGAAGCCTTCCTTGAAACGCGCCGGGCGCCAGCCGGACAGCAAGCGCTCGGCGCCATGCTCGCATCACATATCAGGAGCATTCTGGCCTGCATGGGTATCGTCATAGCGGGGACCATCTCGTTCTACGTGATCCTGCTCTACATGCCCACATTCGCCCGGGTTCAGTTGCACTTGACGCTTGACCAAGCTTTCGTCGCCCAGGCGATCAGCCTCGCCTGGATGATTGTGTTGATACCGATATTCGGCGCGCTTTCTGATTACGTCGGCCGCAAGCCTATTACGATCGCCGCTCTCGCGGTCTATCTTGCGGTGACCTATCCGCTGTTCTCCTGGCTCAATGAAAATCCGTCCTTTCTCAACCTCGTGATCGTGCAGGTCGCGCTGTGCAGCGTGCTCGCTGTTTTCTTCGGCCCGTTGTCGACGGCATTCGCCGAGCAGTTCCCGGCGCATGTGCGTTCGACGGCACTCGCGATCGCCTACAATGTCAGCGTCATGGTGTTCGGCGGCTTCGCGCCGTTTTTTGTCACGTGGCTGATCGGCGCCACCGGCTCGCCGGTCGCGCCGGCTTTTTACGTCTTGTTTGGCGCGGCAGTCGGTCTGCTGGCGGCGTTCTTCCTCAAGGATCGTGCGCGCGAAGCGCGCCTTGCCGTGACGGATGTCGCCGAGGCGAACGTCGCCTAGCACGGCCGGCAGGGGGGAGAACTACTCACGGTAAATGAACCCGCGTCGGGCGAGGTATTTCTCGATTTCGATCACAAAGAAAACGACGGAAGACAGCGCCATGCAGACCGCCAGTTCGGGCATGGTCAGGGGGGCGGTCCGGAAAATCGGGTTGAGAACGGGCACGTAGATGGTTGCCATCTGCAAGCCGAAGGTCAGCAGTACCGCGCCACAGAGCGGCAGGTTGGTGAACAACCCTTGCCGGAACAGGGACTCGCGTTCCGACCGGATCGCCAGCACGTTACCCATCTGCGACAGCGTGAGCACGGTGAAAACCATTGTCTGCCAATGCGGCAGCGCGAGGTGAATGGAATAGGCCTGCGTCGCCAGGCAAACGCCGGCCATGATCAAACCGATTGCGAGGATGTGCTGCCACATGCCGCGTGCGAATATGCTTTCGCCGGGCGGGCGCGGGGGTCGCCGCAGCGCCCCCTTCTCGGGCGGTTCGGCGGCAAGCGCCAACCCCGGCAGCCCGTCGGTGATCAGATTGATCCAGAGGATGTGGACCGGCAGCAAGGGAATGGGCAATCCGAAGAACGGCGCCAGAAACAGCGTCAAAATCTCGGCGGCGTTGCTGGTGAGGACATAGCTGATGAACTTGCGGATGTTCTCGAAGATGCGCCGTCCTTCGGCAATGGCCGCGACGATGGTGGCAAAGTTGTCGTCGAGGAGGACCAGGCTTGCCGCTTCGCGGGCCACGTCGGTGCCGCTTTTGCCCATGGCGACACCGATGTCGGCCTGGGCAAGTGCCGGCGCATCGTTTACGCCGTCTCCGGTCATCGCAACGAATTGCCCGCGGGCCTGAAGGGCGGAGACGATCCTGATCTTCTGCGCCGGGTCGACGCGGGCAAAGACCGACGTGCCTTCGATACGCTCCGCCAGCGCCGCGTCGGAAAGGCCGTGCAACTCGCGGCCGGTGATGATGCAGTCGCCGGGACGGCTGATGCCGAGTTCGCCGGCGATGGAACGGGCGGTCGCGGGATGGTCCCCGGTGATCATGATCGGTGTAATGCCCGCGGTCTTGCACAGCGCAACCGCCGCTTTCGCCTCGGGTCGCGGCGGATCGAGGAGACCGACAAGACCGATCAGTGTGAGGTCGCGCTCGATCTCGTCCGGCGTTTCGCCTTCCGGCGGTTTGGTCCAACGGCGCCGCGCCACGGCGAGCACGCGAAGGCCTTCCTCGGCCATGGCTTCGGCGATGGCCAACGCGCGGCCGCGGTTCGCCGGCAGATCGGCTTCGCTGCCCATCTCGGTTTCGCAGCGATCGAGAACCGTTTCCGGCGCGCCCTTGGTGTAAGCGATGACATGAGGTCCGTCGCCTTCGCGATGGACCGTGGTCATTCGCTTGCGATCGGAATCGAACGGAAGCTCCAGGAGGCGCGGCGCTGTGCGTCGTAGCGTCTCCGGCTCGAGCCCGGCCTCGGCAGCCAATCGCCAGAGGGCAACTTCGGTAGGATCGCCGATCACCTCGCCGCGCGCGCCGCGCTCAGCGTCGTTGCAGAGGGCCGCTGCCACGACCAGCGCTTTGGCCGGCGCATCGGCGCCTTGGAGGGCAACAATCACGCGCCGCTCGCCGGAGACATAGACTTCCTTGGCGCGCATTTCGTTGAGGGTCAGCGTGCCCGTCTTGTCGGTACAGATGAAGCTCACCGAACCGAGTGTTTCAACTGCGGGCAGCCGCCGCACCAGGGCGTTGCGGCGCGCCATGGCGCGGGCTCCCAGAGCCAGCATCATCGTGATCACGGCCGGCAGGGCTTCGGGAATGGCGGCGACCGCCAGGCTCAGCGCCGTCAGCAGCATGAGCAGGAGGGGCTCCCCCCGCCAGATGCCGAGGGCGAAGAAGACGGCGCAGATCGCCAGTATCGCGACGGCCAGTTGCCGCCCGAATACAGCAAGGCGTCTCTGGAGCGGCGCCTGTGCCGGCTCGACGGCTTCGAGCAGGCCGGCGATCCTGCCAAGTTGGCTCGCCATGCCGGTCGCGACCGCAATACCGCGACCGCGGCCGTAGGTGACAACGGTGCCCTTGAACGCCATGTTTAACTGATCGGCGACCGGGAGTCCGGCATCCGCCAGGGGATCCGCCCGCTTCTCCGCCGGTATGGCTTCGCCGGTCAGCGCCGCTTCGTTGATCTTGAGGCGCGGCGCTTCGACCAGACGCAGATCCGCAGGAACGCCGTTGCCGGCCTCAATCAGCACGACATCGCCGCGCACGATCTCGGCTGCCGCAATCGCGTGCCGCCGGCCGTCCCTGACGACGATGGCTTTCAGAGCAGCGAGCTGCCTGAGCGCGGCCATCACGCTCTCTGCGCGATAGTCTTGCACAAAGCCGATCGCGCCGTTCAACACGACGATGGCCAGGATAATGACCGCGTCACCTGCTTCGCCAATGGCCCCGGAGACAAAGGCGGCTGCGATCAGAACCAAAATCATGAAATCTTGAAATTGCGAAACGACCATCCTGAAGATGCTGCGCGGCCGCCGTTCGCGAATTTCGTTCGGCCCTTCCACGACAAGGCGGCGCGCCGCCTCCGCTGACGACAGTCCGCCGTCGAGATCGGAAACGAGCTGCCGAGTGACGGCAGCAGCACTCAGCGTGTGCCAGGCTGGGGTTTCTTCAATGGCTTTCAACGATGGCCCGTGCGGCTTGCTCGTCTCGCCTGCAGGCTCGGTATTGAAAAAGACCCTCGATGGTGCCCGTCGGATCATCAGTCGGCGAACCAGCGCGGATAGCGGCGTTCCATCCAATCCAGAAGGCGGGTTCGCCATGACCGCAGCGAGGATAAATCGTCGGACAGCAACACCGCCCCGAGCGGCAGCATCCACAGCCCCAGGATCGGAAGAAAGCTGAGAAGGCCGCCGGCGATCAGCAAGATGCCCGCGGGAATTCTGAGCCAAATCAACGACGGCTGGCGCAGCCAACGGACGCGCGAACGGAGAAATCGCGGCAGCCGGTCGATCAGTCGCTCAAGCCGATGGTCGCCAGCAATTCCTCCGCGCTCATCGCCGATGGGGTCGCCCTGACGCAAATTTGCATCAGATGCGGGCGCACCTGTTCTGAACGGCAAGACGGCCTCCACATATCGACGAAAACGCTCCGTCAGCACCGGGCCGGCAGCGTCTTCAACACCAGTCGCAACACCTGGAGAGCTCTCTGCTCGCCGCGGTGGATTTTCCGGTCTGCAGCAGCAACGCGCTCCGCCGTCCGCATCACGACCGACGCCAACGACAGGCCCGCCAGCGGACGAAGGGTCTCCAAAATCACGTTCGCACCGTATCGATCCTCAAGCTGTCGCACGCGGTTGTCGAAGGCGGCGGCTGCGTCCTGCTGCGAAATAGTGGGTATGAACCCTTGCCGATCGATGAAGCTCAGCAGCTCGCCTCGTTCGACCGGCGCCAATTCACCGTCGGCGAGCGCAACAAGCGCCCCCGCGGTAACAAGCGCCTGTAGCATGTCCTCGTCGGGATCACGGCGGCCAGCAGGAAGTTCAGCGATCGTGATCGAATGCGTAGGTCGTTTGGCCATGGTACTCCTTTTCGTGGCGCACCGTACAGCGCACCGCGTATGGCGCGGCAGCGGAGCTCGGATTGGCGGACCAGGAGATGAGCTGAGCATAAAATCCGGGCCGCGAATCCCAGCGCGCACCGAACTCGCGCTGAATAGCGATCCGACATCGCGAGGTTGGCCGAAACGTGCGGCGTCCTCGCCAGAGGGGCCCGGATACAGTCGTTTGTCTTGCTTGAATATGTAAATGGCACCTTTGGCGGAAAAAAGATGCTCGCGCACCGCCCTCGATGAATGCGACCGGATGCCGCGCTCAGTGGGCCGAAAGCCGGAAGCGTCGCGTTGAACGGTACCTTGCGACTCCCGCGAGCGGCCTGCTTGCCGAGATCGTGGAGGCGATGCGCTAGCATCATCCGTCGTTATTTCAGGGTCACAACGCGAGACCAAGAGTCAATCTTGGACGGCCACCGGCGATGCCGGCGTCTGGTTTTGCTTTGCGCGGGAAAGCGGAGCAACATTCGCAAGCCGTTTCAGGAAGGCGATGCGTCGAAATATGGTTCGACTGCTCGCGCATCCAACTTTAGTTCGGCGGCTCTGCGTAGCTCCGTAACGCTGGGCAATCGCTCCTGCACATCATGTGCGGCGATGCCTCAAAACTCGAGGGAACTGCCGCCGGAATCGCCTTTAGGGTTAACAGGCAAGTCCGAGCAATCGCTAAGTCGCTTCGAGCTATGCTCTGAACGCCGGCGCACAAAAAAGACACAGCACGTTCCAACAAACGCCACCAACGCCGGTGATTTGCGCCCCTGGGGAAGGACGGTTCTTCCACCACCGATCAGACCAATCGCCCGCGATCGCCGGTTCGGAATCGCGGGAGAACATCATGACTTGTGAGGGCTCATGCGTATCTCTGGTTTTGTCGTCCTAGTTGTTTGTTTGCTTTGTACCGCTACCGCGGCCAGCGCCGCATCTTCCGCCGTTGGCGCGTGCTCGTGCATCGGCGCAGAGCAAGGGATCCCGATGCACACGGGGTATTCGGGGTATCGAACGCAATATTCCCGGGCCCGCGCAACGTACGGCGTGCAGCCTCGATCTGTTGTCGTCCGACGTGCGCCCTACCAAGCGGCGCAAGCGCCGCGTTATAGGTACGGCGGGCGCCCGATCGTTCAGCAGCCGGCGGTGCAATACTGGACGTATCAGGCGCAATATCCCCGCGTCGTGCGCCAAGCGTACCGCGGGCAGCGTCGACCTGTTGTCGATCGACGTGCGCCACATCGGGAAACGCAGGCGCCGTGGTATGCGTACGGCGGCGGCCAGATTGTTCAGCATCCAGCCGATCGACGTGCGTCGAACCAGGAAGCGAAAGCGCCGCGCTATGCGAGTGGCGGCGGCGAGATCGTTCAGCATCAGACTGATCGACGGGAGTCGAACCAGGAAGAGAAGGCGCCGGGCTATGCGAACGCCAGCGGCCAGATCGTTCAGCATCCCGCCGGCTGCCCGGCGCGGTTGTTCTGCGGCTGCGGTGCGAGCATCGAGGCGTTCGGGCGTTCCATTCGCGATCTTTGGCTCGTGTCGAACTGGTACCGGTTTCCGCGCACCGCACCGGCCGCCGGCATGGCCGTATTGTGGGGTACGCGCCATGTCGCCATCATCCGGCGGTACAACGGCGACGGCACCGCAGTGCTCTATGACGCCAACAGCGGCAAGGGGCTCACCCGCGTGCATCGTGTCCGCATAGCCGGGCTTGCCGTCGTCGATCCGCACCCGGGACGCACGTTGCCGACGCCAAGCCCGCTGATGGTGATCCTCTAGCAATAGGATGTGTGCGACGGGTCAACGGAAAACGGGGAAGCCGCGCCACTTGGTGTCTGATGTAACTCAACAGGCGGTCATCAGTCGCGGCACCCCGAGGTCCGCTTGGCCTGACGCGCTCCTCGGCGCGATCGGCGTATCGGAACGTGCGCTGACGGCGGGCGTGAGCGGGTCGGATCGGTCCATGCCCCCGTTGTCCGCGGTTTCGGGCTGCGTCTCCACGGCTCAGTAGGCAAAGCGGCACGAAACGTGCCGCTTTTCCTCATATGCCGGCCTCCTGGCCGGCTGTTTCAACTATTCAACGGCGCAAATCCCGATAAAATGGGCGATCGAAGCGCTCTTCATAAGGAGGATTGCATGCGCCGGTTGCTTGCTGCGTGGCTTCCCGTCGGACTTCTCGCCGTTTCACCGACCGCCTTCGCCCAAGGCGCTTTCGACGGCCATGTCAAGGTCGGCGTCCTCAACGATCAATCGAGCCTCTACGCCGACGCCACCGGCCAAGGTTCGGTCATAGCCGCGCAGATGGCGCTCGAAGACTACATGAAGGCGAACCCAAACTCGAAGCTCAAGGTCGAGATCATCTTCGCCGACCACCAGAACAAGCCGGACATCGGCGCCAACATCGCGCGCCAGTGGATCGAGCGCGACGGCGTCGACATGCTTCTCGACGTGCCGAACTCGGCGGTGGCGCTCGCGGTCAACGAGATAACGCGGCAGTTCAACAAGGTCATGGTCAACGGCTCGGCCGGTAGCGCGCGGCTCACCGGCGACCATTGCAGCCCGAACACCGTGCACTGGACCTTCGACAACTTCGCCCTTGCCAACGGCACCGGCCGCGCGGTCGTTTCGACCGGCGGCGATACCTGGTTCTTCATCACCGCCGATTATGCGTTCGGCCACGATCTCGAGGCGCAGACCACGGCCGTGGTCAAGGAGATGGGCGGCAAGGTGCTGGGCAGCGTGCGCGCGCCTTTGAATACGCCCGACTTCTCCTCTTATCTGCTGCAGGCGCAGACCTCCAAGGCCAAGGTGATCGGGCTCGCCAACGCCGGAGGCGACACGATCAACTCGATCAAGCAAGCTTCCGAGTTCGGTATCGTCAAAGCCGGCCAACGCATGGCCGGATTGCTGGTGTTCATCACCGACATCAACTCGCTTGGGCTCGACGTGGCGCAGGGCCTGCAGTTCACCGAGGCGTTCTACTGGGACAAGAACGACGACACCCGCGCCTGGACCAAGCGTTTCGTCGAGAAGATCGGCGGTCGGCTCTATCCGACCATGAACCACGCCGGCAACTATGGCGGGATGTTGCATTATCTCAAGGCGGTCGAGGCGGCGCAGACCAGTGACGGTCTCAAAATAGTTGCCAAGATGAAGGAGCTGCCGACCCAAGACGCCACTTTCGGCGCCGGCCATGTCCGCGAAGACGGCCGGCATATTCACCCGATGTACCTGTGGCAAGTGAAGAAGCCGGACGAGAGCAAAGCGCGTTGGGACTACTACAAGCTCGTCAAGATGATTCCGGCCGAGGAAGCTTGGCGGCCGCTGGAGCAAGGCGGTTGCAGCTTTGTCGCCAAGAAGGGCTGAGCATCATCGCCCCTTTGTCCCCGCGGCCCCTGCCTTCGATCCGTGGAAAGCTTCACCGCTGGTCAGGTGGTCCGCGGGACCGCCTGACCAGCGTCAGGCTTTGCTCGCGCCCCTGACGACGAAATGCCTAGCCTTACGTTGGTCTATTGCAAGTAGCTGAAGAACGAGCGCCCAGCATGGTCAACGCCCTCGAACTTCTGACCACCAGGCGATCGTTCAAGGCCGTCGAACTCTCCGGCCCGGCCCCGTCCGCCGCGGAAATCGATACGCTGCTCACGGTCGCCGCCAGGGTGCCGGATCACGGCAAGCTCGCCCCCTGGCGCTTCATCGTGTTTGAAGGGAAGGCGCGAGGGGCCGCCGGAGATGCGATCGCGGCCGCGTTCCAGGCCAAATATCCCGACGCGCAACCGGAGCAGGTCGAGGCGGAACGTAATCGGCTCACCCGCGCACCCCTGGTCGTAGCGGTGGTGAGCCGCGCCAGTCTGCACGCGAAGATCCCCGAATGGGAGCAGGTGCTCTCCGCCGGCGCTGCCGCCATGAACCTAGTTCTCGCCGCGCACGCCCTTGGCTACGGGGCGAACTGGATTACCGAGTGGTATGCCTACGATCGCGCCGTGCTCGATGCGCTTGGCCTCGCGCCGCACGAACGCATTGCCGGCTTCATTCACGTCGGGACGCCGCCGGGCCCGCCGCAAGATCGACCACGGCCCGCGCTCGGTGAAATCGTCACGCGCTTTGGCCCCGGGCGCCAGGATTAAATCCGTTCATTGGATGCTGCGCGGCCAGGCATTCTGGTAGGACTTTCGAACGCAGAAAGCAGGCCTGGTGGAGGACGGGTCATGAAAGGCGGGCTCATGAACTCGCTGGCCACGACGGCAGGCGCCCTTCCGACAGTCGGCAGCCTGTTTCGCGCCCGGGCGCAGATACAGAAATCCGCCCTCGCCATCGAGTTCGGGGAACGGCGCGTCAGCTATGGCGAACTGCTCGAGCGGGTCGACCGCGCGACCTCGATGCTGGCAAGTCGCGGACTTATGCGCGGCGACCGGGTGGCTTTGCTGTCGCGCAACAGGCCGGAATATTTCGAGATCGAACTGGCGGCTGCAAATCTCGGTGTCATCACGGCCTGCCTGAACTGGCGATTGTCGAAGCGCGAACTCACCTATTGCGTTGATCTCGTCTCGCCAAAACTCGTGATTGTTGAAGACGAACTGGCCGCCAGCCGGGAGGGCCTCGGCGGGGATGGACGCACCACCATTTTGCTCGGTGCTGAATATGAAAAGCTGTTGCAACGAGCGACCGGCCCGGCGCCTCCGGTCGCGGCCGAGCCGGAAGACGGGCTTGTCATTCTCTATACCAGCGGGACCACCGGACTGCCCAAAGGGGCCGTTGTGTCGCATCGGGCCATGATCGCGCGGGCATTGGTGTTTTCCTCCGAACTGAATATCGCCCGTGACGACGCCTTCGTGGCGTGGGCGCCGCTGTTTCACATGGCATCGACCGACCATGGCCTGGCGACGCTGCTGCGCGGAGGCACCGTCGCTATCGTCGATGGCTTCCAGATCGAGCCGCTGCTGTCGGTGTTGCAGCGCCTTCGGATCGGCTGGTTTGTCTTGATTCCAGGCATGATCGAGCGGTTCATTGCCGGCTTCAGAGCGCAGCCGGCTACCGTCAAGGGTGTCAGGACCTGCGGCGCGATGGCCGATCTGGTGCCTCCGCATGTCCTGGCCGAGGTGACTGATCTGCTGCAGGCGCCTTACGTCAACAGCTTTGGTTCGACCGAGACGGGCCTGCCGTCGGCGACACGAAATCTGATCCCGATTGGCGCCGTGCCCGCGAGTCTATCGAAGGAGCAAAGCGCTTTCTGCGAGATCAAGCTGGTCGATTCCGCCGACAACGAGGTGGCGACCGGGATGCCCGGAGAACTGGCCATTCGCGGACCGACCGTGTTCTCCGGCTACTGGCAGGCGCAAGAGACCAACGAACGTGATTTTCGCGGCGGCTGGTTTCACATGGGCGATGTATTTCGCCGCAATGACGACGGCTCGCTCGACTTCGTCGATCGCGCCAAATACATGATCAAGACCGGCGGGGAGAATGTTTATCCCGCCGAGATCGAACGCGTGTTGATGAGTGATCCGCGCATCACCGAGGCGGCGGTGGTGCGCGTGCCGGACACGAGATGGGGCGAAGTGCCGGTGGCATTCGTCGCGCGGCGCGACGCCACAATTACCGAGGCGGATTTGCTTGATTTGTGCCGCCGCGACCTCGCGGGGTACAAATGCCCCCGGCGATTCCGGTTTATCGATTTCTCCGAGTTTCCGCGCTCGACCAGCGGCAAGGTGCAGCGCCACGAGCTTGAAGCGAGGCTGATGCGCGAGAAGGCCTAGCTTCGCCGCCTCTCCTTGATCTCGGCAGGTTTGACGAGGCGCGATGGCGAGAAGGTCCAACGGGCCTTCTCGCGCCGATACAGCACCGACGGCCGTGCTCAACCCAGCCTAGAGCGGCTTATGCGTTCTACCGAGCAGCCAACCGAGGCCGACGGCGATGGCTACGGCGGTATACGGGCGCGTCTCGATGGTATTGCGGACAATGTCGGTAAAATCGCCGGCGGCATCCTTCGCTTGCCCGTAGAGGTCTTCGGCGGTGCCCTGAAGCTGTTTCGCCTGTCCTTGCACCTGGGACTTCACGTCCCCTGCAATCCGGCCGAACCCTTCTTCAATCTTCCCGCCGAGGTTCTTGGCGGTCCCGGTCACGCGATGTTCGTCCATTGGTATTCTCCATGGGTTATGTCTTCCCACCAACGACGGAGACCGCCGTTGGTTCAAAGCATGAAGCGAGAATGGAAGAGCAGTTTGGTCGGGGCCACGGCCACGACCTGCTTCACACCCGCTCGTCAAGCCATTTTTCGTTCTGGAGCGCCTGCCTGAGTTGGCGAACCGCAGCCTTCATGTCTCTTGATTTCCGGGTCTGCATGACTTCGGCCAGCAAGGCGCGAGCGAAAGTCCAGCGCGGTAAGCGGGCTAGATCGGGCGGTAGGTTGGCGTCGATCAGCTTGATCGCCTCCTCCACCGTCCTGATCACCGACGGTAGTCCCGAGGCTCGAACACGCACGTCGGCGGGAAGGTTCATCAAAGAGGGCCTTTCGGCTACCCAGTGCGGTACTGAGACTCACCCCTCCATTCAAGCCGCAGAATAGGGTTCTGTTCCGGGCGCGAAATACCTCAGTTTGACTTCGGCGGGTGCGGCAATGAAGCCAGTAAGAGCCAGATGCCGATACAAACGAAAAGGCCAACAAAATAGGGCTGGAAGGTCGCGTTCTCCATCGCACTCACCACCAGACCCGCCGCAGTACCCAGGGACAGGGCGGTCGCCAACCAGAGGCCGCGACCGCGCTTGTCGATTGAACCCAGTACGGCGGCCCGCCCGCGCCGCATGAGCGCGGCATATTTTTCAAGCGCGGCGTCTTCGACGTTCGGCAGACCCGCAAGAATCTGCTTGTCAAACGTGGCGAGCCGGCCTTGAGGCGGCATCGGACCCGGCTCCTCCCACTTATGCGCGGGTTCTCGGGGTTCTTGGACTTCTCGCTCTTCGTCCAACCGAGGAATTGGTTGCGGAGCCAAGGGGCTCAACTCATCCTGCAGTGCGTTCACCGTTCTGCTGCTGTTGGCCAAGTCGTGTTCGGCAACACGGTTGCGCAATCGACGCATCACGGCGGCGGCCCATTTTCGAGCGTCCGGTTCGGCAAAACCGGATTCGAGCATCGCTCGCACATAGCCGCCTTCGGCCGCTTCCAGTGCCCCAACCTTGTGCTCGGGCGGGAAGGAAGCGATCACGTCGGCAACCTGCGGAATAGCAGCAACGACCTCGCGAAGAACCTTCGCCTCGTCCTGATTTAACTTCATTTCCGGTGTCTACATCTGCAGGCGGGAGCGCCTACGCCCCGCCTTGCCGCTTTTATTGACCCTCTTGCGTCTTCCCTTCCGGCAGTCCGCTAACTTAGCGGTTGGCGGTAGCCCACGACAAGAAAACCGAACGCATGTGCGAAGGCCAGGGTTGGACCACAGCCAAGGATTGCGCCGTCTGCGGCAAAAGAACAATGCCCGGCACGGGCTAAAGTCGACAACGCGTAAAGCCCGCTCGAGTGAAAGCGGCGTTCCGCGTGACGGCGCGGGGGGCCAATTGGCGGCGTGGTCGCACCGGCTGGCCCTCGCCATTGCGTTGGGCGCGCCTGTTTTCTTCGTGCCACCCCTTCTGATATTGCTGGCTCGCGCGAAATCGACTCAATCGCAAAAGGGCAACCCGAGAATGCCGAGGACGACGTGCATGAAGAAGCGAACCCAGGTTTCTACACAGCCGCAACAGGAAGTCACGGCGAGATAGAGGCGGACGGCGGATGAACATTCTCGGAATCAACGCTGTGTATCATGAATCATCTGCCGCTTTGCTGGTCGACGGAAACGTCGTGGCGGCATGCGAGGAAGAGCGGTTCAACCGGGTCAAGCATGCCAAGCAGGCGCGCGTCGACAACCCGCACGAGCTACCCGAGCAGGCGATACGCTTTTGTCTGGATCATGCGGGACTTGAGGCTTCCGCGATCGACCGGGTGGCGTACTCGTTCGATCCTCAGGTTCGCCGCGCAGAATTTCAGGCGGACTGGTGGCCGGACCCCCAGATGGAGCCGGAATTCCTTCGGTGCCTCGGCGAGGTTGGCGACGCCGCCGGCACGATTCTGCGGCGGAAGCTCGGTCGGGCAGTGAAGTTCGTGCCCCATCATCTCGCGCATGCCGCGTCGGCCTACTACCCATCCGGCTTCGATCCCGCCGCGATCCTTGTCATTGACGGCATCGGCGAGGCGGCCTGCTCGACACTCGCACTGGGCGAGGGTTCGCGGATCGAAACCATCGAGACGTTCTCGTATCCGCACTCCCTGGGATTCCTGTGGGAGCAGGCGAGCATTTATCTCGGCTTCTCGATGTACGACGCCGCCAAGGTCATGGGCCTCGCCGCCTACGGCGATCCCAACGTCTATCGGCAACAGTTGGCGTCGGTCATTCAAGTGAGTGAGGAGAGCTATGAGGTGGGCCTTCGCGCGCTCGGCTTCCCGTCCTTCGATGCGCCGGGGTTCGAGCCCTTGCTTGGGCCGGCCCGGAAAGAAGAGGAGGAGATTCTCCCTCGGCACATGGATTTTGCCGCCACGCTGCAAGAGGTCACCGATGCGGCCGTCGTCGCTCTCCTGCGGCGGCTCAAGCGCTCGGTCAAAGCCGATCGTCTGTGTGTTGTCGGGGGCGTCGCGCTCAATTGCGTCACCAACGAGCTGATCAGGAAGGCAAACTCCTACTCGGAGATCTTCATTCCGTCCGCGCCGCATGATGCGGGCACCGCGATCGGTGCAGCTCTGGCTGTCTATTGCGCCGAACGCCGAACGAAGCCGCGGCCGAGCGGCGCAACCCCGTATCTCGGTCCGCAATTCGACGAGCGAAAGGTCCTGGGCGCCATCAAGGAGGCCGGTCTGGTGCCGCGGCGGAGCAAGAATGCCGCCCGCGAAGCCGCCGACATGATCGCCGACGGCAATATCGTCGGGTGGTTTCAGGGCCGCATGGAGTTCGGGCCGCGCGCCCTCGGCAACCGGTCGCTGCTTGCCGATCCGCGCCGGCCCGATACACGGCCCATCCTCAATCGCATGGTCAAGCACCGCGAAGATTTTCGGCCGTTCGCGCCCAGTGTGCTTGCCGAACGCGCCGACGAATGGTTCGAAGTCGGGCCGCATCTGGCCAGCCACGAATACATGCTGTTCGCCTGTCCAACAAAAGCGGGGCGTGGCGAACGCATTCCGGCCGTGATCCACAAGGACGGAACCGCGCGTGTGCAACTCGTGCGGCGCGAAGCCAACCCGCGCTTCCATGAGCTGATCTCGCATTTTTTCGCTCGAACCGGCGTGCCCCTCGTTCTCAACACGTCGTTCAACGACAGCGAGCCGATCGTTTGCACGCCGGCCCACGCGATCGCCACTTTCCGCAAGGCTGGCATCGATGCGCTCTTCATGGGAGATATTTGTCTGACGTCGCAGACCTGAGCCGGTGCGCCGGCGATCCCTTCGGCCGCCGGAGCTTCCAATATTTGCCCCGTGCGACTGAGATTATATGATAGACGCGAGGCAGGTTGGTACGTGGGTTCGGTGGGCGTCCCCTGATCGAAGCTTCTTTGGCTCGATGTGCGGCTGTTTTGGGCTTGCAGGCCCGTGCGGAGGAGTCTTGATTCTTGAAGATGCACGACGTTGAAGCAAAGCGGCGGCAACGCCGGGGTAGCGTGCTGGCCAGATGACGCCTGACAATCCTTCACGGCCTTCGGAGTCTCCGCGGGTATCAGAGCGGCAGGGCAGTGGCGAGGTCCGGTTCTCGCCAAATTTTTCGGTTTATGTCCTGCCTCCCGATGTCGTCTGCCTCTATTCGGAGACCCGGAAGGTCTTTCTACACGGCGAACTCTACTGCGCGCTTGCTTCGCGCATAGGCGCCGGAGAGCGTCGCGAAGCCATCGTCAGCGTGCTTTCCCGTGAATTCCCCGCGGTCAAGATCGACGAAGCCTTCAAGCGTCTGCTCGATCGCGGCTTTGTCGTTCCCGCGAACCTGATTGACGGCATGGCGGCAGGCTATTGGGCGAGCCTCGGGCTTGGCGCCGAATCCGCCGCGCAGAATCTCGCGAAGATCGGGGTGCGGATCCTGCCAGCCACGACAGCGGTCGGAGCGAGCGAACTCGACGCCACGTTGCGGGAATTCGGCGTTCGCGTCGTCGATCACTCGGCCGAGCTGACCGTTGTTCTGGTGGACGACTATCTCGATAGAAAGCTTGCGGACTTCAACCGCGAGCGGCTGGCGCAAAAGCAGGAATGGCTGCTGGCGCAACCTTCCGGTGTTTTTCCCCTGGTCGGTCCGATTTTCAGCCCAGGAAAGAGCGCCTGCTGGACTTGCCTTGCCGATCGCATGAAATGGAACCGGCAGATCAAAGCTTTTCTCGATCGCAAGGAGGCTCGCTGCGTGGTTGCCTCGCCCCTCGGCGAGAACGTGGTCGCACGAAGCGCGATCGGGCTCGCCGCCATCGAGATCGTCAAGGCCGTCGCCAGCGGATTTCGCACCGACTTGCACCACCATGTCGTCAGCCTCGACTTGCTGGCTTCGACGGTCGTCAGGCACCATGTGCCGGCCCGGCCGCAATGCCCGTCTTGCGGCAGCCAGGAATTGCGGGATCCGGCGCGCGTGGCTGCGCCGATCAGGCTCCGTGCCGGCGGAAGGGCGGTCATGACGAGCCGCGGCTATCGGTCGGTGGCGCCGGCCGAGACGGTCGCTCGGTTTCGCAAGCATGTAAGCCCATTGACCGGCGTGGTGTCGCAGCTTGAGCGGATCAAAAGCGAGCAGCCAGGGGACTTGGGCTTTCTTGCAAGACACAACTTTGCACCGCGTCCCGAAGCCCTCGATGCGCCGCAGGCTCGCCTGATCGGCGATAGCTACGGCAAGGGGAGCACCGCGGAAGAGTGCGAAGCGAGCGCACTGATGCACGCCGTCGAGCGTTATTGCGGGATATTCCAGGGCGACGAGATCAGAACGACCCGCAGGTTTGCGGATTTCCCGGCAGGCGACGCGATCCTTCCCAACGACATTCTGCTGTTGAGCGAAGCGCAGCATGCGCAGGGCCGCGATCGCGCATCGCGCTCCGGCGAGGGATGGCGCCGCTTCGATCCGTCGGCCGAGATGGAATGGTCGCCGGTCTGGTCGTTGCGCGACGAGCGCTTCAAGCACCTTCCGACCGGCCTTCTGTATTTTTTTCACGATGCGTCCGGCGATCAGGGGATCAGTGCCGACACGAATGGTTGTGCAGCCGGCAACAGGGTCGAGGAAGCGATCGTTCACGGTTTCCTCGAACTGATCGAGCGCGATGCCTGCGCGATCTGGTGGTACAATCGCTTGCGGCGCGCCGAGATCGACCTCGACGAGCTAGGCGACGATTACCTTCGGGATGTGCGCGCCCGGTTCGCCGCAATGGGACGCGGCCTGCGGGTGCTCGATGTGACCAGCGACCTTGGCATTCCGGCCGTCGTCGCCGTCGCGCACTGGCAGAAGGACGCGCGGGATTGCGTCAGGTTCGCCGCGGGCGCGCACTTCGATCTGCGCATCGCAACGCTTCGCGCGGTGACCAAGCTCAATCAATCGCTGACAGTCGATCGGATGGCGCACCGTCCCGGCGGCCAACCGGACGAAGACGGAGATGCGTTGCCGGTGCCGTTGCGCAAGACGGCCTATCTGCTGCCGCACGGCAAGGCGCCCGTCCGGCGCGCGCGGTCGTCGAGATTCGCAAGCCTCGATCGGCGCGAGCAGGTGCTGGCTTGCGTCAAGCTCGCCAGGCGCTTCGGGCTCGATTTCCTCGTGCTCGACCAGACCCGACCCGACATTCAGGTGCCTGTTGTTCGGGTGATCGTTCCGGGACTGCGGCATCTCTATCGTCGTTTCGCGCCCGGCCGGCTCTATGATGTGCCGGTCAAACTCGGCTTGCGCAAACGGCCGTTACAGGAAGCCGAGCTCAATCCCCTCGATCCGCGGACCTAGTCTCTAGATCCGCGGGCAGCAGCGCTTACCGGTGCTGAAGGATATTCCGGGCGATGATCAGGCGCTGAATCTCGCTGGTCCCATCGAAGATGCGAAACGCCCGCGCGTGCCGGAACAGGCGTTCAACCGTCGTGCCGCGAACGAGGCCGAGGCCGCCAAAAATCTGCACGGCCTCATCAATGATGTCGAAGGCCGTCTCTGTCGAGAAAAGTTTGGCGATGGCGGCTTCGCGCGAGATGCTCCGGTCCGTGGCATCGTGTTGCCAGGCAGCGCGATAAACCAGCAAGGCGGCGGCGTCTATGCCCACGGCCATGTCGGCGAGCTTGGATTGGATCATCTGGTGTTCTGAGATCGGCTTTTTGAAGGTTGTGCGGCTTGCGCTGCGTTCAACGGCCTCCGACATCGCCCGTCGCGCGAAGCCCAGCGTGGCCGCGCCAACCGTCGGGCGAAACAATTCGAGCACGTGCATCGCGATCTTGAAGCCCTCACCCATCGCGCCGATCAGGCGGTGGGCGGGGACACGGCAATCCTTGAGCGCCCACGTCCCGACGGTATGGGGAGGCAGAACCGAAAGGCGTTCCTCGAGCGCGATGCCGCGATCGTGGCCGTCGATCGCAAACGCGGCGATTCCGCCGGCGCCGACTTGCCCTTCTATCCGCGCAAACACAACATAGACGTCCGCCAGACCGCAATTTGAGGTCCAGGTCTTGCGGCCGTTGATCACGTAGTGATTGCCGTCGCGACTGGCGGTCGTCGTGATGGCGGCGGCATCCGACCCGGCGTCGGGCTCGGATAGTGCAAATGCGGGCAAGAGCCGGCCGGACATATAGCGAGGCAACAGCTCATCCCGGAGGTCCTGCGATCCGTATAGCGCGATTGGCAGAATGCCGAGCCAGGGTTCCGACAGCGCCACATCGGCCATGGCCGACGAGAAGGCGGTGATCTCACGCATGAGACTGACGTGGCGCAGACCAACCTTGTCCCGCTGCCCGGATTCTGTCGGGAGAGTCGCTCGCAGCCAGCCGCCCGCCGCGAGCAGCTCAAATATCTGCCGCGCCGCGACGCCATCCCCTCCCTCGTTTTGCTCGAACCGGCCGAGTTCGGCACACGCCCAGCGATCAAAGTTGGTTGCAAATTCGACGCAGGCGGAATCGAAGAATGGCCAAGCCAGATGATTGAGATCCATCGGCCCAGCATCGAGGGCCGGACGACGTTGGTCAATCCGCAACGAATGTCTCGTGCCGGTGAACGAAGAAGCGGCGACCAGTTCAGAGACCGCTTCAGCTCAGAAGCGCACACGCGTGCGGCGAAGCAACCGGTCAAACGCACGCCCGTTCTCGAAAAACTTCGGACCGCGGCTACGGCTCGAAGCACCGCTTGATGCGGGCTGCCGTCATCTCGGGCATGGTCGCCCACCGCAATTCGCCGGTTTGGCCGCAGGTGGCGGCGCCCGCGTGACCGCAGGCGGCGGAGGAGGCGGCCTCACGGCAGGCGGCGGCGGCGCCGGGCGCGCGACAGCCGGCGGCGGCCGCATCACGGCAGGTGGCGGCGGTGCTGGCCGCGCTATCGCAGGCGGCGGCGGTGCCGGCCTCATCATCGCGGGTGGTGGCGGTGCCGGCCGCGTCACGACGGGCGGCGGCGACGTCACAACAGGCGCCGGCCCTCTGGGCCTCGACACCACAGGCGGAGGTGGCGGCGGCCGCCGCAGATGCGGCTGTGACGGCTCCGACGTTGGCTGATTGATCGCAGGGCTTCCGACCTTGGGTGCGCCACCCGTCGCCGGCAAAGGCTGGCCGCCCGTTCCCGGCAACGGCTTTCCGAACTGGCGCGGCGGCTGTCCCGGTTGCGTCAGGGACGGCTGGGTGGTCGGCGGGCCTCCGGTCTTGGCGCGCCGCCCTTCGGCGGCAACGGCTCGCCTTCCGTTCCCGGCAATGGCTTTCCCAGATGGCGCGGCGGCCGTCCTGGTTGCGTCAGGGATGGCTGATTTGTTGGCGGACCAGCGGCGTTGGGTGCGCCACCCGCGGGCGGCAAGGGTGCGCCTTCCGTTCCGGGCAACGGCTTTCCGAACCGGCGCGGCGGTTGTCCTGGTTGAGTCAGGGCCGGCTGATTGGCTGCCGGGCCTCCGATCCTGGGCGCGCCGCCTGCTGGCGGCAAAGGCTGGCCGCCCGTTCCCGGTAATGGCTTTCCGAACTGGCGGGGCGGCTGTCCTGGTTGTGTCGGAGGCGCCGGGATGTTGCTCCCAGGCGCAGGCCTGTTCGGCATTGTGCTTGCCTTGTGCGCGACCGACGCTCGCGGCCGATCCGCGATCTCGACGCGCAGCAGGCTTATCTCGAGGCGTTGGACCGCGATACGCTGCAGGGTTATCTCGATTTCCTCGCGGCCTATCCGGATGATCCCATGGCCGCGCGGGTGCGCGCCATCGTCGCCGCCCGACGCGAGGCCATCACTTGGCGCCGGACCCGCGTGGTTGATACGCCGGACGCCTATTGGAGCTATCTGCGGCGTTATCCGCGCGGGCCGCACGCCGCCGACGCGGAGCGCCGCCTCGCCTATCTCGCCGCTGCGCTCGAGCCGCCGCCGTCGTTCCCGATGATCGACTACGACGTGCCGCCGCCGCCACCGGACGAGAGCATCTATGTCGATCGGCCGGTGCTGGCCTTCGACGATCCAGAATTCGGGTTCGCACCGCCGCTCCCGCCGCCGGTCTACTTTCTGCCGCCGCCCTCCCCGGATTTCATTCTTCTTCCGCCGCCGCTGCCGCCGGTCGACTTCTTCGTGCTGCCGATTCCGATCTACGTGCCGGTTCCGATCTGGTGCGAGCCTCCGGCTTAC
>Ga0210408_10000721_pt1 | contig 38314 bp, 36 predicted proteins | sample IncBWH4MmetaG_FD_155471 | JGI IMG/M metagenome (GOLD analysis project Ga0210408, IMG submission 155471) | Forest soil microbial communities from Barre Woods Harvard Forest LTER site, Petersham, Massachusetts, United States - Inc-BW-H-4-M | ecosystem: Environmental > Terrestrial > Soil >... | reverse complement strand
ATGGTGCTCGGAGGCAAGACACCCATTATCGACGAGAAAGCGGCGGCCGAAATGGGGTTCAGCCTGGTACTTTACGCCAACGCCGCGTTGCAGGGGGCCGTGCATGGCATGCAGTCGACGCTGTCGACCCTCAAGGAGAAAGGCGTCCTCGATGAGCGCGCCGTCACGTCATTCGCGGAGCGTCAGAGGCTGGTGGACAAGCGGGCCTTCGACCTCATGGAGGCCCGCTACGCGGCGCGTGCGGCGAGCGAGAATGGATAACGGCGGACATAGTCACTTCCCCGCGGTTGGCGAAAACAGGAGCACGGTCAAGATGACGAACGCGGCGGCGCAACAGAACGTTCTGATGATAAGGAGAATCGGATCATGACCCAGATTGACGCTGCTGCGAAAGGCAAGCCGGAGCCGGTCATTTCGGGCCCCAGTCAGGCCGGCGGCATCGCACGTTTTGCCTCGCGCGCGAAGTACGACGACCTGACTGCCGAGCGGTGCGAGCGACTCAAGGTGAGCATCCTTGATGCAGTGGCGTGCGCCATCAATGCGCTCGGCGCGCCACCGATCGAGGCGTGCCGCGCGCAAACTGATGAACTCGGCGGTCCAGGCGGACGTTGCACATTGGTCGGCGGCGGCCGCGCAAACCCCGTCTACGCGGCGTTCTACAATACGGCGCTCATCCGATATGTCGACTTCATGGACAGCTACCTCGCTCGCGGAGGGCTGTGCCACCCCTCGGACAATACAGGAGCGATCCTCGCCGCCGGCGAGCACGCCGATCTTTCGGGCAAGGAATTTCTGACCGCACTAGCAGTGGCCTATCAAGTCGAAGCGCAACTCACCGCATCGGTGCCGTTTATGGCGCACGGGTTCGACCTCACCACGCAACTTTCGTATTCGCTCGCAGCCGGACTGTCCAAAGCGCTCGGCCTCGACGATCGAAAGGCAGCGGCAGCCATCGGGATCTGTGGCGACTTCATTCCACTGCTCGTCGCGCGAACGACGCCGATATCTCAATGGAAGGGTCTCTCGTCTTCCCACTTAGCATTGGGGTGTTTCCATGGAGTCTTGTTGGCGTCGCGCGGCGTGACGGGCCCGAGTTACGTCGTCGAAGGAACGCATGGCTTGGCTCAAGCACTCGGGGAGCAGATCCAAATCGATTGGGACCGCGTGAAGCTCGACGCCTTCGACCGGCTCGCTCTGAAGAGCTACAACACCGCGGTCCCTGGCCAGGCGTCAATCCATTGCATGCTCGAGTTGCGCAAAGCCCACGCGATCGATCCGGGGCAGGTCGAGAGCATCGAGAATGACGCCTTCCAGGACGCCTATGATTTCATGGGCGGTGGAAGATTCGGCCCGAAGACCGATGTTCACACGAAGGAACAAGCGGACCACAGCCTCCCGTACCTTCTGGCCGTCGCGCTCCTCGACGGGAGCGTTGAGCCGGCGCAGCTCGCCCCCGAGCGCATTGCGAAGCCGGACGTTCAGAAACTTCTCCAAAAGGTCAAGGTTAAACCGGACGAAAGCTTTACCACTCGCTACCCGAGCGAGACACCGAGTCGGGTCACCATCCGGCTCAGGAGCGGCATGTCGTACACCCATGAAGTGAACGACTACCCTGGGTTCGCCACACGGCCATTCGCTTGGGGCCAAATCACGGGGAAGCTTGACAATCTCGCGGCCGATCGCGCGGACGAAGGACTGCGCAAGGAAATCGTGGCTGCGGTGCGCTCGCTGGAGAGCATTCGCGTGAAGGACCTGATGAACCTGCTCGCCCGCGTCGACAGACGCCCACGCCAAGCGCGGTGACAATGTGCGATTACACAGATCTTCCGGATGCCGTCAACCGTCCGCAGCAGGAATCCAGCGTGCATGGCATGGCTGCGGTCGTGCTGCTCCCGCTAACCTTTCTGTCCATCGCGTTCGTTCCCGTACGGACTTTGCCGGGCTGGTTGCAGGTGTTCGTGCGTTATAATCCCGTCTCGCACCTTGTCTCGGCGGTGCGAGAGTTGACGGGCAATGGCGTGATCGGACCGGACTTCTGGCTGACTCTACTCGGTTCGTTTGTCACCGTAGCGATCTTCGCGCCTCTTACCGTGCGCGCCTATATGCGTCATGCCTGAGAGGCCCTTGCCTCCAGCTCGTAGGGCGGATGAGCCGAAGGCGTAATCCACCGCACCTCTATCGAGACGCCTTGGTGGAATGCTTTCGCGAACCCGCCCGACGGACTGCCAGAGATGCACGACGCGGGCGGCCAGAAGTCAGTGGCTCTTGCCGCCATCGACGTTGAGGACATGGCCGGTAATGAACGAAGCTCCGTTCGACGCGATGAAGACGATCGCGTCGGCAAGCTCCTGCGAGAGGCCGAGGCGGGCCATCGGAACGGTCGTCACCAGCGCCGCCTTGTTTTCTGGCGTGCCCGTGAAGCGGGTGAGCATACCGGTGTCCGTTGGACCGGGTGCCACGGCATTCACACGAATCCCTGACCTGGCGAGTTCGAGCGCCACCGACTTGGTGATGCCTTCGACGGCGTGCTTGCTGCCGACATAGATAGACGCTCCCGCCGCGCCCTCGTGCCCATAAGTTGAGGAGACGTTGATGATGGTCCCGCTGCGCTGCCCCTGCATGACGCGCGCTTCGTGCTTCATGCTCAGGATGACGCCAAGAACATTGGTGTCGAAGGTTGCGGCGTAGCTTTCCGCGCCCTGCTCGGTAATCGGGCCGGGCCGGCCTTCGGTGCCGGCATTATTCACCGCGACATCGAGGCGCCCGAAGCGCTCGACCGCGCGGTCAACCAGACGGCGGACATCGTCGTCCTTGCGCACATCGGCCTGGACGAATTCGACTTCGGCGCCAAGCGAACGGAGTTCACGAACCAATGCCTCGCCAGCATCCGGCTTTCGCCCCGAAACAACGACGCGATGCCCCGCTTTCGCGAACGAGACTGCCGCTGCGCGGCCTATGCCCGAGAGGGCTCCAGTGATCAGCACAACTGACGAGGACATGACTATCTCCTTGAAAAGAGGTTTTGAGCAGCGGAACGCCACTTGGCTCCTTTTAGCTTCGGCCGCCAGCCGCCCCGGTCGTCTCCATCCGATCAGTGCGGGGGAGAGGTGGGTCGCGGCGTTGGACCCAAGATGAACTCTCCCGAGGGCTTGAAAAATGGGCCATAATTCCAAACATATCGGACTTAATTGTCCGCAATGGAGCCTCGCGGATGGACAGTCTGGGATCGCTGAATGCCTTCGTTCAGGCCGCGGAAGCCCGAAGTTTCACGGTTGCGGGACGGCAACTCGGCGTATCGTCGTCAGCGATCGGCAAGGCGGTGGCGCGGATGGAGGAAAGGCTCGGCGTGCGCCTCCTTCATCGCAGCACGCGCAGCATCACGCTGACCGCGGAGGGGGCCTTATTCCTCGAACGCTGCCGACGCATCTTTTCTGAAATCGAAGCGGCCGAGCTTGAACTGTCGCAGACACAGGAGGCCCCGCGCGGCACATTGCGTGTCGGCCTGCCATTGGTCGGCATCTTGATGATGCCTACTCTCGTCGCGTTCATGCGGGCCTATCCCGAGATAACATTGGATCTCGATTTCAGCGATCGGGTCGTCGATGTGATCGAGGAGGGTTTTGACGCCGTGGTGCGTTTCGCCGATGTCGGCGACTCGCGTTTGATGTCCCGGGCTTTGGGCACTTATCGCCGACGCCTCGTGGCGGCCCCGGCCTATCTGGCGGCGAGGGGTGTTCCTCTGACCCCTGACGACCTCAAGGCTCATGCCTGTCTGCACCACAGGTTTCCGACCAGCGGAAAGTTTGAGCGATGGCCGCTGCGGCCCGACCATGCCGGCATCGAGAGTGAACTGCCCAGAACGGCCGTGGCAAGTACGCTCGAGCCAATCATCTTCATGGCCGAACAAGGCATGGGCATCGCCTACCTGCCGGACTTCGCCATAGGCCGGAAACTTCGTGAGGGCTTACTCGTCACTGTGCTCGACGACTACACTGACCGCTCCGGACCCCTTCGGGTCCTTTGGCCGTCGAGCCGGCATCTCGCTCCCAAGCTCAGAGCATTCGTAGACTTTCTCGCCGCGAACCTTGCCCCTGCGGTCGAAGGCGAAGCAGACACAGCAGTGGGGATGAGTTGCTAGAGAGTCTAGCTCGTTTCCGGGTCCGATTCCGGGGACAGCTTTGCAAGGCGCGCGCTGATGGCAGACGGTTGACGCTGGAAATGTGTGGCGAGCTCCGAAAGCGGTGTTCCCGCGGCTTGCAGCGCTAACAAGTCGGTGTCTTCCGCTTGTGTCCATTTTTCGTAGGCGCGGCCGTGATGCTGCCTGACCGCTGCCAAGCGCTCGTCGTTGGCGGAGGGCGGGAGAGGTGAGGGCGGCAGTGCATCGTCCTGGCGCATGTCGTCTCCGGCTCTCAAATCGTATTCGTTGATGACCGTCAAGAATGCTTGTCCATAACGCGCGAGCTTGACCTCGCCGGCGCCAGGGATGGCAGCAAGCTCCGTAAGCGACCGTGGACGGCGCGCGGCCATTTCCGCGAGCGTCTTGTCGTGGAAGATGACATAGGGGGGTACGCTCTGGGTCTTGGCCAGTTCCAGCCGTTTGGCGCGCAGTCTGTCGAAAAGCGCGTGGTCGGCGGCGGGAAACGCCTGTGCGGCCTGGCGACGAGCGGATTTCCGTTCCGACCTGGCCTTCTTCAAGACGCGTAGGCTCAGGGGCGGCTTCTCGCGCAGGAACAGGCGGCCTTCGGGCGAGATGGACAAGCCGCCATGGCCCGCCACGTCCACCGTGATCAACCCATGCGCGACGAGTTGGCGGACGATGGAGCGCCAGGCGTTGCGGTCGTGCTCCTTGCCGATGCCGAACGTGGAGAGCTTGTCATGGCCGAGCCGCGCGATGCGCTCGTCGGACTCGCCGAGCAGAACCGAGGCGACATGTGCCTGCCCAAAACGCTCGCCCGTGCGGTAGATGCAGGACAGAAGTTTTTGGGCGGCGATGGAGCCGTCAAAGGTCTCGGGTGGGTCGAGACAGACATCGCAATTGCCGCAGGTTTCGCAGTCGTCGCCGAAATAGCGCAAGAGAACCTGCCGACGGCATTGGCAGGATTCGGCGAAACCCAAGAGCGCATCGAGCTTGCGGCGCTCCGTGCGCTTGCGTGCGTCAGGAGCGTCCGACTCGTCGATGAAGCGGCGGCGGAGCGCGATGTCCTCCGCGCCGTAGAGCATCAGGGTCTCGGAGGGCAAGCCGTCGCGGCCGGCGCGGCCGGTCTCCTGATAGAACGCTTCGATGCTGGCAGGCAGGTCCGCATGCAGCACGAAGCGGACATCGGGCTTGTCGATACCCATGCCGAAGGCGATGGTGGCCACCATGATCAGCCCTTGTTCATGCTGGAAGCGGCGCTGATTTCCTTCCCGCGCTTTCATCTCCATGCCGGCATGGTAAGGCAGAGCAGTGAGGCCATGGGCGTTGAGGGAGGCGGCGACGTCCTCCGTCTTGCGCTTGGACAGACAATAGACGATGCCGCTCTCGCCTCTGCGGCGCTCCAGGAAGCGCAGCATCTGCTGCATCGTGTTGGTCTTCTCGGCTGCGCCATAACGGATATTGGGGCGGTCGAAGCCGGAGATGAAGCTGTTCTGAACGCCGATGTTCAGGTGCTCGACGATTTCCACCCGCGTCGGGGCATCCGCCGTCGCGGTGAGCGCGATGCGCGGCACGTCAGGGAAGAGGTCCGCGAGACAGCTCAGCGCACGGTATTCGGGCCGGAAATCATGGCCCCATTGCGAAACGCAGTGGGCCTCATCGATGGCGATGAGAGACAGGTGCGCAGATTTCAGCCGATCGAGGTTCTCGGGCTTCAACAGCGTTTCCGGGGCCATATAGAGCAGGTCCAGCTCGCTCTGCGCGATATCCCGCCAGAGCAGATCCTTTTCTGCGCCCCAGAGCCGGGAATTGAGTGCCGCCGCCTTTACGCCGGCCTGTCGGAGCGCCGCCACCTGGTCTTCCATCAGCGCAATGAGCGGAGAGATGACGAGTCCTATGCCTGGGCGCGCCAGCGCCGGGATCTGATAACAGAGCGATTTGCCCCCGCCGGTCGGCATCAGGACGAAGGCGTGGTGGCCTGCCGTCACATGCGCGATGATGTCCCGTTGCCGCCCGCGGAAGCTGTCATAGCCAAACACGGTCTTCAGGATGGAGAGTGGGTCGGACAGCATGAGACTATGTTTCTTCGGCGGATGCAGGGTCGGATAAGCCTTGTTGCGGCCGGTCGCCGTCAACGAAAACTACCCGCTAAAGCGCATATTATCGAGTCATGGGCGTAAAAGTATGTTCAGCCTCCCGAGCGAAGCGCAGATCGCACGCCGCCGTCCCCGAGTCACTGTACCTTCGAGTCCGCCGTTGAAGGCCGTGGTCGATTGGGCCGAAAACGACAGGAGCGCAACCTCGATGGTGACTTCAATCTATTCCGGTCCACGCCGCTCACGCCGGCGCACTTTCATGCCGTGTGTTCGCTTGCCATCAATGTGAATTCGGGTTTTGCCGCCAGCGTTCGAGCGACCCGTCACGTGATCGATGAAGGCTCGCAGTTTCGGCATCATTTGATGGCGGCTGGGGTAGTAGAGAAACACACCCGGCGCCATCGGCGCGAACGGCTCCAGGACGTGTGCGAGTTTTCCGGCTTTCACCGGCCCAGCTGCGATCGGCTCAGGCACTTGAGCAAGCCCCATATCTTCCAGGGCCGCGCCAAGAATGGTGGGAAAGTCGCAGGCGATGAGGGGTCCCGAGACGATCGCCTCGAGCGGCTTGTTGCCGTTGACGAACGACCAGGGTGCGATCGACCCGTTCGAGCGGCGAATGCGTATGCAGGCATGCTGACGCAAATCCTCGATCCGTTCGGGCCGTCCCCGCCGGCGTAGATATTCGGGGCTGCCGACGACCACGAGCGGAAAGGGCGGCGTCAGCCGCACCGCGATCATGTCCGCTGCGATAAACTGGCCGAGCCGGATGCCGGCGTCAAATCCTCCAGCCGCGATATCGACCAGTGCCTCACTTGCGGCGACCTCCACCTCGACCTCGGGATAGGCTTGGCAGAAGGATGCGATCAGCGGCTCCAGCAGGATCGGCACCACCGCGCGCGGCACGGAGAGGCGCAACAGCCCGGCCGGCCGCTGCCCGAGTTCACGCGCAACCCCGCTTGCGGCGACGAGTTCCTCGAAGGCGGGCTTTGCGCGCGAAAGGAATCGTTCCCCGGCTTCGGTGAGGCCGACACTGCGCGTCGTGCGGATGAACAGGGCCGCGCCGACGCGCGCCTCAAGGGCGCGTACCGCCTGACTGATAGCCGATGGAGTCACCCCGAGCTCGCTGGCTGCCCGGCGGAAGCTGCGGTGCTGGGCGACGCTCAGGAACGCCTCCACGCCGTCGAGCGCCCCCTGCCTGACTGTGAAGTTCTGCTTCATGGCCCGTCAACATTATCGCGAATAGTCGCTCGCGGAAAGCGGTCTTACATCGGAGTTGCAAATCATGAACCGCCGAGGTCGAGACCAACAATCGCGACATCATGGGCTATCTCAAAGAACAAAGGTGACCGCCGTGATCGGAGGAGTGAGACCGATAAGAGCAATCCGTAGCGTCGTCTTCGCATTCACCCTAGCCCTGACAGGAGCTGCTTCCATGGCCGATCCATCCGCTGCCCAAACCCAAGCCATCTCGCCCACAACCACCGGGGTGATGGTCATCCTTACCGTGAAGGCGGGCGTGACACGCGAACAGGTCATGGCCGTCATGCCAGCCGAAATCCGGCAGACCGTGCAGCTCTATCTCAACGGGAAGATTCGTGAATGGTATTCGCGTGGCGATGGGCGCGGAGTCGTCTTCTTGCTGGATTCCAGGGATGTCGCCGAGGCGCAGGCGATCATGGAGGCTCTACCGTTGGCCGAGCAACATCTCATGGACCACGAATACATCGCAGTCGGTCCGCTTTTGCCGCTCCGCTTGCTCATGGCCAATCCCTGAGCGCCCCACGGCCGGTGGATCAGTGAGGCTCGCGGCTGATTGAGAAACGCATGACCCTCGAACTCAAGCTGCTGGTCTGGTCGACCGCGCTGGCCTTGATGCAAATGCTCATCGCCCTCTTGGCCGCGATCGCGCAGATTGGGTTTTTGCCGCTCGTCGGCAACCGCGAAAATCTGCCGGCTTTCGAGGGATGGGCTGGTCGCGCACAGCGCGCGCACCGCAATATGTTGGAAAGCCTCACCATCTTCGCGGCACTCGTGCTGGTGGCGCAGTTTGCAGGCAAGACTAACGCTGGGACGGCACTTGGTGCCCAATTGTTCCTCTGGGGCCGCCTCGCCTATGCGCCCGCTTATGTCATAGGGATTCCATGGCTTCGCACAGCCTTGTGGGGCGTTTCGTTCGCAGGGTTGTTACAAATCCTCTTGCAGCTTCTGTAGGCATCGAAGCACCCTCCAGCGTCCGCTCGGCGCAGACGTCAGCCGTTGCCATCGCTCCCGAATTCTTCCAAGGCCTGGTGCGCCTGCAAGGCCGGCGCTGAGCGATCGCCGCTGACCGACGCCCGCTTTCGCAGCGTGCCGCCTCCAGAATGGCGCTCATGGATCGATACCGGCCGGGAAACTGAGCGAAAAAATTATTTTCGCGAGGCCGATCCGAAGGCGCTGCGCCAGTCGTCTTGTCAACACCATACACCAGGAGCTGGCACGTCGGCTGACGTGCAGTCACGGCTCCGCACAAAAGGAGCCTTCGTCATGCCCGTGATCCCTACTCCTCCTTCACGTCGCGCCTTCGTAGCCATCGCCGCGGCCGCGAGCTGCGCAGCTGTCTCGTCATCCCCTGTCCAAAGCCAAGGTGCGAATTCATCCATGGAAGCAACCATCCGCACCGGTGAAAGTGTCATTACTCTGGTCAACGTGTTCACGGTCGATCCCGCCAAGCTCGAGAAGCTGGTGGACGTGTTGAAGGACGGCACCGAGACGTTCTTCAGCAAGATGCCCGGCTTCGTGTCCTCGAGCGTCCTCACAGCGCGGGACGGCGCGAAAGCGGTCAATTATTCGCAATGGAAGACAGCCGAAGACATCGCAGCCTTTCGTAAGGACGCGCGCTTTGCGCCGTACATTCGCCGGCTCACGGCGCTCGCGACAGCCGAATCCATCGAATGCGAAGTCGTTCATGTCACTCGCGCCTGACCGCGTCGGTTTTGACCGACCCAAGCACACCCCTTGGAGAAGATTTTCCAAAAAATCTTCTGCGTCGCGATCCGTTTCCACCCTTCGGGTCGTCCTTGGCGTGTCCGAAACAAAAGGAGATATGCCATGTCCGACCAGTCCGTCATTTTGATCAATCTGCTGAAGGTCAAACCCGGAAAGCAGGATGCGCTGATCGCACTCTTGAAGCAGAGCACTGACACGGTGGTCCGCACGCTCCACGGCTGGAAGACGACCCGGCTGGTCGCGGCAAACGACGGCACCGGCGTCGTCATCTACTCGGAGTGGGAGACCGCCGCAGCCGTCGAGGCGATGCGCAGCGATCCGCGCATGAAAGCCTATTTCCCGAAGGTCATTGAACTGGCGAGCCTGGATTCGATCGTGGGCTCGGCGGTGTTGAGTGAAACCAGGTGAGGGTGAACACACGAGGAAGTTGTCGTCACACAAGTAACAAAGGAAAACCGCAATGGCTCGGATGCTAGTGATCTACCGGACCCCGAAGGACGTCGAGGCATTTGATCGACATTACTTCGAAATCCACGTGCCTCTCGCCAAGAAGATTCCGGGGCTCAGGAAATACGAGGTCAGCGACGGCCCCATCGCAACGCCGGTGGGACCCGCCGATGTTCATCGGATCGGAACGCTGCATTTCGACGACCATGCGGCGATCGAAAAAGCGTTTGCGAGCCCGGAGGGACGAGCGGCTGGGGCGGATCGCCGACTTTTTGCGCCTGATGACTCCGGCGTTCAAATGTTCCTCTTCGACAACAGGGAAGTTTGAACCCATTTCCCTTTGTTCGTCTCGGGGGGCATGGGGGCAAGATGGCGGCGACATGGCGGGCAGCCGCTCGTACAGGTCGTAGGTACCGAAAAATCAGACCAAGGGAGCTCAGCGATGTCAGCAACCAAAGCAGTTTTTGTCCTGATCCACGGCGGTTGGCACAATCATTCGGCGTGGGACAAAGTGACGCCAATACTCGAGGCCAACGGCTTCGCGGCTTTGACGCTCGACCTTCCCGGCGCGGGGGCAAATGCGATAGCACCAACCTCGCTCGGTCTTCGCCCGTTCGACCCCGCTGCGTTCGCCGCCGAGCGGTCACCCATCGCCGGCATGACGCAGGAGGAGCGGACGCAAGCGGTCGTCGCATTGGTCAAAGAAGCTGCGTCACTCGGCGACGGCAAGGCGATCCTGGTCGGGCACTCGGCCGGCGGGATGACGATTTCAGCGGTCGCCGAGCGGGTTCCGAACCTGCTTCGCGCGGTCGTATATCTTTCCGGGTTCATGGTGCCGAACGGCATGTCGTTGCTCGCGATGCTCCAGCATGAGACCATGTCGTCGGCGCTGGCGCCTGGGCTGTTCGTGGGCGATCCCGCCGCCATCGGCGCGACGAGGATCAATGGCGGATCAACCGACGAAGCCTACAGATCGCTACTCAAAGCTGCGCTTTATGCCGACGTGTCGGAGTCCGAATTCGCGCATGCGGCGTCGCAACTTCATTGCGACGAACCGAACGCCGGCGCCCTGGCCCCATCGGAAATGACGCCTGGCAGATTTGGCACGGTGCCGCGCCATTACATCCGCTGTACACAGGATCGCGCGATTCCCTTGACCGGTCAGGATCACATGATTGCGACGGTTGACAGTGCCATCGGTGGCAAGACAACGACCCACACATTGGAGAGCAGCCACTCGCCATTCCTGTCACAGCCGGCCATACTGTCCAGGATTCTCGTCGACATTGGTCTCCAATCCCTGGCGGAACAGCGCGCGGCAGCGTCGTAGGTCTCGATAGATGAACACGGACGAATTCGAGGATCGTCTGAAAGCGCTGCGGCCACGCCTTCATCGCTACTGCGCGCGCATGACGGGATCGGCGATCAATGGCGAGGATGTATTGCAGGATACCCTCGTCAAGGCCCTTCACGCGCGAGCCCAGGGCGCCGAGGTGGATAATCTCGAGGGCTGGCTGTTTCGCATCGCCCACAACGCGAGCCTCGATTTCCTGCGCGACAGGTCCCGGAACACGGTCGTTCCGCTCACCGAAGACGTCGAAGCGGCGCCGATACCCGAGGCGGACATCATCGCGATCGGCTTTCAGACGTTTCTGCGGCTGCCTGAACTTCAGCGCTGCGCGGTGATCCTCAAGGATGTTCTGGGTCATTCGGTCGACGAGATCGCAGGCATTGCCGAGTGCTCTCCGACGGCGGCCAAATCGGCGCTTCAGCGCGGGCGCGCTGCGCTGCGGCGGCTCGTGCAGGCGCCCGAAGACACCCGGCTGCCGCTGATGTCCGACTCGGACCGGCGCAAGATCGCCGCTTATGTCCACCTGTTCAGGAGCGGTGATTTCGACGCAATCCGTGCCATGCTCGCCGATGACGTGAAACTCGATCTGGTGAACCGCCTCCAACTGGAAGGGCGCGACAAGATTGGCCTCTATTTCACGCGCTATGCGGAAGAGACGAAATGGCGGTTTGCCCTCGGCGCGGTTGAAGGACGGCCGGCCATGCTGGTCTTCGACAGCGCCGGCCCGATGGAAAGACCTGCGCATTTTGTCCTGATCGACTGGTCGGAAAGCCGGATCATCGAGATCCGGGATTTCCTGTTTGCGCCTTATGTGCTCGAAGCCATGGACTGGGTGCGGTTAGGCTGAGAGGTTATGTCACCCTCTGCGATGAGAAACACGGCTTTCGGATCGGCAAGGCGGCGCAACGAGGTGGTCGGTATCCTTCCCAACGAAGATGGCGTCGTCAACCGCCTGAGATCGGCGCGGCACGTGCCACCACCCGCGACGGGACAACGGCTGCTCAATCACGGCATTCGAAGCTTGTGGCATCCTCCGGATTGCCTTGACCTGTGTAGGTCGCATGCTGTGGGTAAGCGCAGATCGGTCGGCTGCGGCCGGGGAAAGCCGGACCCGTGGCGATGACCGCGTCCGGCGCCTTGCCTTGCTCGACCCAGTCGACAACCGCTTGCAGCAGGTCGAATCGGTCAAGGGTTGCAGCCCCGGTTGAGCAGTGCCCCATCCCGGGCACGAGATACGCCCGGCTGAAGTTTGCGCGCACCTTGTCAAGGCCTCCGGAGCTCGCGGCCATGCGCTCGTAGTAGTCGATGGTGTCGAGCGCAGAGAACCAGGGGTCGCTGACCCCGTGGTAGAAGAGAATCTTGCCGCCATGCCCGAAGAAGCTGTTGAGGTTGGTCCAGTTCGCCGTGCTCTGCAGCCGCTGCATCCCATCCCCGTCCACCCGATCCTGGATCTCATCGACATTGATCGTCTCGAAGACCGCAGGACCGACCGGGCTGCGCGCCCCAGTGGTGAGGATGCCGGGAATCGGAACATCCGCGGCGGCAATGCCGCTGTCCCACGGGAATGCTGAATAGGCCGGGGCGCCGCGCGAGTTCCTTGGGCCGGCGAAAGCCTTCGTCAATGCGTCCACCTGAGCCGGAGCGAGGCAGGCATCCGTTTTCGCGCCGCCGCAGGCGAGCGCGGCCGGATCAAAACGGCACTGGCGCAGATTGAAGATCATGCCGTCCTTCAGGCCATCCTTCGCATCGCAGGCCGCGACGATGGCGTCCGTGATGAGCTTGCGCTCGGAGGGAGAGAATGCCCTGGCAGGCTCCGGCTTTCCGCTTTCGCCCTTGGGAGCGATCTGCGTGAAATGATAGTTGGCCCAGGCCAGGCCGAGATTGGAACGGCCCGTGCGCATGGCCGGAGCGCCGGCGACGATGCCGTCGAAGTCATCGGGATAACGCTGCGAGGCCACCATGCCCTCGCGGCCGCCGGTCGAGCATCCAACGAAATAAGACCGCTCCGGCGGTCGGCCATAATAGCGTCCGATGATCGTCTTCGCGGCTGCGGTTACCTTGCCCAGGGATGCCTGAGCAAAGTTGATCGCGGCTTCCTGGTCGACCATGAACGATGCATCGAACACCGCTCCCCGATGGCCGCTGTCGGTCGACACGACGGCAAAGCCGCGCGCGAGAGCCGGGACATCGCCCGCGGCCTGAGTACCGAGTGGCGGACGGATCGATCCATTCAGGCCGCCGCCGCCCTGGAACAGAAATCGCCCATTCCAGCGATCGGGAAGAGCGATCGCGAATCCGATCGCATAGTTCTTGCCGTCGGCTCCGGTGCGTCGCTCGATGACACCTTCTGCCCGGCAATAGGACGGGATTGCAACGCCCACGGTTTGGGGATCGCCCGGCCGCGCCTGCACCGTCTCCGCTGGGGCTTCCGGCAGCGCTTCGGCCTTTTCGATCACGATTGTTGAACCTGGAAAGCTGACGCTGGCGAGCCCCTCGCAATTGATCGCAGGTTGCCCGTCGGCCGCACCGCCGGTTTCCGAGAACATCGGGACGGCCGCGCAGCCAACAAAGAATGCGATGATGATTTGTATTGTGCTGATTTCCTTCCGTGTCCGGCCCATTCGTCGCTCTCCTTGGTGTCCTTGCGCCTCGAGCAGCGTGTCGATTTGCACACTCATTGCGCGCCTAGTCCAGTTGCGATCGCGCGATAGGCGCGCAACGACCTTGTCATTCTGGGAACGGCCGGTGGATCGTCCAGTCAATCAGCCAATCGGTGGAGGCGCAAATCCGGATGGGCTTGAGCGCGACGCCAAATCTATGGTCCGGAAATTGCTTGACTGGGAGCGGTGGCTGTCCCAGCGTCGTTTGCGCGAGGCGCGCAGATGTCCCGAACGGAGTGGAATCGAGGAGGGAGGCCATGTTGATGCTCATGGGCCGCTCGGACCCGGCAACGAGCGAAGCCGTGCACTTCGCCCAGTCCATGCTGGACGGCTCGGCCACCGCATTCTACGAGGTCGACGAGGGCTACAATCTCAGGCGTTTCCTCTTGTCGGGCATTCCGGAGCCTTTTCATCGGCAGTATTTGGAAGGAATGAGCGAGTTCGATCCGCAGCATCCACGTCATGCAGGAGGCGTCGCAGTCGCGCGCCTCAGCGAGACGACTGGCGATCGGCAACCATGTGAGACGACGCTGTATCGCTCGTTCGTCGATCAGTGCGGCATTGTCGACATGGTCGACTTTTTCTTTCGTCGCGACGACCAGATCGTTGCCGGCATGAGCGTCGCATGGGACAGGCACGCCAAGATTCCGGAGGGCGCCGCGATCATCGCGCAGAAGATCCACCAATATCTGCAGTTCAATCTTGTGGGCCGTTCGAGCGCGCCGGACGACGGTCAACGCTATGGTCTGACCAGCCGCGAGATGGACGTGGCGCGGCTCCTGTGCTGCGGCCGTACCAATCGCGAGATCGGCGAGTGCCTGAAGATCGGCCAGGCCACGGTGAAGACCCACTTGATCCACATCTTTGAGAAGCTCGGGGTCGAGACCCGCTCCGCCGTCGTCGCGATGATGGCGCATCGCTGGCCGGCTAGGCCGGACAATTGGATAAGCGCCATGCCTGCCACCGAGACCTGCGTTCTCGCCGCGACCGAACGGAAGGCCTTACTGGCTGCCCGGCGCATCGGCACTGGGCGGTTTCGCCGGCCGCCGCACATCTGATCGCGACCTGAGAGTCTTTCCATGGAGATTGGCACCGGTCGCCCCGTCACGCTTGCGCCGCTCGGAATGGTGACGTCGCCGCACGCGCTGGCCTCAAGCGCCGGCGTTGACGTCCTGCGTGCAGGCGGCTCGGCCGTCGATGCCGCGATCGCCACAAGCGCCGTCCTGGCGGTCGTGTATCCGCACATGACGGGGCTCGGCGGGGATGCGTTCTGGCTCATCCACGATGGACGCAGCGGCGCAGTAAGATTCCTGAACGGGGGCGGGAAGGCAGCCGGCTCCGCGTCGCTGGCGGCCTTGCGCGACAGGGGCATGAGCGAGATTCCGCTGCGCGGGATCATTCCGGCGACGCTCACAGTCCCGGGCGCCGTGGCGAGCTGGACCGAAGCCCATCGGGCCCATGGCCGCCTGCCGCTCGCGAAGGTGTTCGAGAACGCGATCTCTTATGCGCGGGACGGATTTCCCGTGACCGCGCGGCTTGCGAATTTCATCGCGCTGATGCGGGGCGAGCTTGCGCAGCAGGCCGAAGCGGCGGTGCTGTTCTTGCCCGGTGGAGCGATCCCGGCCCCGGGGGCGAAGCTTGCAAATCCGGATCTCGCGGGCACGCTGCAAGCAATTGCGGATTCGGGTTGGGCCGGCTTCTACCGCGGAACGGTGGCCGAAGAGCTGGCACGCTTCTCGTGCGAGACGGGAGGCTTCCTTCGAGGCGTCGATCTGGAGCAGCAGACGGCGAGTTGGGGCTCGCCACTCGTCGGCCGCTACCGGGATGTCGAGATCTACAACACCCCGCCGCCGACCCAGGGCTTCTCGGTGATCGAGATGTTCAACCTGCTCGAGCCCCATGAGCTGCACAGGAAAGACCTGCTCGGACCGGACCGCGTGCACCTCATGGTGCAGGCGAAACAGATCGCATATCACGACCGCGACCGCGTGCTCGCCGATCCCGCCTTCGCCGAAGTGCCGGTTGAAAGGCTCATCTCCAAATCGTATTCCGCAAAGCGTGCCGAATCGATCGACATCCGGTCCGCGCTGAGCTGGGACCAGGTCCCGTCGTACGGCAGCCTGGCCGGCGACACCGTCTATGTCGCCGCCGTCGACCGTGACGGCAACGCGGTCTCGTTGATCCAGAGCCTCTATGGTGCGTTCGGCTCCTGCCTGGTGGCGGGGCGCACGGGGGTCGTGCTGCAGAATCGCAGCGCCTATTTCTCCCTGGATACAATGCATCCCAATCGTCTCGCGGCCGGCAAGATCCCGCTACAAACGCTGATCGCGTCGATGGCAAAACGCGACGGCAAACTCTGCAGCGTCCTGGGCTGCATGGGGGCCGATGGCCAGCCGCAGATCCAGCTCCAGCTCTATTCGGCGATGATCGATTTCGGCCTCGACATCCAGCAGGCGATCGAGCTGCCGCGCTTCTTGTCTGGCCGCTTCGGTCTCGGCGAAGCACGTGACACGCTGCACATGGAAGGCCGTTTTCCGGACGAGACCTTCGGCGCGCTTGAACGGCGTGGACATATCATCGATCGCTGGGGCACCTGGAACGAGATGGCCGGCCACGCCCATGGCATCACCATCGATCCAATGAGCGGCATAAGGAGCGGAGGTTCCGATCCGCGCAGCGACGGTGCTGCCATCGGCTATTAGGACAGAAGGGGTGGATGAAGGCAGTCACGAATTTCATTTTTCGCGCGCGATCTTCGGTTTCAAGAGCCGGTGAGCGACGTAGCGCGCGGAAAGTCGGCCCATATCGGGCAAATCAGTTTGCGATCCTGGGCGGCGCAGGCACGGAGCGCTCCACGACCAGAATGGACTATTACCAATCGTTGGCAGCTCGTGCTATGACCCGATCGGGCATGTCACTGGCACAGGCCGGCGTCACGCCGGACACCTGGGATCCCTGACGCAGCATGATAGTCTCGAGGCTGATCGGCTTGCCACCAGACGAGATTCATCTCTGGCTTGCATCCGATCATGTCGATCGTGAGCGCGCCATCGAATATCGGCTGCTGCTCAATTCGGACGAAAGGCGACAAGAGCAGCGGTTTCACTTCGAGAAGGACAGGAACAGATACCTGGTCACGCGCGCGCTCGTTCGCACGGTGTTGTCGAGGTATCAATCCATTGATCCCAATGCATGGGTGTTCTCGACCAATGCCTTTGGACGTCCGGAAATTGATGCCGAGAGCGAGGGCGCGGCCGATCTCTGCTTCAACATCTCGCATACCGCAGGTCTGGTCGTCGTAGGCATCGCGCGAGGTCGCGCCTTGGGTGTCGACGTGGAAAATATCTTTGTGCGCGACAATCCGCTTGAGGTGGCGGGACAGGTCTTCGCAGCGGCGGAGCTTGCCGAACTGGGCAGGCTGCCCCGCGAAAGACGGCTTGACCGCTTCTTTCAATACTGGACCTTCAAAGAGTCCTATATCAAGGCGCGTGGCATGGGAGTCTCGATACCTCTCCAGAAATTCAGCTTCCGCCTGGAACGCGACGGCCTCGTCGATCTGGAAATCGCTCCGGAGCTGGGTGACGATCCCAAGCGATGGCAGTTTTGGCAAATGCGGCCGGCGCACGAACATGTGCTTGCGGTCTGCGCGGAGCGAACCCGGGACACCTCGCCCGCCATTGTCGTCCGGCATGCAACGTCGCTCGACAGCGAGCAGCTCGTTCCGCTCGGGTTTCACCGCGTTTCGCCGTCATGCGACCATCACTCGTCTGAAGGAAGTCTCCCGGTTTGAGCCGCTGCAAGGGACGGCAGCATCCGCGGAGAATGAAGGAGCTCTTTCATCAGGATGTGAGTTTGCGCGAATAATTGTGTGTCGCTGTGCTACGGTTTCCTTGAACGAACGAGTCACAGGAGGGCGCGCGTTTGTCCGACAAGCCGGTCGCCGAACGTCTGCAGGTCAAGGGTGATCGCCGGTTGGCGGTGATCGGAGCGTCCGCCGCGCTGGATAAGACGGTGGGCGCCGGCAAGGCGCGCGCCGATGTCCGAAAAGCCGATGTCGTCCTGCTGTTCGCGCCGGACCGCGTCCGTCTCGACGCCGAGTTGCCGGGTTTGCTCGCGAGAATCGCGCAAACCGCGATCCTCTGGGTCGCCTATCCCAAGATGTCGTCCAGCCTGGCCGCCGATTTGAGCCGCGATGTCATCCATTCGCTTGCACCGAAGCATGGCCTCGACACGGTCAGCCAGATCGCGATCGACGCCGATTGGTCCGCGCTCCGCCTGAAGCGCGTGCCGCCCGCGCGATGAATGGACAGGCGACACTCCGTTTCTGCTCGTGACCAATGACATGGAGTTCCGATGGCACGTGTGCGCTGCATCACCGAGATGGGCATGGGCGTCGACGTCCATGGCAAGGACGCCACCAAGGCGGCAAAGCGTGCGGTGTCGGACGCCATCCGCCACTCCAGCCTCAGCTTCGTCCGCCTGTTTGGCAAGACCCCGCACGACATGTTCGTCGACGTGACCATCGCCGTGCCGAACCCCGATGCCGTCGACGCGCAAGCGGTAGCCAAAGAGCTGCCCTACGGCACGGTGACCGTCACTGCCGTTGCGGGTGGGCTCGAGATTCCGGCCGAGCAGGGTAGCGATGCCATCCTCATCGCCAATGCTGCCGTCATCGTCAGCCTGGATGACGGGACGTCGACGTAGGGGGCGCGCGCGCCGAGGTATTCGAGAGCGCCCGTGACGGTCCCTTGCGTTCGTTTCTGCAGCGCACGCGCTGAGACGAAGGATTGGAGCAGGGGGCGCCGCGCTCCTCCGCATCCATGGGTCCGACAATCGCCTCGATCCGACCTTGCCGATTTTCTGCGGCCGATCTGCAACACGCGCGGGATTTGCGACCATGCCGTGGAGCTACGGTCTTGATCCGGAGCTCGAATTGCTTAGTACGGCTCGCTATCGAAAACGCGCAGTTGCTTCGAAGAATCACCGAGGAGCGAAGCCTGTCGCGCCGCAGCAACAAGTCGCGTCGCGGTCAATGCTGCAACGCCCGCACGCACGGAAGATGCGTGCGCTGAACGCCGAGTTTAGCTCATGCCGCAGCGCATCATCCGCCGTCGGTCCATCATCCACCCATGTCTGAGAACGCTGGCGAGGCCTTTGTGCCTTGCCGGAGGAATCCAGTTCAGCGAAGCCTGCGCGCAGAACGCCTCGGCGCAAGGCCAAGTCAATGCTGGGAATCAGCAAAGCTAAAAACACACTGCGCGGGCAATCGACCGCGGCAAGCAGACTTGAATCGACAATCATGCAACTAAGGGGGTCGTCTATGAGTGAAAATGCCAGTCGCCAATCGCGTCCGCGCGCGATCGCCGACCACGCTTCGCTGAGGAATGCCGCATTTCGCGGCCAGGCGGAGCGGACCATGGAATTGATCACGGCCGGCGCCGGCGTGAACGAACCGGACAGCGACGGCGATACGCCGCTGATGCTGGCGGCGGCGCAGGGGCATACTGATATCGTTACCGTGCTGCTGCGAAAAGGCGCGGACGCGAACGCGCACAACGATCAAGGCGAAACCGCGCTGCATCAGGCCGCCCATGGCGGCCACCTCGGAGCCGTAGGCGCGCTGCTGGCCGCGGGCGCGCGTGTCGATACGCGCGACAACGGCGGCAGCACGCCTCTGATGTGCGCGACATTCGGCGGTTACGCCGAGGTCACCATCGCTCTCCTGGACTCAGGGGCCGACGTCGAGATTGAGAACTTCCACGGCTACGGAGCGCTTGATCTTGCCGCGCGCAAAGGTCTTGATCTGCGCGGCATGCTGCTCCAGCTCGATCAGCGCGTCGAGACCGCGCCCAAGGGCCCTCATCAGCGGCAAGCCTCCCGGAACCGCGCCCGAATCGGCTCTCCGCGCTGAGGAGCGCTTCATGCTCCGCTAGATCGCAACTTCATCCGCGGCTTTCGCGCTGGTTGTATCGGCTCCAGAGCCGCTTGCACGACCAGCGACATAGCTTTGCGCGCTGTCACGGATCCAAGCCTCCGCCGACTCCCTTGACCTGAAGTCGCCAACGTCCTCACAGGCGATACCGGGGCTTGCGACCTCCACATACCACGTGCCGTCTCCACTTGCGCGGGGCGTGAATGTGACTTCGGGCGTAGACGCTGACATAGAGTCTGTTCTCCTCTTCTGGACGCCGCTTCGCTGAAATGTTGGGGGAGAAATTGGTCGCGTGTCCGACGATCGGTGATCGATCGGCCATCATCGGCCCGCTGATACGAGTGAGCTCGCACCGATAGAATCTTCAAACGCGACAATTATCGCATAACAGCCGCATAAAATTCGAAATTACGTCAAGTGTACCTGGAGTTTGTGGCTTTTCTTTGGATCCGAGATCAGCCCGGTCGCATTTTACAACCTGGGGGTTATCGGGCCTGACACGATTTGCCGGGCGCCTGGGAAGGGCCGCGGCGCCGTCAGGCGTCGGCGCGGATCAGCTTGATATCCTGCTCGGCCGCCCATCCGGAGATATCGCCCCGACGTAGCGCTGTCGCCATCAAATCCGGAAACTGGTCGGGCGTACAGGCGAACACGGGGATGCCGAGGCTCGCGACCCTCGCCGACAGCGCGGGATGGTAGGCCGCGCGACCGGTGTCGGTCAGCGCCAGCGGACCAGATGGCGGCGGTGCGGGTGAGATCAGTCCCACACAACAGTCCCTCCGCATCGCCCGCAAGCGGCAGAGTGGTCGCACCATCGGCCGATCGCCACCAGCCATGGCCTGCGTCGTCGCGCGCGATCCGCCCGGCCGGCAGCAGCACGGGAACATCGAGCGTCCAAGGTTCAGCAAGCAGCGGCTCGGTCAAGACCTCGGCGAGCGCTTGCTCCGCCGCCGGCCACTCCGGCACAGCCGTATCCTCCGCTGCCGCCCGCTGAACCAGCAACGCGCGCAGCGGCTGTTGCGACGGATAGAAGGCCAGCTCGCCGGAAAACCGTTCGCCCGGTGCAAACACCGAGCCGCGCCGTCCTGCGCTGGCCGGGAAAAAATCGAGCAGCATCGCGAAGCGCGGACCGGCCTCGCCGAGATTGAGCAGCCAAGTCGTCTGCGACACCAGCCCGTCGCGCCGTGTCTGCACCTGTTCGGCCAGGACCTCCCAGCAGGCGTTGACCCGCAGCGTGCGCGGATCGGCCAGCACGGTTTCGCGCGATTCCGAGGTCGCTACGGCACGCCTCGTATCAGCCTCGCGCGGCGCGGCGCGAAAGGCGCGCGCGAGCAGCACGAGCTTGCCGAGCTCAACGACCGCGCCGCGCGGACGGTCGCCGGCCGGCAGGGCGAGGATGCGGCCCGGCAGCTCGTCGATCCGTCCGGCCAGCGCCGCCGCCTTGCCGTCGACCAGTCGCGCCGCGATGCGCCGGCACCGCGCGGTGGCATCGTCGATGAAGGCGGACAGGCCCATCCGCAATTGGTCGCCGATCCATTGCTCGAGCGCGTCGAGCGCATCCGATATCGCGCGCTCGGTATCCTCGGATCGCTTCGCCGCGGCAGCCTCGCGCCGCGCCGTCTCTTTCGGATCCTCGAGCGCCTCCGGTTCGGCAAGCTGCGCCACGCGCGCGTCCTTGGAGGCGGCCGGTGCATCGGGGCTCGCCGTCTTTGGCGCGCCGCCGCCTGTGCGCGGTCGCCCGAGCCAATGCCTGACCCAGGCCGGCGTGTCGGCGGGTGCGAAGGGCACGATCGCCTCCGCGTTGAGCCACAACAGGCCGAGCACGTGCTTGCATGAAATTTCCGTGACGGGCAGGTGCACCTGCTGCCGAGGTCGCGCAGGTCCGCCATGACCCGATAGGGATTGGCTCCGGAACCCGCGCATTCGCCCCAAAGCAGCGCGCCGTCGCCGCCAACCCCAGACCATTTGGCCGGCTTGGCCAGCCCAGCCGCCGCCTTGAGCGAGGATTGATCAGCGGCGAGTTGTTCGATGGCCTTGAGCTCAATCGCCACGCTGTTATCCCAATGCAACCCCACAGCAGTATATCGGGCGGTGATGAAAGCTCAATGCCGCCGCAAGTTGCGACGCTGCCGGCGTACACGGCCGGAACAAGGCCGACCCCGATCACCCACCCGCGCGTGCGCCCGCGATTCCCGGCAGGTCGAGATTTCCTTCGGCCCAGGCGCGGGCCAGCGTCAGGGACGCGATGTGCCAGGCGCCGTCGATCTTCTCGAAGCCGATCTCGTAACAGCCGCCGACCAGCCAGCAGTCGCGTCCTGCCAGTTCCGGCTCCTTTATGAAATGCCAGGCGACGACGGATGCGGCCGCGTGGGCCGCCTCGCCGCTCACCGTCACAGCGGGCACGCCGATGACGTGGCAGGTCCGCGTGAAGCCGGGCAGAAGCCGGCGCCAGCCGCCGATCAGCTCCTCGCGTGTCATTGCCTGCGCGTCGCCGCCAAACAGCGAGGTATAGTCGACGTGGATCCGCGGCGCGAACAAGGCGAGGAGCTCGTTCCAATGCTGCCCGTCGACATGGACGGCGAGGGAGCCGATGATGTCAGCGAGATGACTGCGATCGTCCATTTTCCGAACCAACCTCTATGCGACTTTCCGAACCAACCTCTATGCGACCACGCGCCGGCGCAGCTCGCGCCAGCCGCTGGGAAGGAGCACCAGCGCGGCGGCGGCCAGGGCGGCTGCGTGAGCGAGCGGCGCACCGATGCCAAAACTCTGCCCGATCTGCAGGCGCTCGAGTGCCAGGATGATGAGGATGGCGGCGCCGCTGCCGAATGCCATGGTGCCAAGCAGCGTCACCAAGCCGAACGGCGGCAACATCGCAAAGCGCCGAAGCCGCGCATCACGCCGGGCGATCGCAAACAGCGCCAGCAGCAGAAAGCCGAGCACGCTCAGCGTCAGCGGCAGAAACACCAGTTCGGCGAAATGATGTGCAACGGATGCAGCCTGGCACGAGCCGGCATCCGGATGGGCGGCGAGCAGGCGCGCGCAGCGCGCCGCCGGATAGCTCTGCTGTGGCGCGTCGGGCGCAACCCATCCGGGCCCGAACAGCGCGCCGAACACCCAGTTTAGCGCGCCTGCGAGACCGAAACTCGCAAGTGCGACGGACCCCAAGAGCCAGGCCGCGGCCATGATGCGCCGGGCCGGCAGCCAGGCTGAGGTGCCCTCGCGGAGGGCCGCCTGTGCGACACTTTCCGGCGAACCAAACCGGGCGAGCGCCTCGCGCGTCGCGTCGTCGCGAGCAAGGCCCTCCTGCTCCAGCACGTCAGCGCTTTCCGCGAGGTGCGCCTCGGCCTCGATCAGCACACGCCGGCCGTGTGGGCCGGTGCCGGCCAGGGCATCGAACAGGCGATCAAGATATTGCTCGATGCTCATGTGGATCATGCGCGCCTCCATTCCAGCACCATGTTGAGACTGCGGCTGAAACGATGCCATTCCGCCCTGCGTTCAGCCAATGCCGCGCGGCCCGCCCGGGTGATGGTGTAGCGCCGCCGCTTGCGTCCCTGGTCCTGCTCCCATTCGCTTACGATCAATTCCGCGCGCTCCAGCCGATGCAGCGAGGGATAGACGGTGCCTTCGGCGAGATCGAAGGCGCCATCGCTGCGCTCACGCAGCGCGGTGATCAGTGCATAGCCGTGCAGTCCGCCGGCCTTGAGGACGGCGAGAATTGCGAGATCGAGGGAACTCTGCCGGTAGTCGATGTTCATGCCTAGATAGTCTAGGTATGAGGCGCGCTTGTCAAGCCTGCCTCGTTCGATCGGATGGACGCTCCAGGGAACATGAATTACAGTCTTGGGTCGATCGGCTCGCTCTCGAGCGCGAGCACAGCAAAGACACATTCGTGCACACGTCGGAGCGGTTGGCGGGCGACGAAGCGTTTCAGCGCCTCGTGGCCGAGGGCGAATTCACGAAGCGCGAGATTGCGCTTGCCGCCGAGTTTGCGCTGGCGCAGCCTGACGATGTGCTCGGGCGCGTCATACTCCGGACCATAGATGATGCGCAGATATTCCTGGCCGCGCACCTTTAGCGCAGGCTGGATCAGGCCCTTTGGTCCGCGCGCGACGAAGGCGCGCGGCTTGATCACCATGCCTTCGCCGCCGTCGTCTGTCAGAGCCTCCCACCATGCGATGGCCTCGCGCACGGCCGCATCGTCATCCAGCGCGACCGTACGCCACGATGTCCGGGTGACGACATCGTCGGATGCCGCGGCGAGCCGGTCCGCCAGGCCCATATGCCAGACATGGTCGTGATCGAACCACACCCGTCCTTCGCTCGCGAGCAGATGAAAGGGCGCGACCTTCAAATCACCGACGCTGCTCACGGGCCAAATGTAGGGCGCCCACGCCTTGCCGTAACGCGCGGCGCGCGCGAGGCGGTCAGCGAAGCGGTCGGGGACGCCGCCGACGTCGAGGCCGCGCTTGGCGGCCCGCGCCAGCGCATCCGCGGCCGCAGCGAGACCTGCCTGGGACGATGCGGCAACCGGCGCATACTGGCTCTCGATCAGGCTTCCGGCCTTGGCCGACCAGGGCATGATCTCGGCGTCGAGCAGCAGCCAGTCGGATGTGAACTCGTCCCAGAGCGCCGCTCCGTCGACGGCAAGCCGCAGCTTCGTCAAAACGGCTTCGGTCGTTGCGGCATCGTTGAAGAAGCCGCGGCCGGTGCGGGTCCAGATTGCGCCGCTCTCGTTGCCCGTGACGCCGAACCGTGCGCGGGCCGCCTCCACCGACCGGCACAGCGCGATCACGGCCCGCGAGCCCATGTGCTTCTCTTCGCAGACCACTTCGCCCACGCCGCGCTCGCGAAAATGCGAAAACGCCTCCTCGGGCCGCTCCAGCCAGCCGTCTTGCGCACTGGTCTCCGAGGGTGACATCGTCGGCGGCAGATAGGCGAGCCATTGCGGCGCCAGCGCGAACCGGCTCATGACCTCGAGCGCGGCGCAGGCGTTCTCTTCCGCCACCACGATGCGGCCGCGCAACTCGGTGTCGATCCAGCGCCGCCCGCAGACGTCGTCGATATCGAGCAGGCGGTCGGCATTGGCCTGCGCCGAGGCGGTGCCGGCCGGGCTTGCCAGCGGACGGATCGGCTCGCACCATGCGCGTTCGGCCGCAACATCGACAATCTCCTTTTCGGGCCAGCGCAATGCCGTCAGGCTGCCGCCGAACACACAGCCGGTGTCGATGCAGATCGTGTTGTTGACCCACTCGGCCCGTACCACCGGCGTATGGCCATAGACCACGGTCGTCGGGCCGCGATAGTTCGCGGCCCAGTCGGCGCGCACCGGCAATCCGAACTCGTCGATCTCGCCCGTGGTCTCGCCAAAAAGCGCGAACTCCCGGACCGCGCCCGAGCCGCGGCCGATCATTTCTTCCTTCAGTCCGGCATGGGCGACGGCGAGCCGTCCGCCGTCGAGCCAGACATGGCTGCGCAGACCATCGAGAAAGGTTGCGACCGCTTCGCGAAAGCCGCGGTCCTCGCCCGCGAGCTGGTCGATGGTCTGCTGCAGCCCGTGGGCGACCGTGACCTTGCGGCCGGCGAGCCAGCGCTCCAGCTTGCGGTCATGATTGCCTTGCACCGCGTAGGCGGTGCCGGCCGCCGTCATGCTCATCGCGATGCGCAGCACGTCGGGCGTGTTGGGACCGCGATCGACGAGGTCGCCGACGAATACCAGTTTGCGTCCCTCCGGCGGCGTCACCGTGACGGTGCGTTTGGCCGTCTCATCGGACCATTCGACGCGATAGCCGAGCCGTGCGAGCAGGGCCTGCAACTCGTCGGCGCAACCGTGCACGTCACCGATGATGTCGAAAGGACCTGTGTGCGTTCGCTTGTCGGTCCAGAGCGGCTGGCGGGCCACGGTCGCGGCTTCGATCAGGTCCGTGCTGCCGAGCTTCCAGACCTGGCGAAACCCTTCGCGCTGCAGGCCGCCGAGGCCACGCCGGATCTCCGACACCATCCGCTGCACGACCTGGCCGCCGAAAGGGCGATCGGGACGCGTCTTGTTGCGCGTGATGCAGATGTCGATGCCGGGATCGAACACGATGGCGACCGGCAGCGCATGCCATTTGCGGGCGAGCTCGACAAAACCCTTGCGCTCGGCGGCGCGGACATTGGTGGCGTCGATCACGGCAAGCCTGCGGTTCTTGAGCCGCTTGCCGGCGATCTCGCGCACCAGCTCGAAGGCGTCAGCGGTGACGCCCTGGTCGGTCGCATCATCGCAGACGAGGCCGCGGCAGTGATCCGACGAGATCACCTCGGTCGGCAGAAAATGTTTCGCCGCAAAGGTGGACTTGCCGGAGCCGGTCGAGCCGATCAGCACGACCAGCGAGAAATCGGGAATTTCGATGTTCATGGAGAAACTACTGGATTCTAGTTTTGACGCGTTTTCTTCACCCGAACCGGTGCCCACTTCGCTCGAAAACGCTCTATCGGGTGAAGATGGCCACCTGGGTCGGTGCGCCCAATGCATCGTCCTTGAGGCCGATGCCGCTCAGTTCGGCGCGATAGCCGTAAGCTTCGCCAATCCGCTCGGCCCAGTTCTGGAACTCGGCGCGGGTCCATTCGAAGCGATGGTCGCGATGGCGGAAGTGACCGGCCGCGAGATTTTGAAACAGCGCGTTGTATTCGACGTTCGGGGTGGTCACCACGACGGTCGAAGGCTGCGCCTCGCCGAACACGACGCGCTCGACGAGGGGGAGGCGGTCGGGATCGAGGTGCTCGATGACCTCGACCAGCACGGCCGCATCCGTCTCGGCCCAGCGCGCGTCGCGGTAGGTGAGGGAGCCGTGCAGCAACGTCACGCGCCCGTCAGGCGGGCCGCCGGGCATGTTGAGCTTGAGCCGCTTCTTGGCCCGCTCCAGTTCATTGACCGCCGGATCAAGCCCGATCAGCCGCTCCGCCCAGCGTTCCCTGAGCAGGTGCTGCAGCAGCTTGCCTTCGCCGCAGCCGAGGTCGGCGATGGTCTTTGCGCCGGCCGCACGCAGCGCCGCGACGACGGCCGCCATGCGCAGATCGTTGAGCCGGATCGGCGTCTCCAGCGCGGCCTCATCGGCCGTGCGTTCGTCGGCATCGAGCGTCTCGTCCTGGGTCTCCGGCGCGAGGCGTTCCAGCGCCGCCCGCGCCAGCGAGCCGCGGTGACGGAGATAGCGGCGCACGACCAGGTCCTTGGCCGGATGGCGGTCGAGCCAGCCTTCGCCGCGCTTGAGCAGTTTGTCGATCTCGTCGTCGCCGACCCAGTAATGCTTGGCGTCGTCCATCACTGGGATCAGCACATAGAGGTGATTGAGCAGGGCGCTGAGGCGACCCGTTCCAGTCAGGCGCAGCCGGGCGTAGGCCTTGCTGGTTGCCTCGCCGTTCGGAGCGGGGACGCGATCGAGATCGACATGCCAGCCCAGCGGCTCGAACAGCTGCCGCAGCACCTGCTCGCCGCCGCGCATCGGCAGCGGCGTAACCACGGCTTCGAACGGAAGATCGCTGTCGGCGAGGTCCTGGCGCGCGGAACTTACGCCGTTCATGGCGGTCCGGAACGCCTTGTTCAGCGCGACCGACAGGAACGAGGACGCCGCATAGGGGCGATCATTGACATATTGGTCCGCAAGGCCCTCGCCCTGTCCCTTGCCCCGGACGAGGCCGACAGGATCGATTTCGAGCACCAGCGCGGCCTCGCAGCGCGTCTCGCTGGCTTCCGGATAGAACACCAAGGCCCTGCCATAGGTGAGCTCGAGTTCGTGCAGCCGGTCGGGATGCTTGTTGAGCAGAAATCCGAGATCGGTTGCGGGCTGATGGGTGGTGGCGATGGACAGGAACATGCCTTGAGATAACTGATGGCGGGACGTGCATCCAGCACTTCATTTCAGCGTGCGCAAGTCTGGATTGCATCGGCTTATTTTCGAATACGATGGTGAGCGGTGGGCCAGGTCAGTTGACACAGAGAATTATCTGACTTAAGTCAGATATATGCTCGATCCCGTCTCCCGCGTCCGCCGGTTCAACCGCGCCGTCACCTCCGAGGTCGGCGCGCTCGACAGTTCCTTTCTCGGGCGTGGCCGGCCGCTTGGCGCGGCGCGCGTGCTAAATGCGATCGGCCAGGGACGCTCCGATATCGCCGAGATCCGCGACTATCTCGGCCTCGACTCCGGGCTGATGAGCCGCCTGCTGCGCAGTCTCGAGGAGGAGGGGCTGATCGAAACGATGGTGCATGGCGAAGACGCACGCCGCCGGGTCGCCACGCTGACACGCGCCGGCCAGCGCGAATTCAAGGCCTACGATGCGCTCTCCAACGCGCAGGCCGAGGCGCTGCTCGCCCGCCACGCCCGGCCGGACGCGCTGCTCGCCGCGATGGACATGATCGGCTCGGCGCTCGGAGTTTTGCGCACCACTATTCAGGAGATGGACCCGAAGAGCGCCGAGGCGCGCTTCTGCCTTAGCGAATATTATGGTGAGCTCGCGCGCCGCTTTGCACAGGGATTCGAGGTCGCGCGCTCGCGTGATCCCGATGCCTCCGACATGCGCCGCCCGCGCGGCGCCTTTTTGGGAGCGATCTCGGACGGCCTCCCGATCGGCTGCGTCGGACTGAAGGGAACGGGAGGCGAGCTCGCCGAAATCAAGCGGCTGTGGGTCGCACCATCAGCGCGCGGACTGGGGCTCGGCCGCCGTCTGATGGATGCGGCCGAGACGGCGGCGCGGGAGCTCGGCATCGCGGTGCTTCGGCTCGATACCAACAGCGCGCTGCCCGAGGCGCGAAAACTCTACCAGTCGACCGGCTGGCGCGAGATCGCGCGCTTCAACGACGATCCCTATCCGGACCTGTTCTTCGAAAAGCGGCTGTGACTGTCCAGGTCGCAGGGAAGACCCGTCGTTGCGAGGCCGCGTTGGCGGCCGCGCGGGCCGAGTGGACTTGAAGGCGGCGGCCCATGTATCCAGAGGCGAAGCGATTTCATCCGTCCCTCGACTTTTTCAAGGCCATCGAGCAGCGAGCGCACGCATATTCCTCGCCGCCGAAGGATTTTGATCCGCTCACGGCGACGGATACGCAGCTCGAGCGATATGGATTGCCGTCGCGCCCCGATCGGGACAAGGAACCAGATCTGTTCGGTTTCTGGACGCGGCTCCTCGGCAAGCCGCTCGAGGTGGTGACGGCGAAGTTTCCAGAGCCGCACGGCGAAAAGCTGCGGTCGATTCCACTGACCCGGGTTGGCCGTGGCGAGCCGCGCGGCTTTCGTCATTTCGAACGCAGCCGGAATTGGTCGGGCGCCTACATCGTCCCGCAGCGTCCGGACATGTTCGTGCATGTGACAGGTAGCTGGCACGTGCCGAGGCCATCCTTGCCGCCGGTGCTGCCCGAGGGTGTCACTGCGTACGAGCAGTATCAATCATCGACCTGGATCGGCATCGATGGGCACCGACGCTATCCCAACTCATCAATGCCGCAGATCGGTACCAGCCAGTGCATTGAAATGATCGACGGCGTCGAGAAAATATCGACCCACGCCTGGTGGCAATGGTGGTCGCTGGACGATAGCTATCCGCCCAACAACCGGAACAATCCGCCCGTGCCAATCACGGAGATTCCGGTTTCGCTCAACGATGAGATGATGGCGGGCGTGACGGTGCGCTCCGCCGATGAGGTGCACTTCTACATCAAGAACCAGACGACGGGCCTCTTCACGAGCTTCCTGGTCATCGCACCGGGTCCGATCCTGCCGCTCGGCGCGACGGCCGAATGGATCGTGGAGCGGCCAACCGTCATCGGTGAACGTCATCTGTATCCTTTGCCCAACTACACGGACGTTGTTTTTCGCGATTGCTTTGCGCAGTCGGCACCCTCCATCGGCGCGCCGGCGAAGACCTGCCGGCTGCGTCGGGCCCGGTTGATCCGGATGTTCGAGACTTTTTCGGATCCCCACCGCACGTCCTTTGTGTCGCTCCCACGACAGTTGAGCAACAGCAGTCTCCAGGTCTCCTATCGCGATGCGTCGGGGCCCGGCAGTGGCGGCCTCCTGACGTGACGCTCGACACCGCAAACGTCAACAGCCACCGGCTCGCGCGAACCGACTTCGCGAGCGTCGACGACATGCAGCTTGATCTCGTCGCCGTCCTTCGGCTTAAGCGCCTCGACAACGGCCGCCAGCGGACGGGCAGCGAGACTGCTGCCCGGTCGGCGACCTGCACGTCACCATCTTCCGGGATATTGACAAGTCTCGCATTCAAGTTGTTAGCGCCGCTCGTGCAGTGACCTGCTCGCACGAGCTGCTGGCGAGCCGACGACCAGCGCTTTTTGCCTCATCCCGCCGCCGCATTGATCTCCGGCGGCGGCGCCTTTCGCTCGAACCGCGCGCGCTCGTCGCCGGCTGCGGCGGGCAGCCCCGCGAACCGCCTGAGCGCCTCCGCCATTTTCTGGCGGCCGGCGGCGCCGGTGATGATCACGTCCACCATCACGAAGGACGAGTGGAAGTGGCCGTGCGCCTTGAGCTGCTCGACCGGCACGCCGGCCGCGGCGAGCGCCTCGGCATAGGCGATGCCCTCGTCGCGCAGCGGATCGAACTCGGCCGTCACCACATAGGCCGGCGGCACGCCCGCAAGCTGGCCGCGCAGCGGCGAGACGCGCGGATCGGTGCGGTCGTCGGGCGAGCAATAGAGGTCCCAGAACCAGAACATCAGGGAGCGGGTCAAGAAATAGCCAGTCGCGTTCTCGGTGTAGGAGGGACGGTCAAAGCTGCAGTCGGTGACCGGGCAGACCAGGAGCTGGCCGGCGATCTCGGGGCCGCCACGGTCGCGCGCGAGCTGGCAGGTGACGGCCGCGATATTGCCGCCGGCGCTCCAGCCCGCGATCAGCACCGGTCCCGGCTGGCCGCCGAGATGGCCGGCATGCTCCGAGATCCAGCGCGTCGCCAGATAGCCGTCCTCGACCGCGGCCGGGAAACGCTGTTCCGGCGCGTGGCGATAGCCGACGCTGACGAAAATCATGCCGGTGCGACGGCACATGTCGCGGCAGAACGGATCGTCCGACTGCTCGTCGCCGAGCACCCAGCCGCCGCCGTGGAAATACACAACGATCCGATGCGGCCCCGGCGTCGCCGGGCGATAGAGCCGATAGCGCAGCCGCTCATTGCCGGGGATGGTGCCGTCCAGAACCTCGCCGACCGGGCGGCCGGCCGGGCGGCTCTTGTTGAACTCGTTGACGAAGTCGCGCGCGCCCTGCGCGCCCATCGATTCGATCGGCGGCAGGTTCATCTCGGCCAGCATGTTCAGCACCAGCCGCACGTCCGGCTGCAGGCGCACGATCTCGCCGTCATTGCACTGTTCGGCGCCATTGGGGCCAGTGAGCCTGAAGCCCAGCATGCCCTTGCCGACCACCTCGTTGCAGATGCTGCGATAGGGACCGACGCCGCCCGTGTACGGCATGACGCCCAGCGCCTTGCCGGGCACGTTGGCGCCCGTGTACCAGGTGTTGGCGAGCCGATGCAGCGTCAGCGACGAGCAGTCGGCCATGTGCCGCGCCCAACCCTCCTGTGCCGCGTCGGTCGCTTCCATCGTCGTGAAGCCCGCGTCGCGTCGCGCGATCAGGCGGTCGACCACCCAGTCGGCATGCTGCTCGATCGACACCGCCATGTTGGACAGCACCGACGGGCTGCCCGGGCCGGTGATCAGGAACAGGTTGGGGAAGCCCGCGACGGTGAGCCCGAGATAGGTCCGCGGACCATCTTTCCAGACATCGGACAGCGATAGTCCGCCGCGGCCGGTGATCGGATGCACCGCGCGGATCGCGCCAGTCATGGCGTCAAAACCGGTCGCGAACACGATCACATCCACATCAACGTCGCGTTTGTCGGTGGTGATGCCGGTGGCCGTGATCGCCTTGATCGGCTCCTGGCGCAGATTGACCAGCGTCACGTTGTCGCGGTTGAAGGTGGTGTAATAGTTGGTCTCGAGGCAGGGCCGCTTGGCCCCGAACGGATGGTCGAACGGGCTGAGCGCGGCCGCGGTCTCCGGGTTCTTGACGATGGCGCGGACTTTTTCGCGCAGGAGGTCGGCGACCAGCGTATTGCCGTCGACATCATTGCCCTGGTCGGCCCAGAGCTGAGAGAGGATGAAGACGAGATCGCCTTCGCACCACGCCTTCTCAAAACGTTCGCGGCGCTCGGCATCGCTGAGCTGCCAGCTCGGCGCCGTCGTCGGCGCCAGCGGCACGCCGGCGGCGGACCAGCGCGCCTGTTCGCGGAAGGCGGCGCGGTCGGTTTCGAACTGCGCCACGCGGTCGGTCGTGCGCGGGCCGTTATGCGCGGGCATGGCAAAATTCGGTGTGCGCTGGAACACAGTGAGGTGGGCGGCCAGTTCCGCGATCTTCGGGATCGCCTGGATCCCTGACGAGCCGGTGCCGATCACCGCGACGCGCTTGCCGGCGAGATCGACCCCGTCATGCGGCCAGCGGCCGGTAAAATAGACCGGGCCCGCAAAATCCTTGACACCATCGATCTCCGGCGGCTTTGGCGCGGAGAGGCAGCCGGTGGCCATGATGTAGTCGCGGCAGGAGACGCTTTCGCCTTTGCTGGTCGTAAGCAGCCAGCGCTGCGCTTCCTCATCCCAGGTCGCGGAGGTGACCTTGGTGCCGAAGCGGATGTCGCGGCGGAGATCATAGCGGTCGGCGATGAAGCCGAGATAGCGCAGGATCTCCGGCTGGGTCGCGTATTTTTCCGACCAGGTCCAGGCGTTCTCCAGTTCGGAATCGAAGGTGTAGCTGTAGTCGACGGTCTGGATGTCGCAGCGCGCGCCGGGGTAGCGGTTCCAGTACCAGGTGCCGCCGACGTCATTGGCTTCGTCGAGCCCGACCGCCGAAAAACCCGCCTTGCGCAGGCGATGGAGAATATAAAGGCCGGCAAAGCCGGCTCCGACCACCGCGACGTCGACCTGTTGGGGTGCACCGCCGCCCGTCGCTTCCGACGCAGCTGTTGCGACCGTTGCCTCTGGCATGCCAATCCTCCCGACGAATTTTGTTTTGATTTAAGAGGGTAGGGTGCGCCCAAATTGTCATCCGGACAAGGTCCTTCTTCTAATGCGACCGAGGCCTTCTAATGCGACCGGGGCCGGCCTTGGCCGGCTCGAGTCAATATTTCTGACCGGCCGAATCCTTTCAGCCATCTCGATCGTCTTGGAGATGGATGAGCAAACGCAGGAACAGTCATGGATGCAGGCAATGCCATGAACCAGCCCATCGCCATTTTTGCGCGCGACGGCCTTGACCGGGCCATGAGCGAATTGCGGCCAAAGCTGCATCGCTACTGCGCGCGCATGGCGGGCTCGGTCATCGACGGAGAAGACATCGTGCAGGAGGTTCTGGTGAAGGCGATCGAAGCGTTTTCGCTGGTCGCGCCGATCGCCAACGCCGAAGGCTGGCTGTTTCGCATCGCCCACAACACGGCGCTGGACTTTCTGCGACGGCGCGCCCGGCAGGAGGCGCTTGTTTCGGAGGAGGCTCTCGACATGACCGCCGATCCCGTCTCCACGACCGAGGAGCGAATGTCCGTCACGACGAGCCTGCGCACCTTCATGCGGTTGCCGACCGGCCAGCGCAGCACCGTCATCCTGAGGGACGTGCTCGGCTATTCGCTGGACGAGATCGGCTCCTTGCTCGACAGCAGCCTTCCCGCGGTCAAGGCGGCGCTGCATCGCGGACGCGCGCGCCTGCGTGACATCGCTGGTGAACCAGACGACCGGCCGCTTCCGGTGCTCGCGGAGGCCGAGCGGTCAAGACTCTCGGACTATGTGTCGCGTTTCAACGCCAGGGATTTCGACGGCCTGCGCGACCTGCTCGCGGACGATGTGCAACTCGAGCTCGTGAGCCGGTTTCGCCGCCAGGGCCGCGGCGAGGTGCAGAACTATTTCGGTCGCTATCACGAGCGCAGCGATTGGCAACTTCGGCCTGGCCTCGTGGAGGGCCGGCCGGCGGTCATCGTGCGCGATCCCACGACGCGCGCGACGCTCCATTTCGTCCTGCTCGCCTGGGCCGGCGACCGCGTCGTCGACATCAGGGATTTCCGCTATGCCCGCTATGCGCTGGAGGGTGCGGAGCTGTTTGTCGTGGAGTGATCACTCCGTTTGTTAAGATATCGCCATCCACTCACATTATCCCCCGGGCGTCTTATATGCGCCGCGGCGCAACGACGCGCCGAACTGATGACAACGAGGAGGATCGACATCATGCCGACGATCACCACCAATGACGGGACCATGATCTTCTACAAGGACTGGGGCACGGGCCAGCCCATCGTCTTCAGCCATGGCTGGCCGCTGTCGGCAGATGACTGGGACACCCAGATGCTGTTCTTCTTGAAACACGGCTTCCGCGTCATCGCGCATGACCGGCGCGGCCACGGCCGCTCGAGCCAGGTCGCCGACGGCCACGACATGGACCATTATGCCGACGATCTCGCGGCGCTGACCGCCCATCTCGACCTCAAGAATGCGGTGCATGTCGGCCATTCCACCGGCGGCGGCGAGGTCGTGCATTACCTCGGCCGCCATGGCGAAAGCCGGGTGGCGAAGGCGGCGATCATGTCCGCGGTGCCGCCCTTGATGGTGCAGACGCCAGCCAATCCGGGCGGCCTGCCCAAGGACGTGTTCGACGGCCTGCAGGCACAACTCGCCGCCAACCGCTCGCAATTCTACACCGACCTCGCGTCCGGGCCGTTCTATGGCTTCAACCGGCCCGGCGCCAAAACGTCGGAACCCGTGGTCCTGAACTGGTGGCGGCAGGGCATGATGGGCGGCGCGAAGGCGCATTACGACGGCATCGTCGCGTTTTCGCAGACCGACTTCACCGAGGATCTGAAGAAGATCACGGTGCCGGTGTTCGTCATGCACGGTGACGACGACCAGATCGTTCCTTACGCCGACTCCGCGCCGCTGTCGGCCAAGCTTCTGAAGAACGGCACGCTGAAGACGTATAAAGGCTTTCCGCACGGCATGCCGACCACCGAGGCCGAAACCATCAACGCGGACCTGCTGGGGTTCATCAAGGGCTGAAGCGGGATGAGGTGCTGTTGAATCGGTCTTTCCGCGTATGCGGTTCACCTCGCCCCGCTTGCGGGGAGAGGTCACCGCGCCAAGAGCGATGCCCTTGGCATCGCTAAGGGCGCGGCGGGTGAGGGGGATTCTCCGCAAACCCGGTGCCAGAAGGATGCAAAGAGCCCCTCACCCGAACCCTCTGCCTGAAAAAAACGGGGAGAGGGGGCGCACTGTCGGCGCGGCAAGTGCTTCCCGTCACGACCGTGTCGCGACGTCGAGCTTGTCCGGGTTGGCCATGCCGTAGATCGCGGTGATGCGCGCCCCGTCGGTATCGAGGCTGATGGCGAGCCTCATGCGGCCGCCGTCTCTGGCGATCAGACCAGGTACGCCATTGATCTCGGCCTCTTCGAACACCACCGCCTCGGGCAGGAGCCGCGTCGCGGCAAGAATGAACTGCGCGACCGCGCGGCTGCCGGTCACGGGCTGCTTGTTGGCAAAGGCCTTGCCGCCGCCATCGCCATGCAGCACGACGTCGTCATGGAGCAGCGCCACCATCGCCTCGATATCCTGTCTGCGCGTGGCGTCGAAAAACTGCCGCAGCAAGGCGCGGTGCCTTGCACGGTCCACATTGAAACGCGGCCGCTCCGCCGCGACACGCTGACGCGCCCGGCCAAAAATCTGCCGGCAGGCTGCGACGTCGCGGTCGACGATTTCCGCGATCTCCTCGAACGGAAGGTCGAAGGCGTTGCGCAGCACGAACACGACCCGCTCGGCCGGCGACAGCCGCTCGAGCACGATCAGCAGGGCGAACGAGATATCCTCGGCATGCACCGCCGAGTCATCCAGCGAGAACAGCGGCTCCGGCAGCCATTCCCCGACATAGGTCTCGCGCCGCGCACGGGAATCGCGCAGCCGGTTGAGGCTGAGCCGCGCCGTGATGGTCGCAAGATAGGCCTTGAGCGAGCGCACCTTGTCCTTTGGCGTGGCGAGGTGCAGGCGCAGGAAGGCGTCCTGCACCACGTCCTCAGCATCGCTGCGGCTGCCGGTGATGCGGTAGGCGAGCGCGAACATCGATGGCCGCAACTCGGCCAAAGCCTGGTCCGATGTCATGCGGTCTGGACCTCCTGGCGCATTTGCATGGCCTGATTGGCCGTCTCCCATGACACGCGCCGCTGGCCGGGCCAGACCCAGCGCGCGAAAAAACCCGGATGCCTGCGCTCCAGCTTGAGCAGATAGGTCGACAGCCATACGAAGACATTGCGGGTGTGATAGCCGGTGCGGCCGCCGATCAGGAACAGGCGCTTTCTGTCGTCGGGATAGGCCAGGAAGCCGACACCGCGTCTGCCGACCGAGATGCCCTGTCCGTAGGTCGAGAAGCTGAACGGCCTGACATCGGCCTCTCGGGTCGACATCATTTCGGCGGCAAAAGCGCCGGTTGTCAGTGCGGCGAACACGGACGGCCGATAGGGCGCGCCGGTTGGCGCGACCGGATGGGCGGCATCGCCGGCCACGAAAATCGCGGGATGCGAGATCGAGCGCAGCATCGGATCGACGAAGATGCGGCCGCGCGGATCGGTTGCGAGGCCCGCAGCGCGGGCGAGCGGGCCGGCTGCCGTTCCGCCCGACCAGACGCAGACGTGGAACGGTAGGCTCGCCCCAGCCGTCGTCATCACTTCGTGCGGGCGGACCTCGACGACGGCGGCGTGATCGACGATGCGCACGCCGTAGCCGGTGAGCTCGGCGTGCAAAGCGCGCTCGACGGAAGCATCGCCCTTGAAACCGCCGCATCGGCTCCGCGCAACCAACGTGACCTCAGCCTCTGGCCAGCGCGCCTTGATCTCGCCGGCCGCCTCGATCGCGGTGGCGCCGCCGCCGACCACGACAATGCGGCGGGTCGGGTTTGCGGTGCTCTCCAACGCCGCACGCAGCGCGGCCGCCGCGTGCGGGTCGTCGCCAGGATCCAGCCGATAGGTATGGGCAGAGACCCCGGGAACGGTGTCCACATCGGTGCGGCTGCCCAGCGCATAAAGTGCGCGCGTGAACGTGATCTCACGGTCACCACACGCGTGCGCGACGCGCAGCTTTCGTGTCGCGGCGTCGAGTTCCACGATGTGGCCGATGATGAAATCGATTCCGGTGCCACGAAGCAGCGTCGAGATCGCCGGGATTCGCGAGGGAACCGATCTTGCGATGCTCTCCTGCAGGCGGATCCGTTCGACGAACTGGTCGCAATCATTGATCAGTGCGATCTTCAGGGATCGGTCTTCGCCAGCGCCAACGCGCAAGGCCGCCATCAGCCCGGCATAGCCGGCACCGAGGATCGCGATGTCGTAGTGGGATTTTGGCTCCGTCGCGTCATCCATGATGGCCTCCGTTCTGTCCTGCCAACAAGACACGCGGCGCGGATTGAATGTGACAGCCGGAACGGACCATTCCGGTCGAATGCCTTCACGGTCGTGTGATGCCTGATCGCATCCAGGAAACAAGGCCCGCGAACGCTACGACCGGCTTGTGTGCCATTCCGGCACGCGTGGCACGTCGGCATCGAGGGCGTCCCAGGCATAGCCGCGTGCGGCGTAGAAGATCGCCTGCGGCTTGAACGAGGCGGCGTCGTCGAGGCTTCCGACATAGATCCCGATCATGTCGGGTACCCGGTCCGGCTTGTTGTAGATCGCAACGCCGCAGCTCGGACAAAAGCCTTTCCGCTTGATCGCGCCGCGGTCGCTCTCACGCGCGATCTCGCGCACCTCGCCAGTGACCGCGAACGCGGCGCGCGGAAACACGAACACCGACGAGTGTCCGCCGCCGGAATCCTTCTGGCAATCCCGGCACTGGCACTGGAAAGCTCGCAGCGGCGGGGCGGCGATGACATAGCGCACGGCGCCGCACGAACAGCCGCCCGAAAATCCCATTGTCCGATCCTCCCTTGGTCTGCGATCATCGGCTGAGCTATGTGCAATCGCCAGTCCCGACAAGATCGAGCCGCGGTTCGGCGGGTTGAATGGCAGCAGGCGGCAGCAGGGCCAGCTCGGGAGAATTGTGATGAACGCACGCGCGCTCGCCGGAAAATGCTTTTGTGGCGCGGTCGAATACGCGGTGAGGGACGAGTTCGCCTACGCCGCGAATTGCCATTGCTCCAACTGCCGGCGCACCACCGGTTCGGCGTTCAAGCCGTTCGCCGGCATCGAACGCGACAAGCTCAAGCTGACCAAAGGCGAGGGCGATCTCATGATCCATGGTGAGGCGTTGAACAACGACACCCACTGCAGGCGCTGCGGCTCGCTGCTCTATTCGGTCGTGCGCGCCGGCGCCTATGTCCATGTCGCGATGGGCACGCTGGTCGATGATCCCACGATCCGGCCGGCCATGCACATTTTCGTCGGCTCCAAGGCGCCGTGGTTCACGATAACAGACGACCTGCCGCAGTTCGAGGGGCACGCGACGGCAAGATCATAGCGCCGTCATGACGAGTGGACCGGTCGCGTTGGCCCTCATCTGAGGTCGTCGTTGCGCACGGGAACGGCGGTACGCTAGTGTTGTGACTCTAACGCTTGTTTCGCTCTGGCGACTTTTTCGAGGATTTTGTCGGCGGACTTGGTCCAGACGAATGGTTTGGGGTTGGCATTGTGTTTTTCCAGGTATTGCATGATGGCGTCC
>Ga0210408_10000719_pt1 | contig 38374 bp, 30 predicted proteins | sample IncBWH4MmetaG_FD_155471 | JGI IMG/M metagenome (GOLD analysis project Ga0210408, IMG submission 155471) | Forest soil microbial communities from Barre Woods Harvard Forest LTER site, Petersham, Massachusetts, United States - Inc-BW-H-4-M | ecosystem: Environmental > Terrestrial > Soil >... | reverse complement strand
CCTGGAGCTGTTCTACTGCCGCTTGCCGGAATTCCACCGGATAGTGGCCATTTTGTTGCTTTTTCACGACTACACCTTTCTGTAAGTGTAGCGGCTTTCCTGTGTCTCATTTTGGGGGGTCACTCCAGGTGATTTCTGTAGCGGCTGGCAGCGGCTGTAGCGGCCCTTTCGCTGCCATGGCAGGCGGCACTGGAAGCCCGGCAGACGCGTAATTGAAGCAAGGATGATGATCCATCGAGCGAGTCCGGAGGGCGAGCAGGGGTTGTCATAAGCGCACTATAGAACACTTACTATAGATTGTCAAGGAAAATCGATAAAAGATAATGGGGCAAGCAATCTGGTGCACGCCAACCCTGACATGCTCAGTCAATCTTGCAGATCCTCAGATTTATCATCGCGATGGGGATCCCACGCTACGCTTGGGATGGGGCAAGAGATGTGCCTGCGCTTGCAGGCCGCTCTACAAACCATTTACCTTGTTTTGACGCAAAAAATGAATTCGGAGGACGTGATGGCAATCAAGGTAGTTGCTCTTAAGAACGGCCCCTATTCGGTTACCGGTAATCTCAGCGAACTTGAATTGACCGACGCCGATGGCAACCGGTATGACCTGACCGGCAAGGAAAGAGTTTCTCTGTGCCGCTGCGGCGCATCGGTCAAGAAGCCGTTCTGTGACGGCACTCATTCCAAGATCGGCTTCCAGGCCGCCGAAGCCGCGGTGAAGGCTGAACAGGGCCCTATCAATACGTAAGAAAGCTTTAATTGTGAATGAAGCAGGAGCCCATAGCGGCTCCTTTTCATTTTGGGACGTTATCTCATAATTTTTGAAGTTTCGCTGCAGGCGGCGTGAATTAGATTATCAACACACGAAAATCGTCTAACCATGAAGTGACATCAGAAAAGACCGTCCCGCGAGGAGATGGATCATCGGAGGGAATGAAAGTGCGAAGAACAAATACTTTATCGCTTGCTGCTATCAAAATCAATTCCTGCGTGACATAATAGCGCCCATAATTCTTGCCATCGACCTGGATGTCATGAATCGTCAAAAGAGACTGGCTATAAAGAACATTCCCAACCTTCTGCACGTTCAATAATGTAGAGTCTTCAAAATTGGAAACCCCGGCAATCATTTCTAAATAGAGCTGCATTGTAAAAAACGAGCCAACAGTATCATTGCGAATATAACGTTCAAGATTGGCCATAATGTCACCAGCTTGAGATGGTGCCGGCTCTGCTGACTCCTTACCTATTTTATCTTCTTCATCAGCCTCTTTCTTTACAAGACCAAGAACCGTATGTAACTGATCGAAGCTCATTTTTTGCAGAGAGACATAGGGAAAAAGGTGTTTCAATACCTCATGTTTTTCCACGATACCTGAGTGTGCGTGTGCTTTCCAAAGATAGACAGGCGACAGACCCGCGGCTTGCTTCAGCATTGGTGAGAGGCTTGTAATGTCGACGCCAGTTATATCTTGAATTAGTGCTCCTTCCGTGGTCTCAGAGTATTCCCACGAAGACCTTGAAGTGGCATAAAACTCGCCCGCGATGAACTTGGAAGTAGCAGGTGGGGTGTTGTTGGTTCCTGTTGTGTATTGTAGACGGCGAATGTCAAAATACTCATTATTTGGCATGCCGCGTTTGATTGAGGCAAGCCTGTTATTGGCTTCATCTATTTGTTTTTGACACTCGGCCTTCGCGATTTCTTTCTGCTGCGAGTAGAAATACTGCTGAACACCTGCTGCGACTGTTACTGCTGCTATCATTGCTGTAATAATATATATGTATGGGTGATTTTCGACTTTTTCTTTAAAGTTCATGCGCATTTATCCTCGGAGACATTTTGGGACATGCTAACTGATGACAAGATATTGTCAAGATGATTGCTTGGACTTTATGAGAAGCCGTTCTGTGACGGCACTCATTCCAAGATCGGCTTCCAGGCCGCCGAAGCCGCGGTGAAAGCTGAACAGGGCTCCATCAATACGTAAGAAAGCTTTAATTGTGAATGAAGCAGGAGCCCATAGCGGTTCCTTTTTCATTTTGGGACCATTATTTCTGTTGGACTCGAAGCTATGCGTGCTACTCTTCGCATCCAGCGAGACTGGTCAAAGTTGTATGCCTTTAGGCAACGAACACGAATACGTGGCGCAAGTCGAGAAAGCAGCTCCGGAAGAATTCGCTGGAATCCTGAAGACCGCAAAGGCGGACACGGAACGAGTGCTGAGGGTCCACTTCGGAGATGCTGTTTTCAAACGAATGCAAAGCTTGGCCCAGAATGCGAGGGACCAGCTTTCCGGCACAGTCATCTTACTTCCCGGGATTCTTGGCACGGAGTTGTATCAAGGCGACGAGCATATATGGCTCGGCGTCTGGAACCTCATCCGTGGGAAATTTGATCAGCTTCAGATGGATCTGGACGGCAGTAGCATCCAACCGATCCAATCCACGGAACTGCTGAAGATTATCTATGGTGAGCTGCAGCTTGTGCTTCTTCAGCACTGGAAGGTACTCACCTTTCCGTATGACTGGCGTTTGGACATCAGGGAGTCCGCCCGGCTGCTCAAGGCCAAGATAGATGCTTCTCTCGGTTCGGAAGAGAAAATCTTTTTTGTCGCTCACTCCATGGGAGGGTTGGTGGCGCGCTCTTTCCTGCAGCAGTTTCCCTCGGAATGGGACCGGGTGCAGCGTTTTGTCATGATTGGCACTCCAAACTACGGCAGCTTTGCCGTTCCCGCGCTGTACAACGGTTTAAACGCCATCATGCGAGTCATCGCAACGCTGGACCAGGAGCATGATGCAGCGCAGCTCTTGCAGTTCGCCAAGATGTTCGTGGGTTTGTTTGAGATGATGCCGTTTGCGGAAAAAACGCCGGACGCGATTGGCCTGCTCGATCCTGCCATCTACGGAAACCTGCGCCCTCCGCAGGAGAGGTTGGATAACGCCAAAGCTTTTCAAAAGGAGATGTCGACAACCATCCATCGCGAGAAGATGAGTTATATAGCGGGGTTTAACTGGAAGACACCGGATGCTATTGCCGATTGGCACAAGCTGCAAAGCTGGGAGGGCTATCACCAGACTATGGCCGGAGACGGCACGGTCTCCCACAGTCTGGGGCTTATCGAAGATGTGAAAACATATTTTGTAGAATCAGAGCATAGCTTGCTGCCCACGCACCCAGCCGTTATTCAAGCGGTGGAAGACATTCTGAAGAATGGCGTTACCAATGCCCTGCCCACAGCGATGCCGGCCACAACCATGTTGCGCCAGGAACTGCTGATGATAGAGCGGACCGCCGAATGGGCTGTGCACGAGGCGGAGGCTTTTGTGCTGCGCAAGATCGTCGAGCGGGAAATGCACACTGATCCGACGAAGATCAGCGACTCCGCAGTCAAGCTCCGCAACCTTGTTTACACCGGTTTGCATACTCGCGCTAAGGCAGCCGCCCGGTAGAAACATCTGAACATTTTTTACCGTAAAAGACGCAATGGACGCAAAGGAGCATCAAACCTTACCGCTGATCTGCGCAGATATATGCGGATTAGTACGATATGTTTGTCGAAAATGCTACGGCGCCAACATGATTAATCAGCGCCATAACAAATTGCAACCTTTGCTCAGTACATAGAGAAGTAGAGGGTCCGAGGAGGACTCCAGCCAGAGCAGTCAACATAGCAACTGGAATCTGGGTGGCTTGGATGTGCGCAATGGGTGCTCGTAATCACCGGGATTTCCGCTGGTACTGGCAGGCCACCGTCCTGCTTGGGATTTGCCTGCCGTGAATAAGTCCCCAGTTCATTCAAAGGAAATTGCCCGCCGGTCTTAATGATAAGTTCGCGCTGTCTTGCGATCTTACCTTTGCTGTCGATAAAGGTGGCTTTTCCAGAGGAAGCTCCCGGTTGAAATTGTGCCCTTACGACATAGGAACCGTTGAGCGCGCGAGATGCCTCTGTTGACTTGATCTCTGCTGACTTGATGATGATAAGCATTACCGGCACGCCTGCTGTGAAATCGGCGTCCTGGTATTTTTCGATCCCCTGAAGCGGAGCGTGGATAAGTGTAATGCCCTGGTCGCTCACATACACTGCACGTTCTGCTTGGACCGTCACCTTGTGCGTCGCAGCCGCGTCCAACAGCGCCTTCCTGGCGGCTGCGAGAGTATTAGATGCCGCCTGATCGAGGTTTACGGCAACGCTTGTTCTGGTCTGAGCCGGCATTGGCCTGGAAAGCAAGCCAACGACGGCAAATGTGAATCCTAAAATTCCTACCGCTAAAAACATTTTCTGTTTGAACATGAGAGTTCCTCCTTTGTATTGAAGTCTCACTTTCTGACATCCTGGGTTTTGATCGTTGTATCTTTGGGCGCGTCTTTTTTCTGTATGTCTTTAGCCTTGGCGCCCAAGGTTGTGTTGGAAACAATGGTAGTTGCTGTTTGGGAAACAATGCCGAGCAGTTTCTTCTTTCCGGCAGGCTTTGGCGGCTCCGAACTCCGGACGTAATGCATTATCAGCAATTCAATGCGCTGATTTTTCGCACGGCCTTCCCCGGTGTCATTCGAGGTCAACGGCTTTTCTGAACCAAAACCTTCGACCGTGATCCGGTCGGCTGGCACTCCTTCACTCTGCAGGATGTTCTGCACCGCCTTGGCCCGATCCAGGGACAGGAGCTTGCCAGCCGCCGGATTGGAATTGTCGGTATGAACTTCCAGCCGGATAGCGATCCCAGGATAAGCTTTGAGAATCGCGGCAAGGCTGGTCAATGTTGGGCGGGAGTCATCCGTTAGTTCTGCCTTGTCCTGCTCGAACTTCACATGGTCGATTACGAAGCGGTGAGGTTCCACTACATCACCGCTTCCCTGAAGCAGTGCGGCGAGTTGAACCAGAAAACTATCTTGGGGCGCAGCGATAGAGGTCCCGTTTGCCAGCACCAACCCAACCTGAGGAGGAACATCCGGGTTGATTTCACCGCCGACGTGACGGCCCGGTACATAAGGGAACGGTCCAAAACAGCGGATGATATCGCAGTTCCGGCATTCGGAATCCGCCAGAGAAAAGCGCATGCAGAAAGAAAACGTGGCGCTACACTCAGCATTCGTCAGGGGAGCCGGGGAGAGTTGCAATTGAAAGGGCGTGTTGACTCCGCCACCGGGGAGATGGATCGGAGTGGAAGATTGCCAAATCGCCTGGCTGCCGTTGGGAACCGGCAATACCGGGTTAAAGACGGGCGAGGTCGAAGCGAAAGCCTGCGCAATGGACGCGCCCCGCGGACCAGACACACCACACGAAGCGGGCGTATAGGCGACTGAGGCGTTCAGCAGAGTCTCGGTGATGGAGGTGAGATTAGGCATATTGGAAGAGACGGTTGGGGTCACGCTCTCGAGCCCGCCGCCTGCACCGATCGGGGGTGGTATCACAACTGAGGTGTTGAATCTGCTGCAATAGGTGCAATTGATATTGCAAGAAGAAACCTGAATGGTGGAGGTAACCTCTCCGCACCCGGCAGGTCCGCTGGCAGTAACCTTGATTGAACCTGGCCCAGCGCTCGACCAATTCACATCGATGGCTGAACCAGAGGTCGCACTGGCTGTCCCCCCGGTGACCGTCCACGTGTAGGTAACGCCGGCTTGCGGAGTGATGGTGTAATGTGACGGCGAGACGCACATGCTCTGCGGTCCGGTGATGACGGGCGGCGCGGGCGGATTCGTGCAGTCTGGGCAAGGGACTTTGACATCGCCGATCTGCGTCTTATTTTGCTGATTGACGTAGTCGTCCGCGTCGATCAAAAAACTGTTGGTGACATCGCCGCCGCCAACAGGGAAGCCCTGAATTCCATAAATGTTGTCGTTGGTGTTTAAGTGCAGTGCATCGCCAGTTGCCAAGGCTTCACCAGTGCTGAAATTAGAATCAACACCGCCACTGGCATTGGTGGGGTTGGGCCAATTCACAATACCTACCTTGTAGACAGGCAGGCTGGGCACCCATTGAAGACCATTAAAGCTATATTCGAGGACGCGAGCAACATGAGGATTGGTGGCGTTGTTCTGTCCCATTCCTCGCTCTGCTACAAGCATTGTTCCCATGGGAGTGAAACTGATATCGGATACCGGATTGCTGTAGGTCTGGCCTGAAAGTGAAGGCAAGACAATCTCCAACCGTGCTGGAGGCACTGGATCGCCATTCCCATCAAGAGCAATGGACCATATCTCGTTATGGCCAGCGCCGGGATGCCGTCCCGAATCCTGGTTCCAGTTACTGTAGAAGAGGCTTTCATGGCCAGTAGGGTCCGAATGAGTGCGCACTGCCCATGGCCGCTCACCGAGCGCAGAATACGTGGACGAACCGTCCTTGCCGGTAATGGCAGGCCTGCCAAGATTCGTGCCGCTCGAATCAACGGCAGTTGGCAGATTCAAACCGTGGTTCCAGGTGCTCATCTGGACGCCGGAGGCGTCCAGGCGATAGATAAGACCATCGTAAAAATCAGTTACGTAAAAGCTGTCATATTTGCAGTCGTAAGCGAGGTTGCCAAGGCCGTTGGAGCTGTTGGGCAATGCCGCTCCAAATGGAGATGGCGTGCCAGTTCCGTTAGCAATCTTGTAAATCTGGCCGGTTGCGGGGGTCCCGTAGATGGCGGTCGAGGCTACATAGATGTTCCCGTGACTGTCGAGAGTCAAGCCGAACACGTCCCCGCCCAAGTGCGCAGCGTCCCATCTAGGATCTGAATAGTATTGGGTCGCTACTGGTAAAGAACCTGGATTCCACCAGGTATTGACCGGAGCGGGCCGGTTGGCGAGGTTCCAGACTACCAAGTCGCGATTCGACAAGGGACCAGGGTCACCGCCATGCTGCTGCGTGACCACCGCTATCTGACCGGTGAAGAGCGACCACGGATAAGGAGGAGCCGGCATCACGGGTGAAGGATCATAGTTTGGCTTCTTGGCGCAGCAGTCGCAGGAAGTGCCTGCAACGGGATGTGTATCCTGCGCAAATGCGCTAGTAAGGCAGATGAAGACCGACAAGAAATAAAAACAACGTTTCAACATTGGAACCTCCAAAAAAATGAGAAATAGGGCTACCACTTTCCGATCGGGCGCAACGTGGGGCCGATCAACCGGCACCGGCCACTGCCCTCGTGCCGGTCGGTTGCGTGAATCCACAGAACCAGATTGGCGTCGTCTACAGACTCGCCGTTCAAATATTGGTTGAGCTGCACCGCGCTTCCGCCGGGACCCTGGCGGGCGCCTCCGTCATCGAGCTCGTCAGGATGCGCAGCCAGCACCCAGAGATCAGCGACGGCCCACGGATCGGCAACACCATTTTTCGCGGGAGAAATAATCTCGTAGCCTCTTGGCTGCGACGACGATTGCACACGCCAGTTGCCACCCCGGACAGGATCGTTACGCCGCGAGCTTTCGGTGTGGAACCGGTCCCACTTCAAGACACTTCCCGCTGCTTGCGGCCTGGTCTCTTCGGCATAATCTTTGCCGTCGGGGCCAATGCCGAACTCCAGCCGCCAGTAAGCGTGATGGTTGTGAGGCTTGATAACGCACGGGTCCACGCGGGAGGTGAAGGCCACACGGGCATCGATGGAGCCATCCAGATGGAAGGTCCAATGCTGTGTGTATCGATACGGCCCCGCCTGCAACTGGGTGGTGAGCACCAGTTGCTCAGCCGTTTTCTGAGCGGCCACCCCGGTGAAGCCGCCCACGTCCGTGCCCGGATGCTCACACATCGTGCGTGGCGGACTGGCAGGCTCGGCGTAGTGCCACTCGGGCGGTCCAACGATGCCCTCAGTCTCAAAGGGCATGGACCCATGCTGCCAATCACGATAAGAACCGCATCCGCCGGGATCGTAGTTGACGTTGAGCAACGGCATCCCGGCCCGGCGCAGCACGCGCTTGCCCTTATAGAAGACATCGCGTAGTTCCAGGCCGGAGCCGTCGATGCCGGAGCTGTTGTCCGGAGAGATCCAGCACAGCGACCATACGGGATTGTCTGCCGGCCACTCGATCCGGTGCGGCGGTGAGCAATCGTCCTGCAGGGTTTGTCCATGGATAGACGAGGCAACGGCCAGCATCACGACCAGAAGCAAGCAGGCATGACGGAATAAGCGAAATAAAGTAAGCAGGTTCATTCGAAAGATGTCCTCGCAGACGCTACGGCGCCTGCCGTCAAGTCGACCAAAACAACGCGCAGCAAGGTGCGCCGGTCGGGAGTGAGTAACCGAATCTGGATGTAGCGGTCCTGAAGGGGATGGCCAGGAGGCCCATCGACAATGAATCCGCCTTCTGTAGCCGCACCGCCGGAGATGAGACCGGCAAGCTTCTGGTCTTGACGAATGATGTGGACCGCTTGTTGGAATTCTTGCCGGGAGCTCTGCGGGCGGCCTGGAAATTCCCGTTCCCGTAAAACCTTCCCGGTGTTTTGGTCCATGACAATGCGGGAAGCAGTCCCGCTGGCATGACTGAACTGGATCAGAGTGATCGTCTGATCTGGCCTTCTCACCCGGCGCAAAACCTGGATTGAATTAACGTTGTGCCGCCCGGCGAACTTAAGACTGGAGTAGATACTTGTCGCTCCAACTGCAAGCACACCAGCCCAACAAACAAGCAGAATGGCCACACGGCTTTTTGTAGTTTGTATGCGCGGACTCGTTTTAGCAGCGTTATAGGTCATAGGATTTTCCCAAAATGGTCTTCACTCATTTGCACTCACCCTGCGAGTCGGAATAAAAATCAATCCCAACCAGGCTTTGGAGCTGTGCAATCACTGAGCTTGTGCTTTTCATGCAGCGACTTTGGGCCAAGTGGCGGAGCTTGTACATGGACAGCAGGTGAACTGAGGATGGAGCGTAGCGGGACAGCTAAGCCATAGATTAAGAGATACTTAGCTGAAAGTATGAACAACTAAAGAACAATTGGAGTTATGCCTTTAGGGACAAGATCGTGCTAAAGTACGGTAACGATCCAATCATTTAAGTCCTTCGATTGGATTTCCGGCCAGGCAAGGCGAGGCAGGATTCTGTGGAGCAAGCGGCCCAACCAATCCGCGTGGTGCGTTTCGGAGTGTATGAGATAGACCTCGAAGCAGGAGAGTTGCGCAAAAGTGGCCGAAAGGTCAGTCTTCAAGAACAACCATTCCAGGTCCTGGGCCTGCTGTTGGACCATCCCGGCAAACTGGTCACTCGTGAGGAGTTGCAGAGGCAGCTATGGCCCGCCGATACTTTTGTTGATTTTGATCTTGGCCTGAATACTGCGATCAAGAAGATACGTGCTGCTCTGGGGGATTCGGCTGACAACCCAAAGTTTATAGAGACCCTGCCCAAGAGAGGCTATCGCTTTATATGCCCGGTAGAGGAGATTACTCCAGCAGGACCGGGCCAAGCCAATGAGAGCATTGCCGCTTTGCCTTCGAGCATCACGGAAACTGAGGTCAGGTCAAGCGCCGCACAAGCTCCCAAGGCTGGGCGCTATCGAATGTGGCTGGCCATGGGAGCGTTGTTGCTTCTGGTGGTTCTCCTGGGGTTTAGCTTTGACCGTTTCCGCCATGGAAAAATCGATCAACATGCGAATGGACAACTAACTCCATCGATTGACACGTTGAGATTGGAGGAACAAGGGACGCGCAATGCCGCTGCCTATCAGGCTTATTTAAAGGGCCTGGATTTTCTGCAGACCTATGACATGCCCCAAAAGAACGACAATGCCATTCAAGCATTTAAGCAGGCCATTCAGGAAGATCCATCGTACGCGATAGCCTATGCCGGCTTGGGTGAGGCCAGTTGGAAGAAATTTGAAGCTACTCATGACGATCAGTGGTCCGCGCAAGCTCAGGCTGCTTGCAACCGGGGGTTGGAATTGGATGCCCGGCGGCCTGAGGTCCACAACTGCCAGGGCATTATTCACAATGGTGTGGGACATTATGAACGTGCCATCGACGATTTTTCTGCGAGCATAGAGCTTAACCCTCGCAATACCGAGGCTTATCGGGGCAGGGCCTGGGCTTATCAAAGACTCAATCAGGACGCGCAGGCAGAGAAGGACGATCTCCAGGCCATTCAGCTTGATCCGCGCAACTGCAGTGGCTACACCGCACTTGCCCAGCTCTATTTGGCTGAAGGCCAGTACAACGAGGCTGCCCGGCAGTACGAAAAGGCCATCGAGGTCAAGCCTGACAATAGTGAACTCCTCTTTAGCCTGGGCGCGGCCTACGTCGATACCGGTCAGTATGACAGAGCTATTTCGGTATCGGACATGGCTGTGAGGTTGCGCCCCAGTTTTGCGGCCTATGAAAATGCCGGCACTGCGTGGTTCGATGAGAGACGATTCCCCGAAGCTATCAAGAGTTTTGAAAAGGCCGTGGAAATTGCGCCCGAAGACTATCGAACCTATGGGAATCTGGCGCGTGCCTATTTCTGGGCGCCGAACCAACGCGGGTTGGCCAAGGAGAAGTATGAGCGGGCCATTGCCATGGCGCAGCAGAAGTTGACTGTGAATGCCAAAGATCCAGACGTCAACTTGAATTTGGCCATTTACCACGCAATGCTCTCGCACAAAGACGACGCCCTCTATTATCTTGATCGTGCTCTGCAATTGCAGCCTGATGCACCGGAAGCGGCGTTTTGGGCCGGTGTGGTGCATGTGCAGTTGGACAACCGGGCAAAAGCCCTGGCTTGGTTGCGGCGCGCGCAAAAACTCAAATACTCGGCCGCGGAAATCAACGCGGCGCCGGAATTCGATGGCCTGCGCCGCGACCCGGAATTTCAGCGATCCTTCTCGGCAGGCGCGAATTCATCGGCTTCAGGTTCTGACCCTCAATCCAACAGGAGAACCAAATGAAACTTCACAGGAACACAGTGGTAGTTTGTCTTTTGGTTGTGGTGTGTCTTCCAGCGGGCCTAAGCAATCCGCTCCTTTCCCAGAACGGTCCGCAAGCTCGAAAGGTCAACCCTCAACAGGAAGGAGATGGTTGTGCCAAGCCCCGCAATAATAAATGTGTGGACCTTTGCAGCTTGGCAAGGTTAATGCGCAGTAAGACCCAAGCACGGTTAAAGCTAGAATCCCTGGACCATAAGAAGACAATGTTACTGCCGGAACACGTTGATGTTACCTTGGTAGCGAATCAGGATCAGGTGGTTTGGACTTGCGATGGCCTTCCTAAAAACCAGACTTTTCAAATCACGAAAATCATGCGGGTCCTCAAGCCACCTGACCCTAATGCCGATCAGCCTAATTCCAGGCCGGAATCTCCTTTTTGCAGCGACATCCCTACATCAATCATGCACGGTGGCGGGCGATTGTATTCCGGCACTCCGCGAAAGGCAGCCATTGGGCAGTGGTACAAATACTCATTCAGAGTGAATACAACCGATTATGATCCTCATCTGATTGTGACAGGAGGACCACCAGAACCACGACCGTATGGATCACGGCCGTATGGATGTCCCTCCGTCCCTGATCATGACCCGAAGAGCGGGAATGATGTGAAATCCAAAGACTAGCCAAGATATGGAAATTTCACCGAGAGGACGCGAAAGGTGCAAAAGAACATCAAAACCTTACCGCCATGACGCTGATCCCGCAGGGCGGGACTGGTTTGACTGATAAACGCTGATCAAAGCAAGTGCAAAATGTTGGCGCAGGACCGTTCAAATGTGGGGGGATTTTGATCTTTGTAAAACTGGTTTTCTCAAACAACGCAAGCATTCAATCAGGTAAGTAACCTGATGGCTCTAATGTATGGTCTTCATCTTTAATGGGCACTCAGATTATCCAGGATGACCACTTGTCCGGCTTCCAGTTTGGGGCCCAACACTTGTTCCAAATAGGCCAGAAACACATCCCAATCGGTGACCTCTTCGATGATCATGCTGGCCAGAACTCCCTGGAGGGTGATCGCGCTCAGCACCATTCAGCTTTCAGATTCTTAATTGATATACGGCAAGAATTATCAGGCCTCAAAGCCAATTTCTTACCCAATAACGCGCCTTCATTTAACAATTAGATCGCGTTGAAATACTTGGAAGGAATATGAGCGTCGGGTATATACTCCCTGCTGTATTTCTTAGAGTTTTTGGTGAATCTGGAGGAACCACGATGCCTCAAGCGGTCATCACCGCAGAAAGAGAATGGGCCAGAGTCCTGGCAAGACACGTAGCCAACCAACTGCCGCAGGCTATACACCAAGTTCGCGACCTGCAATTGACCCGCGAGCAGATTGACGAGCTACGGAAAGTCTTTGAGAATACGCTGATCACCAACATGGGCTGCGAAGAAGATCGAGACTGATTGGTCACGGTTTGGCATCAGAGGCCACAAGTAATTAGCCTGTGGTGTGTCAACACCGTTCAGTCGCAGTCCAACAAGTGACAACCATGAAAGTGTGCCTCATCAGTGCGCCCACGGCCAACCAGTTCGACAACCGGACCGTGGGCGAAATGGAAGCTGCTCGCATCATGGGCGAGCTTGCCCCTGTCGGCATCCTAAGTCTCGCCGCCGTGCTGGAAGCAAAGGGCTTGCAGCCGGAAGTTGTGGACCTCAATCGTGTTTACTACAGTTGGTCGAAAGAGTCGAATCGAAATAAAACTGATTTTTGCAGTTTTGCCGGAGCTTACTTCGCCGGCCGTGATTTTGACTTCTTTGGGTTCAGTACAGTTTGCAGCAGCTACCCGCTGACGCTCCGCATCGCCGCTGAGGTCAAGCGAGTGCATCGCAAGTCAGTGGTCGCATTGGGCGGCCCCCAGGCATCCGTGGTGGATATCTCTACCATGCGCGCCTTTCCGTTTATTGACCTGGTAGTGCGCGGTGAAGCGGAGCAGACCCTTCCTGACCTGGTAGGTGCGCTGGCCGGACACAGCTCTCTCGCAGCAGTCCCGGGCATCACGTTTCGCCGGAATAAAGGCAGAGAAATAGTGCGCAGCCCGGAGGCGCCCCTGGTTCTGGATCTGGACGCGTTGCCATTCCCCGCCTTTCATCTCTTTCCGGACGTTCGTTTTTGCCGCCACTTTCCACTGGAGCTAGGGCGCGGCTGTCCTTTTGCCTGCACGTTCTGCTCGACCAACGATTTTTTCCGTCGCCGTTTCCGGCTGAAGAGTCCGGCGCACATGATTGCCGAGATGCGCAGGGTCAAGCAGACGTACGGCATCAACTCCTTTGAGCTGGTGCATGACATGTTCACGGTCGACCGCAAACGGGTGGTGGCATTTTGTGAGGCCCTGCTGGAGAGCAAGGAAGAATTCTACTGGGGCTGCAGCGCGCGCACGGACTGTATTGACGAAGAACTGATTGCGCTCATGGCCAAAGCAGGCTGCCGTGGCATTTTCTTTGGCATTGAGACCGGCTCGTCACGAATGCAGAAGATCATTGACAAGGGCCTTGAACTGAACGATTCGGCGGAGCGGGTCCGTTCCTGCGACAAGTTAAAAATCAACACAGCGGTCTCATTGATGGCCGGCTTTCCGGATGAAACTATGAGCGACCTGCGCGATACGGCAGCGTTCTTTGTGGATTCACTGCGCTATGACCACGCTGATCCTCAGCTCAGCATCTTGGCCCCGCTGGCGGATACACCCATCCAGAAGCAGCACAAAGATTCGCTTGTCCTGGACGACGATGTTGCCGATATGTCTTATCGCGGATGGCAGCAGGAGCTTCAAGACCATGCGATGATTGCGGAACATCCGGAAATTTTTTCCAGCTTTTACTCTGTTCCCATGCCTTTTCTGGAACGCGAATTCCTCAAGGAGTTACGCGACTTTCTCCTGAGCGGCATGAGGGCATTTCGACGGCTTCTCCTGGGACTGCATCAGGACAGCAGCAACGTGGTGGACGTGTTTCAACAATGGCAGGAATGGCGGACAAAGAACGGAACACATTTTTCAAACGGCGATCGCACCGCTTACTACGCGCAAGGCGGCTTTGCGGCAGACTTTCTCCAGTTTGTGCGGCTGCACTACATCCCCGCTGCGAGCAAGTCGCCTCTTGCGATTACCGCGCTAATGGAATACGAAGCGGCATTGCTTGGCGCTAATGATGAATCGGACGATATCCGCCACAATCAAGAGCAAGTCTCCGGTGACCTGCTTTCCCAGGAAAATGAAGAGCTGCTTTCTCCGGAAAGCCGTCCACAGTTGCTTCCGGGAGTACATGTCATCGAGGTTCCGGCTGATTATCAGGAGATTGTTCGGCGGCTTCGTCACAGAAGCCCGTTGAATGACATATCTGGTCAACCGGTGAAGCTCGTAATTCGGAAGACTCCGCCGGGGCCGGCGGAGGTTCGCCAGCTCAGTCCGCTCTCGGCCGAATTGCTTGGCCTTTGTAAAGGCAGTTTGACCGTGAAAGAAATTGCAGCAGAATTCATGCAACGTAAGGTAGAAGTTCCGGGCGTTCCCGCAGACAAGGCATGTTTAGCGGGGATCGAGATACTGCTCCAGCAGCGCCTCATAGCCCTGGGGCAATCGAAATCAAAATCGGCTGATCTCGAGCGCATGAGAGATTCCTATAAGCCGTAAGAGGAATGGTAACGTTATCCACTTGAGGCTGAGCAAGTCTTCAACCGCGTCTTCAGGTTCGTGGCTTTTCCGACAACCACCTTGGCAGATACGGTTTTCGCACAGAATCTTTTTTCGTTCAGGCGAACCTCGTATTTTCCCGGCCGCAGGTCGATGAAACGATACTTCCCTTCTGAATCAGTCTTGGTTCTGCGTTCAAGACTTGAAGGCGGTTTTCGCAAGAGGGTTACGTCAACGCCGGCCATCATGGCACCGAGGTCATCGAGAACTACACCCCTAATGTCTCCACTGGTCGGTTGGATCACCACAGGCAAGCCCTCAAGATGATCGCACGTGTCACACACTGGCATTTTCGACTCTAGGGTGGTTATTTTTCCGGCAACCACCTCGACGGCTAAGATCTTCAATAGCTTAAATTCTCCGGACTTAGGCGGAGCTTGCAGAAGCACGTTGTATCTTCCAGACGGCAACTTAGTGAAGTTGTACTCGCCGCTGGAGTTTGTTCGCAGAGCATATTCCGTTTGGCTTGCCTGGTGCGTAATCGTCACGCCAACGCCGGGAAACCTGACGCCCTGAGGATCTACAACGACTCCATGAATCCTGCCGGTCTCCTCCTGAGGCACACCCTGTTCCTGAATCGGCGCGGCTTGCCCCGCAATCATGACCATCAATTGCACCACCACGGCGAATGCCAAACGTGTCATCTTCCCCTCCCGCATCACCAATATTAGAACGAAAGCGTGAAGAAATCCGGCATAGTGTCCTGAAGAGGAAAGACCAGGTTTAAGGAGAGCCCGCTGAACTGACATCTCAAGTCTTTGTAGTGTCTTCTTTCGTCATTTTTATATCGAAGATTCACCGCGAAATCTTGCTTTGTGCTTGTTGCGCATCATGCCGGTATTTTGTCTTGCTCTATCCCCTATTTTCATTGGCGAGCGGGCCTTTGGCCAAGCATTAGAGTGCGACGTGAGGAGCTTCGAGCCCAGTTGTACCGAAGGCGTCGACCCTCAATATGAATGGCGGACCCACTACTCTGACGCTGTTTGGCAGCCAGAGTTATAACTATGCAATCCCAATTCTGCAGGGATTGCCATCGATACTCAGGGTAATATTTACATCAGCGAATACACAGGCAACAGAATTCGGCGTATCGATGCAATTACTGGAATGATCACAACAGTTGCCGGGAACGGATTGCCTCGTCGCGCAGATGCAATGTTATAACTGCGAACATTGCACGCTTGCGGCAAAATCGGTGTCCCGGTGAGAACTAGATAGCGTCAAAGATTTTAATGGATTTATACCCTGTCATACTGAACGCAGCGCCACGCAGATTTTATGTCAACTTCACTGAGGGCGGAGAGAAGGACCCTGAAATCTTTGACAGACCATACAGCTTGAGGAAGTTTTCTTTCAGAATCTGTGCGCGTATTGTGCCAGTCCCACGTAAGAATGTCTGATACAGCATGGGTGACTTATAATTCTCGGGGTCCTTCGACTCCGCGCTATTGGGTCTGTGCGGATGTTGCCATGTCGTGGCGCTCCGCTCAGGATGACAGGTCGTTGTTCGCGGTTCAGCGAAGGCTGCGCAGCAGGCCGAAAATGATTTACTTCGAAGAACAATCACGCCACATGACCGTCTCCGCCGCTGACGTGCTCTCCGTTTCTCCTTAATACTCTGCGGATGCCTGTGACGAGTTCGCGTGGGTCACTCTCGATGGTTGCGTCAGAGAACAGATCGTGTTGGCCGAGAGTTGGAGAAATAGAAATGACTGGGGTACGCGAAGTGTGTTCTCGAATCAGGCGGGCCAGGCGCTCTCTATCTTCCGGGGGAATCGAGTGGCACAGGAGGATGAGATCAAAATCTCCTTGCAGGAATTGATCAACTGCCTGTTTGGGAGAGAGCGAGCAGACAACCGTATATCCAGCGGCTTGCAAGACGCGACTGCGAGTCTCCAATAATACTGGATCACGGCCGACCGCTAGAACAATCGCCTTTGGGGCAACCGTGGCCTCTTTTTGGCAACCGCAGCCTTATGTCTGGTATCGAACTATAGAAGGACCAAACCATGACAAGCGACCCCATCCGAATTTCATCAACCGGTCCGCAGGGTCTCGAAAGGCGCAAAAAATGGCCACCACCACCAGAACACGAGCGTGGGGTTGCGGCGTTCCTGGCGCACGAGATTAATAATCCCCTGGAAGCGCTCCTCAATCTGCTCTACCTCATCGAGGGAGACGCTACTCTCACTGAAAAGGGCCGCGATTATTTAGCGCAGGCTCGGGAAGAAGCAGGCCGGATTTCCCGAATCTCACATGCGGCCATGAATGAGTTGCGGGGCACGGATCCAGAGGAGACGGACGTGCCAGAGTTGTTGAGGTCGGTGCTCGATTTTTACAGATCACGTTTTGAAGCACACGGCATCTCCATCAGTACGCGCTACTGTCATAACGGAAATCTTCCTGTTTACCCCCGGCAATTGCGGCAAATGTTCACCAACCTTTTGCTGAATGCCGCCGACGCCATGCCTGAAGGCGGAAGAATACACGTAAGAATATCTATGGCCCATGAGTGGAGAGGCCACGAGAGGAGCGGATTACGTTTAACGGTCGCGGACAATGGTTGTGGGGTACCCGCGAAAGATTTGCCCAGAATATTGGATCCCTTCTTCACAACAAAGGGGGCTGCCGGTACCGGCATCGGACTGTTACTCGTTAAGAGCACTGTGCAGCATCACGGTGGTGTGCTTCGGATACGCAGCAGTACGAAGCTGGGCCGAAGCGGAAGCGTTTTTACTATATTTCTGCCTGCGCATGGCTCGGTCCGCGTAGGCAAATCGGCTTAAAGAAAACGGCAAAGTTGGCTGTCGAGCAGTGCCGCCTTGGCGTCCTCTTCAACAACACCAGCAGCTTCCACTTAGGGTCTGGGATTCCTTTCACATATCTGCTGTTCTTTGTCTGTACATATCGCATTCCACCGACAGTTGGCCTAAAATCATGGCGTATGGCGACGATCACATTGCTGATAAATGGGAATGAGCGGAAGGTTGAGGCCGCGCCGGACGAGAGCCTGCTCTCCATCCTGCGCAATAGGCTGGGGCTGACCGGAACCAAGTACGGGTGCGGCGAAGGCCAATGTGGGGCCTGCACTGTATTGGTCGATGGCAGAGCCGTGCGGTCCTGCAGGCGTCCGGTTTCGTCAGTGGCCGGGAGCAAGATCCTTACGATTGAAGGCCTGGGCCAGAATGGCAACCTGCATCCGCTTCAGCAGGCGTTCCTGGAAGAAGAGGCTTTTCAGTGCGGTTACTGCACGCCCGGCATGATCATGTCGGCCCACGCTCTGCTCAATACTAATCCCCATCCTACAGATGAAGAAATTGTTCAGCAGATGAACGGCAACATCTGCCGTTGCGGCACTTATCCCCGGATCATGGCCGCGATTCACCGAACCAGTGCAGTAGGAGGCAAAAAGCAATGACTGAACTGGAACTCGATCAACACACCATCGAGCAGCTACGCTACGCCTTCGAAGTGAACCGCCGTGACTTGTTCAAGCTGCTGGGCGCGGGACTGGTTGTGGGCCTGTGCGCTCCGACAGCCTTTGCCCAGGAATCAGGCCGGCGCAGTGAAAGCCAGGCCACTCCCGAGGACATCGCGTCATGGCTGCATATCGGTGGCGACGGCAAGATTACGGCTTTCACGGGCAAGGTGGAGATGGGCCAAAATATCCGCACCTCGCTGGCGCAACAAGTTGCGGAGGAATTGCGGGTCCCGGTGGACTCGATCACCATGATCATGGGCGATACCCAGCTCACTCCTTTTGATATGGGCACCTTTGGCAGCCGCACCACTCCGCAAATGGGAACACAGCTTCGCAAGGTTGCAGCCAGCGCGCGCGAGGCGTTGATTGCCATGGCAGCACAACATTGGAATGCAGATCATTCCCAGCTTGCCGCGCAAAATGGCAGCGTAATCAATCCCAGCGCCGGACAAAGGATCAGCTACTCGGAGCTCGCCCACGGCGAAAAGATCGTTAAGCTCGTTGGACAGGAATCCCCTGTGACACCGGCGGCAAAATGGGAGATCGCCGGGACATCCGCACCGAAAGTCGATGGCAAAGCATTTGTGACAGGCTCGCACCAGTACACCTCCGACATCACGCGCCCAGGCATGCTGCACGGCAAAGTGTTGCGTCCCAGCGCCTTCAATGGCAGCATGATTTCGCTTGATAAAAGCAAAGCAGAAAAATTGCCGAACGTGCAGGTAGTGCAAGATGGCAATCTGGTTGGCGTTGTGGCGCCCGACCCGGACACCGCAGCCCATGCGCTGGAAATGCTGAATGCGCAGTGGACCACTCCCCAGCAGCCTTCGGAAGCTGAGCTGTTTGATTATCTGAGGAAAAATCCTGATAGCAATGGCGGAGGATTCGGAGGCCGGGCGAACCATGAAGCCGGCTCCATGGAAATCGGACTTGCTTCGTCCAGCAAAAAATTGGCGGAGAGCTACACTGTTGCCTATATCGCACATACTCCGCTAGAACCTCGCGCTGCCGTGGCCGAATGGAATGACGGGGGGCTCACGGTGTGGACCGGAACTCAGCGTCCTTTTGGCGTGCGCGAGGAGCTTGCGGCGGCGTTTCGTCTTCCACTAGACCGCGTGCGTGTGATCGTGCCCGATACAGGATCAGCGTACGGCGGCAAGCATACAGGCGAGACAGCAGTGGAAGCCGCGCGCCTGGCCAAAGCCGCCGGCAAACCGGTCAAGCTGGTATGGACACGTCAAGAAGAATTCACTTGGGCATATTTTCGTCCTGCAGGCGTAATCGACATCAAGAGTGGCATTCGGGATGACGGCACTCTGCTTGCCTGGGAGTTTCACAACTACAATTCCGGGCCGTCAGCCATCGGAACACCCTATAACGTCCCCAACCAGCGCATTGAGTTTCATTCGACAAAATACCCGTTGCGCCAAGGCTCTTATCGGGGCCTCGCCGCCACTGCCAACCACTTTGCCCGCGAATCCCACATGGATGAACTGGCGCACCTGGTCAACATGGATCCCTTGCAATTCCGCCTGAAGAACCTCACTGACCAGCGGCTGCGCGCCGCCTTTGAAACCGCCGCCAAACGCTTTGGCTGGGGCAAACGACAACCACCTGCCAATCATGGCTTTGGCATTGCCGGTGGTATTGAGAAAGGCGGCTATGTCGCTACATGCGCCGAGGTAGCGACAGACCGCGACGCCGGAACGGTCAAGATTGTGCGCGTAGTGGAAGCTTTCGACTGCGGAGCGGTCATCAATCCCAACGGCCTGCGTCATCAGGTTGGAGGCGCTGTCGTGCAGGCCATTGGCGGCGCGCTCTTTGAAGCCGTACATTTCCAGAATGGACAAATATTAAATCCCCATCTGAGGGAATACCGCGTACCGCGCTTTCGGGATGTTCCGGAAATTGAGATTGAAATTATCGACCAGAAAGATGCTGCCTCGATGGGCGCAGGCGAAACCCCCATTGTGGGACTGGCCCCTGCGGTGGGAAATGCCATCTTCAATGCGACAGGCATGCGCCTACGCTCATTGCCACTCTTGGCGAGACCCTTACCCAAAACTTCGTAGAAACGCTAGAGACCAGGATGGAGTGTGTTGTCGGACCAGGGGAAATCGGGGCATCTATGCTGCCCCGATCTTGGCACCCTCGGTATCGTAGGGCGGAGATAAAGAAACCAACCTGGGCCACCCTGCTCGGGATTTCAAAAACAAGTTACTGGGAATACTGGTCCCGAAGCTCGGTCTGCTTGTTGACCAACGGAATCTCCTGGCCGCCGATGAAGACGTGTTTAACATCTGTCTTTACGTCCAGGGGATCGCCATTGGCCACGACGACATTGGCCAGTTTGCCCACATCCAATGAACCAAGTTGTTGGTCTACACCCCAGATTTGCGCCGGGTTAATGGTAATGGCTTTAAGCGCCTCATCGTAGGGGAGCCCGAAGCCGACCGCATATCCAGCCGCATAGGGAAGATTGCGAGCATTATGCGCATCGTAAGAAGCAAAGGCGATCTTGATGCCATGCTTCGCCATCTCCGCCGGAAGCCTGAAGACTGCATCGTAGCGCTCATACTCCTTGGGCTGCTCGTAGATTGGGCCAACAATCACCGGGAAGCCCGTGGCAGCGATCTTTTCAAGCAGGCGGGATGAATGGGTAAGGTGATTGAAGATCACCTTCAGGTGAAATTCATAGGCCAGGTCGAGGGCTGTTTCTACGTCATTCGGCTCTTCCGCAGCCAGCACGATCGATTTTTGTCCGTGCAGATAGGGCAGGAGCGCCTCCAGTTTCAGGTCTTTCTTGGGAGGATTCCCTGGCTTGTCACTGCCGCTGGATTTTTTCTTTTCATAATCCGCCACCTTCTGTTCGTAGTCCTGGGCATCGAGAAGGGCCTGGCGAAGCTGGGCGGCCATTCCCATGCGGGTCTGCGGGAATTTGGCACGATCAAAGCTTTCATTGCGGCGCTGGCGTCCGGTGAAATTGAGTGGCAGAGCAATATCGCGCACCATCAGCATCTCATTAGCGGAGCGTCCAGCAAGCTGAATAAAGGAGTCCTGGCCAGGGAGGGTGTCGCCGATTGCGGGGGCAACAATGGCATTGGTAATGCCATTCATGCGAGTCACTGGAATCAAAGCGGTCTCGGCATGAAAGGCATCGTAGACATGCATGTGAGGCATGATTTCATCGCTCTGCTCCAGCAGGTCATCGGTACTCTTGTCGGCCGAGATCTCGGTCAATCCCAAGTGCGTCTCTGAATCAATCAGTCCTGGATAGACGGTCATCCCAGTTACATCGATCACCTTTGCGTCACGAGGAACGATAGTCGAAGTGGCGGGGCCTACGGCGGTGATTTTCCCGTTTTGCATGACCAACACACCATTTTCAATTACGCCATGGGTAATCGTGAGCAGCTTGCCTCCACGCAAGACGATTGTTCCGCCTGGCGCTGGCGCTTGCGGGGTCGCGTGAGCGGGCTTCTTCGATTGGGATTCCGCCAGGATTGCTGCTACAAGGACAAAGAAAACAAGACAATTTTTAAACATGATTACTGGACCTCCTTGTAGTGGGTAAGACCTAAGCCGGGCAGCGAACGGTCAAAATAGACCTCGCCATCGATCAACACTTCATCCGCTAGCGCCGAAGAAGAGAGGGGATAGCTATTCCAGATGCTGATGTCGCCATCCTTGCCTACGTCAAGTGAGCCCACGCGGTCATCCACGCCGATGATCCACGCGGGATTCAAGGTAATCATCTTGAGCGCGTCATCTTCGCTTACGCCGCCATAATGCATGATCTTGCCGGCTTCCTGGTTCAGACGGCGGGTCACATCCTCCGAATCGCTCTTGATGGCGACGCGAACACCTTTACGCATGGATATAGCGGCGTTCCAGGGAATTCCGTCCCACGCTTCGTATTTGAATCCCCACCAGTCAGGCCAGGTAGCGATCGCTACGCCGTTGGCAGCGATTTGATCGGCCACCTTGTATGCCTCAACCGCATGATGAAATGCCCGGACCTTGTAGCCGAATTCCTTGGCGATGGCCATCTCGGTCAAGAATTCATCGGCGCGGTAGCAGTGGATCTGCACCAGTAGTTTGCCTCGGAGCACGTCCGCCAAGGCTTCCAGCTTCAGGTCGGTCTTGGGGCGATGGGCTTCTTTATCGCCTTTGGCGGCCTTGGCGTTGTAGTCGTCCCACTCGCGCATGTAGTCGCGGGCCTCGGTAAACGCCTGGCGCATTACCTCGAAGTTACCCATGCGAGTAGAGGGGACTTGGCCTTTCCCGCCATAGACGCGTTTGGGATTCTCGCCACTGGCGAACTTAATGGACCGGGGAGCGCCAGGAAAAAGCAGCTCATCCCGGCCAAGGCCATACTTGTGCTTGATCACAATCGCCTGTCCGCCGATCATATTGGCCGAGCCATGCAACAGCAGTGAAGTGGTAACGCCACCGGCCAGGGCGCGATAGATTGCCTTGTCGTTGTAGTCGAAAGCATCTTTCATCATCATGTGCGGAGTGACGGGGCTGGTGGCTTCGTTCACGTCGTCATCCAGAGCGATGTGCGAGTGGGAATCGATGATGCCGGGCATCACCCACTTGCCGGAAGCATCGATCACTGTCGCACTCGCGGGGGCTTGCACGGTCTTGCCGACGGCGGCGATCTTTCCGTTGTGGATATAGACGCTGCCGTTTTCAATCCGGCCGTGAGTTACCGTCAGAACGGTCCCTCCGCGGATGACGACATCATTGTGAATTGCCGACGCTTGCGCGACCCGAGACTGCGCTTGTGATTCGCCCTGTTGCTGTGCTGATGCAAACATGCTCAGCAATGCAATCAGAATCATCACCCAGCCTGGGCGAGAGTGACGCACCATGGGTTATCTCCTTAAATCAGTGAAAGTATGAAACCGCGATTCTATGAACGAAATCGAACAGAGTCAATGAAACCAAGGTTGTTATCATTCAAGAGCTATGAGAACTGTAGTGCAAAGGGTTAGACGTTGCCGGGTCGTGGTCGAAAGCAAGACTGTTGGAGAAATCGGCCCCGGCATTCTGGTGCTGTTAGGAGTCGGCAAGGATGATACCGAAGCCGGCGCCGATTATCTGGTCGAAAAGGCGCTGGGCCTGCGCATTTTTGAAGATGCCGCCGGCAAGATGAACCTTTCAGTCCAGGACAAAGGCGGTGAGGTCCTGGTGGTCTCTCAATTCACCTTGTATGGTGATGTGCGCCGGGGCAAACGGCCATCTTTTGACGCGGCTGCTCGTCCGGAAGAAGCCCTCAGGTTATACGAATACTTTGTAGAAAAGATCCGCGCCGCCGGCCTGCGCTGCGAAACCGGCCAGTTCCAGGCCATGATGGAGGTCGAATTAACCAATAGCGGGCCAGTGACGATTTTGCTGGATTCGGAAAAGGCGTTCTAGCCGCGAATGAACGCGAATGAAACCAAGCATAACCTTTGAACATAGCTCGGCATAGTCGCAACCAAAAACAAAACCTTTGAAACACGGAGGAACTGAAGGAGCAGAGGGAAACCATGAGTTGAGTGTTTCAAAGGTGTCTGCAGATTGCATCTGCGATCTTTACTGCTTCCACTGCCGGCCTGACGTCGTGCACACGAACAATGTGGGCCCCTTTGAGAACAGAAGCGACCACGGTTGCTAACGTCCCGTAGAGCCGTTGATCGGCTGGGGCATCTTCGTCATCGCGGGCCAGGGTGCGGCCGATGAATGATTTGCGCGATGTTCCAGAGAGCAGAGGAAATCCCAATTCATGCAGCTTGTCCAAACCTGCCAACAAGGGATAGTTCTGATCGAAACTCTTGCCAAAACCAAAACCGGGATCGAGCACAATCCGGCTTCTTGCTATTCCACTGCTCATGGCAAGATGCGACCACTCCCGCAACTCATCTTTTACATCAGAAACGATGTCGGGTGAAGGGGCCTGAGTGCGCCAGTCTTCCGGGCGGCCTCGGGCGTGCATAAGAATGACTCCACATTCGAGACCGGCAACTGCTGGCGCCATCTGTGGGTCCCAGCGGAGAGCGCTCACGTCATTCACAATTTCCGCTCCGGCAGCCAAAGCGCCTCTGGCAACTTCGGACTTATAGGTGTCAACAGAAATAATGGCGCCAGGGCGCTCTCGAAGCACATCTTGAATTACCGGCATAATGCGGCCCAGTTCATCGGTGGCCGACAGGCCCTGTTCCCCTGTTTTAACACCCGGCCTCGTCGATTCACCGCCAACATCAATAATGTCAGCTCCATCATCCAGCATTTGCAAGGCATGGCCCACAGCATGGTCCCGGGAAAGAAATTTGCCACCGTCTGAAAATGAGTCCGGGGTGACATTCAAAATTCCCATGACGAGGGTGCGCGGTCCAAGTTCGAGCCTGCGGGTGCACAGATCCCACGTATAAGCCGATCTTCCCATGAGCGGATTGTATAATTTCGGCCAACTACCATGCGTCGATCACGTGCCTTCAGCATGTTCGTTCTGCTTGTGCTTCAATCCGCAGCCTTTGCGGCCACGAAGCAGGAGAAAAAAAACCTGGCGACACAGATCCAAGCCATTCTTCGCCAGCCGGGATTCTCACAGGCCCAGTGGGGCATCGATGTGGTGGACATGGAAAGCGGCAAGGCGATTTATTCGCTCAATTCCGACCACCTTTTTCTTCCAGCTTCGAATGCCAAGCTTTTGACCACATCCGCAGCGCTTGCGTTTGCAGGTCCCAATTACCGCTTCCACACCACCGTAGAGACTGGCGGTCAGCTTGATGCCAATGGACGCTTGCTGGGTGACATGGTACTTGTGGGCCGGGGCGACCCTAACATTTCCGGCCGCGTATTGCCCTACCAGCTCAAGACCGAACGCGTCTCCCCTCATACACAGATTCTGGAAGAATTGGCCGACCAGATTGTGCAAAAGGGCATCAAGATCGTGGATGGCGATCTGATCGGTGACGACACTTTCTATGCACCGGAGCGATACGGTGAAGGCTGGGCCCTCGATGATCTGCAATGGATTGATGGCGCTGCTGTTTCCGCCCTCACTTTCAATGACAATGTGCTTTTCCTGAAGATCCAGGCGGGTGAGAAGGCGGGAGAAAAGGCACTGGTCACCGTTGATCCGCAAACGACCTACTACGAATTGGACAATCGCATCCTGACCACGGCCACTGGAACAACCAGGAAGGTCGGCATCCATCGCGATCCAGGTTCCTACAAGGTCACGCTCTGGGGGTCAATTCCTATAGGCGATTCAGGCTTGAGCGAAGCGCTCTCTCTTGAAGATCCCGCTGAGTTTACGGCTCAGCTTTTCCGTTCCCTCCTGGAGAAGCGAGGCATCACCGTCACCGGAAAAACGCGGGCAAAACACGGTGACGTGGCCCAATTCTTTGATCAGCCTCAGTCCCAGACGCCTGCAACCCTGCTGGCTGCAGCACCGGGACCCCCGCCGCAAATTCTCGCAGAACATGTCTCATTGCCGCTGATTGAAGATGTTCGGGTAACGAACAAGACCAGCCAGAACCTCCACGCTGAACTGGCATTGCGGCTCATCGGGCAACTGAAGGGCACAGGCGGATCATTCGAGGGCGGAGCAGCCATGCTTAAGTTGTTTCTGCTGAAGGCCGGTCTCAAGAATGGTGAATTTTTTCTGCAGGATGGCTCAGGCCTTTCCCGCCGCGACCTGATCACGCCAGCGGCCATGGTTCAGGTGCTGATCTATGTTTCACGGCAGTCTTGGGGAGCAGCCTTTGAACAAACCCTGCCGGTTGCAGGAGTAGACGGCTCACTTGCAGAGCGTTTTGTGAACACACCCGCTGGGGGCCTGGTCCACGCCAAGACGGGAACACTCAGCCATGTGAATGCGCTCTCTGGATATGGCCAGACTAGTTCCGGCAAGCGCTTTGCTTTTTCTATTTTCTGCAACAACCATGATCTCCCCTCGGCAAAGGTTGTGGCCGCCATAGATGCGATTGTTGTGCTGCTGGTAAAGGAGGGAGATGTCGCAAGATAGAAAACGTAATTCAAGAAAAGCCCACTCGTTTATGAGTACATGTACTGTAGTAGTGGTACATGTACTATGGGATTAAGCGTGAATCGCATTGATAGGTACATGAACCTTTGACCAAGGAGATGCTGGGGCGGTTCTTAAATCGTTGATAACACAATCCATTCTGTCCGTTGCCCTTCAATAGAAAATTTTAATATTCCCATTATGGGAACGGCGTTCGGCGATCCCATTTTGGTACTCATGTGAGCAGATTTTTAATCTAACTTTCATTATTTACAAGTAAATTCCTGCTAGACTGCCTCTCGTTATCCAGAGTTCCTGCTTTTCAACGTCCACTAATGTTCACTTAAGGTAATGAAAGTCCAACTTCACTGGCATGAGATACTTCTGCGCCCCGAAGACGTCTTGCCACTAACAACAATTCCAGCCAAAAAGCACTGAACAAACATGGAGGATTCGATGTCCAGCTCGCATATCAAGACAGTTTTGTGTTGTATTGCCGCTTTGGCTCTCCTTTTCTGCGGCGTAGCGGTCCAAGCCCAGTCACCGTCCACCACCCCAACAACAACGACAACGGACACCACCGGTACCACGACCATAACACCGGACACGACCACGGACCCCTTGGCGCCGCCGTCGAGCGACCCAACGCTCTCGGCAGCAGCAGCTTCTGGAGTTACTGATCCGGGAGTTCGTGCATCAGGAAGTTTGACTGCACCCACTTGCTTCGCCTCGCCTGGACCAACTCGCAGCGATAACACAACTCTTCTCAAAGTCCCGGTCCCTGATTGTCCTCAACCGCCCGATACACTGGGTAATGAGGGGGCCGGCAACGTGCTCAACAACGCCGGCGCCAACACAGGAACATTCTGGTTCAATGCCATTGGAATTTTCGGCCAGCTTGCCACGGTTGATGGCTCCACGGACACCAACGGGAACCCAACCCTCAAGGGTCTTGGCCCGGCATTTAACGGCGAAAGCTGCTTTCAGTGTCATTCGCAGCCCACGGTTGGCGGCACCAGCCCGCGCTCCAATCCTCAATTCGCCGCTGCTATCGACAGGGGAGCTACCAATACGGCGCCCACCTTCCTCCGAACAAACGGCCCGATTCGTGAAGCCCGCTTCATTCTTGACGAGACTGATACCACCAATAAAAGACTCGATGGCGGTGTTCACGAACTATTCAGCATCGAAGGACGCAAGGACGCCCCGGTGAACTGCGAGCTTGACCAGCCGGATTTTGGCACGCAGCAATCCCGAGGCAACGTGATCTTCCGCATTCCTACGCCGACGTTTGGCCTGGGTTTGGTAGAAAACACTCCGGAATCTGTTTTCCAGAGCTACCTCTCGGCCAACGCTGCTGACAAGACTACTTACGGCATTAGCGGCCACTTTAACCACAACGGCAACGACGGCACCATGACCAAATTCGGCTGGAAAGCACAGAACAAGTCTTTACTGCTTTTCGCGGGCGAAGCAGCCAACGTCGAATTGGGAATTACCAATGAAATCTTCAACAACGAGAAGGTGCCTGGACTTTCCTGCGCTCTCAATGGCAGACCGGAAGACAACACGCACGTGGTCTTCTCCAACGGCTTGACCCAGCCCGACACCACTAACTTCGTCTCCTCCGACATCGAGAACTTCTCCATTTTCATGCGCATCAATGGCGCACCCAGCCAATGCGCTTTCAATAGCGGAACTAACCCAGATGGTTCACCCAAGTGCATTGCACTCGATGACCCCACTAATCCTCAAACACCCAACATCCAGCGCGGCAAGACCCTGTTCGGCCTGCCGGAAAACGGCGGGATCGGTTGCGCGCTGTGCCACGCCAATAGTGCGTTTCTGACCGATCCTTCCGATGTTCCCGGCCTGAGCAACCGGCTGTTTACGCCCTTCTCAGACTTCGCGCTACATCACATGGGCGCTACCCTGGCGGATGGCGTGTCTCAGGGCCAATCGGGGCCGGATGAGTTCCGCACTGCGCCTCTCTGGGGAGTCGGCCAGCGGCTCTTCTTCCTGCACGACGGCCGCGCCGGCAACCTGCTTCAGGCCATCGCCGCCCACCACAGCAATCCGTCGATTTGCTTTGATACCAACTCAACTCAAAGCTTCACCGTTAACGGCGTTGCCTTCTCTCCGGCTGCATCCACCCATTCCTGCGGTTCCGAGGCGAACCACGCAGTCGACCAGTTCAATACGCTAACCGCCGCAGACAAACTTAACCTTCTTAAGTATCTGCGTTCGCTCTAGCCTTATCGAAGCACGCACAAGAGGGCCTTCCGTAAAGGAAGGCCCTTTTTGTTGTTCAGCAGGAAAGGGTTGATAAAATCTAACCAAACATATTTGAAATTTCACCGCAAACGTTAAAATCTAATCTTGACCTCGGTTCTACATTCTCGCCGCAAAGCACCTGGACCAGGCAATCTCTCGTTTTTGCTCAATCTCCCAAAGTTCAGGAAAGACCCGCTGAAGCGGTTTTTTCAAGAAGCCCTGCAACATGGAGACGTTGTCCGCTACGGCACGCCATGGATCACGCACCAGTTGAGCAATCCGGCGGACATCCAGCAGGTGCTGCAAACCAAGGTGGCCAACTATCGTAAGGGCCGGGACTACCAAATCCTGAAGTCGTCCTTGGGCGAAGGACTGCTGATTAGTGAAGGCGAGTTGTGGCAGCGGCAGCGGAAGATGACTCAACCTTCGTTCCAGAGCCAGCGGATCGCCGGCTTTGTCCGCATCATGGACGAGCACGCGCAACGCATGGTGGAGCGATGGGAACGATATGCCGTGCAACAACAGGCCTTCGACGTTGTTCCGGAGTTCATGCACCTTACGCTCAACATCGCCAGCCAGGCAATGTTCAGCACCAACCTGGATTCCGATACCGAGGTCATCCGCGAGGCGCTGGAGGTGGGCCGCGAGTATTCGGTTGATCAGGCTTGGGCGATCATCAAGCTGCCACCAAGCCTCCCTACACGCCGAAACCGCGAATACACAAGAGCGATCAGAAATTTTCACCAAATCATCGATCGCATTATCGCCGCGCGCCACAGTTCGGCAGAGGGCGTCTCCGATCTGCTCACCATGTTGATGGAGGCCCGCGACGACAGCGGTGGAGCCATGTCAGACAAGCAATTGCGCGACGAGGTAGCCACGCTTCTTACGGCTGGACATGAGACTACCTCGCTGGCTCTCTCCTGGGCCTGCTATCTGCTTGCCCATCACCCGCACGTGACCGAGCGCATCTATGCCGAGGTCCAGTTCCTCAGTGGCAGGGCCCCCGGCTATGAAGACCTTTTCCGCCTCAAGTACACCCGCATGGTGATCGAGGAGACCATGCGTCTCTATCCCCCGGTGTGGGTGCTCTCCCGTACGCCGATCGAGGACGATGAAATTGGCGGATATCGCATTCCAGGTAAGTCGGAGATACTGATCTTCCCCTACATTACTCATCGTCATCCACAGTGGTGGAGTGAGCCGGAGAAATTCTGTCCAGAGCGCTTCTCTCCAGAAAATTCCGCGGGAAGGCCAAGATATGCCTATCTGCCCTTCGGCGCGGGACCCAGAATATGCGTGGGACTAAACTTCGCCATGACAGAAATGGTGGTAATCCTGGCGTTCATCCTCCAGCACTTTCGGCTGGAACCAGCCTCCGACAGCGGGCCGGTTCGCGTGGATCCTTCCGTTACTTTGAGGCCTTTGCCAGGCGTGAGAGTGCTTCTCCGCAAGATTTAAAGGCCTTTTTGAAACATAACATGGCAGACCGCAGATTTGGTTGCTGAGCGCGCTGCGATCAAACCGCTTCCCAGGATCAACCAGCGCCATTATGGTACACTTGCAGCGCGTTGCTGAATCTTGGTCTTCTGCAAGTCCCAATCACCTGCCGAACACTCCATATTCACTCCAGCACCAAATTCACGTCAGGAAAAAAAATGGAACAAGGAACAGTTAAATGGTTCAACGCCGCCAAAGGCTTTGGCTTTATTACGCGGCAAAACGGAGAGGATGTTTTCGTGCATTTCTCGGCAATCCAGTCGGATGGATACCGCAGTCTGCAGGAAGGTCAAGCGGTTGAATTCACTGTCACCAAAGGCAAGAAGGGCTGGCAGGCGGAGAACGTCCGCATTCTTTAAGAGTGCTCCACCTTCGGGAGCAAAGTCCGATGGTATCGCCAGCTTTGGCCTGGGCAGCCCACCAATAACCGGTTCATTCCAATTTACTGGACCAAAATGCCTCCGCTGCTAAATAGCAGTAGTGCTAATATCCGGTTTTTCCCGGACACCCTGTTTTTTGCCGGACAGCATCTAAGGTTTCAGATCCGGGTGAACAACGGATTCGCCCCTGAAGCTTAGGACACCTGGATAGGATCCCTTATCAACCAAGGAAAAATTTTTCAGGAGGAATTCTTTGTGTCCACCAAGATAGCTAGTAGTGCTACCACGAGCATACTGTTCTCTCTGGCTTTGCTCGTTCTGACCTCCGCCTTTGCTTTTGCCTCAACACCAACCTCTGGTTCCCTGAAACCGGCGAAAGGCGCAACGGTAAATTGGCAAGGAAGTGGTGTCGCGGGGGCCACTACCGATGAAACCACTTGTGTCGATGGCGTAGATTGCGACACCTTTACCATCAACCTTACAGGTTCGCCATCCGATTACAAGGGCCTGGTTTTGTCGATCAGTATTACCCACCAGATCAGCGCCAATGACTATGATCTTTACGTCCACAAAGGTGCTCTGAGCGGCCCAGTTGTTGCGAGCGCAACAGCCGGCATACCGGAAACCAGTGAAGCGGTGATGATCGATCCGACTGTTACCGGAGTCGGCGCCTACACCATCCATGTAGTTGATTCGGCTGTTGCTCCCGGTGATCCTTATAACGGCATGGCGTTGATCACAACTCCACCCACCGATAATAAAGCTCGCGGCACTGCGCCCACCTATGCGAATTACCAATCGCCGTCCGGTTTGGGAGATGGTTCCGGAGAACCTTCGATAGGCGCCAACTGGAATTCCGGCCGCATCATGACCCAGGCAGTCTTCGATACGTTACAGGTAACGTTTGATACCAGCGCTTCGCCTGCGATTGCTATCTGGCAACTGAAAGATGGACCGAATACCAGTCAATTCACAAGTGATCCGATCATGTTTACCGATCCTCGCACCGGGCGCACCTTGGTCTCCCAATTGTTAGGTCCGACGAGCCTTTCCGCCTTTACTGACAATGATGGCGAGACTTACACCGTAAGTCAGGGATCGGGGATAGCCTCCGGCATCGACCACCAGACGATCGGAGGAGGCCCATTCCGGCTGTGCACAGCCAATCAACTTTTGGCTACTCCGGTGCCCTGCGCCCAGTTGGCGGCCCGCGGGCCGATCACTCAATATCCAAATGCTGTTTACTATGCGTCGCAGGACGTTGGGGATGCGGCGATGGCGCTAAGCCAAGACGGCGGTTTGACCTATGAAGAAGCCCACCCGATGTATACCCTGGTCGATTGCGGCGGCCTGCATGGTCATATCAAGGTCAGCAAGAGCGGGATTGTTTATGTGCCTAATAACAACTGTGGCGGCACGCAAGGATTGATCGTCTCCATGGACAACGGGCTCACATTTTCCGTGCAGCATGTTAACGGAAGTCATCCCGGCGCAAGCGATCCTTCGGTTGGAATCGGCGACAAGGGAAGAGTCTATTTTGGTTACACCAACGGCGACGGGCATCCGCACATTGCGATTTCGGATGACCAGGGCCGGTCGTGGCCCAACGATCAGGATGTAGGGCTGCCATTCAATATCCGGCAATCCGTGTTCCCCGAAGTTGTTGCGGGGGACAATGACCGCGCATCGTTCTTCTTCCTGGGCACACCCTCAGTTGGGGCCGGCACTGGAGCAGACAGCGGTACTCCTTTCAATGGTGTATGGCACGGGTACATCGCCACTACCTACGATGGCGGGAAGCACTGGTTCACCGTAGATGCCACGCCCAATGATCCGGTGCAACTGGGAGTGGTTTGCACGCAGGGCACCACCTGTCCAAGCGGAACGCGCAACTTGCTGGACTTCAACGACATTACCGTAGACGAGACGGGTCGCGTGTTTACCGCATATACAGATGGCTGCATCACTGCTGCTTGTATTGCCAAAGGCAACAATCCCACTGCCAGCCATACGCGTCTGGACAACGACGGAACCACCAAGGCCACCATAATTCGTCAATCGACGGGGAAAGGGCTCTTCAAGAGTCAGGACTCAACCCCGTTGGGACCGTAACTGCCGTGGTGCAAGTGGCGTAGCCGCAAGAGCTACGCCACTCTTGTTACGCCACTCTTGTATTGAAATGCAAAAAATGAAAAAAACACTCTTGCTTACATTGTTTGTGATGGGTCTGAGTCTGCTCGCCGCCGGCGCGCAACCGTCCCCGGCGATCCTCGGAATCAGGCTGGGAATGCCCTATGAGAAGGCCCATGCCAAGTTGAACAAAATCGCCCAATTCAAGTCAGAAGACGAGGGCCAGCAAGTTTGGACCCTCAACCATGATAGCCATTATCAGCATGCGATCATTGGCTTTGACCGGGACCGGAAGGTCCGTTACGTCACTGTGCTAGCCCGCACTAACGGGCAGCCGGTGAACTACGAAGACATCGGAAATCTCTCGGAGGCAACGCGCTCCGGCAGTCCGGGCAACCTGCGCTACACCTGGAAATTGACCGACACCCAAGAAGGCTTCGAATATGAGGTCACCGCCAGAGGCAGCGATCCTCACCATCTGACGCGCTATTCAATCAAGCGGCTGGGAGTGAAAAGCGAAGAAGCAGATCGGGACTGAGGCGGACGGAATCAAACAAGCTCTTTTCGGGGCGACTCTAATCCAGTTCCAGAGCCGCGATAGAGCTGCCATGAGTGCCAAAAAATTCTTACAGTAGCCAGCACCGGAATAGAGAGAAAGATTCCAAGGACTCCAGCCACTTCCCCTCCGGCCAGCACCCCAAATAGTATGGTCAGCGGATGTAACTCCAGCCTCCTCCCCAAAATCCGAGGTGAAGTTACATAGTCTTGAATGAAGCGCCAAAGCACCAGGAACAAGAACACCCAAAGCAGGTGACCGTAGCTGGAGATAAAGCCCACACCTAAAATCGCTACAGCACCCACAACCGGGCCGACTACCGGGATGAATTCCAGGGCGCCAGCCGCCGGCCCTAACGCCAGCGCATAAGGAACGCCCATGGCCCAGATCACAATAGTAACCACGACTATGGCCAAAGCAGAGAGCAGAAGCTGGGCACGAATGAAATCACCCAGCATGGAATTCATTTCGTCCACAATGGTAGCGACCAACTTGCGGTTACGTGGGTTTTTCACTGAATTGATGATGATCTGCGCAAATCGTTCTCCATCTTTTAAAAAGAAGACGGCGAGAATGGGGGCAAGAAAGAGCCACCACATGTTTTGCAGCGTGCTGGCCGCCCGAAATACCAGCGTTTGAGTTGTGCTGATGATCTCCTGGCGATGGCTCAACACGAAACTGTTAATCCGGTCCGCAGTCTCTTTGCTCCAGCCATGCTGGCCCTGAGAAGCGATTTGACCGGAGTTGATCTTGTCCGCCAATTGCGGCGCCTGTTGCGCCAGTTTCCGCCCCTCCTGAATCACAGCCGGGCCGGCCAGGGAGAACACCATGATTAAAAGGGCCACAAAGACCAGATAGGTCGCAGCAATCGCACTACTCCTCGACCCTCTGAACCAGCGTTGCAGACGGGCCACGGGCGCTTCCAGCAAATAGGCAAAGAAGATCGCAAAAAGGAAGGCAATAATGGCCCGCCATGCGGAGTAAAGAAAAAGAAGGACCACGCAAAACAGCAACGCTGTTAGCAAGACCTCCGCGGTCTTTCGGTCGAAGAATTTCAATGCTTGATCCTACCAGTAATGAAACACCCATGATAGACGGAGATACCACGATTAGTTAATAGACTGGGCAGCGCGGGGTGTAATCAAAAAATGCGAATCAAGGGGCAAGCCGTGTAGTGAAGTTAAGCTTTTGTCAAATAAAAAGGGCCCTGGTCTGTGTTCCAAGGCCCTAAAGCTCTGTGTAACTGTTTCTGTGTTGCGATAAGTTAGATGGGGAGAAACAGAGTTGCGGTTGCCCGGCAATTTACCAATTTTCCTTCCTCCGAGCTTGCAGGCCGCCTCAAAGAATGCGATAGGCGTTAGTGCATATCCGGCAGCGGTTCGGGTGCCGCGACCCCATCGGCACGCGGATCGGAAGCGCCGAAATTCATCCCCGTTCTGGAGTTGTGTATTACAGCCTGTCCTCGCCCCATCAGAGCTGTATATTCCTTGCGGACGCTCAGATTGTGTCCTTTGTCGCGAAGCGATTGCAAAACATCGGGCTTTACCCGTGATTCAATCACGATGTCGCAACTTACCTTATTCGACGCGACTGTAAACCTCGCCGCTTCCATGGCCGCCTGGATGTTCATTTCATAATCCACCACATTAGAGACAAACTGCGCATGGGCCAGCGGCTGATTGGCTCCGCCCATAATCCCAAACCCCATATGCAGGTCGCCGCGCTCCATGAAAGCAGGAATGATGGTATGGAAGGGACGCTTGCGCGGAACCAGGGCGTTGGGATGCGAAGGGTCGAGTACAAAGAGCGCCCCCCGATTCTGCAAGGCGAACCCCATCCCGTTGACCACAATGCCCGAGCCGAAGCCGGAATAATTACTCTGTATGAGGGACGCAATGTTTCCATCTTTATCGACTGCGGCAAGATACGTTGTATCGCTGGTGGGGGTCCCCGCTCCCGGATCGCAATTGGCTTTGTCCGGATTGATCAGTGAAGCCCGTTGCGCTCCGTATTCTTTCGAGAGCAAACCTTTCACAGGAACCTTGGCAAACCTCTGATCGGCGTTGTAGCGATAGAGATCGGCATAGGCCAGCTTCATGGCCTCAATCTTCTTATGCAGCTCGACGGTCCCCTGCGGGCCTTCTTTGTCCGGCTGAAAATTGCTCATGATATTCAGCATCTCCAGCGCAGCCATGCCTTGCACATTGGGAGGAAGCTCGTAAATCTTCCAGCCTCGGTAGTCAATGGAGATCGGTTCAACCCATTCCGCTGAGAAGTCAGCCAGATCATCCAGTTGCATGGTTCCGCCGAAGGCGGATGAAGTCTGCACAATGACCTGAGCAATCTCCCCTTTGTAAAAGACATCCCGGCCCTGCCCAGCCACCAGACGCAAAGTTTTGGCCAGATCGGGGTTCGTAAACCGCGAACCTAATTCCGGGGGTTTGCCGCCGGGAAGGAACACCCTGCGGGCCTCCTCGGTCTTCTGCATTTTGGCTTCTTCCGCGACCCAATAATCATGAATGATTTCCGGAACAGCATATCCATGCTCGGCATAATAGATCGCCGGAGCAAACAGCTCTTTCCAGGGCAATTTGCCGAAACGCTGGTGCGCCTTACTCCAACCATCCACAGCGCCGGGCACAGTTACAGTTTGAATACCGTCATGAGGCATTGAAGTGATGCCTTGCTTGCTGAGGAATTCTATGGTGAGTTTGCGTGGCGCCCAGCCACTGGCATTCAAACCATAAAGCTTGCCAGTCTTGGCCTCCCAATAGATCAAGAACAGGTCGCCACCCACTCCATTCATCATAGGTTCGGTGACACCCAGTACGGCATTGGCAGCAATAGCTGCATCCATCGCCGTACCGCCTTTGGCGAGAACCTGCGCTCCAGCCTGGGACGCCAGATAGTGGCTTGTACTCACAATGCCACGATCAGTAATGACCATGGACCGGCCATAGGAGCGGTCTTGCGCGTAACCACCCTGAGCGACAATGAAAATCAGGATGGCAAGAAGGAGAATCGATCGAAGCATCTGCACCTCGGCTGAACCGGTCAAAGTAAAGGAGAGAATTATAGTGCAGAAGCAGGTGGACCATGACCTTTGATCCATCTAGTATCCTGGTTTCTTCGTCGCCTTATGCCCCCAGCTAAACCGGCGGCCAATGATGCCCTTGATGATGAGATGGTCGGTAGAGCGGGTCACTCCTACACCAACCCCGAAATTAAGCTCCCAGTCAGGAGAAACGTTGAGATCAAGGGAAGGAAAAAACTGCTGCTGTTGCTCGGCAATAGGATCAAAGCTTCCGATAGGCCCTATGGCGCCGTAGTACTCCAAACCGCCGCTCACAACCTTCGAGAAGTCATAGGAGATCTTTACGTTGGGGGAAAATTCAAAGCCCCTGCTGACATTGTCGCCGTGAATCGATTTATCGACGGTTGGATTAAAGGCCAGATACCAGCGACCCAATTTCTTGTCCACAATAGGCCTTATTTCCCATGTCCAGGAATCCGCAGCAAACCGGCGGCGCTGATACCCTACTTCGTTCGACAGGCTTATACCAACGGGCCAATGCCATTTTTCCGGCACCCGAAAACGAGGACGGATGTGGTCGCCGACCCAATCCCAGGCATCGCCGGAACGGGCGCTGGTGAAGATATAAAAGCCGGTCTCAAACCAGTCATTAAAACCCTGCGTGATCTCAATGGTTTCATGTACAGCATGATTGGTGGGCTGCACGCCGTTAATGACCGATTTGGAGCCGTTCGCCGTAAAATTAGTGTGGAACTCAACCATTGTGGTATGCGGCTCAACCGTATCTGAGCCGTAGACCTGGATCTCATAATTGTCCTGCCCCCACAAAGGGAGGCAGAACAAGCCGAGCACGAGCAGAAGGAAATATTTGCGGGGCATCGAGCTTTCCAGTCGAAACGGAAAATACCAAACCCATAAAGATACTACAGGTGCGGATTCCAGAAGGCGGGCCTGAGTCTTAACCGAGTGTAATTAAAAGTGGGAGTCGAACATCGTGTTAGTGCAAACTTTGATGGCGCGCTACGCAGTTGCATAACAAAAAAAGACCGTGCTATGAAAGCACGGCCCTTTTCACAACCTTCTGGGGGCCCTAAGCTCGTCCGCCTTTTGCAGCTTTCTTTCTTTCAGCCCAGCGCTTTTTCATCATTTCTGAAATGCGCTGTTTAGCGGCGGCGCTCAGACGGCGGCGTCTCCGCCTTCCGCGCCCGCGACCTGGACCTCCGGGAACAGGGCCTGGCCGGCGACCGCGCCGACCGCGTCCTCCTCCCTCAAGAGCAGAGATAGCCTGCTCAAGACGGTCCTTCTCTTCTCTTAGTGCTTCAATAATTTGCTGAGTGTCCATATAGCTCCTTCGCGATGAATCCTATCAGGCAGATGTGTAGGTGTGCAACCTTTTCCATGTCCTCTTCGCTCATATTCCACTATCAGGACATAGATACTGTGGGTTCGGTCAATTAGGTTGCATCAACAGTATGTGAGAATCAAATGAGGAGACTTGTACAACATGTGAAGTGAGAGCACACCCACGGATCGATCCCATGTATCTGTAAGTTTGCTTTGCTCAACAAGAACAAGGAGCAGCCAAGTCCTGACAATATCGCTCAGCTAGTAACTTGTATACAACGAATGTCTTGATCTGGGGCGAGTCGAGCCAGTCTAGCGAACAAGCGAAATAGCACTCATACGGTCCAGTTAGATGCGAAGATCATTCGCTGACAAACCCACCTTCTTACCACTGATGACGCTGATTAAACTGATTGACGCTGATAAACCAAAAATCTTTTGCAAACAAGAGGCAGCGGAGGAAACAGAGGAGGGAGAGGAAGTCAGGAATCGGGAGATCCACGGCTATTAATAGCTGGGACAGGTGTGATGATCGGAATCGACAAAGCTATGTCCTGGGAGTTGCACAGAATTTGCGAGAAAAATAAGATCTCAAAGTGTCTCGTAATACGAAGGAAAAACAAAGGCAATCTTTGCAAGAGGAAAGATTTTCAAGGATAGTAATATGAACTCGCCTATTCAGCAAACCGTATCAGAAAAGCAGCCTCAGCTCATACGGAAAGATAGTTGAAGCGCTGGCGGGACTATGTTCTGCATCATGAATGGGTTCCTACAAGAGATGCCACTGCAAATAAAATTTTGTGCCGTCTTTCTAGGGCTCTGAGCTAGGTAAAGTGGAATCCAATTTCACAGACAGCCCAAATCTCGTTAGCTTATGAACTCGCCACCTAGACTCAATCCAAAGAGATCCGGGGCATGTCTCGGTGGCTCGCCATAAAATGAAGACATAAATCGTGTTCTATTTAGAGCGTGTTTCATAAATACCTCCGGAGTGTAATCCAGAGGCAAGCAAGATAGAAGAAGGCGCGATAGGTGCAGAGGAGATGTTCATGACGAACCAGCAGTCGGCGAAACTGGCCGAGCCAAGCGT
>Ga0210408_10000718_pt1 | contig 38439 bp, 20 predicted proteins | sample IncBWH4MmetaG_FD_155471 | JGI IMG/M metagenome (GOLD analysis project Ga0210408, IMG submission 155471) | Forest soil microbial communities from Barre Woods Harvard Forest LTER site, Petersham, Massachusetts, United States - Inc-BW-H-4-M | ecosystem: Environmental > Terrestrial > Soil >... | reverse complement strand
ATGAATTACGATCTTGGCTATATTGATCTGGAGGAGAAAACCTTGCAGCCCCTGGACAACCCCTTCGGGCCAAAAGTGTAACCTATGTCTCCGGAACGTTCTGTTACCCATGTCTCCGGAACGGACAGAAAACATTTGGTCGGGGAGAGAGGATTTGAACCTCCGACCCCCTGGTCCCGAACCAGATTCTAGACCATGTTGAAAGTTATTGAAATCCGTTGTTTCTAAGTGATTGATATTGAACCTATTGTAGGCGTCTTGTTGAAAGCTGTTGTTCTTGATTAAAATCGGAGGCTTTGACAGCTTCGTTTTTGCCTACAGGGACTTGGGGTGAAGCCACTCCTGCTCAGAAGCTGTGGAAGACTCTCCTGCACCAAGCTTTTCGGATCGACCGCAACCAGTCGGAACGGGCACGATAACGCGGATCAGCGTTATCTCCGAGGTTGGGCCTTCGAAGACCACTCCTAACAGATTTTCCAAAAAAGATGATATTGATTAAGCCACAGGCAGGACGCGTGTGCCGGATACCGCGTTCGGCAACTCTTCTTCAAGATGTCGTAATCGCCGATTAAAATAACATAATGCAGTAATTAAGAGCGCTAGAATTCCATTCAAAATCAACAAAAGAGCTGCACCACGTCCTGGGCCAGTTCCGATAATGTTAGTCCACTTTCCTGCAAATGGTCTGGTATGCATAAGGAGAGGTTCAAATACGTTGTCCGCCAAAGGACCTGCCAAGAAAAACGCCAAAGGTATTGACGACCAAGCGATCATTTGCCGTATCGCGAAAACACGGCCCTGAATTGGTAAAGCAGTTTTGGTCTGCCAAATTGCCTGGCTGAAACCATTCATCAGGGGCAACGCGAAAGCAGTAACACAAACCCCTGCAGTAATCAGAAACGGGGACCGGCGAAGACCAGCGACTATGAGCCCGAGTCCATAGAGAACCGCACAGCCCAAAAGGCCATAAACCCGCTTTCGAGGCCCCCTCCACGCACTGACCAAAATGCCACCACCAAGAAAACCAAATGCGCCCACGGACATAATGGTCCCCAAAACGGAGACTGTTGTAAATGACAAGATCACAGGCGTGAACAGTACCTGAGCAAAACTATAAGTTATATTGATAACAACGAAGAACAACAATAAGCGCATGAGGCCTGGGCGAGCCGTAATGAAGTACCATCCTTCAGCGGCCTCTCTCCAAAATAGCTGTCTTTCGTTCTTTTCAGCAATCTGCGGCACCTGAATAAGAAGCAATGTCCCAATTGCAAAAATAAATGTTGTAAAGTCAACGAACAAGACACCCTGAAAATGAATAAAACCAATCAATGCAGCGGCCAGAATCGGAGATACTACCTGCGCAGCCGCCGGGCCTAACTGCATCATGCCACTGGCCCTTTCTATCTGGCCGCTTGGCACAAGCTGAGAAAGTAACGCCATATAAGAGAGCAAACGAAATGCTGCCGCAATCGATTCCATAGCCACCAAAACATAGATTTCTAAAATGCGCAGACGTCCCATGAAGAACAGGACCGCTATTGCGAGAGTCGTGATCCCTCCTGCCAAGTCGCTAAGCACCATTACAGTCCGGCGGTCCCAGCGATCGACAATAACTCCTGCTGTTGGAGAGATTAAGACCGCAGGCAGGGTGGCACATGCTGAAATCAAGGCAAACCGAGTGATGGAACCGGTATGCTGGTATACCCAGATTCCAAGACTAAAACTGGTCAATCCTGAACCAATGAGCGAAACAAGCTGGCCGAACCAGATAATCTTAAATTTGTTCATAGGTCAATCTGTGCAGGCAGTCAGATTAGAAAGCAATCCTTACTGCGGTGGAGAAGCGTGGCATTTGCGAAAAGCTTAATCTTCAACACAGGCATGACCGGCGCAGATGGTCCTCTCCACTTGCGTTACCGCATCAATACAGCGCTGCAAGACAGCCCCGAGGGTCCGAATATTCGGCTCGGCCATCATGTGCATGTGATCACCTGGGACAAAATGAACAGTGACGGGGCGGGCACAAAAAGACTGCCATCCGAAGGCCGGATCATCACAGATTCCGCGCGTCACTTCCCGCAGATCCGGCGATACCTCTCTGGCACGAAGAATAGTGACTGCTCCGTCATACACCTGTGGCACATAGTTTTCCAACGCCTTCTGGCTGTTTCTAAAGATATCCAGAAGCGCTTTTAAAGCGGCCCGTCCCACATCAGAAGGAATAATACCTTCGCGTTTCATCTCCCTTAAAAAGACATCCATTTGCTCATCAGCAGTAAGAAATTCCAGTTCACGCTTCGACAGCTTCAATTCTCTTCCTTCTCGAATGGCCAGGGCCTCTGCGGTAGCAATGATCTCTTCGGCGAGTTTTGTCCCTGGATCTTCACCTGCAGGTCCGGGATAGTGGCGTGAAGCTGAATCCATCATCACGACGAGCGAAACTTCCTGACCCCGGGCCTTGAGCTGGAGGGCCATCTCAAATGCAACGATGCCACCCAGAGACCAGCCACCCAGTACATACGGCCCACAAGGCTGAACCGCAGACAGTAAATCCACATAGCGAACAGCCATTTCTTCCACCGAAATATAAGCAGGGGCCTTGCGACGGCCAAGAATGTGCGACTGGAACGCGTATATCGGCTGCTCCACATCCATGTAAACAGCCAGTTGGTGATAGGCCTTCACACCACCACCCCCTGGTTGCACTAAAAAAATCGGCTTGCGAGTACCGGTCACCCGAATTGGAACCAAAGGCTGCAATGGCGCATCATCGTCACGCAGCTTTAACGAGCTAACACCTCGCTGGCGCTTGATTTCGCGCACAATGCCCCTAAAGTTCTCCGGCGAAAGCGCAGCTATGGCAGTGGCAATATCGGATTGAGAAACCCCGCTTTTTAGCTGCTCTTCTCCAACTTTGTGCAATAACTGTGCTATGGTTTCGTGGTCCGAGCTTAAGACCAGTACGCGAACCAACATCTCACTCAATCCCTTAATTGCAGGTATTTCATATAAATCTTCCACGGTAATTTCAATATCCAACACTGTGCGAATCCGGGAAATAAGCTGGATTGCCAGCAAAGAATGGCCACCCAATTCAAAGAAATTGTCGTTGATTCCAACTGCATCGATTCCCAAAGTGCCTTGCCATATCTGCGCCAAGACTTTTTCAAGCTTCCTAGAAGGCGCAGCATAAGTTGCAGACACACCTGGCCGAGAGTGAGCAATGGCGCGGGCGCTATCTAGTGGAGCATCAGACTTCCCGTTTTCTGGTTCCGCATTGGCCGGAACATGGCGCCGCACCTTACCTTTTGCGGACACCCTGTAATGCACTCCTTCAAATGGATAGGTAGGCAGGGGAACGCGGCGGCCTTGTTCTTCGGCATGAAAAGCATTCCAGTCTATCTGAACGCCTTCAGTCCAGAGGTGGCCTGTTGTAGCAAGCAGGAACTCCAAAGCGTTTTGAATATCTTCTTTCGGATGAGGCAAGGAGGAAAGAACAACCTGCTTATTTTGCTTTTCCGAATGCTGGTTAACCAGATTGCTCAGCGCGCGGCCAGGGCCAACTTCCAGGAAGATGTATCCCGATCGTTTGAGCAGTTCTCGAACGCTGTCTGAGAAGCGTACGGTCCGCCGAACGTGTTTAACCCAATATTCCGGATCGGTGGCTTCAGAGGGCCTAATCCATGTTCCGGTGATATTTGAAAGATATGGAACCTGAGGCGCTTTAAATGTTACCTTTTTGACTTCCTTACGAAAATCATCCAGCATCGGCTCCATTAGCTCCGAATGAAAGGCATGAGAAGTGTGCAATCCCCGACAGGGTATTCCTGCTTGTCCTAATTGGTTCTCCAATTCCGCTACTGGAGCATCCGAACCAGAGACCACACAGGCGGAGGGACCATTTATTGCAGCCAGAGAAAGCCCGCCAATATTCCGGAGCCACGACTGGACCTCCTGCTCAGGAAGCAATATCGAGACCATAGAGCCCCGTGGCTGGTCCTGCATAAGACGGCCTCGCGCGGAAACCAAGCGAAGAACGGATTCGAGAGAAAAAACTCCTGCGATGCAGGCAGCCACGTATTCTCCAAGACTGTGTCCAATCATGCTTTGAGGACGCACTCCCCATTCGATCCAGAGCTTTGCCAGGGCATACTCAACGGTAAAGAGCGCCGGTGTTGCATATTTGACCTGATCCAGCAACTCGCGCATTTTCACAGCCTCATCCGCTTTCGGATACAGAAGATCGCGCAAATCCAATCCAATCTCAAGCTTCAATATCTCCGAGCAAATGTCTATTTGCTCGCGGAAAGCACGTTCATGCTGGTAAAGCTCAAGCCCCATGTTTAAGTATTGCGACCCTTGTCCTGGAAAAAGAAACACGACCGGAGTTGCCTGCTTAGCATTGAAACTCGTTATGATTTTTGTAGATCCAGGCAGTTCCAAAGCCCTTATTGCGTCATGATGACCACGGCAAACCACACTTTTGCGATACCAAAGTGCCCGTCTGCCAAGATGAAGCGTATAAGCAACATCCGCAATGGGAACTTCTGGATGCTTCTCCAGATGCAGGCGAAGATTTTCGGTCATTTTTTCCAGGGCACTATTACTTTTCGCAGACCATACCAGCAATTGCCAGGGGCGAGAACCGGAGGAGGTAGAGACGGGCAGCGGAGCTTCTTCGAGAATGACATGGGCGTTCGTGCCACCAGCGCCTAATGAAGTCGTGGCTGCTCGCCGTGGCGCGGAACCCCTCTGCCAGTCCTTGCTTTCGGTATTCACGTAAAAAGGGCTGTTCTCAAAATCAATGGCCGGATTAGGGCTGTTGAAGTGCAGGCTGGGTGGAAACATTTTATTCTGCAAGGCCAGCACTGCTTTTTGAAAACCTGCTACCCCGGCAGCCGCGCCTGTGTGGCCAATGTTCGTTTTCACAGATCCAATTGCGCAGAATTTTTTCTTGCCGGTGAAAGCCCTAAAAGCCCTGGTAAGGGCAGCAATTTCAATAGGGTCGCCTATCGGTGTCCCGGTGCCATGACATTCGATCAATTCAATTGTTTGAGGACTGATTCCGGCCATCGCAATGGCATCGGAAATGACGGACACCTGCCCTTCCACTCCAGGGGCGGTAAACCCGGCCCGCGTAGCGCCATCGTTATTTAGTCCGAAGCCTATAATGACCGCATGAATCGAGTCTCCGTCTGTCAGCGCATCCTGCAAACGCTTCAGAACAACCATACCCGCGCCACACCCACCCACAATCCCGGTGGCGGACGCGTCAAAAGCCCGGCAATGGCCGTCCATTGAAGTGACCCCGCCTTCCTGGTATAGGTGGCCTCCTTTTTCTTCCAGATCGAGGGTCACTCCCCCGGCGAGAGCAATGTCGGACTGACAAGTCAGCAAGCTTTGGCAGGCGAGCACAATGCTTACCAACGACGTTGAACATGCCGTTTGGACAGTAATGCAAGGGCCACGCAGATTCAACTTGTAGCCAAGTTGCGTAGCCAGAAAATCACGGTCGTTATAGGTCAGGAGCGAGAATCGGTTGGCGGCGTTCCAGACTTCCGGGATGGAAAGCAACTCAAACAGATATTGTGTTGCCCCGGAGCCCACAAACGCTCCAATGCGCCCCGAATAACTCCAAGGGTCGTATCCCGCATGTTCAAGGGACTCCCACGCACATTCTAAGAGCACACGATGCTGGGGATCGAGCAACTCCGCCTCGCGAGGCGTATAGCCGAAAAAGCCGGCATCAAATAAATAGACACCTTCATATACTCCCAGCGCCTTTACATAATCAGGATTGGCCACCAATTCGAGAGGGACACCTGCCTCCAGCAGTTCTTCATCGCTAAAGAAGCTGATACACTCCTTGCCCTTTTCTAAGTTTTCCCAAAACTGGCGCATGTTCCGGGCCTTTGGATAGCGGCCGGCCATGCCAATTACGGCAATCTTTTGAATCGTGTCTTCATGAGAAGAAACTGTCACTGGACTCTTTCCTTGGAGACTTCGGGCCTCCGAACAGTCCGCACACGGCGGAGCAAGTATTGTTTCTGCGCAGCAGCGCGTGACTGACTCTCTGCAACAGGAATATTCTGTTTGACCTGCCCCAGGCTTTGCGCCAGCGCACGGATAGTTGGGTAAGTAAAGAAATCAATAATGGGAATGTCGCAATTCAATTTGTCCCGGATTTTCATTCGGACTTTAGCGACCAGCAAGGAATGTCCCCCCAAATCGAAAAAGTTATCGTCGATGCCAACTCTTGCCTGTCCCAGAATTCCGGCCCATATCTGTGCCAATCCTTCCTCAATGGTTGTCTCTGGCGGGGAATATTCAGCATTGTGCCTGTCCGGCATGGGGAGGGCAGCGCGGTCCACTTTGCCGTTTGCCGTAAGCGGCCAAGACGGCAGCGCCACAATGGCGGACGGCACCATGTAGGCGGGCAAAGACTCGCGGAGATATTTCTGCAGGCCCTGCTCCAGTTGCTTGATCAACATGTTTTGAGCCGGAGCGTTTCCAAACCGCCTGTAATAGCTGAACGGCTTTTCTTGCCGGCCCGTAATCTCCTGATACTGAGGGTTGAAGATGATGTCGTAAATCCCGTCAGCACCAAAATGTTGCCACGAGAAGCCCACTCCCAACCGCTGAGCCAGTTGAGCCACTTGATGAGGACCCTCTCCGTGGACTTCAGCGATGGCCTCTTGCAGTTGTGTGGCCGTCAGCAAAGCTCCAGAGGAATCCTGCAGCAGACGGACTGCGTCTATCGATTTTGCCACCCGGCGATCTTGAAAACTACGAAGTCCTATCTCTCGATCTGGCTGAGATGTCAGCAGGCGTTCCAGCTCTTTGCGCCAGACGCCAGCCTTGTCCCAAGATAACCAGCACTGTGGAGTCATCTCAGTTTGTTTTGCTGACATAGATAGAAGCACGTTATAGCGGAAACAGCTCAACTCGTTGTCGTACGCTCCCGGTTTCAAGGACATTTCAACCCGCCCAGGCTTCTTCCAACGGTGGACCAGTTCCTGAAACAATGCCGGATCTACCAGCAACTCCTTTTCGTTATGCCGAGCATGGGCGACACCTTGTCTCAAGTCTTCTAAAGGAGTTCCTGGCGGGGCTTTGTGCAATTGCACGGAAGCATAGTACGCGTCCTGCAACAACAAGTTCCGGACATCGCCCACAAAGATATGCCCACCAGAACACGTTACTCGCACAGCTTCCATCAAGACTTGCATCAGGTAATCAACACTTGGGAAATACTGCACGACTGAATTCAGAACCACCATGTCAAAGCTGTTGTCAGGCGCAAACGAAAGCTCATGCGCAAGCCCTTGGCGCAAGAGCACATGCCTCAGGTCCTCACGTTGCGAGAGATAATTCTCAAGTTGTTGTATGACTTCTCGAGAGAAGTCAACTCCCACATAGCTTTTGCAATCTGCTGCCAGCCGTGTAAGCAGCAACCCTGTGCCACAGCCGATTTCGAGCACCCGGACTGGATGCAACGCTTGTATCCTGGCAACTGTCTCTTCCACCCAGATCCGCATTTCGTGATCTGGAATCGGTTTGCCGGTATAGCTGCTCTTCCAGCCAACAATGTTGAAGTCGCCCTCTGAGGCAGCGCCATCGTGATAAGTTGATTCATAAAGCTGCTGCCATTGCTCCAACTGCACGAGTTGCATTCTGGTCTGGTCCTCATCTTTATGCCGAAGGACCACGTATCCCAGTAAATTTTCCTGGTCTCCCACTTTAACCAGAGCATCTTGTACCCGTTCATGGTTTTTCAGGGCCGCCTCTATTTCTCCCAGTTCGATTCGATGGCCGCGTATCTTTATCTGGTAGTCGTTACGACCTAGAAAATCGATCTGCCCATCCGGCCTCCTTGAACCCAGGTCTCCGGTCCTGTACAGCCGTTCTCCATGGACCGGGCTGAATGGGTCAGGCACAAATTTTTCAGCAGTCAATTCAGCCCGATTCAAATAGCCCCGCGCCAACCCATCTCCTCCGATAAAAAGCTCTCCTGGAACGCCAACAGGCAATAGCTCCATGTATTTATCCAATATGTAGATCCGTGTATTGGGAATCGGGCTTCCAATAGGCACACGGTCACACCGATCGCCTCGGTGGTGGCAGTAAACAGTGCTCCACACGGTGCCTTCTGTGGGGCCGTACTCGTTATGCAAATCCGTTCCCGGCAGCATCTCCTCATGAAATCGCACCAGTTCCGGCGGACAGCTTTCCCCAGCCACAATTACAGTGCGCAAACTTTCTAATTTTTCTCTTCCACCTGCTTCCATGATCTGCAGATACAGTGACGGCAAGCAAAGCAAATGCGTTATTTTATCTTCGTGGATCTGCTCCACTATTGCATATACATCACGGTGTTTGTCTTCTTCAGGAAGGTGCAAAGCCCCGCCCTGATTGAGGGTCCAAAATAATCCGGCGACTGAACTATCGAAAGCGAAGGATGGCAGCAACAAAAAGCGCCCGACACTTCCTTTATAGACGTGCGAACGCGCCACGGTAGAATGCAGTAAATTGTGATGTGAAACCATCACTCCTTTCGGCCTGCCGGTCGATCCTGAAGTGTAGATCACATAAGCCAGATACCGCGGACTGATCTCCAGTTCAGGCTGGGACACACTCTCATCGATCCACTCTTCATGATCCAGCAGCACTGCTTCCGTGCATATTTGACTCACCAGGGGCAACTGGCCCGTCATTGTCAGTACGAATGTCAATGCGCTGTCTTTCGCGAGATATTTCAGCCTCTCGACCGGATAACCCGGATCCAAAGGCACATAAGCCGCTCCAGCCTTGAGGACTGCTACCAGAGCAACCACCATTTCAACGGAGCGTTGCACGCAGATACCTATCACCTTCTCCGGCCCTGCTCCCCGCTTTTGCAAGAAGCAGGCCAGTTGATTTGCGCGTTCATCCAATTCCCGGTATGTAAGCCGCTGCAGGCCACAAAGCACGGCCACTGCCTCAGGCATCTGCATCGCTTGTCGCGCAAAACCCACCGGTAAGGGTGACTCCAAAACATGATGCAATGGTCCGTTAAAATCCTCCAAGAGAACACGGCGCTCTTCTGCATCCAGAATGCTGATCTCCAAAACAGGTATATCAGGAGAAGAAGCAAGCGCATCCAAGAGCCTTACATAGTTGCGGGCCAACTGCTCCACACGCCAGCAGTCAAACAGGTCTTTGTTATAAATCCACTGAAGCTGCAAGATGCCCTGGGCCTCAAAAGCATGAAGTTCCAGATCAAAGCGGACCCGCAGTTCATCAGTCCGCAGCAGTTCAATTTCCAGGTCTTTGAGTTGCTGCATCTCCATTGGAGCATTCTGGAAAGCAAATGCGACCTGGTAGATCGGGGTCACATTCAGAGTACGCTGGGGAGATAATTCCGCTACCAACCGTTCGAATGGAAGATCCTGATGAGCGTATGCGTCCAAGGTGGTGACGCGGACCTGCGCGAGCAATTCCTGGAAAGTGATTTCCGGATTAACGCGCGCCCGTATCACCAGTGAGTTTACAAAAAAGCCGATTAGCTGCTCCAATTGCGCTTCCTGGCGGTTGGCAATGGGAGAGCCGATTATAATGTCATCCTGCCCACTGTAACGGTGCAGCAAAACTGCAAATGCTGACAACAATGTCATATAGAGAGTTGCGTGGTTCTGGTGCCCCAATCGTCTCAGAGCAACCGTCTGTTCTAAGGACAGAGCCGCATGGATTCTGCGCGCAGCAAAGGTCTGCCGCGCCTGCCGGGGACGGTCTTTAGGCAGAACCAATTCCACGGGAATACCGGCCAATTGTTCCTTCCAATACGCCAGATGCCGAGCCAAGACATTGTCATTCAACCATCTACGTTGCCATAATGTGAAATCCGCATATTGAATAGACAAAGGAGGCAGCGGACCATTACGTCCTTCTCTAAAAGCCCCATAGAGTACTCCAAATTCTCGAGTAAATACACCTTGCGACCATCCATCGGAGACTATGTGATGGAAGGTGCGTATAAGAACATGCTCCTGTTCGCCTAACTTAAACAATTTCAGCCTTAGTACTGGACCGCGCGACAAGTTGAAAGGGGCCTCCCACTCCTGCCGCATCGCTGCTGCGATGTATGCCTGCCTTGATGCCCCATCAAAAATAGTCAGATCTTCTACAGGAATATCGATATTTAATTCCGGCGCGATAACTTGGACAGGTTCGCCATCCACTTCGGCGAAATGGGTGCGCAAACTCTCATGGCGTTTCACCATGGCCCGCACCGCATGCTCCAAGGCATTAAGGTCTAATTTCCCGCGCAGGCGCAGCGCTTCCGGCATGTTGTATTCAGTGCTTGTTCCTTCCATCTGGTCGATGAACCACAGTCTTTGTTGTGCGTAGGAAAGCGGGAGCCGGGCTGGCCTGGGCTGAGGAATTAAGGGCGCGAAGGACCTTTCCGTTTTCTGCAGCAAGGCCGCAAGTTCAACGACTGCAGGCGAGTCAAACAATTTGCGCAGAGGCAGCTCGACGCCAAGTGCAGCTCGTATGCGGCTTACAAGCCGAGTGGCCAGGAGCGAATGCCCACCCAAGGCAAAGAAATCATCTTCTATTCCAACCCTCTCTACTGACAACACCTCAGAGAAGATTTCGCAAAGCATTTCTTCTGTAGGATTGCGCGGGGCCCGATAAGTCTCTCCCTGCCACTGTGGCGCAGGCAGCAAGCGCCGGTTGAGCTTGCCGCTGGAAGTGAGAGGTAATTGGTCAATGAACACAAATTGCGAAGGGACCATATACTCCGGCAATTTTGACTTTACATCAGCGCGTAATTCACTGATGTTTACCGGTTGTCCATCGGCCTTCACGATATAGGCTATCAGGCGCTTTTCTTTCAGTTCATCTTCCGTCGCCACTACTGCTGCCTGCTTCACTCTTGGATGACCATGTAAGGCTGACTCTATCTCTCCTGTTTCAATACGGAAGCCACGAATCTTTATCTGGCTATCAGTACGGCTGGCGAACTCGAGATCGCCATCTTCCGTCCATCGCGCCAGATCTCCGGTATGATATAAACGCGCTCCCAGCCGGCCGCTGTAAGAGTCGGGCAGGAAGCGCTCTGCTGTTAGATCGGGGCGGCCCAAATATCCACGAGCTACTCCATCGCCTCCGATATATAATTCTCCGACCACGCCTTTCGGCATGAGCTCCATTTGGTTTCCCATTAGATATATCTGGGTATTTGCGATCGGCCTCCCGATAGGCACGCTTCGCTGGCTATCAGCCCGGCAGCATCTATAGAATGTGGACTGGACCGTAGTTTCAGTTGGTCCATAGAGGTTGTACAGGTATGCTTCGGATGTACGACCCAACTGCTCTACAATTTCTGGAGGCAGTACTTCCCCGCCACAGAGCACCCATTTCAATGAGGAACAACCTCCGATCTCTCCATGCTCCAGCATGGCCCGCAACAAGACCGGCGGCAGATCGGCAAATGTGATCTTTTCTTCTTGAATGAGCTTGATCAGATAATTGACATCCTGCTCTCCGCCTGGATTGGCCAGCACCAGCCGTGCTCCGGTCACCAGAGGCAGCAAGATTTCTGCAACAGCAGCATCAAAACTGATTGATGTTTTTTGAACGACACGATCGCACGTGTTTAAGGGAAACTCCGACATCAGCCAGAGCAACTGATTATAAATTCCACGATGGGAGGCGACCACTCCTTTAGGTTTGCCGCTCGAACCGGAGGTATAAATCACATAAGCAGCGTTTTCTGACGTGGCCCTGCCAGGGAGGTCGGCAACGTCCTCCCCCGCGAACTCCTGCCACTCGCTATTCACTTGTATGACGGACACTTCTTCCAGTTGTAGTTGGGATGGCAGGTCTTGCTGTGTGAGCAACAAGCGAAACGCTGAATCTGACGCCATGAACTGCAAGCGGTCGAGAGGATAGGCCGAATCCAACGGAACATACGCCCCTCCAGCTTTTAGGACGCCGAGCAGGGCAACCAGCATCTCCGGACTTCTCTCCATGAAGATGCCTGCTAGAACTTCCGGTCCCATGCCCAGTTTCACCAAGAATCGAGCCAACTGGTTAGCACGTTCATTGAATTGCCGATAAGTAAGCCGGACATTCCCAAATTGCACTGCTACTTCATTCGGAGTCCGTACCACTTGCTCCTGAAACAAGTCCACAATCGTTTCTTCGCGCGCGTATGGCCTTGCGGTATCATTCCACGCGCGCAGTTGCTCCATCTCCTGGAAGGTCAACAAGGAAACATCTGCACAACTCTGTTCGAGGTCTTCGGCAGCGTGTTCCAAGAGCGTTTGGTAGTCCCGAAGCATCCGGCACACGATGTTCGCATCAAACAACCCAGTCTTATAATGAATGGCGATATTTATACCCTGCGCCGTTTCTTCCGGTGCAAAGCTCAAATCAAATGCCGTTGTGCGATTGCTTACAGGAACAACCTGGGTCTGAAGACACGACAATGAGAGGCGCCCTTCATGCGTCTGCTGAAGGAAAAACATGACCTGAAAGAAGGGCGCGTGAGCGTTGCGCCTTTCCGGCTGCAACACCTGAACCAGATGTTCAAAGGGAACATCTTTATTTTGCTGGGCCCCGAGCACTGTCTCCCTGGTCTGCCTGAGAGCTTGTTTGAAGCTACGATGGAGGGCAAGTCTTTCCCGTATTACAACCGTGTTCGTCAAGAAACCTACCAGAGATTCCAGTTCTTTCCGGTCACGGCCTGAAACTACAGTGCCAATTGCGATGTCTTCTTTGCCGGTATAACGAGCGAGCAATATTTCACACATGGCCAGCAAGAAGACAAAAGGCGTGCATCGTTCATTGCCGCAAACCGCTTTGATCTGCCGAACCAAGCTGCTTGACAGAGGGGCCGAAATGTTTGCAGCGGCAAAGCTCCGGTTGTCAGCCGCGTTGCGAATGGGCAAGTTGAGGGCAGAGGTGCTGCCGGCAAGTTTCTGCTTCCAATAGGCGAATTGAGAGTCAAAGTTGCGGCCAGAGAGCGTGTTCTGCTGCCATGAGGCAAAATCAACATATTGAATGGGCAACTCGGGAAGCGCAGGGGATTGCTTGCAGCAGAAAGCATTATAAAAACCGGACATCTCCCGGAAGAAGATTCCCATTGACCAATCATCGATCACGATGTGATGGATGGCGACCACCAGCATGTGCACCCGTTCTTCAAGCCGAAGTAGCGAGCATCGAATTGGGGGGCGCGCGCATAGATCGAAGGTCTTGTGAAATTCATCGCTGATGGCTTTATCAACAGCAGCCTGGCGTTCCCCGAAAGCGAGACCACTCAGATCACTCGAAAAAAAAGGAAGTTCTATCTGATCGGCAATGATCTGCACAACCGATCCACCCTGGTCATGGAATGTTGCCCTCAGAATCTCATGACGATTCATGATTGCCTCAAAGCTCTGTCGCAGAGCATCTGAATCCAAAACACCAGTAAGACGGAATGCGCGAACAATCGTATAGAAGGGCAGTTGTGGATCAAGCTGATGCAGGAACCACAGTCTCTGCTGGGCGAAGGACAAGGGGTAATGAGGCTGTTCAGGCCTTCTGGCGATCTTGTCCGCTGAATTCGGAGTCGTCTCTGCAGAACGCAACAATTTCTTCAATAACTGTTGTTTTGCCGCTGACAAATTGCCTGTTTTTTTCTCCAGCTCTTCGGCGCTCATAGAGCATCCTTTGCGGACACTTCGGAAGATTCCAGCCAGTGCTGCGTTTCCTCCTCAGAAAGACCCTGAATTCTGTCGATGAGCGCGTCCTGCAGGATGTCGCCGAGTTGGGCAATCGTGCCTTGCTCAAAAATACTGCGTAGCGGGACATCAACCTGATAGAGAATGCGCAAACGGGAAATCACCTGTGTCCCCAGCAACGAATGCCCGCCCAGCTTAAAAAAGTTGTCATAGATGCCCACGCGATCTACGTGCAGCAATTCGCCCCAAATCTCTGCCAGCTTCTCTTCCAGAGGAGTACGGGGAGCCACATACGGCTGTTCCAGAGTGGTGCGTTCGTTCCCTGGGGCAGGCAAGGCTTTGCGATCCAGCTTCCCGTTAGAACTCAGCGGGAGCGATTCCAGAAATACGAAGTTTTGAGGCACCATGTAATCAGGTAAATTCTCCTGCAGGTAAACCCCTAATTCTTCGGCTGAGAATTCTTTTCCTTCCCTAAGTACAACGTAACCGAGCAGACGCTTATCCCCGTCTTGGCCGTGCCACGCAACGACAGCACTTTCTTTGACTGCCAAGCAGTGGTTCAGCACCGCCTCGATTTCTCCAATCTCAATCCGGTAGCCGCGGATCTTAACTTGATGATCTGACCGGCCCAGATACTCCAATGTTCCGTCAGCCCGATATCTTGCCAAGTCCCCGCTTCGATACAGCCGTGCTCCTGACCTGGCACTGAAAGGATCAGGAACGAACCGTTCCGCCGTAAGGCCTGGACGATTTAGATACCCACGCGCAAGGCCCTCTCCTGCAATATAAAGCTCCCCAGTTCCTCCGACTGGCGAGAGTTGCATGCGTTCATCGAGCACATAGGCCTGCAAATCCTTTATAGGTATGCCGATCCTGCTGCCGACGATCTTTTCTTCAATTTGCTGCTGCTGAACGGGACAGTAGGTGACATGGACAGTTGTCTCTGTTATCCCATACATATTGACCAAACGAACTTGCTCCAGATCGTGCCGCTCGATCCAGGAACGCAAGCTCTGGAATTGAAGCATTTCTCCACCGAAGATCACCAGCCGTAACGACAAGCTACTGTCCTCCGGCGACAAGTCTTCGTGCCCGGCATGAATTAGCTGCTGGAATGCTGATGGGGTCTGATTGAGAACAGTAATTCGCTTATCGCGAAGGAGTTGCAGAAACTCTTTTGGAGAACGGCATATCCAATAGGGGACAACCACCAAACTTCCTCCATAAAGCAGTGCTCCCCATAGCTCCCACACCGAGAAGTCGAAAGCGTAGGAATGAAACAGAGTCCATGTATCCTGGGCGCCAAAGTTAAACCACGCCTCAGTTTCCCTGAAAAGACGCGCTACATTCCCGTGCGTAACTTCTACCCCCTTAGGCGTACCGGTCGACCCCGAGGTATAAATTACATAGGCCAAGTTGCCAGCACATACTCTGGTTATGGGATTGCTCGTTGACTCAGAGGAGATAGACGCCCAGTCATCGAGGCTGATCACTTCAGAGCCGCACTTTGGCAATACTCTCCTCAACCTTTGCTGGGTGAGCAACACCGGCACTGCCGCATCTTTCATAGCGAAAGCCAGCCGCTCGGCAGGATGGTTGGGGTCTAAAGGCACATACGCAGCCCCGGCTTTCAGTATTCCCAGAATTCCCACCACCATCTCGATGCTGCGTTCCACGCAAATACCGATGCGCGTTTCAGGACCGGCCCCCAGTTTTATCAGGCGGTGGGCCAGTTGATTTGCCCGCCCATTCAGCTCTCCGTAGCTGATGCTTTGGTCACGATACGAGACTGCGGGCGACTCCGGGTTCTTCTCGGCTTGCTCTTCAAACAATTCATGCAGGGTTTTTTCACGCCAATTGGCAATCGAGCCAAAGCTCTCCGCAACACTTGAGATCGGGTTTCCGGCGGCCACAAGCGGCAAATCATCGATATGCCGCTCTGAATCGGAAATCATAGCGCAGAGAAGGCCCTGGTAGGCCACTATCCAGTGCTCCATCGTCTTTCTGTCGAACACGTCGTCGCTATACTCCCACAGCACCGTAATTCCATTGTTGGTGTTGCCATTGCCCGCGACACCTACTCTTTGTTCAGCGCGGGGGATTACATTGACGTTGATATCCTGCTTGGCCGAACCATTGCTAATTGCCTCTGTTAGTGTGACTTTACAGTCAGGCAGATCGAGACTGTAAAAAGGAGAGTCATGGAAGCTAAACATGACCTGATACAAAGGGTGATAACTCAGGTCTCGCGCTGGATGGACGGCCTCGACTACGCGGTCAAAAGGCAAATCCTGGTTGTCATAAGCAGCCAATGTTATCTGCTTCACTTGGCTTAGCAGCTCTGCAACAGTGGGATTTCCGGACAGGTCGCAGCGGAGAGCCATATTATTAACGGTCATTCCTATAAGATCATGGGTCTCCTTCCAACGCCTGTTGGCAATTCCTGCTCCTACACACAGATCTGTCTCTCCGGAAAGGCGCTGCATCAGAACAACAAAGCCGGCAAACATCGCCATGAACAGCGTGACTTTGTATTCGCGGCACTTTGCTCTTACTGCATCGCATAGGTCAAGAGGAAGTTCAATTCTGAGAAGTCCACCTCGATAACTCGGCACTGGAGGCCGCGGGCGGTCCCACGGAAGAGTCAACAATGCCCGGATGCCAGCCAGATTCTTTTTCCAATAGTCCAGTTGCCGGGTGGCCTCTTCCGTTTGAATCCACTGTCTTTGCCAGGAAGAGAAATCCGCAAACTGTATTGGCAGATCAGAAAGATGGGCTGGGGCGCCTCCCGTATAAGATCGATACAGTTCGAACAACTCGCGCATGAATAAATTGAAGCTCCATCCATCGTGGACCAAATGGTGTTCCCTATGAAGAAGCAAGTGATGGTCCTTGCCCAACTGGACCAACACCCAATCAATAAGAGGCAACTGTTCAAGGTCAAAAGGCTGCCGCAACTCCTCATTAATCGCTTCCTGGGCTTTCTGTTCGGGATCTGCTTCAGCCTGTAAATCAATTAATCGTAGCTTGACAGCGTAAGGTCCGTGCACAACCTGTACAGGCCGTCCCCCGATTTCATGAAAAGTTGTTCTGAAAATCTCATGACGACGTATGATTTCAGTCAAGCTTCGTTCCAGCTCCGGCACGGCCAGTCTGCCTTCAAACCGCAAGAGGGACTGGAAATAATAAGCAAAGAGATTGCCAGCATGAAGCCGGTCCAGAAACCAGACCCGTTCTTGTGAAAATGACAGGGGGGACCCGGCATTCTCCCTCGAAGCCCGGCGCAATGCGAGGTGGGTGGCAGAGGTTTCTCTGCCGTTGAGATAGGCGGAAAGATCCGCAATCGTTGCATTTGAAAAGAAGGCCTGAAAGGGCAACTCCAAATTGAGCTGATGACGAAGCTGTCCAAGAAATTGCGTCGCCAGTAGTGAATGGCCTCCCAGATTGAAGAAGTTCTCGTGCACGCCGATGTGGTCCACATTCAGCAGCGCTTCCCATATCTGGGCAATTTTTTCTTCCAACGGGGTGCGAGGATCACAATAGAGCGGCCTTTCATCTGCCCAGTTTTCCGGTACAGGCAATGCATTGCGGTCAATTTTACCGTTGGGATTGAGCGGCAGCTTTTCCAGCAGCACAAAAGCTGAAGGCAGCATATAGTCCGGCAACCGCTGTTTCAAATAATCTCTAAAGCGGCCTGCGAGAATTCCCCTGTCCGTGCCGGTCAACGTTCCAGGCTGATGTGGCACAACATAGGCGACTAGACGTTTGTCTCCGTTCAGGTCTTCGTGTGCAACAACCACCGCATCCTTCACTAATTCGTGGCGCAACAAAATTGTCTGTATTTCGCCCAGTTCAATCCGAAATCCGCGCACCTTTACCTGGTCATCGATCCGCCCCAGATATTCAAGGATCCCGTCTTCCCTGCATAAGGCAATATCACCCGTCCGGTAGAGCCGCTCTCCGGGGGTCATGCTGAGTGGATTGGGTACAAACTTTTCCGCAGTCAGGTCGGGGCGTTGCCAATACCCGCGGCCGACCCCAGCGCCTCCGATATGCAACTCTCCTGCAACTCCCGCGTCCAGCCGCTCCATCATCACTTCGTCGAGCACATGAATCTGAGTGTTAGCAATAGGCCGTCCAATCGGCACCACTCGCAACACGTCGTCCTTGCGACACTCCCACGAGGTCACATCAATAGCCGCCTCGGTGGGACCATAAAGGTTGTGCAACTCGCAATTTAGCTTTTTAAAGAACTTCTCTTGCAACTCTGTTGAGAGTGCCTCTCCACTGCAAATCACCCGCCTCAAGCTAGTGCATTTCTCAATACCTTCTTCGTCCAGGAAAACTCGTAGCATCGAGGGCACAAAGTGCAGGGTCGTGATTCCCTGCTCCCAAATGAGATCCAGAAGATACCGGCTGTCCCGGTGACCTCCAGGCCGCGCCATCACTAACCGGGCCCCGGCCAGCAAAGGCCAGAAAAACTCCCATACAGACACATCAAAACTGAACGGGGTCTTTTGCACGACAACATCTTCCGCCGTAAGCCGGTATGCCTGCTGCATCCACGACAAGCGGTTGCCAAGGCCGCGGTGAGTATTCATGGCCCCCTTCGGTCTCCCGGTAGACCCCGACGTGTAGATTACATACGCGAGGCACTCTTCGGGCAGGGTTCTGTTCAGATTGCTCGATTCCTGTTCTGCAATCCCCCCCTGCCACTCACAATCCACAAGCACCACGCTGGCCCTATGGCTCGGCAACTCACCTCGAAATTTTTCCTGGGTCAGCAACACCGAAGGACTCGCGTCCTCCATCATGTAGGCCAACCGGTCCTTTGGATAAGAAGGGTCTATCGGCACGTAAGCAGCGCCGGATTTCAGTATGCCAAGCAGGCTCACCACCATCTCCAGGGAACGTTCCATGCAGACACCCACGAGCATGTCCGGACCGGCACCCAAAGAATCTAACTTCCGAGCTAACTGATTAGATCGCTCATTCAACTCTGCATAGGTTAGCCACTGATTGCCGCTCAGGACTGCCAATGCTTCCGGCGTTCGTTGCACTTGTGCCTCAAACAACGCTATAACTGTTTTGTAGGACCCAGCCGAAGAAGAGAAAGAAGTTCGCATGAACAGAGCCTCTCTGTAGAGATATTCTCTAGAGTGCGCATTCTTATACTACTTAGCCAGTTTGAATTCTGGACTGTATGAGGTTGCTGCTTCAGGTCACAAACCTGAGCCGAAAACTATATTTTGAATAAGTTGTTTAGGAGCACTCTATCGCTATTGATATTGGCTGGCTGCTTGGTTAGCAGGCTGGATTATTTCCACTGATGTACTGACAAGACAACATGTCTGCTGTTACTCACAAAAGCTGGCACTTCATTTCACAAGGATGATTGATCAGATTTCAATGCCAGTTACCAAGCTATTTTAACGCACCAGTACGTTAGTTTGTAAATATGCAGATGCTCAACTGGTCACGTTTTCTCGTGCGCCCCAAAATGGGATTGGAATATCTTAATATTCCAGGCTGAGGGCATTAACTTGTTTATTTTGCATCATCAATCAACCTTCATCTACTCAGCTTTAATGCGGCAGCACAAAGACAATAGCAACATTAAAACATAGAACCGCCATCCACATCGATTGTCCGGCCGGTGAAGAAATCGCACTCAACAATAAATTTCAAAGCAAGCCATATTTCGTGCGGTTTTCCGATTCGGCCGAGGGGAATTAAGGTCAGTAGATGTTTCATTGCGTCTTCGCTAATACCTTCCAGGATCGGGGTATTTATTACTCCCGGAGCAATGCCTCCGACTCTGATCCCAAAACGGGCCAACTCAAGGGCCCATGTGCGCGTAAGGGCATCAAGGCCAGCCTTGGAAGCAGAGTAGTTGGATTGTCCCGGATTGCCGGCACGAGTGACGGAAGAGATGTTAACAATTACCGCGGGCGAGGTTTCACGCTTAAAGATTTCTGTGAGGACTTCCCGCGTCATGAAAAATGGGCCTGTAAGGTTGACGTCCAATACTTGTTTCCATTGGGCGGTTGGCAGTTTCTTAATCCAACCGTCTGCAGGCTGAGCAATCACTCCATCCCGAAGCACGCCCGCATTATTGACCAGAAGATTGATCCCTTCAAACTCTTCAGCCGTGCGATGGACGAATTCTGATACCGACCCTTCCTGAGTGACATCCAACTTTAACGCGGTAACTTTTGCCCCGAACCTCTCTGCATCTGAGACCAACTGTCGCAAACCCTGTTCATCGAGGTCCCCAACTGCGACTTTGGCTCCTGCGCGTGCAAGCTCAGTGGCAAAGCAGAGACCCAGTCCACGTGCCCCTCCAGTTACGATTGCTCGTACTTCACCCAGTTCCATCGTGTTTTTTGCTCCAGTTCAGAATCAGCAGTGCTCAATTCATTGTGGGACATTTTACAATGCTCTGCCTCACATTAGATCTATAAGGCCTAACTGCGACGCATACACGTCAATCTCCAACCACATCGATTTTAAACAGTCCCAGAGCAATACCTAGAGAACTCAATTGACAACTGAATAGGTGCTCCAACGCTTTTTCTTACAACCAGCACCCTCTGGTGCAACATCAGGAGGTTGGGGAAGCAGATCCAAAGTTTAAACATTAAAGGTGGCTAATGTTTGAGCGCTGGCGGGGCTGAGTGTAGTTATCACTATTGTCTCACTTTAGGGGTTCAGTCCAATTTTCCCACCAACTCTGAGTTGTTAACCAACGGATCACTTGCGGAGCCTTGTTGTTCCCATTTGAGAACAGATTCTCGGAAAATTGCCTGCTCGACGGCAACCGACGCCTCACGTCTTGCTCGGCAATCGCGTGCGTGTAGAAGTTCGCAGTCTTCGCGAACCGGCTGCGTCCTAGAATCTTCTGAGCCAGTTTAAGGTTCCCAGTCTGTGAGTTCACAAGGCTTCCTGCTGAGTGCTGGAAGCGATGAAACCGAGAACTGCGGGCTGGCCGCAAAGTTGGAATCGTGCGCACAGGGACGTTCTGCAGGCGACGGTCACTGATCCGAGACCTCATCACTGAATTCTGCATCTCGGTAGGCAATCCGTTTCCAAACTGGTGACATTCCAAATAAGACCGTCTTCTGCCGGCAGTAGCAGTTACTTTCGTAATCGTCAGAGACTGACACGTTTTTTCAACTCCCATCACTATACACATGAGAGAGGAATGTACTGGAGCCGAGGCCATAAAAGGCTTCGCAATCTCCAGTAGTGGCTGAGTGCCCATTCCTGAATGCCGTCGGTTTGCGGCTTTGCGGTTTTGAGAGGTGGGAAAATTGCGTCTCCCAGTTTATTTTGTGCAATCGAGTCGTCTTACGGTTGCCCTGCTATTTATATTCACTGTTCTTTTGTCGGGCCCAACCACGACTGCATCTCCAACCCCCTCCGCAACTAACACTCTTCTGGTGGCCTCCGCTACCTGTGGCAAACCGGTTTGCACCTTTAATGCGTTTGGTCCCAAGAAATACATACGAACGGACTCGGACACACGGCCCCCAGTCCGGCAACCCAGGGGCGACCGCGAGAGTCCGCGAGCAGACGAGGATCAACATCCTTCGGTGTTCATAGATAATTTCTCCGTGCAAAATACGGCATCGCAGTACACGCTGCGCATGGATGCGATCACTGCTCCCAATGTCGTAGTTCGCATCAATGACACAGTGGTTGCTGGTCCCAGCGAGTTTCAACAGCAGGTTCAAATTTCCAATGGGAACGGAGTGATTGAAAAGCCGGTGACCCTGCAGTTAAAAAATAAGATTCAAGTAGAACTGCGCGGCAGGGAAGGCATCGGATTCAATCTCACCATTGTTGGCGTTGACAACGATCCGCCGGACATTACAGCAACGGCCAGGCCGGCACCCAATGCAGCAGGTTGGAACAATACGAATGTTGTGGTGAGCTTTACTTGCTCGGACAAGACTTCCGGCGTGGCATCCTGCCCCGCTCCGGTGACAGTCAGCAATGAGGGCGGCAACCAGATAATAAAAGGAACGGCCATTGATAAAGCGGGAAATAGCGCGACGGCCAGCGTTACTTTGAATATCGATAAGACGCCACCGTCTATCTCTGCCGCATCCACGCCAAGCCCGACCAGCGCGGGCTGGAACAACTCGAACGTGACTGTGGCATTCACCTGCAATGACGCAATCTCGGGCATTGCTGTGTGTCCAGCGCCAGTCACGGTAAGTGCGGAGGGGGCCAAACAGGTAGTCAGTGGGCGGTCGGTTGATCAGGCGGGAAATGCCGCCACCGCCAACGTCACCCTTAATATCGACAAGACACCGCCCTCGATTTCCGCCAACGCCAAACCCGCGCCGAATCCGAAGGGCTGGAACAAATCCGATGTGACTGTGGCGTTTACTTGCAGCGACTCACTGTCCGGAATTGCGCTCTGTCCGCCGCCGCAGGTGGTGAGCAACGAGGGGGCGAATCAGGCTATCTCCGGCATAGCCACGGACAAGGCGGGCAACGCCGCGACCGCAACAGCAAACGTCAGCCTGGACAAGACGGCCCCGACGTTGGTGATCACCTCGCCGCCCAATGGGTCGACCATTAGCTTAAGCACGGCTGCGATAGGGCTGAGCGGGACAGAAAACGATGCTCTCTCGGGCGTGGCCTCGGTTACATGCGGCGGAGCACAGGGCCTGATTTCGGGCTCAAGTTTCACCTGCACAACCCCGCTTGCTTCGGGCGCGAATTCGATTCCGGTGCAGGTTACCGATGTCGCTGGAAACTCGCAGACTTCTAACCTCCGCTTGATCTATGCGCCAGCTCCGCGAATCTCTATCACTACCCCTGCAAATCTAAGCGTGACCAATATCAGCCCAGTGACGGTCAATGGCACAGTCAGCGATCCCGGGGCCACGGTTACAGTCAATGGAGTTTCCGCCCCCCAGAAATCTGGAAGGTTTTCGGTTACCGTGCCGCTTTCTGAGGGACTGAACGTCTTGGCCGCCATGGCGACCAATAAGGCCGGAACCACAAGCACGGCAACTGTCCAGACAACCTTGGACACAACGCCCCCGCATATCACAATCGATTCCCCTTCTGACGGCAGCACCACAACAGATGCAACAGCGACGGTAACCGGGATGGCAAATGATGTCGTGGTGGGAACTGTGAACGCACAGGATGTGCAGGTTACGGTAAATGGCATAGCTGCTCAGGTGGCCAATCGCACCTACTCTGCCGCTAACGTGCCGCTGGCTTTGGGCAAGAACATCATCCAAGCCAAAGGAGTTGACCGTGCCGGTAACGGCGCTACCACTTCTATCACTGTTTCGCGCGTGCCTCCCAGCCAGCCTCCTCTGCCAGCGATTGGCCAAGCGCTGCTGACCCAATCACTCAGCATCCTTTCAGGCAACAACCAGACGGGGGCCATAAGGACTCAATTGCCCACACCGCTTGTGGTTGTCTTACGGGACTCCAGCAACAATCCACTTCCTAACCAGGGAGTAGTGTTCAAGGTTACTGGAAATAATGGGAAGGTCAGCGCTGGGGCATCGGGCACACCATCCTCCGCCGTCGTGGTGAATACCAACGCAAACGGTCAGGCGCAGGCTTTCTGGACACTTGGAGAGCGTGCCGGGGCTGGAATCAACACAGTGCAGGCTTCCTCTGTATTCGCGTTTGGTTCGGCAAACTTTGCGGCCACTGGGCTCACCGCCAATGCTGCGCAGATAGTCTTGGATTCCGGTAACAATCAGACCGGCGTACTGGGCCAGCCACTGGCGTTTCCATTTGTGGTTGCGGTGGTCGACTCCGGCCACAACCGGGTTCCCAACGTTCCGGTTACATTTGCGGTAAAAAGCGGTGGCGGTAGTCTCGCAGGGTCGCCCAGCCAAATTGTGAATACCGATGGTAACGGCCGGGCGATTGCCGTGCTAACACTGGGTGTGCTGGAAGGTATCGAAAACAACGTTGTAGAGGCCAATTTTCCGGCCAACCCTGGATTTCCAGCAGCATTCGCTGCTTCTGCTCGAGCGCCCGGAGACCCCGCTAATACCACCATAAGCGGCGTCGTCCTCGACAACAGCAATAACCCCATCCAAGGCGTCACCTTGCGGCTCTTCCAGACCAACCAAGGCAACAACAGCAACCTCCCCGTGCAGGTCGGAACTCCGGTACTGACCGGCGCAAAAGGCACATTCTTGATTCGGCCGGCGCCTGTAGGCTTCTTCAAATTGATGGCGGACGGCACAACTGCGGCGGGTCCTAAAAACTATCCCACGCTTGAATACGACATCGTAACAGTCGCCGGAAACGAGAACACAGTCGGCATGCCGATCTATCTGCCGGCGCTCGACACCACGAACAAACTCTGTGTCGATGAAACGCACGGCGGAACATTGATACTGCCGCAGGTGCCGGGCTTCGCGCTAACGGTTCTGCCGGGTTCAGCGACGTTTCCAGGCGGTTCACGCCAGGGTTGCGTCACGGTGACGCCTGTGAACGGCGACAAAGTTCCTATGTCACCCGGCTTTGGCCAGCAGCCGCGGTTCATCGTGACTATTCAGCCGGTAGGGACCAAGTTCGATCCACCCGCACCGATTACTCTTCCCAACGTCGACGGCCTGCTACCAAAGGCTGTTACCGAGATGTATTCGTATGATCACGATCTAGGGATGTTCATAGCTATCGGCACGGGCGCTGTGAGTGCAGATGGCTCAGTGATTGCCTCCAATCCGGGTGTTGGGGTGCTAAAAGCTGGCTGGCACTGCGGGGGAGATCCCAACAAACCGGGCAGTGGAGAGATCGTTCATGTAAAGATCACCACGCAAAAACCCGTGTTAGTCGCAAAAGATAAAACAACCACAATAGAATCGACTGGAGGCCCTCTTCCGGGTACATTTAGCTGGAAGACTAGCGACGCGTCTGTGGCAGCGATTAACGGCTCTAGCAGCAACAGCAGTGTTATTGTTAAAGGCGTCTCCGCAGGAACAGCAGTTCTCACCGTCCGGTTCACTTGTGCCTCTGTAGATCAAGACGGTGTCCATCCATTTGCCGAAGACTCGACAAAACTAACCGTAGTTGAGGTCAAACTGAGCATTGATGGAGTGGCAGATGCCAACAAGCTTTCGACTGGCGGACTGGTCGTCCGTCAATTTGACGGCAACAATGCTCCACGTAAAACAATCATTCTGCAGGCCGGTCCTTCTTCGTCGAATGGAAGTGTGGTCTTGACTCGAAATAACGATCGCGTCAAGGTGTTCACTGCGGCTAGCGGTGGAACCGAGATCGCCTTTGATGGAACGGACAATAAATTCGCAATTTCATCGATCCCATCAACCGGCTTAAATCTGTGGGTAGAAGGCAACAACTTTAGTGATGCGATGCGAGACGTGACTCTTACTCTTACGCTTGATTCGATGCCTGCCGTAAAAGACACCATAACATTTACTGTTCTATGGCTGGACCAGCCAACAATTGTTACTAGTGGGACAGTTTCCACTAACAACGCTGCCGAGGCAGCATACCGAGCGCAGTGTTTCGCCAGCGGTACTTTGGCACCAGCGCCACTAGGAGGACCCTTTATACTGCCGAAATGCGGCACCAGGATGGGATGGGGCACCGAAGCAAGTGCCAAGGTCCATCCTGCCAACTTCGTCTATCCAGGCAATGACCTCAGACTCGAGCGAGACACTGAATTCCATGACTGGAATGGAAACGGGACGTCTACCATTCGTCAAAGACGTTATAATACAAACATACCGCCAGGGAACGATACTTCTGATGCGTCGGCCAGGGACGATGATCCTGCCCCGAATGATACGATTTACGACTTGGATGTTCCGGGACTGTTGTTATCCAATGCAGCTCAGGGTACGATTAAGCGGACGCGAAACAACTTCAAGGCTTTCTCTTCTATTACGATTGGTAGCGTGTCGGTGCGCTGCTCGCAAGTAACTGAATATCTTGTCAGATTCTCGATAAAACAAATCGATGCACCTGATGGAACACATTGGGTGGTCATTTTTCCAGCCGATGTGATCAACGACAATCAGGCGGCTGTGGGCAAAACCTTGCTTACTTGGGATCTCAAGTAGGCTGGTATGTATCAGACTAGATCGTGGGATACGGTGATCAAAATGAAAATGAGTCTATTTGTCTTTGGATTGATAAGCTTGTTGGGATTTGCGCAGACAGGAGATAACCGCGCGAAGTGGATTCAAAGTTTGCACTCTGAGAATGAGGCTGAGCGAGAGTCAGTAGCGGTACATCTTGTCAGCGAACGGGACGCCACGATTGGAGCTATAGAAGCGACCGCAAAACAATTTGTCACAGTAGACGATCGGAAAGGAATAGCGAAAGCTGCGATCCGGCTCTTAGGAGAACTCAAGGCTGAGCAATCGGTGTCAGTCTTAGTAGAAAATCTTACCTTTGAAGTTTTTTACCAAGAGTCAAAAAGACTTCAGATAACTGAAGATCTTTTTCCTTGTGTCGGTGCTCTCATCAAGATTGGTATTCCCTCGATACAGCCGGTGCTTGACAAGGCAAAATTCTCCAGCGATCCGAAAGCCCTTCTCGCCGCGACAGCGGTCGTTCGGGGGGTGCTTGGGGACAATTTGGGAAAAGCAAGACTTGAGTTGGAACTGAGAACCGAACCAGACCAAGCAAGGCATCAACGTCTATCGAGCATGCTGGAATCCTTGGGTGTGCGGTGAGAAAGCAGTATGTGCACCCAGCCCGGTGAAACCTAAAGGCTGACAGTAGTGCGTACAAAGGCAAAGTGCTAGTCGCTAGTTGATCTGATTCAGTGCAATGCTCTAAGTCGACCACCAATAGCTGCAAGGGAGAAATATGTTAAGTACAAAGGTTAGTAGGTGCCTCAGGTACTATCCACTGCGACTGTCGATATTGGTAAGAGATTAGTTCGCCACAGCAGAGATCTAATAATTGGCACGAGAAGGATCAAAAAGAAAGGGCGCGGAGAATGCATATCCAGTGGTGGAAAAGTTGGGAATTCGTTGCAAAAGAGTTATCCAATTTCATCATCATTCTCGTTCTCATAAGTGCGACCCGAATCGCCCACGGCCAACTCGACGAACACTGCACGATTAGCATCCTCAATCGCAGCACGCAGGTACAGCCTGATGGCACATGGCACATTGATAATGTTCCGGCGGGATTCGGGTTTGTGCGTGCGCGAGCCACGTGTGTCCAGGACGGCAAAACGCAATTCGGCCAGTCCAATCTTTTCCAACTCAACGCTAACCATGTAACAGGCTTCAATGCCAAAATCGTTCTTGGGTCAATAGTTCCCATTCCCACTTCTCTGGCCATAGCTACACCGATTCCTACCTTGAGCCAAGCTGGCCAGACTGAGCAGCTAACGGCATCTGCGACTTATGCAGACGGGACCACGAAAGACGTAACAATAGCCAGTGCAGGTACCATTTATACGGTCAGCAATCCCACCATTGCCACCGTTAGTGGCGATGGTCTGGTCACAGCTGTCAGCACTGGGACTGTGGTCATTCAAGCCGTCAACGAGGGCCGGCAAAGCATTACCAGCATTCAGGTCATTGTTGCGGGAGCTTCTCACGGCGGAATCCCCGATTCCTGGGCCATCGCTCACGGCCTTGATCCGAATGACCCAGCGATGCCTTTCGAAGACCCGGACCATGACGGACTAACGAACTTACAAGAGTTCCAAAACGGCACCGACCCTCATAATCCCGACACCGATGGTGACGGCCTCACTGACGGCCAAGAAGTGCTGATCTACCATACGAATCCAGTTCTGTTCTCTACGGATGGAACCGGCATCCCAGACGGAATTGAGGTCCAGACTGGAACGCTTGGAGGAACGCTTAACGCCAAATTAACGGCTGCGCTGAGCTCAATTGAAGTTAAGCCATCCGCGTTCACCCTTGCTGTGAATTCACTCGTTGGCGAGGCTTCGACGCAACTGAGAGTCCTCGGACACCTGATTGACGGCAAGACTACTATCGATCTCACGTCCACAGAAAAAGACACGAATTACTCCTCCAACGATCTGAATGTCTGCAATTTCGGAGCGCCGGATGGCAACATTTTTGCCGGTATCAACGGCGTGTGTACGATCTCCGTTGCGAATAGTGGGCACACCGCCTCAGTCGGCGGCGTGGTCCAGAGCTTCTCACCAACCGCTGTGTCCTTTGCCGCGATTCCCGGCTTTGCCAACTCCGTTGCCGTCGTGGGCGATCTTGCATTTGTGGCGGCAGGAGGCGCCGGCCTTCAAATCGTAAATGTTTCCCCCTGCAGGACCAACCCGCAGATCGTAAGTTCGGTCAGCATTCCAGGAAATGCGAATGATGTCACCGTGCTCGGCAACTTTGCCTACCTCGCCATGGGTAAAGCGGGGCTTGCTGTTGTGGATATAACGAATCCCTTGAGGCCGCAACTACTCAGCACCTTAGCTACCTCCGGCAACGCCTTGGATGTCGTGGTGCGCGGAACCAAGGGTTATGTCGCCAACGGATCGAATCTGCTTCTCGTTGATGTGACGAATCCCGCATCGCCCAGTCAGATCTCCACTTTACCACTCAACGGGACAATCCAGGGAGTTGATGTAGACACGCAGCGCAATTTGGCAGTGGTCGCCGCCGGAACAAGCGGTATCTACGTGGTTGACATATCGAGCCCGAACTCGCCAGTTCTCCTGGGTACGGCACCCGCCGGCGACGCGCGAGATGTCGTGATTCGAGGCAACATTGTCTTTGTCGCAGATTTCCAGAAGAGCGCGACTTCTGTGGACATCACCACACCATCCGCGCCGGTAGTTCTTTCGCATATTGTTGACCCAAACCTCGGCGGATTCCTGCAGGACATCATTCTCTCCGGGAACTTCGCCCTGGGCGCCGATGTAAAGTTCGTGAATGGCATTCCCATAACAGACATATCCGATCCAGCCAATCTCCATGCGCGCGCGATCCTCAACTTCCCGCAGCGTGATGACAACGCCATGGGGATTGCAGCCGATGGTACCTATGTTTATTTGGCCACCGAGCACAGCAACCTAAGCAAGTTCGGGTCGTTCGGCGACAGCAGGCTGTACATCGGCCAATATCTTCCTTTCAATAGAATTCCACCCACAGTGTCCATAATTTCACCGGCTTCTGGAAGCACAGTGATTGCCGACAGCACTGGTGAGGCGCAGGTAAATGCTACCGACGATGTCGGAGTCGCCTCTGCCAAGTTTTTTATCAACGGACAGATAGCCTCCACCAGTGCCACGAAGCCGTATCGATTCACTTTTACTGCCCCCCAGACTCCTGGCGTATTGACTTTGGGCGCGAATGCTGTGGATTGTGGAGGAAATGTTGGTACCGCTCAGGATGTCAAGATCAACATTATTCCTGATCCTGATACTACAGTTGTAGGTAGTGTCATTGATAACAACAACCATCCCATCGCCGGAGCTACAGTGACCATCTCTGGCGGCTCTTCATCCGTGACTCAGCTCAATGGAAGTTTCTCCATTGCCAATATACCGACACTACAAAGCCATGTTGTTCGCAATATTACTGTGAACGCGTCCATTATTTTCAATGGCGCTCCTTTGACTGCATCATTTCTATCCACCCATGCGGTTCCGGGCGGGACAACGAATGCTGGGGTGCTTACCCTGATTCAAAATGCCTCTTCACAGCCCGCAGGAGGCTTGGTCGGAACGATATTCAGCCTAAGTGGCGCACCAATTGCGAACCTGCCAGTTCAACTTCACACCACCAACAGCAACTTCCAGGTTAATACCGATTCCGGAGGGCGCTTTGCTTTCTTCGAGATTCCGGCCGGAGCAGCCAGCCTCGAGGCGGTTGACGCAGCCACACACTCCAGAGCCGTTTCAACAGTCACCGTAATTGCGAGTCAAAACATAAGCCAGGACCTTTCACTCATCCTGGAAACCGGCTCTGTGAGCGGCATTGTCCGCGACCAATCTGCAAGCCCGGTTGCCGGAGCCCAGGTTACGGTGACGGCTGCAAACGGGACATTCCATCTCACCACCACTCCAGACGGCAAATATTCCTTAGCGGGCGTGCAAATAGGAGCGATAGCGGTTGGAGTATTCAATCCCAGCGATAGAAAAGTTGGGCGGGCATCTGGTCTCCTCGCTTCGCCGGGAGCAACTGTTACAGTTGATGTCACGATTTTTCCAGTTGCCGAGTTCTTGTTTACCGTCGGCAGCGCGAATGTTGCCTCATTCGCCGTGAGGCCGGACACTGGAGAGGTGGCAGAGGTCCCCGGTTCGCCGTTCTCCAGTGCATTCTCGGCCTCCCCGTGTCCAATCTTGGCAACCACCAATCCCGCCGGAAAGTTGCTCTTTATTCCCGACGGTTGCAACGACAGTATCGCAGTCTTCAGTATCAATCCCGCTAGCGGAAGCTTGAGTGCCGTCCCCGGCTCTCCTTTTGCAATTGGCACGCCTACACCTGATGGTGGTTCCCCACAGCCTGTCATGCACCCTTCAGGAAAGTTTCTTTACGTTTCTGGCATTGACCACGTTGCTGCCTTCAACGTCCAACCGGATGGTTCACTCATTCCTATCGTCGGCTCACCTTTCCAGGGCGGAGGTGAAGGAGCTATGGCAATACATCCCAGCGGGAGGTTCCTATATCTTGCCGATTCACTAGATGATGGGACCGCTGCCGTCACTACCTTTTCTGTAGATCAGAATTCCGGAGCTCTGTCGGTCACCGGCGCGCCATTTGCTGTGGGGTGCGGCCCTAATTCCGTACTTACTGCGGGATGCGTACTCACATCTATGGCAATCGATCCTTTGGGAGGATTTATGTACGTTTCGACATCAGACCCTAACGGTGTTGTAAGTAAGGTATTGGCGCTGGCTATTGACGCAACCAGCGGCGGCTTGTCGCCAATCCTGGGATCTCCATTCAGCACAAATGGCATAAATTCGACGAGTGTCAGCATAAGCCCTGATGGCAGATTCATGTTCGTTGCTACTGATGTTGGCGAGGGTACGAATGTGTCCGCCTATGTAATCAATCCCATCAGCGGTGCACTGACTCCAGTTGCCAGCTCACCCTATAGAATTTTCGCAACGCAACTCGCTGTCGATCCGTCCGGGAGATTCCTCTACGGTACCAATCCCTCCGACAGCATGAGTGTGTTTTCGATCAATCAGGCCCAAGGGGGGCTCACAGAGGTTCCCGGTTCGCCTTTTAAGGTCAATGTTCGTCCGGGAGGAATCGTGATAATCCGTCCGAACTAGCATTCGCGGCGCGCCGTCTCATTTCAAGTGCGCATTAAATTGGGAAAGGGAACAGATGACCTTGCGAAGAAGATTGCCGCTGATTTTTCTGATCGTCGCTCCGCTTATTCTGTTGCAAGCAGGTTCTCAGCATAAGATTGGACGTGAGGTGGCTATCCAGCGCCACTTGGGCGATGACGAAGAGTTTCGAATCCCAGTACAGGACCTGGTTGAATATGGCAAACGAATTTTTTGCGCCAATTGGACAGACCAGGAGGGGGCTGGCCGTCCGCTGACAAAAGGCACCGGCAAAGCCATCTCCGATCCCTCGGCGCCCCTAGTCGGCAGTCGGAGTTGGAACCGTATTTCTGGCCCCGATGCCAACTCATGTGCTGGTTGCCACAACCAGCCTTTCGGTATTCCTGGCGGTAGCGGCGATTTTGCCACCAGCGTCTTTGTGCTTGGGCAGAGGTTTGACTTCGTTACCTTTGATTCCCACGACAAGCTACCGACCAGAGGCGCAATCGATGAGAGCGCCCACCCGGCCACGCTCAATGACATTGCGGACCTCCGTGCTACGACTGGTATGTTTGGCGCTGGCTACCTGGAGATGCTTGCTCGTGAGATTACGGAAGACCTTCAGAGAATTCGAGACGGTATGAAGCGAGGGGAGACGCGCGAGCTGATTTCTAAAGGAATCTCCTTTGGGTTCCTGAGCCGCAAGGCGGACAATACCTGGGACACCAGCCGTATCGTCGGGCTGCCGCGCCTGAGCGTGATCTCTCCGACTCCTGTAGATCCTCCCACCCTGGTGATCCGTCCATGGCATCAAGCGGGAAACGTAGTATCTCTGCGAGAGTTTTCAAATAATGCTTTTAACCAGCATCACGGAATGCAAAGTACAGAACGCTTCGGAGTTGATACGGACCCGGATGGCGATGGAATCACCAACGAACTTACACGTGCGGATATCACAGCCGTGAGTGTATTTCAGGCGGTCATGCAGGTGCCGGGACAGGTGATTCCCAATGATCCTGAGATTGAGAGCGCGGTTCTGAATGGCGAGAGGATCTTTTCGAGGATCGGTTGCGCATCGTGCCATGTCCCTGCCTTGGCCTTGAGTCGCCACAACTGGATTTACACCGAACCAAATCCCTACAATCCATCCACGAACTTGCGTCCTGGCCAGACTAAAATTCTGAAAGTAGACCTAACAGATACTGCCCTTCCACAGCCCCGTCTGTTGCCGGACAGCGCGAGCGCTGACTCGCTCCAAGTGCCTGCCTATACCGATTTTAAATTGCATGACATCACCGATCCGAAAGACCAGTACGGCATCGAGCCACTGGATATGAACCAGCCTGTGTGGTCTCAAAAGTTCAAGGCCGGCAACCGAAAGTTCCTCACGAGACGGCTTTGGGGATGCGGCAATGAACCGCCTTACTTTCATCATGGTTTGTTCACTACTCTAAGGAAGTCGATATTAGCCCATGCTAGCGAAGCGCTGGAATCAAGAAAAGCGTTCCAGGCTCTTTCCGAATATGACAAGGATTCCTTGATTGAGTTCTTGAAATCGCTACAGGTTCTTCCTCCTGGAACCAAGGACCTTGTTGTAGACGAAAATTACAAGCCAAAAGTCTGGTCGGTTTCCCGCTGAACGTAAGTTACTTTTGAAATCTCTCTTGGCACACGCCCCAAGGATGAGCACGGCCCGGTGGAGCCAAGAAGCCCGATTCGGATAAGGCCGCGACGGGTAGTATTGGCAGACCCCCATTAGACCCCCATTAACCGTTTCCTTGCAGTTCTCCAGAGTTCCCTTCTCTTCTCGACCAAGCAAAATCCAGTGAAACCTAGGGACTCTCAGAACATTAGCAAGAATGCGAAAAACCGCCTGTGGCGGGGTAACCCACATCTACCTGCAACGTTTCCCGGAGGACATCCAGGACAACTCTCCACGAAAGCGACACGAGCCCTTAAGTCAACCCCTCTCATCTCTAGCACCAGAAATTCTAGGTTGCAGCCTGCCGGCTGGTTCTTTCAACCATTACACATTCGTTTCATGGCGAAGCATCGAGCTTCGTTCGGCTCCTTCTGTCAAGCCCGCTTGTGCAGCTCCGCGCGGCGATAAACCAAATACCGCCGTGCTCGCTTCCGCGCCCCTTCCGCTACCGCTGCAGGGCTCCGCTTTCGCTCCGGAGCCTGACAGCGCCTCTCTCCGCTCCAATTCGCCATTTATGAAACGAATGTATTTTTTTGGCCGTTTTAGGCGCAAAAGCTCGACAACAAAAACCATCAGGAGAAAAACCCCATCATACTGACCGCTACCTATTCACCCGAAGATCAGCAACGCAGGCGTCGCCTGCTTGTAGATCGCCCCCAATGCGAACAAAGCCAGAGGAATTGTGCGCGCCGCCGCGTACATCGCCAATAGCAACGACGCCTCCGTTGGAACGGATTCGGCAGGGACCAGGTATTGCGGACGAATGATCGCCGCGATGGAAAAGCCGCTCGCGACTAGGACATTGATTGCCGTGACCAGCGAAGCCAGCCGAATCGCCTTTATTGTTGTCATTGATTTCTCTCTCTGAGTAAGCTCGTCCGAGCGTAGTCGGGTTGATTTGACAACTTGTGCTCGCACTACGCCTGCGCGTAGTGCGAACCCCTCGCTAATTGGGCACCGGACAGTGTCGTGATGCGCCCAGCCCTTCCATCCTTGACTTCCACACGCATCAGTGCGCCTTCCGTGTAGGTCGTCACGTAAAGGTTGCCGTCGCTGCCGAAGGCGATCCCATCGAGCCCTTCACCACCGCTTTGAGGCGCAGAAAAGGCGGAATCCTGCGCGAATACGTCGAACTTGGTGGCGCCGCCAGAGAGTTTTAGGATGGTAGGATTTGCGCTGTCGGTGACGTATACGGACCCCTTCGCGTCCACCGTGATGTCGTTGCAGAACGCGTGAGATCCAGGCAATAAGACGCTGCGTTTTCCATTCCCCGTCTTGAGGTCAAAAGCCTTCAACGCGCTCCCGGTGTCGCTGCCCGTTGCGGGTGCGCCAAGGGCACTCAAGTCGTTCGAGCAAGCCCAGAGCGTGTTCGATGCCTCATCTGCAAAAACTCCCAAAATTGAGCGCGAGCCTGATGCGCCCGGTTGGACGAAAATCGTGCTCTCGGCTGTGCGCGGGTTGACGCGGACGATTCCACCGTCCCCGAGGCGACCAACGTAAAGCGTACCGTCTGTAGACGACGTGATGCTCTCTGGAAAGGCTTTCGTTCCTGGAATGGGAATTGATTCGAGCGTCGGTGTCGCCGCTCGAACCAAGAAACTGAGGCCCAAGACGAGGACGGCAATTCCTGAGCTGCCTCCCGTAATGAGCGCGGTCTTAGCTTCAAGTCTCCCCGGCATCATGTTCTCTCGTGGTAGTCCTATCCACGCGGACAAGACTCCTCTTGAGCATCCACTAGAGCCGTCGTTACCTTCTTGTCACTTTTCCGCAATCTTGTTCTAATCTTGCCGTTTGCGGGTCGCGCCGGGGAGAGGGGCGTCTGGCGGGATCATTAGTCTAAAATGAGGGTCGAAGCTTTTTCCGATTTTGTCGCATCATTATTATTAGCGATATGAACAAGCCGGAACCATTTGATTTTCGTTCGCCACATGGCATCAATAGGGTCGAGCATCGATCGCGGTGCTGGAACAAAATTACGGTTCGTCACGTTGTCCAGCATCTAAATCCCGGTCGAGTGTGGCACGACTTATCCTCTAAACATACCACCGTCGCTATCGTGCTCGATCAGACCGGCGGGTACTGCGAGCCCAGGCTAAATGTGAATCGGCCCACGCCACGGTGCCGCTACGATGCCGGGCATACTGTGTTTATCCCGGCGGATATGTCAATTTGGGGTTACTCGGACAGCATCAAATCGACTCGTGATCTTCGGCTTCACTTTGACTTGGATACGTTGCCCAAGGTCCTCGGCGAGGATCTCAACTACTCTAAGGCGACAGCTCCTGTACTGATGCTGTACGACGAGAGAGTGACGAACTGCGCTGCGTTGCTCGCCGAAGAATGTATCAGCAGTCTCCCCGAGAATCGGATGTATGGAGAGAGTCTTACTATGGCGCTGATGGCGGCGCTGTTTGCTTCTCATGAAGCCTCAAATCGGGCTGTCAACAGTGGGCTTGCGCGATGGCAACTAAGGCGTGTTTTGGAATTCCTCGAAGCACATCTCACTGAGGATACTGGCCTGGACGAACTCGCCCAACTGGTCGGTCTCTCCCAATCGCAATTTGCGCGTGCTTTCAAGGTTTCGACGGGGCTTCCGCCATATCAGTGGTGCCTCCACAATCGAGTGAAGAGAGCACAAGCAATGCTATTGACCGGCAGTGATTCTCTCGCCGACATCGCTATACAGAACGGTTTTGCCGATCAAAGCCACTTCACCAAAACGTTTCGTCGTGTGACAGGTGCGACCCCGGCGAATTGGAAACGAGTTCATCGGAGCTAAGGCCGATAATCCGCCAGCCGACGACGCTCACTTCAGCTCGCGAGAGTGCTTGATTCTTGACCGCGCAGAACATGGTTGTGATTTGCTTCTTGGACTCAAAATACGGAATTCCATCCGCCACCCAATCTGTCACCCACAGGGAACCTGCTTCGTAGGTGCTTGAGGGCATCTCGACGGCCGCGTGTGAGCTTGCAGGCTCTTGCAGATGCCTCCAGGCAGGCCCTTTCAAGGCGTGTGTCTTCAGTTGTGGGCACATCGACGACCAAAGCTTACTGAATTGGAACGAGCAAGCCACGCCCGATCGCGCCAGTTAACTTGTCCTGGCTTCTGAGCGCAAAGTCACGAGCGAATCCTGAGAGATTTCGTACGTGGTCAGCAAAATCCCAGGCCAAATCACGCGCAACGCGCACATTCCAATTGGCTAACAAACGGCCGATCCTATTTGTGTCCTGTGCAATTTGTCCTAGCACGTCCGTTGCCAAGAATTTCAGCGCCCGCGGGAGAACCGCCTCGAGAAGACCAGCGCCTTGAGAGTGCGCAAGAAAAATTGGGTGGTAAAAGCTGCTGCGATGTGGCCAAACTTGCGATACCGGCTGGTAACCCCTTCTATTTCTATCTTTCTTAGCAACAATTGCTGTGTCGGATCGCATTCTCCTGAGACCAGTAAAACGATGAATCACACTCATAGTGTGTAGAGCTGCCAGCAACCAGCACCGCACTATGAAGACCTGGGCACCGAAGACCCCCGCACAATCCTTGGCAATGAAGTCCGTCGGCTCAGGCTGAAGCGCGGCCTTTCTCAGGAAAAGTTGGCCGAACTCTCGCATCTTCACCGCAATTACATCGGCGGCGTTGAGCGCGGCGAGCGCAATATTGGTCTCTTGAATATTGTCGCAATAGCTCGCTGCCTCCGGGTGTCGCCCGCTAAACTTCTTCGGATGGTTCGCTAACGCATTCGTGAAGTGCGATTGGTTGCGTAAGGCGATTGCGATTATCCTAACCATATGTGCGGACGATATCGCTTGTCTCGCCACGGCAAGGAAGTAGCCGAGGAGTTTGCTATCGAAGAAGAAGTCGATTGGTCGCCTGGGTACAACATCGCACAGAGCGACCCGATCCCGACTGTTCTGCAAGACGCAAGCAAGCCGGTTTGACATATCGCGCTAATGCGATGGGGACTGATTCCGTTTCGTCTGAAGATCCAGCCATCGGCTGCTAGAATGGTCGCTGTCGCGCAAAGCAGCACATGGCACCAAAGGCCACAATCTACAAAGCCGAGCTGCAGGTCAGCGACATGGACCGCCAGTATTACGCGACCCATGCGCTAACGCTGGCGCAGCACCCATCCGAAACCGTCGAGCGCCTGATGGTGCGGCTGCTGGCGTTCGCGTTGCACGCCGATGAGCGACTGGAATTCGGGCGCGGCCTGAGCACGGCCGACGAGCCCGACTTGTGGCGCAAGTCCCTGACCGGCGAGATCGAGCAATGGATCGAACTCGGCCAGCCCGACGAACAGCACATCCGCAAAGCTTGCGGGCGCGCGCGACAAGTCGTCGTGATCAGCTACAACGGACGCAGCTCCGATGTTTGGTGGGATAAGATCGCGGCCGGCCTTGCTCGTTCGAAAACCCTCACCGTGATCGACATTCCCGCAGCCACCGTGCAAGCGCTTGCGGGGCTGGCCGATCGCAACATGCAATTGCAGTGTCTGATCCAGGACGGCCTGGCGCAACTGATGAGCACGAAGGCCACCGTGTCAGTGGAACCAATGCTGCGCATGGTGCCGACGGCGCAGGTGAGTTTTTAACCGAGGTACAGCACCCTTCAGTGACAACACTTGTTTGCCAACCGCGGGCAAGGATCGGTGGAGCTGTCTAACTTGCCAGTTTGAACCTTGGCTTCTCTGCCGTATGCTATCGGGATGTGCGGTCGCTATCGCCTCGCTCGCCACGGCAAAGAAGTCGCCGAAGACTTTGCAATTGAAGAGGAGGTCGAATGGTCCCCTCGCTACAACATTGCACCTAGTGATCAGATTCCGACAGTTCTGCAAGACTCCAGCAAGCCGGTTCGACATGTATCGCTGATGCGTTGGGGGATGATTCCGTTCTGGGCGAAAGACCCGGCCATCGGGTTTAAAACGATCAACGGGATGTCGGAAACAGCAGCCAGCAAGCCTGCTTTTCGGGAGGCGATGCGGATGCGACGATGTCTCATTCCCGCAGATGCGTTTTACGAATGGAAGAAAATCGGGCCGAAAGAAAAGCAGCCCTACAATTTCGGAATGGCAGACGCTTCAATCTTCGCTTTCGCCGGCCTTTGGGACCGTTGGAAGGATGCTGCCGGCAAGCAAATCCTGTCCTGCACAATTCTTACGACGAGGCCGAATTTTCTGGTCGTATGCCCACGATCGTATGCCGGTAATACTTCGTCGCGACGATTACGATCTTTGGCTTGATCCCGGTATAACGGACTCCGCGAGAATTGTGGATCTGCTGGCGCCATACGACGCGCAGCTTATGAAAAAGTATCCTGTGAGTACGCGTGTTAATTCTGTGAAGAACGACGACCCGCAATGCGCCCAGGAGATTCGATTGGTTGATACAGAGGGATAGCTTCGGAGCATATGAATCCCGTACTCGAAGCCGTTGCACTATTTAGCGTCCGTGACACTTCATGACTAACCTTCAAGAACAATTCGGTCAGATCGACATCTAGCTCCTCGACCAAATCCTGCGAGGCCGAATCGCTCGAGGGCTTCGGATCCTTGATGCAGGGTGTGGTTCGGGCCGCAACCTTTTCTATTTTCTCAGTGAGGGATATGAGGTCTTTGGCGCGGACGCAGACCCAAGGCCGACGCATCTAAACTACCTCCAGTTGTTGAAGGATGGTGGCAAGGTAGGCATTATCCCAACCAGCCTTGAGACGTTTGCCTTTGATGCTACGTTTCACAGAAGTATCCCGCTTGAGCAAGTTCAAAGCCAGGCGCGTCATCACA